>Ga0075364_10002073_pt1 | contig 11194 bp, 15 predicted proteins | sample EndMetdeltDD1764_FD_71517 | JGI IMG/M metagenome (GOLD analysis project Ga0075364, IMG submission 71517) | Populus endosphere microbial communities from Tennessee, USA - Endosphere MetaG P. deltoides DD176-4 | ecosystem: Host-associated > Plants > Roots > Endosphere | place: USA: Tennessee...
CGTTCCGGAACGAGTTCTGGGACAACCACCAGGACGGCATCTACGTCGACGTCGTCTCGGGCGAGCCGCTGTTCTCGTCGACCGACAAGTTCGACAGCGGATCGGGCTGGCCGAGTTTCACCCGCCCGATCGAGAAGGCCCACGTCGTCGAGAAGACCGACACGAGCCTCTGGATGACGCGCACCGAGGTGCGGTCGGCGAACGGCGACAGCCACCTCGGCCATCTGTTCCCCGACGGCCCCGTCGCCGACGGCGGGCTGCGCTACTGCATCAACTCCGCCGCCCTGCGGTTCGTGCCGGTCGACCGGCTCGAGGCCGAGGGCTACGGCGACTACCTGAACCTCTTCACCACGAAGGAGAATTGACCATGGCCACTGAGACCGCGATCCTCGCCGGCGGATGCTTCTGGGGCGCGCAGCAGCTGCTGCGCCGTCGTCCGGGAGTCATCTCCACCCGGGTCGGCTACTCGGGGGGCGACACCCCGAACGCGACCTACCGCAACCACGGCGACCATGCCGAGGCCGTGGAGATCGAGTTCGACCCCGAGGAGATCTCGTACCGCGACATCCTGGAGTTCTTCTTCCAGATCCACGACCCGTCGACGAAGGATCGTCAGGGCAACGACGTGGGCCGCAGCTACCGTTCGGCGATCTTCTACGAGAACGACGAGCAGAAGCGCGTCGCCCTCGAGACGATCGCGGATGTCGACGCCTCCGGGCTCTGGCCGGGCAAGGTCGTCACCGAGGTCGAGCCGGCCGGCGACTTCTGGCAGGCGGAGGAGGAGCATCAGGACTACCTGGAGAAGCTCCCGAACGGATACACCTGCCACTTCGTGCGCCCGAACTGGAAGCTGCCGCACCGCGAGTCGGTCGTCAGCTGATCCGGCCGAGGAGTTCGTCGGTGCCGCCGGTGAACTCCGCGACCCGGCCCCCGGCCAAGCGGTAGAACCCGAACTCGGCGACATTTACGTGTCGCCGAGTCGCGGGGATGCCGCGGAACGTCCCGAGGTGGGTGCCGCTCCCGCGCAGGTGGGCGGCGATGCGGTCGTCTTCGACGACGAGCTGGATGCGCTTCCACCGCCAGTCGGGGAACCCGGCGAAGAGTTCGGCCAAGTCGGCGAGCCACGCGTCGGCCCCGGCCGGCAGGTGCGCCCGTCGCACTCCCGGATCGAGGACCGCGCGCAGCGCCTCGAGGTCGTGGCGGTTGAGGGCGTCGAGGTAGCCGGCGAACCACTCGCGCATCTGCCAGGACTCCACCCTCCGATTATCCGGGTGTTGACGGGCTACTTGTTTTTTGCAAGTATCGCGACATGACGATGATCTTCGTGAGCCTGCCCGTGACCGACCTCGACCGTGCCAAGGAGTTCTACGCCGCACTCGGCTTCACCCCGAACCCCGCGTTCACCGACCACAATGCCGCGTGCTTCATCGTCGAGGAGGACCACAGCATGCTCATGCTGCTCACGCGCGAGTTCATGCAGACGATGACCGAGCTGCCGCTCGGCGACCCCAAGGTGAGCCCGTCGGCATCCGTCTCGTTCTTCTACGACAGCCGCGAGGAGGTCGACGAGATCGTCGCGAAGGGCGTCGCGGCCGGCGGGACCGAGGCGCACGATCCCTCCGACTACGGCTTCATGTACCAGCGCGGGCTCGACGACCCCGACGGCAACTCGTTCGAGTTCGGCTGGATGAACCCGGACCAGGGCTGAGTGGCCGCCCGCGACTACGGGCAGTTCGGCGGCCTGTCCCGAGCGCTCGAACTCGTCGGGGAACGCTGGGCCCTGCTCATCGTGCGCGACCTGCTCGTCGGGCCCAGGCGGTACGGCGAGCTCGCCGCCGGGCTGCCCCGCATCCCGACCAACATCCTGGCCACGCGGCTCAAGGAGCTGCAGGCGGCCGGGGTGCTGCGCCGGGCGCCGCACTCGCGGGTGATCGTCTACGAACTCACCCCCTACGGCCGCGAACTCGAGCCCGTGGTGCTCGCACTCGGCGCCTGGGGGTTCCACGCGCTCGGCGACCCGCGCGACGAGCAGGTCATCACGCCCGACTCGATGACGATGGATCTGCGCACCGCGTTCCGCCCGGAGATCGCGGCGGGCCTGCCGCCGACGGGATACGGGATGCGGCTGGGGGAGGCGGGCCTGCTCATCCGCGTGGAGGGTGACGCCGTCGCGGTGACGCGGGGCGACGGTCCGGCCGATCTGAGCTTCACGGCAGGCCCCGGCATCCATCGCCTGCTCGCCGGCGAACTCGCTCCCGAGCGTGCGCTCGCGTCCGGAGTCGTCGAGGTGCTGAGCGGCCCGCGCGACCTGCTCGGGCGTTTCGCGCACACGTTCCACCTCGCCGCCTGAGTTCTGCCGGTAAAATCGGATCAGCGGTCGCCGTCGAGGCCGGAACTTCGAGGTACCGCCGATGCACCCGCGTTTCCGCGTCGCCGAGGAGGCCCTGCGCTCCGCCTCGGGTGACGCGTCGAGCATCTGCGAGCCCCTGCGCGTGGCGTTCGAGGCCGACACCGCCGGGGTGTCGACGCTCGGGAAGCCGTTCGGCGCCCGGATGGTCTGCGCGGCCGGCCGCTACGCGACGGTCTTCGGCGAGCTGCAGATCGACCTCGGGCAAGGACCGGCCTGGGACGCCTACCTCACCGGCCGTCCGGTGCTCGTGCGGCACATGTCGGTCGGCACCCGGTGGCCGATCCTGCTCGAGCGGATGGACGGACTCTCGATCGAATCGGTGTTCGCGTTCCCGCTGCGTGCGGGGCCGCTCGACGTCGGTGCGCTCTGCCTCACCACCTCGACCTCGCGCGGCCTGAACGAGGAGCAGCTCGTGGCGGCCGCCGCACTCGTGCCGCTCGCCGGCGCGGCCGTCGTCGCCCGGGCGCTGCGCGCCGCCGAGCGCGGCGACGACGTCGAGGAGGTCACGATGCGCGAGGTGCATCAGGCGACCGGGATGGCGGCCGCACAGCTCGGCGTCACCCCCGACGAGGCGCTGCTCGCCATCCGCGCGCACGCCTTCGCGACCAGCCGCTCGGTGCGGCAGGTCGCCCAGGATCTCGTGCAACGCCGACTGGACCTGTCCCGTGACGAACCGGCGACCTAGGCTGACGGAATGACGGGGCCGACACGCGAGAGCCTCCTCGTGCAGACCTTCTCCGCGCTCGCCGACACGATGGTCGTCGGCTACGACATGGTCGAACTGCTCCAGGTGCTGGTCGAACGCAGCACCGAGGTGGTCGGCGCACGGGCCGCGGGCATCCTTCTCGCCGGCTCGGATGCGCGGCTCGAGGTGGTCGCGTCGACCGCGGAGAACAGCCGGCTCATCGCGCTGCTGGAGCTCGGCGCCGGCGACAACCCGTGCCTCGAGGCGTACGTCACCGGTCAGGTCGTGGCGATCGAGAGTCTCGACGAGGCGCGCTCCGCGTGGCCGGTGTTCGCCGCACGGGCCGGCGAGCTCGGCTACGCCGCCGTGCACGCCGTGCCGATGCGCCTGCGCAGCGACACGATCGGTGCGCTCACCCTCTTCCTCGACCACGACGGGCGGCTCACCGACGGCGACGCCGACGCGGCGCGCGCGCTCGCCGACGTGGCGACCATCGGCATCCTCCAGGAGCGCGCCTTCCGGGAAGCCGACCTCGCCCGCGGACAGTTGCAGCGCGCCCTCGACACCCGGGTCGTGATCGAGCAGGCCAAGGGCTTCCTCGCCCACACCCACGCGGTCGGCATGGACGAGGCGTTCCGGCTTCTGCGCCAGACGGCGCGCTCGCAGCGGATGCATCTCGAGACGGTCGCGCGCGGCGTGCTCGACGGCACCGTCGAGCTCTGACCCCCGCGGCTACGCCCCGAGGAAGGCGAGCACCGCCAACACGCGCCGGTGCCCGTCGGCGGTGTCGGTGAGTCCGAGCTTCGCGAAGAGCGAGCGGATGTGGCTCTCGACCGTGCGCTCCGCACCTGGGGGGTGTGGCTCGCCGTCGTGACGCGTTTCCTGTCGATCGCCCCGATGATCCCCGTGTTCACCGAGCCGGGCGCGCCGGCCGAAGCCGCGGTGCCGACGGCGATCCAGATCGTCGTCACGGTCGTCGTGATCATCCTGCTGCTGGTCGGTCTCGCCCGCCGCCGGACGAACTGACCCGCCGCGAGCCCGCGCGTCCGTAGCACGCGCGGGCTCGCGGGCGAAGCCCTGTCGCCCCACCCGGCATCCGCCTACCGTCGGGGGATGTCCGTCAACGTCCGCGCCATGGCCTGCCGCCCCGACGACGTCTTCGCCGTCCTCGCCGACGGGTGGGTGTTCCCGACCTGGGTGGTCGGCGCGTCGCGGATGCGGGATGTCGACGAGGCCTGGCCGGCCGTCGGCGCGCGTCTTCAGCATTCGTTCGGCGTGTGGCCCGCGCTCATCGACGACGAGACGACGGTGCTCGAATGGGACCCGCCGCGGAGGATGGTCATCCAGCCGTCGGGGTGGCCGCTGGGCGAGGCGCGCGTCACGATCGAAGCGAAGCCGCGCGCCTCCGGCTGCGTCGTCCGCCTCACCGAGACGGCCGTCCGAGGCCCCGGATCGTGGCTCCCGGCCCCCCTGCTCGACGTGCCGCTGCACGCCCGCAACGTCGAGACCCTGCGTCGCCTGGCCTTCATCGCCGAGGGACGCGCCGACGACTGACTGCATGCGTTGCAGTTATCCGTCAATCGTCGCTAAGGTGCACTCAGCTCTTTCTCAGCTACTCGCGCCCGACGTTTGAGGACTCCATGCCCGTTCGCCCTGCCCTCCGCCGCCTCGCCGCCGGCTCCACCGCCGTGCTCCTCGGAGCCGGACTCGCGACGATCGTCGCCGTCCCGGCCCAGGCGCTCGCCGTCACCGACACCGTGAGCCTGAACGCGGCCATCGTCGCGAACGAGCCGCTGCTGGAGATCACCGCCGACTTCACGCTCACCGCCGACCTCGAACTCATCGACTACGACGTCGAGATCGTCGGCAACGGGCACACGATCGACGCCGCCAGCTACAACGCGTTCCGGATCGTCGGCTCGGCCACGGTCACCGGCCTCACCGTCGACAACGCCTTCGACGACGCGTTCAACGTCGAGCTGGTCACGCCGAGCACCGGATCCTTCACCGATGTCTCGACGCACGACACCTCCGACGCCGGGATCTCGGTGATCGTCAACGACCAGTCGACCCTGCAGATCACCGGCGGCACGCACGAGGGCGCCGACACCGGCGTCGACGTCTTCGCGGAAGGGTCGGGTGCGGTCACCCTCAGCGGTATTACGGTCAACGAGGCCGAGGAGGGCTTCCTCCTCGAGGGTCAGGATGACTCGGCGTTCGTCGTCACCGGGGCGACCGTCACCGACGCCGGCTACGGCATCGACCTCCAGGGTCAGAACGACGCGATCTTCGCCGTCTCCGGGGCGACCGTCACCGCCGGCCCCGTCTACAACAGCGACACCAGCGGCAGCCCCGTCTGGTACCAGGGCTACGGCGTCTACGGCGAGTTCGACGACGCGTCGAGCGCGACGATCGACTCGACGACCGTGACGAGTGCCCCCGACCCCGTCGACGGCGCGTTCTTCTACGGCATCGAGACCTACGAGAACTACGCGAACTCGGTCGTGATCTCCAACTCCACCGTCGTGGGCGGGTACTACGGCGTCTACATCGACGCGTACGAGCCCGAATCGTCGTACTCGCTCCTCAACAGCTCGGTGACCGGCGCCGCCTACAGCGGCGTGTACTTCTGCGACATGGCCGGAACCGCCGTCGTCGCGGACACGGTCATCGACGGCAACGGCTTCCTCGACTCCGGCTACGGCATCGAACTGGATGCCATCTACGACGGCGGCTCGCTCACCTTCCGCAACCTGACGGTGTCGAACAACTCGGCCGGCGGCATCGGCGGCGACCTCTACGACCTCGGCGTCTCGCTGGCGATCGTCGACTCGACCATCGCGGGCAACGACAATGTCGGCGTCAACGTCGAGCTGGGTGACGACGCCACCATGAGCGTCTCGGGCTCCACGATCTCGGGCAACGACGAGGGCGGCCTGTGGGCCTACCTGTACGACCAGAGCTCGGCGACCGTCACCAACTCGACGATCTCGGGCAACCTGGCCGGCTCCGAGGGCTGGGCGCTCTGGGGCGGCGGCAGCGACGAGGCGACCTTCGACGTGAGCCACACCACGGTCACCGACAACACGGGCGTCGTGGCCCTCGGCTTCGAAGACGTGACGGGCTCCGTCACCCACTCGATCATCGCGGGCAACGACATCTCGGGATCGCTCGGCGAGTTCTGGGTCGACGGCGACGGCACGGTCGACGTGACGGTGGACTGGAGCCTGCTCGGCGCCGTCACCGACGACTCCGCCGGCGCCGGTCTCACGCTCGGCGCGGGTGTCACGACCGGGGTCACGAACCCCGGCCTGGAGCCCCTCGCCCTCAACGGCGGCAGCACGCAGACGCACCTGCTGACGCTCTCGAGCCCCGCGTACAACGCCGGCAACCCGGCGATCGTCGGAGCGCCGGCGCTCGACCAGCGCGGCGCGACGCGCATCGTCGGCGCCGCGATCGACCTCGGCGCGGTCGAGATCATCCCGACGCTGCCGGCGACCGGCTCCGAGCCCACCCCGGTGGCGCTCACCGGTGCGCTGCTCCTGCTGCTCGGCGCGGTCGTCGTCGCCGGTCGCCTGCTGCGCCGCCGCGTCGTCGCCTGACATCGTCCTGAGGTCTGACCTGCGTCATCCTCCCGCCTGATCCGCCGGCCCCGCCGCGCTGATCAGCTGGGGGGATGACGCAGACCCGCGCCCGCCGCATCCTGCTCCTGCTGTTCGCGGTGTACCTCGTGGTGCTCGTCTGGGTCGTGCTCTGGAAACTGCACGAGCCGTTCATCGGGCGCGACGACATGCGCGAGATCAAACTCGTCCCGTTCCTGTCGACGACGGGCTTCGGGCTCAACGCCCCGTTCGAGCTGGTCGGCAACCTGCTGCTGTTCCTCCCGCTGGGCGCCTACTTCGCCCTTCTCGTCCCCGCGGGACGCTGGTGGCAGGCGGCCCTGGTGGCAGCGGGACTGAGCGTCGCGCTCGAGCTCATCCAATTCGTCACCGCGGTCGGCAGTTCGGATGTCGCCGACGTGCTGGTGAACACGCTGGGCGCTCTCGCCGGGTTCGGGGCACTCGTCCTCGTGCGGCGTCGGCTGCGCCGGCGACTGCTCCCCGTCGTCACCTGGGTGATGGCGGTCGGCACCGTGCTCGCCCTCGTCGCTGCCGGCGTGCAGATCGCGTCGTTCCCGCGGATGCCGGCCGACGGCGGGGTGATCCTCGTCGTGGGTCACCTCTAGGCTCCGACCATGTCAGCCCTGGCGACGATCGTCGCGCCCGCGTACGCCCACGTCGAGAAGACCGCGACGCCGACCGGCGTGGTCGGGTCGATGAAGTGGTACGACCTGCGGGAGGAGGGCCGAGACATCCCGCCCGCGGTTCGCGCGGAGGCGCATGCCCGCGTCGACGACCTGGTGGATGCCGGCGACGTCGGGTTCGTCATCGTGCACGCCTGCGGCGCCGACGTGACCCTGCTGCTCGTGAACCGCTGGCGCAACGACAACGAGATCTGGGAGACCGTGTTCGCCCAGCGCGGCGACGACGCGTTCGAGGCGGTGGGTAGCGCCGACCCGACCCGGGCAACCTTCTGCGTCTGGGAGCTCGGGATCGTCGACCATGAGCGGCGGGCGTGGGCCGACCTGCTCCGCGGATCCCGCGACGACGCGGCGCTGGCCGCCTACCTCGGGAGCGACTTCCGGGGCGTGGTCTGAGCCGGGTCCGGCCCTACTCCGCAGACTCGAGAATCGCGACGAGGTCGCTCAGCAAGTCGGCGGTGCCGTCGTCCTCCGCGATGAGCTCGACCACGTCACCCTGCGCCACCCCGAGGCTCATCACCATGATGATGCTCCCGGCGTCGACCGACTTGCCGTCGGACGTCGCGAGGCGCACCGGGATGCCGCTCTGCGCGACCGCCGCTGTCAGGCGCCCGGCCGGGCGGGCATGGAGACCCATCGGCGCGCTGATCCGCGCGGACATGGTGGGCACATCGACCTCCGAGAGCAAAGAAAAAAGACCCAGACCCGCCGTGGGGCGGATCGGGTCTTGCCTGAAGCAGTAACAATCCCGTCGCGACAGGTCTACGGCCCCCGGGGCGACTTGTCAAACGGCGTGCCTGATAGGCTCCGCGTGGCGGCGGGCCCGGCTCGCCGTCGGGATTGCGACTACCGGCAAAACCCAAGCGGCTCCCAGGGCGATTTCACCCTCGGCGCGCTTGGGTTTTTTCTATGCCCGCCGCTGCGGGAACTCGAGGAGGAGACGTGGACGGAACATCACCCGCATCCGGGATCGGAGGGCGCGTCGCGCGCGTTCTCGCCGGACGGCGGAACCGGGGTGATCTCGCCCTCGGCTCCCCGGTGAGCGGCAGAGTCGTTCCGCTCTCCGACGTCCCCGACAAGGTCTTCAGCTCCGGCGCGCTCGGCGACGGCGTCGGGGTCCAGCCCGACGAAGGAGGGGCCGTCGCCCCGATCGGCGGCACCGTGCAAGCGGCCATGCCCCACGCCTACGGCATCTCGGCGGGCGACGTCGAGGTGCTCGTGCACATCGGCGTCGACACGGTCGAGCTGGGCGGCCGGCACTTCACCCAGCTCGTCACCCCGGGCACCGTCGTGGAACGGGGCGCTCAGCTCGCCGACTTCGACATCGAGGGGATCCGGAGCGCGGGCTTCGACCCGGTCGTGATGGTGATCGTCACTCGGCGCCCGCCGCGGGGCACGGCGCTCGTGGTCGCCGACGCCGGTGCCCGGATCGCAGCCGGGGACGACATCCTCGAGATCACGGCGAAGTGACCCGGTGAGCTCCGCATCCTTCCGCGAGGGCTTCCTCTGGGGAGCCTCGACGTCCGCGTATCAGTTCGAGGGCGCCTGGGACGAGGACGGCAAAGGCCCGAGCGTGCAAGACGCGCGCACCCACCTCCCGGCCGGCACCTCGGATTTCCGGGTCGCCAGCGACCACTACCACCGCTACGCGGAGGATGTGTCCCTGCTCGCCGAGCTGGGGCTGCGCGCCTATCGCTTCTCGATCGCCTGGAGCCGGGTGATCCCGGATGGCGATGGCGACGTCAATCCGGCGGGTCTCGACTTCTACGGCCGGCTGATCGACGCGCTGCTCGCGGCCGGCATCGAACCGATCGTGACGATGTACCACTTCGACTTGCCGCAGGCGCTCGCCGAGAAGGGCGGATGGAGCCGGCGGGAGACGATCGACGCCTTCGCACGCTACGCCCGAGTTCTCGTCGGCGCGTTCGGCGACCGGGTGCGCTACTGGCTGACGATCAACGAGCAGAACATGATGATCCTGCACGGCGACGCGATCGGCACCGGCGGTGCCGGAGCGGCCGGCATCTACCAACAGAACCATCACATGCTCGTCGCTCAGGCGCGGGCCTTCGCCGCCGTGCGCGACCTCGCGCCCACCGCGCTGGTCGGGCCTGCCCCGAACATCGCGACCGTGTACGCCGCGTCGTCGGATCCGGCCGATCAGCTCGCGGCCGACGATTTCGGTGCGATCCGCAACTGGCTCTACCTCGATGTCGCCGTGCGCGGCAGCTACCACCCGACGGCCTGGGCGTACCTCCAGCGCACCGGACAGGCGCCGCAGATCACCGACGACGACCGCCGCGACCTCGCCGCCGTGACGCCGGACTTCATCGCCTTCAACTACTACTCTTCGCACACGGTGGCGGCGCCGTCCGAGTCGCCCGAGGTGGATGTCGAGGGCGACCAGCAGATCGCGGTCGGCGAAGCGGGCGTGTACGACGGCGTCGGGAATCCCCATTTGCGCCGTAACGAGTTCGGCTGGGAGATCGACCCCGTCGGCTTCCGGCTCACCTTGCGGGAGATCTTCGAGCGATACCGGCTGCCGCTGATCGTGACCGAGAATGGGATCGGAGCGTTCGACACGCTGCAGCCCGACGGGCGCGTGCACGACGACTACCGCATCTCGTACCTCGCCGCCCACATCGAGCAGATGCGCCTCGCCGTCGCCGACGGCGTCGAGGTGTTCGGCTACTGCCCCTGGTCGGCGATCGACCTGGTGTCGACGCATCAGGGGGTGGCGAAGCGCTACGGCTTCGTCTTCGTCGACCGCGGGGAGGACGACCTGCGCTCCCTCGCCCGCGTGCGGAAGGACAGCTTCTTCTGGTACCAGGGGCTGATCGCGCACAACGGCGCGACGAGGCCATGATGGGCACCGTGCGGCTCGTCAAGGTCTACAACAACAACGTCGCGCTCGCAGAAGATGCGGCGGGCGACGAGGTCGTCGTGATGGGACGTGGTCTCGCCTTCCAGCACCGCCCGGGTGATCTGATCGACGAGGGTGCCGTGGAGCGGCGATTCGTGCTCCACGAGCAGCGCGACGCCGACGGTCTCGCCCGGCTGCTCGGCGAGATCGCGCCCGACGACCTGGCGGTGATCGAAGCCGTCGTGGCGCACGCCGTCACCGAGCTCCGCCTCGAGGACGGCGGCCATCTCTTCCTCCCGCTGGCCGACCACATCGCCTTCGCCCTCCGCCGCGCTCGGGATGGGACGCATTTCGTCTACCCGCTTCGTACCGAGGTGGCCCTCCTGTACCCCCGCGAGGTCGAGGTAGCCCGGCGGGCGCTGCAACTCATCCGGGAGCGACGCGGCGTCGACCTGTCCGACATCGAGGCGACGCCGCTGGCGCTGCACTTCGTCAACGCTCAGATCGGAGCGAGCGGCGACGTCAGCGCCGCCGTCGAGATGACCGAGACGATCGCCGCCGTGCTCGAGCTGGTCGGTGATCGCTTTCACGTGCAACTCAGCGACGAGGGGATCGAGGTCGCCCGCTTCGTCACCCACCTCCGTTACCTGTTCCTGCGCCAGTCGCGCGGAACGCTCTTCGACGACGACCAGGGCGCGCTGCTGGCCGCCCTGGAGTCCTCCGAGCCGGAGGCCGTCGCCGTCGCCCTCGAGGTCCAGAACCTGCTCACCGAGAGGATGCGGTGGCAGACGTCGCTCGACGAGCGGGTCTACCTCACCCTGCACGTCGCGCGCCTCGCCCGACGTTCCGACACGACCGAGGCGCCGGCGTGAGCGGCGGCTTCGAGAACGCGCTCATCGCCCTGGTCGGCGGCGCCGGAAACATTCAGGCCGTCGA
>Ga0075364_10002076_pt1 | contig 11188 bp, 10 predicted proteins | sample EndMetdeltDD1764_FD_71517 | JGI IMG/M metagenome (GOLD analysis project Ga0075364, IMG submission 71517) | Populus endosphere microbial communities from Tennessee, USA - Endosphere MetaG P. deltoides DD176-4 | ecosystem: Host-associated > Plants > Roots > Endosphere | place: USA: Tennessee...
TGATGCTCAGGACGGCCCGGAGCCGTGCAATCCCGCCATCTCCTCGCTGGAGACTTCGGCGGGCATCTTGCCGATGATGATCATCGCCAACACCTCATCCTTGGTCACGTCGGCCTTGTTGACCGTTCCGACCAGCTTGCCCTGCGACATCACGCTGATCCGATCGGCGAGATCGAACACGTCGTGGATGTCGTGGCTGATGAGGAAGATTCCGATGCCCTCCGCCTTCAACTGCGTGATGAGATCGCTGACCTGCGAGGTCTCCGCCGGACCGAGTGCTGCAGTCGGCTCATCCATGATCAGGATCCGCGCTTCGAACTGTACGGCGCGGGCGATCGCCACCGATTGCCGTTGTCCGCCCGATAGTGACCTCACGGCGGTCTTGAGGTTCTTGAACCGCGGATTCAGCCGCTGCATCAACTTGCGCGTCGCCGAGTCCATCGCCTCGTCGTCGAGCGAGCCCGTTCTCGTCACCACCTCACGACCGAGGAAGACGTTGCCGGCCGCATCGATGTTGTCCGCCAGGGCGAGCTTCTGGTAGATGACCTCGATTCCGTGAGCTCGAGCATCGCGCGGGTTGTTGATGACGACGGGTTGGCCGTTGATCAAGATGATCCCGGAGTCGGCAGGGTGTGCTCCGGAGAGCGTGTGAACGAGTGTCGATTTGCCGGCCCCGTTGCCGCCGACCAGCGCGACGACCTCGCCGGGATAGAGATCGATGCTCACACCGTCGACGGCGTGCAGACCACCGAAGGCGACCTTGATGTCGCGCATCTCGCAGAGGGGCACGCGGGCGGGGCTCTCGATGTAGCTGGTCTCGGGCTGCCTGGAATCAGTCATTGTGAAGGATCCTCCTGCTCAGGGTCGACCGGTCTGAATGACCCATGCAGCAACGAGTACGCCGGCGGCGAGCGCGCCCAACATCCCGCGGCGGTTGCGCACCCGCAGCAGGGCGTCGATGGCGACTGCCGTGACCAGCACGACGCCGACCACGATGTCCTGCGAAGGTGAGTCGATGTTCAGCAGCGACATACCGGACCGCAACGACTGCATGACGACGGCACCGAGCACCGCTCCGGGAATCGTGCCGACGCCACCCGAGAAGGAAGTGCCCCCGATGACGGCTGCGGCGATGACGTCGAGCTCGTTCTGGACACCCAAGTTGGTGGTGGCCGAGTTGAGTCGAGCGGTCTGGATTGCCGCACTGACCGCGCACAGCATCCCCATCAACGCGTAGGTCGATGCGATCGTGCGACGGGTGTTGATGCCGCCGAGCTCGGCTGCCTCGGGATTACCGCCATAGGCATACACATAGCGACCGAAGCGGCGGCGCTTGGCCAGGTACGTCATCACCATCGTCACCACGATCAAGATCAGAACGGGGTAGGCCAGTCCGACCGACTTGGCCGTGGTCGGCGACTTGTACTTGATCGCGACGAGCCACACACCCAGGACCACCGCGATCGAGCCCCCGACGGCGAACCCGGCGTCCATCACCTTCGAGCGGGTGTCCAGGCCGTGTCGAATTCGCCGGCGGCGGGCGAGCACGATCGACGACACGAGACCGGCGCAGACCACGAGCACGACGATCCATGTCTTGAAGACGCCGAGCGAGCGGTCGGGCGCGCCGCCGAGGTACTGGAAGGTGCTGTCGAGTGGGGAAAGGGTCTGGCCCTTGGTGCCACCGGCGCGAAAGATGAGACCGCGCCACGCGAGAAAGCCGCCGAGCGTGACGATGAACGCGGGCACACCGACATAGGCAACGAGCGACCCTTGCAACAAGCCGATCAAAGCACCCAGCGCGATCCCGATCGCCAGGGCGAGGATCCACGTGTACCAGTGGTGATCCTTCAGGGTTCCGATCGTGAGGTTCAGACCGAGCACGGAGATCTTGCCCTGAGTCTGGATCAGCGCCATCGTGTACCCGAGAAAGCCGAGCAACGATCCGACCGACAGGTCGATGTTGCGGGTGACGATGATGAGCACCATGCCGGTGGCCATCACACCGATGGAGACGCTCTGCACCGAGAGGTTCCACAGGTTGCGCGACGTGATGAACTTCCCGCTCGACAGCACATGGAAACCGATCCAAATCACCGCCAAGGCGACAATCATGCCCAGCAGTCGGGTGTCGATCCCGCTCTCGGTGACGAACTCACGCCACCTCCGACCCGTTTGCCGAAGACCCGATTGCCCAGGACGTGCGTCCTCGACGACGGGCGTTGCGTCAGTCATTCGTTGCCCTCACTCAGACGAGATGTGTTCGTGGATGTGCCCTGCCGTGCCGTGCCGTGCGATGACACGACGACGAAGCCCCCCGCTCGCACCGCGCGAACGGGGGCCTCCATCATCACATCAACTCGAGACGACTGACGACGTAGTCGTTCTACGCGCAGTCCTTGACCTTCGTGGCGTCAACGCCCTTGCACAGCGTCGCCTTGTCGATCCACTTCGCATCGAGCACGGGCTTCAGGTTGTCCTGCGTGATCGGGTTCGGATCGAGGAAGATCGACGACAGGCTGTTGCCACCCGGGGTCGTGAACGCTGACGCGCCGGCCACCTTGGACACGTCAGGGTCGTTGCAGAGCTGGACGGCCGCTTCGCCGGCAGCCTTGCCCAACAGGCGCGAGTCCTTCCAGACGTCGACGGTCTGGGTGCCGAGGGCGACGCGGTTCAGAGCCGGCTGATCGCCGTCCTGGCCGGACACCGGAACCTTGCCGGCCAGACCCTGGGCATCGAGCGCAGCGATCACGCCACCGGCCATGCCGTCGTTCTCCGCCAGCACGGCGTCGACCTTGTTGTTCTCGGCGGTGAGGAACTGCTCCATCTCGGTCTGGGCCTTGGCGGGATCCCAGTTGTCGGTGTATGTCTCGCCGACGATCTTGATGTCGCCGCTCTTGACCGCTTCGCCGATGACCTCTTCCATGCCGGAGCGCAGGAAGTCGGCATTGGCGTCAGCCTTGTTGCCCTTGATGATCACGTAGTTGCCCTTCGGCACCTTGGCGAACACGGCCTCGGCCTGCAGATGACCGACAAGCTTGTTGTCGAAGGTGATGTACAGCGCCTTGGGATCCTCGATGAGGCGGTCGTAGGCGATGACCGGGACGCCACCGGCTTCAGCGCTGGCCACTGCAGGCTTGATCGCTTCGCCGTCCTGGGCGAGCACGATGAGCACCTTGGCGCCCTGGCTGATCAGGTTCTCCAGGTTGCTGGCCTGGGTCTCGGCCGACGACTTGGCGTCGTTCGAGATGTACGTGCCGCCGCCGGCTTCGATCGCGGCCTTGATGGCAGGCTCGTCCCACTTGGCCCAGCGCTCTTCTTGATAGTTGTTCCAGGACACACCGACGGTGCAGCCCCCACCACTGCTCGCAGCGGTCGTCGCCGCGCCCGCAGCCGTTGTGGCTGCGCCCGCAGCGGTTGTGGCCGCGCCGGCGGCCGTCGCCGCGGAGGTGGACTCGGTCTTCTTGTCGTCGCTCCCGCATCCCGCGGCCAGGACTGCAGCCACAAGCGCGGCGGATGTGATCGTCCGTACTCGCATGTATCTCCCCTTGTTACGCGACCGGATCGATCGCTTTGGTGCAGAGAATAGATCATACGAATGACCCCCGCGGACAGGGCCTTTGGTCACAGGCGGGCTCGCGGGAGCCCGAGGTGCCGCTCAGCGATGTTGTTCTTGTTGATCTCGGTCGTACCGCCGTAGATCGTGGTCACCGGGCTGTGGCGGGCGTCGTACTCGATCCAGCCGTCGGCGGCAGCTCCCGGTTGTTGCAACTGCAACAACCCCTCCGCACCGGCCATCTCCTGGAACCACCGCGAGGCCTTCTGGTACGCCTCCGTGGCGAACACCTTGGTCATCGAGCCCTCGAGCCCGGGGAGCCCACCGGCCGCGGCGATCCATGCCGACCGTTGCGCGAGCAACGCAGCGACCTGGTTGTCGACGACGACCCTGGCCAGCTTCTCGCGTACCGAAGCTTCGCTGATCCGCCCCGACTTCCGCGCCCACTCCGCTGTGTGGGTCAGCAATGGCACACCCGGGCTGGTACCACCCATCACGCCGCGCTCGAACGACAACGCCACGCTCATCACGTTCCAGCCGCCGTTCACCTCACCGAGGACACAGTCGTCACCGACACGAACGTCGTCGTAGAACGTCGCGTTCGTGCGCTCCGTCGCCATCGTGTGCACCGGATCGACGCGGATGCCGGGCGTATCCATCGGGATGAAGAACATCGTCAGGCCCTTGTGCCGGGGAAGGGTGGGATCGGTGCGGGCGAGGAGGATCACCCACCGCGCTTCGTGCGCCATCGTGGTCCACATCTTGGCCCCGTTGATGACCCACTCATCGCCGTCCCGAACCGCGCGTGTGGTGAGCGAGGCAAGATCGCTGCCGACATCCGGTTCGCTGTAACCCATGCAGATCAGCGCTTCGCCGGAGGTCACGGCGGGGATCACCTCGGCCTTCTGCGCCTCGCTGCCGACGTGATTGATGACGCCCGAGATCATGACGGCGACGGCCAGCGCATCGAGTGGCGCACCGGCCTTTTCCAGCTCGTTGAAGAGGACCCACAGCTCGATCGGGTCGCCGGCGCCCAAGCCGGGAACGGCCCGCTCGATCAGACCTTCGGCAGCCAGGGCGCGGTTCAACGCGGGGTTGTTGAACGTGCCGCTCTCGTGCTGGCGGCGCACGGCGTCGGGCGTGTGGTGGGCGGCGATGATGCGGCGGACCTGGTCGCGGTAGGCGATGACGTTGGGTCCGAGCTCGAAGTCCATCAGCCGACCGCCGATCCGGCGGGCCACAGGCGGTCGGCGAGGGCGAGGTACTCGCGCGCCGGTTCGCCGAGGATCAGCGACCAGCCGCGGGCTCGCCGGTAGTACAGCTGGATGTCGTACTCCTCGGCGAACCCGTAGCCACCGTGGAAGTGGAGCGATCGATCGGTGGCGTGGGTGGCCACCTCACCCGCGAACAGGACGGCCATCGACGCCAGGGCCATCGGATCGTCGATGTCGTTGTTGTCGACGTCACACCCTCCGAAACTGCCCGCATCCAGCGTGGCAGCAGCCTTGTGCGTCAGCAGCCGGCCACCGTCGATCGAGCCGGGGAGATCGGCGAGGCCGTGTTGCACGGCCTGGAACGAACCGATGGGCACTCCGAACTGTCGACGCTCGTTCACGTAGCGGAGGGCGAGCTCGAGTCCCATCGACGCGATCCCGCCCAGCGCCGCCGCGGTCAGCACCTTCCAGCGCGCGAGCGACGCCTCGAAGTCGGCGGCCGAGCCGAGAACGGTTCGTTCACCGTTGCGGGCCGTTCGATCGGCGAGCGGCGCGCTGGCATGGTTGCGCGGACCTGCCATCGGCGGGTCGGAGCGGACTGCGACGAAGTCTGTGCCGTCGAGCCCGATGACGACGTCGGCCACCGCCCCCGCCGGGACGAGCTGCCACACCCCATCGGCGTCGGCGGGGCGAACCGCGATCGTCGCGATGTCGGCGCTCACCAGCCCCGCTGCCGCGAGCACCGGTGAGGCGACGGCGTGCTCGATGAACGGAACCGGCGCGATCCACCGCCCCGCGGTCTCGGCGATCACGGCCAGATCGGCGACACTCGCACCGCTTCCCCACACCTCCATCGCATCGAGCTTGCGCCAGAGATCGACATCGAACCCGAGCGGCTCCGCGGCGCGTACGACCGCCGGCGCGGACTCGCGGCTGAAAAACTGCTCGAAGGCGTCGAACAGGTCGCGTTGATCGGATGAGAAACCCAGCTCCATCGCTCAGACCACCAGAACCGCTTTGCCGGTGACCTTGCGGTTCTGCTGATCAGCGAGCGCTTGTGCGGCCTCCTCGAACGGATAGCTGCTCGGTTCCACGGGGTTCAGCTCCCCGGCGACGATCTTGGTCATGATCTCCTCCATCATCTGCCGGTTCTCATCCGGATGCTTGAGCACCCAGCCACCCCACTCCACGCCGGTCACGCGACGGTTGCGCAGCAGGACCTGGTTGGCGGGCAGCTGCGGGATGTCGCCGGAGGCGAACCCGATCACGAGGAACTGGCCGTCGTCGCGCAGGGCACGCAGGCACTGCTCGCCGACCACGCCGCCAATCGGGTCGTACACGGCATCGACGCCGCCGTCGATCCCATGCTTGGCACTGATCTCCTTGGCGCGCGCCTTGACGTCGTCGGTGCTGGAGTCGATCGTCGCCAGCGCTCCCCTGCTCTCGGCGAGCGCTCGCTTCTCGGTGCTCGATGCCGCGGCTATGACGTTGAGGCCGAGCGCGTGCCCGACATCGACCGCGCCGAGCCCGACCCCGCCGCCCGCGCCGAGGACCAGCAGCCACTGCCCGGCTGTCAGCTGGGCTCGGCGGACCAGCGCGAAGTAGGCAGTGCCGTAGCTCTGCATGAACGTCGCCGCCTGACCGTCGGTCAGCGCGTCGGGCACCGCCATTGCAGCACGAGCCGGCACGACCATCTCGGTCGCGAACCCGCCGGCGCCACTGGACACGAGCACCCGCTGGCCGACGGACGGCACGGAGACGTCGGCGCCGACCTCGGTGACGACACCGACCGACTCGCCTCCGGGTGTGAACGGCAACGGCGGCTTGATCTGGTAGAGGCCCTGCACGATCAGCGCGTCGACGAAGTTGACCCCTGCCGCGGTGATCTTGACCCGCACCTGGTCGGCCTTGAGCGGCGCCGAATCACGCTCTTCGATCGCGAGTTGATCGAGCGGAGCGAACGAGTTGCAGACGATTGCGCGCATCAGCCGACCGTAGCCATCGTCGTCTGCGCGGCGCTCATTCGGCAAACGGCCAATCGTCGGGAACCCGGGACGACCAGGCCGCCTGGCGCCGCTCGACGAAAGAACGGCCACCCTCGATCGCGTCCGGCCTTCCCATCAGCACCACGTGAGCGTCGCGTTCCAACTCGTCGACTTCTTCGGCTGTCGCCGCGAGGCTGCGCCACAGGATGCGCTTGCTCAGCGCGGCCGACAGCGGCGAGACGTTCGCGGCGATGTCGGAAGCCCATTCCAACGCGGTCGACAGCACGTCGGCGGCCGCGACCGCCTCGTTGGCGAGACCCCAGCGCTCGGCCTGGGCACCGGTGATCGTGCGCCCTGCGATCAGCATCTGCGCCGCGCGAGTCGCGCCGACCAGCCGGGGCAGCACCCAGTGCGACTGGGCGTCCGGCAGCACGCCGCGGCGCGCCTGGAGCACGGCCAGCGGAGCGTCGACCGCGACGATGCGCATGTCCGCCTGCAACGCGATCGAGCACCCGATTCCGATCGCGGCCCCGTTGATCGCAGCGATCACCGGCTTGCGCACCTCCCAGGCGCGCGGGCGGACGGGAGACGACGTGAAGGAGGCCGGGTCGCTGATCGCGCCGAACGGTGACTTCCCGGGCGACAGGTCGGCGCCCGAACAGAACGCCGTGCCCGCGCCGGTGAGCACGACCACGCGCACGTCGTTGTCCGCATCGCACGCCGCGTAGGCCGCGCCCAGGCCGGCGATCATCTCCCCCGACAGCGCGTTGCGCTTCTCCGGTCGGTTGAGCGTGATCACGGCGACGCCGTCGCTCGTGGCGAGCGTGACGAGGTCGGTCATCGCTGATCGGACCTGATGTCGACACTCATCTCGGTCTCAGCCGCGCATCCGCTTGGCCCACTCGGACCGATCGATCCCGAGCTCGTCCATCCGCTTCACCGCGAACAGCATCGGCTCGGGCATCGCCCCCGAACGGACCGTGCGCACCATGTCGCCGTCCTCCGCCCAGACGTGACACGTGTTCAGGTTCATCTTCCACTGCGACTCACGTTCCTCAGGCGTCATCGTGCGGGCCACGAAGTTGACGTTCTCGGCCGAGCGGACACGCTTTTTGGCTTCGCTGGCCGTGATGCTCCAGAAGCACTGCACGGCGACCGGTGCCATCGCCTGGAGCAGCGCAGTGGTGTGCGTGCAACCACGTGGACCACCGAACAACTCGCGCACCTTGTGGGTGAACCCGCGCGCGATCGACAGCCCGATCAGCTTCTCGTAGTGCTCGGTGATCGTCGGGCAGCTTCTGTTCGGGTGCGTCTCGAAATGGACGTGGGCGCCGACGATCTCCAACTCGGGGAAGCCGACCTCGAGGTCGATCTGCATGTGATGAACGGTCAGAGGGTTCGGGTCTTCGTCGAAGTAGAGATGTGGCGGCTTCTGGTCTCGCACCGCGCCGCGGATGAGGATGTTCGGGCCTTTACGGAAGGCGCGCACACGGTATTCACGGTCATGGAGGACTTCGAGATCCGGATCGTCGGGCAGGATCTCGTTGCGTTCGAAGTTGCGATCGGCGTTGCTCGGAGGGGGCTGGCTCACGCCAACGGTGTATCAGCGATCAGCTTGCCGAGGCGAACCAGCGAGGGCATCGTGCTGCCCAGGCTGAGCTCGATCTGCTTGCCCCACAGGAAGCACCGGTGCAGCGGGTAGTCGCGATCGACGCCCGCGCCACCGTGCAGGTGCTGGGCCGCGTAGAGCACCTGCGAGCCTCCGTCGCTGGCCCAGAACTTGGCGCTGGCAACCTGCTCGGCGGCCGGTTTGCCCTCGCTGAGCCGCCACATCGCCTGCCAGGCGGTGAGCTTGACACCCTCGGTGTTGACGTAGCTGTCGCCGGCGCGCTGGCTGACGGCCTGGAAGCTGGCGATCTGGCGGTCGAACTGGATTCGCTGCTTGGTGTACTCGGCGGTGAGGGCGAGGGCGCGCTGGCACACGCCGGACATCATCACGCACTCGGCCGCGGTCGCGAAGTCGAGCAGCCACTCGGTGCCCTCGGTGCCGGCGAGCTTGGTACCGGCCGCGTTCGTGAACGTGATCATGGCTTCGGGGATGCCACTCGTGGTGTCCTCGCGCTGCACGGTCACGCCTGGGTCGCTGACGTCGACGGCGTACAGTCCGTCGGTCGTCGAGACCAGTACGGTCCGGGCCGCGGTGCCGGCCGGCACGCAGACCTTCTCACCCGTGATGCGACCGTCTGCCACGGTCGTGGTCGGCGCGTGCACGTCGCCGGCCGCCTCCTGCAGTGCGATCGTGACGATGCGATCGCCGGCCGCAACGCCGTCGAGCCACGCGGCCTGATCGGTGGCCGATGCGAACTTGGCGATCGCGGCGCCGGCAACCAGCACGGCGAAGGCCGGTACGGGAGCCGTGGCGCGGCCGACCTCTTCGAGCACGACGGCTGCTTCGAGCAGGCCGAGGCCGCCACCGCCGACGGCCTCGGGAAGGCCGATGCCGACGATGCCGGAGTCGGCGAGCATCTTCCACAGGCTCATGTCGAGGCCGTGCTCGGACGCCGCGGCAGCTTTGTGGCTGTCGTTCGTCACCCGTTCGGTGAGGATCTTGTTGGTGAGCTCGCGCAGGTCGTCCTGCTCGGAGGAGAGTCTGAAATCCATGTCTGAGTCCTTATCGTGACGCCCGGGGGAACCCGAGGCCGAACATCGAGATGAGATCGCGCTGGGTCTCGTTGGTGCCACCACCAAAGGTGAGGATGATCGTGCCGCGATACGCGGCCTCGAGCCGGGCCCGCAGCACGGCACCGGGCGAGCCGGCTTTGAGATAGCCGATGGGGCCCATCACCTCGAACAGCAGGCGGTAGGCCTCCTGGTAGAACTCGGTTCCGAAAACCTTGACGCTGGAAGCGTCGGCCACATCGAGCACGCCCTGGGTCGAGGCCCACGCGACCTTCCAGTTGATGAGGCGCAGGAACTCCAGCTTGGCGTGGACCTTGGCGAGGTTGATCTGCACCCACTCCTGATCGACGACGCGTGTGCCGTCGGGACGAAGGGTTGCCTTGGCCCAGTCGCGGACCTCGGTGTAGGCCCGCTCGACCACACCGCTGCTGCAGAGGGTGACGCGCTCGCGGTTGAGCTGCGACGTGATCAGCCCCCAACCGCCGTTCTCCTCACCGACGAGGTACTTCTTGTTCACGCGCACGTCGTCGAAGAACACCGAGTTGATGTCGTGATCACCGATCAGGCTCAGCGGCTGGATGGTGATCCCGGGAGTGTCCATCGGCAGGAGGATGATGCTGATGCCCTTGTGCTTCTTCACCTCGGTGTTGGTGCGCACCGCGAGCCAGCAGTAGTCGGCGCCGTTGGCCAGGCTGGTCCACGTCTTCTGCCCGTTGATGACGTACTCGTCGCCGTCGCGGACCGCGCTCGTCTTCAAGCTGGCGAGGTCGGTTCCGGCGCCGGGCTCGCTGTAGCCGATGCAGAAGTGGAGGTCGCCGGACAGGATCTTGGGGAGGAAGAACTCCTTCTGCCAATCCGAGCCGTACGCCATGATCGTCGGGCCGACCGTGTTGATGCTGAGCATCGGCACCGGCGCGCCGGAACGCATCGATTCGTCGAAGAACACGAACTGCTCGATCGCGCTCTTGCCCTGGCCACCCCACTCCTTCGGCCAGCCGATGCCGGCCCAGCCGTCGTCGCACATCTGCTTCCAGACGTCACGCGTCTTCTTCGAGATTCCGTGCCCCTCGGACAGCTCCGCGACGGTCTGCGGATCGAGGAGCTTCTCGTAGTACTCACGCAACTCGGTGCGGAGCGCTTCCTGCTCGGAGGTGTAACCCAGTTCCATGTCCGGCAACATAGCCCGCTTCTGACGATGCGTCAGATTCGGAGAGCTCCGGCAGCTCGTCTGAGCACGGCACGATCGGTGCGGACATGATGGCGCGATGACATCTCCTGCAACGACGTCTGGTTCTGGGCGTCCGGGCCCACTGCGCGGACTGCGCGTCATCGAGCTCACCGGGCAGGGCCCCGGTCCGTATTGCGGGATGATCCTCGCCGACTACGGCTGCGACGTCGTCACGGTCGACCGGCCGGCCGACGCCGTCCAGGTCGATCCGGCGAGAACGCCGACCAATCCCTTCATGCGCGGCAAGCGTTCGATCGCGCTCGATCTGAAGGTGGCCGCCGATGTGGAGCTGCTGTTGGATCTGCTCGACGAAGCGGACATCTTCATCGACCCGTTCCGGCCGGGTGTGTGCGAACGACTCGGCATCGGCCCCGAGGTCGTGTGCTCGCGCAACACGCGCCTGATCTACGGGCGGATGACCGGCTTCGGCCAGGAGGGCCCGCTCGCCAATGTCGCCGGCCACGACATCGATTACATCGCGATGTCGGGCGCGCTCTCATTGCTCGGCCGCGACGGCGACAAGCCC
>Ga0075364_10002077_pt1 | contig 11186 bp, 9 predicted proteins | sample EndMetdeltDD1764_FD_71517 | JGI IMG/M metagenome (GOLD analysis project Ga0075364, IMG submission 71517) | Populus endosphere microbial communities from Tennessee, USA - Endosphere MetaG P. deltoides DD176-4 | ecosystem: Host-associated > Plants > Roots > Endosphere | place: USA: Tennessee...
CATCAACGTCGACGAGTGCGGTGCGCCCGAAAGGATGGGTGGGCTCAAACTACTCACCGTGCCCGCGGCTGATGGCAAGCTCACCCCGGAGCTGATCGACCGGCAGGCCTGGGGCTGGGGCGACGAGCACCGGGCGATGCCGCAGGTCGTCTCGATCACCCAAAGCACCGAGCTGGGCACGGTGTACACGCCCGATGAGATCCGGGTGATCTGCGAGCAGGCCCACGCCCGCGATATGAAGGTGCACGTCGACGGCTCCAGGATCGCCAATGCGGCTGCGACACTTGACATGCCGATGAGTGCCTTCACCTCCCACGCCGGCGTCGACATCCTGTCGCTTGGCGGCACCAAGAACGGCGCGCTACTGGGCGAGGCGGTCGTGGTGCTCAATCAGGATGCCGTCAGCCACATGAAGCATCTGCGCAAGCTGTCGATGCAGCTGCACTCCAAGATGCGCTTCGTCTCGGTGCAGCTGGAAGCGCTACTGGCCAAGGACCTCTGGCTGCGCAACGCCCGGCACGCGAACGAGATGGCCCAGCGCCTGGCCGAAGGGGTGCGCGCGGTCGACGGCGTGCGGGTGCTGTATCCGGTGCAGGCCAACGCGGTCTTCGCCCGGCTGCCGCATGACGTCAGCGCGCGGCTACAGCAGCGATTCCGGTTCTACTTCTGGGACGAGGCGGCCGGCGACGTCCGCTGGATGTGTTCGTTCGACACCACCGAGGACGACGTCGACGCATTCGTCACGGCCCTCAAGGAAGAGATGGCGCGCTAGTCAGGCGGAGTTCACCTGAATCCGAGCACCTTCGGAGAACACCGAGTCGTGCAGTTCGAGCGCCTTCGGCAGCGTTCCCGTTGGCACGTCAAACGGCAGCTTCATGGTGATGTTGCCGCCCGGATTCATCGTGACCACCATCGAGCTCTTGTTCATCGAGACCGCGGCTTCGGCGTCGGCCGCATAGATGTGGCCATCCGAGTCGATGAGCTTCTGATTGTTCGCTGCGAATTCCTGCGACTCGTCGTCGAGGTTGCGCACGGTCATCGTCGCGATGATCCACTGCCCCTTGGGGCGCGGATCGCCACGCCAATTGGTAGGAGTGCTGATCTCCGAGACGACGAACTCCAAGTTGCCGTCGCGCAGCGCTGAGCCAGGCACGCCGGTGGGCCCACGGAATTCATCGGCGGTCGGGGCGTGCGACTTCGACCCGGCCACGACCATGGCAGTGCAGCCCCCGAAGAACAGCGCGATCACAGCGATGACGCTCAGCGCGATCCACAGCCCGGTCCTGCTCAGCGCGGGCCGAGCCGGCGCGTGGCCGGCCCATTGATGACCGTCCCAGTAACGCTGCCGCGGCGCGCCCGACGGGTCGGGATACCAACCCCGAACTGGTGTGCTTGCCACTGAAACTTCCCTCCCGAAAGGGACGATAGCGGCAGCCAGCATCGCAAGTAAAGTTTGCTGGAACTAACTAGGGCGTCGAATTAACTACTGCGCGCGATAGTTGGCTGTTAGAACGCTATTTGCTCGAGCACCTGCTAGCTAGATCCGACTTGCCGCGAATGCCGCACCCTGGCCGGCCATGCCGGACTTCACATAGGACAGGTGCGCATCGGAGAACATCTCATCGTGCGTCGGCGGTGACATACCGCCGCCGGGTGAGCAGATCGGATCGCCGGCGGTGCACAGGTCAATGGCTCTATCCGCATAGAGCGGGCTCACCGCTGTCAGCGAAGACCCGACATACCTGTCCAACGGATTGCCGAACACCGCCACGGCCGCAACGTGATTCGCCACCTCGGGTGGCATCGGCGCCGGGGTGAAGCCGGCGAACGACACGGGAATCGCGGTTATCAGATCGATCGCGAGGGCGCCTTGCGAGTAGCCACCGAGCACGATTCGGGTATTGGGACAGTTCGTCACCGTTGACTCGATGTGGGCCCGGGCGTCCTCGGCCCCTGCGGAGGCCGAATTGGCGAAGTCGTCCGAAGCGGGATAGTTGATCGGGTACACGGCGACGGACCTGCCACCGACTTGTGAGCGCAGCGAGTCGACGAAAGCCTGCCCTACCTGACCAATACCGGGCGGTTCGGTTGTGGCGCGGGCGAATACGACTTCGACGTCGGGGCAGGCCGCGGCGAGTGCGGATGAAATGGTGAACGGCGCACACAGGGCCGTCCACGTTGTCACCATCGCGGAACCCAGAAAACACACGACTGTGCGTGCGCTCATGCCCCAATGCTGACACATCGCTGCGGGAAAGGGACAGCCTGAATCTAGTTGCGAGTGCAAGGAACTGGGATGCACGCGTTCTTACACTTGTGCAAGTGCGCACGGCGCTGATTGCCGCTGCCTACCATCAAAGGGTGACCAATGACGTGGCGCGACCACGTCGGATCGCACTCCGGCTTTGCGCCGCCGCACTGGCGGCGGGCGCTGTGGCGAGCGCACCCATAAACAACTTGTCCGCGGCGGCCGATCCGTGTCCCGATATCGAGGTCGTGTTCGCGCGAGGCACCGGCGATGCGCCGCCAGCCGGACCGGTAGGCCAGGCCTTCGTCGACTCGCTGCGCGCGAAGGTAGCACCGAGGTCGGTCGGAATGTATGGGGTCAACTACGCGGCGAACATGAACTTCCTGATGGTCACCGACGGCGTAAACGATGCCAACAATCACGTGCAGTTCATGATCGGGAACTGTCCCGCCACGCGCCTCGTGCTAGGAGGTTTCTCTCAGGGGGCGGCTGTCATCGACGGCGTCATCGGGGCCACGCCGGACTTGGCCGCCATACCGGGAGTGGGGGCGATACCCGGCATGGATTCCATACCCGTCGTCGGTGCGATACCGGGTCTCAGTGCCGGGGCGTCGTTGCCGCCTGAGGCCGCCGATCATGTGGCGGCCGTTGCGGTGCTTGGCAACCCGGTGGACAAGCTGCTCGGTCCGTTGAACGGCCGAAGCCCCGTGTACGGGGGAAAGACGATCGACCTGTGCAACGCCAACGACCCGATATGTGGCCGCGGCGACATGGACAACAGAGCGGCGCACCATCAGTACGTCCCCGGTGCTACCGACCAGGCTGCGGGGTTCGTCGCAGGACTGGTCTAATCCCCGGTGCGCTGGACCCGGGAATCGAAGTCGCTGTTGAACGGACACTCGCCGGTGACGGTGTAGTGGCCGCGACCGGTCAGCAGTGCGATGGGATCCTGGGACGGCTGGGGGAGCGGGTACTGAAGCGTGATCTGGCCGTGGGCGGCGCTGCCGTTATTGCACTTGGCGTCTTCTGATGTGTTCGCCAGCACCCACTGGTTCTGCGCGAAGACCAAAAGCTTTGCGTCGCCGGGGTTTTTCCAATAGCTCAGGCAGCGCTCACCAGTGCGCAGGCAATACGTCGCAACGTCGAAGTCCGCTTCGGCGTTGCGACCGCCCTCGGTGTAGGTGTCGATTTCGTGGTACCTGCCGTGCAGTCCTTGGGCCGGCGACTTCACCCTCGGCGGCTGGGCTGAAGGGTCGGCGACCGCGACGCTGGCTTGGACGTCGCCCGTGCGGGTGAAGGTCACCTGCTGGTTCTGTGAGCAACCTGTCGTCGACCGAACCACGAACTCGCCCTGCAGTTTTCCGTCGGCCAGCGGCTGCAGCGACATCGTCTCCCAGAACTCGGTCGGGGCGTTCTGGCATGTGCCTTGTGTGGCGCTGACCGCAGTCCACCGGGCGCCAATCTGGTCGAGCACCATTGTCGAACTCGCGGACTGAGACCCGTCGACCCTCGATGCTGTCGCCACGCACCCGCTGGCCGGGCACGCCGATTTGATCACCCATGTCTCCCGTCCCCCCTTGGCGTTCTGCACAGCCTGGCCGTCGGGGGTTGTCGCAGAACCGAATTCGACGGTGTATGTGCCGTCGAGAGCGCCGGGTTGACGGGGCGCATTGTCGCCTCCACTGAGGACAACCACGATCAAGATAATGGCGGCGGCCATCACGAGCAGGGCTGCGGGAATCACGATGCCCAGGCGCTGCCACCATGGTGAAGGCGGCTCGCCGGACTCCGGGGGTGCGACGGTGCCGACGGGTTCGGCTGCGCCGTACTGCGTTGACGCCCAGGCCTTCTCGACATGCTCGGGCGTGCCGGACTGCGTGGCCGCCCACGCCTGCTTGACGTGCTCGGGCGCACCGGCCTGGGTGGCCGCCCACGCTTCGTCGGCGGCTTCGGCGGGGCGCGCCAGCGTCGGCGCCGCGGCCTCGGCCTGCCCCGGCGAAAGCACTTCGGTTGGTGATGAGGGAGCGACCCCCATCGCGGTGTGCTGTGGATCGGCCGGTGGTGTCGGGATGACAGCGGTAAGCGCCGTTCGAGCCGCGCGGGCCAACTCTGTCGTCGTGCCGTAACGCTCGTCCGGATCCTTGGCCATACCCGTAGCGATCACCGCGTCTAGTTGCGGTGTCACTTCAGGACGCGAAATCGATGGCCGCGGTGGGGGAGTCGTGAGGTGACCGGCGATCTGCTGCTCGACGCTGTCACCGGGAAACGGCCTGCTGGAGGTGAGGCACTCGTACAGCACACAGGCGAGTGCATAGATATCTGAGCGCGTATCCGAGACACCCGTGCTGAAGCGTTCCGGAGCCATGTAGGCCCACGTCCCCACGACGTTGCCGGTTGCGGTCAATTTCGTCTCGCCGGCCCCGCGGGCGATCCCGAAGTCGATCAGATATGCGAAGTCGTCTTCCGCGATGAGGATGTTGGACGGTTTGACGTCGCGGTGCACCAGCCCGACTCGATGCGCGGCGTTGAGCGCCGAGGAAATCTGCTCGACGATCGTCACGGCTCGCTCCGGTTCAAGTGGGCCGCGCGCGAGTGTGTGCTCGAGATCCTCGCCCTCGATCAGGCGCATGTCGACGTAGAGTCGGCCGTCGATCTCCCCGAAGTTGTGGATTGGCACCACGTGAGGATTGTTGAGTCCCGCGGCCGTGAAGGCCTCGCGACGGAACCGCTGCTCGAACATCGGATCGGCGGCCAGTTGCGCCGGCAGCACCTTGACGGCCACCACGCGCTGAGTGCCGGTGTCGAAGGCCTTCCAGACCTCACCCATGCCGCCGCGGCCCAACAGCTCGATCAATTCGTAGCGGCCGAACGGCGTTCCCTTCACAACGTCTCCGCCGGACAGCAAACCAGCAGATTCACGCCATCACCATAAGGCTGTCAGGTCGCCACGCGACGGGGAATGGGAGCGGCGGGGGGGTTGGCGTTGAGGTCAGCATCGGTAGCTAGCCCGGCTATCGCTTGTGCGTGCAAGGATCGTAGTCCGACGTTTGCGTAAAAATTTGCTATCAAGAAGCACAGTATCGCGTTGCATCGGTCCTTTCACTTGGGGAACTTTGCGAGATTGCGCCGGTTGTTTTGCCGATTCTGTGATGTTCCCGGTTGTCCGCTGTAAGAATTCCGAGCATCCAGGCAATTAGCTGGTGTGGATCATTGGGGGTGATCTGTGATGGGGCTTTTCCGGCGACTCCAGCCCGGCGTATTGGTCATCACGACGATGGCTGTGATTGCTGCGATGTTCGGGTCGTCCGTCCCGAATGCGCAAGGTTTCTACGTCCAGAACCACGAACGCATCACGCGTGATGCGCTGACGCCGGTGGGGGTCGACCCCGCCACCCTGAACCAGATACTCGTCGGTCCGCCGCCAGGTGCCGGAGCGGTTGGAAGCGATGCGTTCTTCAGCGACGAGTTCCGGCATATCGACGACGCGAAGAATCCCGCCGAGATCTGCGCCCGTTCGCAGGAAGCCTGGAACTTCTTCACCCCGATCGTGCTGAGCGGCAGCGCCCCCGTCGGGCCCAATGGCAGCGGCCTCGCGAACGGCCCTGGGGCCCGCGCGGCGTTCGGCGGCCTGGCCCATGCGTTGCAGGACTTCTACTCGCATTCCAACTGGATCGAGGACAACATCGCGATCGGACAGCTGGATCGTCTGGCGCCACCGTTGATGCCGACATGCGACCCGGCCACCCTTCCCGCCGACCTACACACCGGCTTCTTCTCCATGGACTTCTCGTCGGACTTCCCGCTCGCGGGCTGCCCGCCCGGCGGTCCACCGCCCGGTTTCGCGGATTGCCATTCGACCTTGAACAAGGACGGCTGGGACACCGCTCGAGGCATTCTTGCGGTGCCAGGCGCGAATCCGCCAATGAACTACTTCGATCTCGCGGCGCAACTGGCCACCCGGGCCACCACCGATCTGTACGGGCAGGTCCGCGGTCTGGTTGCCGATAAGTACGGAGAATGCGCCGCTGCCAACCTGTTCCAGGTCGACAGGAATCAACCCTGCTGGTGACCTGACCCAAGCGTGGAGAGGAGTTGAGCCACGATGCTTGTGCCACTTGGTATTTGCCGTGCTCGTGGCCTCGGTGTCGTGGCGTCAGGGGCAGCGATCGCGTTGACCGCGCTCAGCGCGGGAGCGTCGCCCGCCCTCGCTGAACCGATCACCGACACCGTTGTGACCACGACAACCGCAGCAGTTCCGACCGTCGTTGAGCAGGCCCCGTCGACCTACGAGGCACCCCCGACCATTCAAGCGCCGCTCGCTCCGCAAGCACCGGTCGTGACGCAGGCGCCCGTCGTGACGCAGGCGCCAGTCGTCACGGAGGAACCGCAAATCGCGACCACGAGGCAACAGGCACCGATCATCACCGAGGAGCCTGCGATCGTGACGACGACGGCCGCGCCGCTACCGACGCCGACCGCGATCGTCACGACGACGGACGCTCCGATACCGACGCCGATCGTCACCACAACAACGCAGACGCCCATACCGACCCCGCTGGCGCCGGTGACCACCACGGCGACGACGACGGCCGAGACGACGACGGCCGAGACGACGACGGCCGAGACGACGACGACCGGTACGACAACGACCGGCACGACAACGACCGTCAGCACTTCGACGTCTTCGAGTGTTCCTGCGGCACTTGTCCCCTCGACCACGACACCGACCACCGCAACGACCGAGACCACAAACCAAGGCGGCACGTCGACCGGCTCAGGGGGCACGACTACGGCCGGTACCAACCCCGCAGGCGGGACTACGGGGCCGGCGAGTGCCGAGGAGGTCGCGGGTGTCGCCAAGATCGTCGAACCCGAGACTGTCGCAGCCGACCCGCGGGATCTCAAGCTTGCACAGGAGGCGACGCCCGTCGAGCAGAACCCGCCCCCGGCACCCGAGGCTCAGGTGACCCGGCTCAGGGATCTGGTCCTCGCTCCGCCGAACCCCGGTGCCAACGGTGCGCCCAGCGTTGTCCAGGAGACGAATGTCGTTGCCGCGGAACGCAGGGTGGTGCTATGGCAGCAGGACTGGGTGCAGTACGACGAGTTCTATCGGCCGCTGATCTTCAACCCGTTCCCCGATCCGCTTCAGGTCGTCTATCTCCTGGCCGGTGTGCCACGGATACTGGTGATTCCCCCGTTGGGTCGTATCGTCACCGAAGTTCCCCAACTCGGTTCGTACAACTTCACGGCGTTGCGGCTCAACGCTTTTGGCATACCGATCGACCTAGCAGTCGGCAACTTCTTCGGTGGTGGGTTCGTCCCAGGGCCCGGGCTGCCGCCCCCACCGCCTCCACCGCCGGTGATCACCAAGACCGACGTTCCCGTGAAGGTGAAGTACACGAATGCCGAATACCGGCCGATCCGGGTGAAGAAGGTTGTCGACGTCGGGCCCGATCCCGTGGTCGGCGAGACCAAGGTTCTGCTCGACGGGGTTGCTCCCGCCTGGGGCGAATGGAAGCAGACCGAAACCGGTGAGCGTCAGTTCGAGGTCCACAAGACCCAGTCCTTCCCCGGCATGGAAGAACCGGCCGAGGGCCCGCTGCCCGGCGACTACCCGCTTCAGTTGGTGAGCGCTTCGGAGCCGACAGGCCTGGGCGCGAAGGACGTCGCCCTCATCGGCGGCGCAGTGTTGGTTGCGTTGTTGGCAGTTGGCGCGATCGTGTTCACCGTCGTCTTGGGACGCAGACACCCGCGGCACTGACAAACCCGGGTGAAATCATCGACGGACGCGTTCGTCCGAACTAGCCTGGGGACCCGATGCAGACCATCCGCAAGTTGCTTGCCGCGCTCGCGATCGTTGCGATGCTCATCGGCGGCATCAGCATTGCGGCGGCACTGATCTTCGGCGACCACTCCAAGCCTGCGCCGACGGCTGCGATGCGAACACCGCCGCCCCCTCCGCCACCGTCGGTGCCTACGGCCAGGGAGTTCACGATCAACGTGGTGGTCACCGAGCAGGTCTGTGACCCTGGCCCCGGGTGTGTCTACAAGTACACGATCGAACCGAAATACATTGGCTTCCATCCATTGCCGGCCACTCCGTTCACGGTCAAGTACGAAGTGCAAGGAGGCAATTTGCCGCAGCCCGGCGAGTTCACCGTCGAGGGTAATCAGGCGAAGATTCTCAAGGACGTGGTCCTCGAGGGCCCGCCCGCGGCCCGACTGCAAGCGGTCGTCCTGCAAGTGGTCGGCTGAATATTGCGATTCCCCACGCATGGTGGCGTCCTGGAAGCATTGTTAGCTGTATGACAAAGGCGTCGCTGCTTCGTGCCGAAGAAGGCCTGCCCCGAGGTGTTCAGGGGGCCGCAGATTCCCGGTTCTCCAATGTCGTTCGCGTGTTCGCGGGGCTGTTCCCTGGCAAGCGGTTCGGTGGCGGCGCGCTTTCGGTGTACATCGATGGGCGCCCGGTCGTCGACGTCTGGACGGGCTGGTCCGACCGCGCGGGGGAGCAGCCGTGGACCGTCGACACCGGCTCGATGGTGTTCTCCGCCACGAAAGGCGTGGCGGCTACCGTCATTCACCGCCTTGTCGACCGCGGGCTTATGGACTACGACGAGCCGGTCGCCACGTATTGGCCCGAGTTCGGCGCCAACGGTAAGGACGCCATCACGATCCGCGATGTGCTGCGGCACCGGTCCGGCCTGTCACACCTCAAGGGCGTCAGCAGGGACGAACTGCTCGACCACGAGCTGATGGAGGAGCGGTTGGCCGCCGCGTCGGTCGACTATCTGCGTGGCTGGCCGGCCTACCACGCGCTCACGTACGGGTGGATCCTGTCCGGGCTGGCGCGCGCGGTGACGGGTCAGGGCATGCGGGAGCTGATCCGCGACGAGGTGGCCCGTCCGCTCGACACCGACGGTCTGCACTTGGGTCGCCCGCCCGCCGGCTCACCGACGAAGGTGGCGCAAATCCTTGCGCCGCAGAGCTCGCGCGGCAACCCGGTGTTCAACTTCGTGGCGCCGAAGGTGGCGGGTCTGCCGCTCTCCGGTGCGTTCGGAGCGATGTTCTTTCCCGGCATCAAATCGTTTGTGCAGGGCGATATTCCATTCCTCGACGGCGAGGTGCCCGCCGCCAACGGCGTCGTCACCGCACGCGGCCTGGCCAAGATGTACGCCGCGATCGCCAACGGTGGCAGGATCGACGACACCCAGTTCCTGTCGGACGACCTGGCGCAGGGCTTGATCGGAAACCCGAAGCCGTGGCCCGATCTCAATATCGTCGTCCCGATGCCGTTTCACCTTGGCTATCACGAATCGCCGATCCCGGGGCTGCTCAAGGGCTTTGGCCACTTCGGTCTCGGCGGCACGCTCGGCTGGGCCGATCCGGCGTCGGGCAGCGCGTTCGCATTCGTGCACAACCGGTTGTTGACGCCGATGGTGCTCGACATGGCGTCGTTCGCCGGACTCGCGCGGCCCATGCGCAATGCGATCACCGCGGCTCGGCACGCAGGCGCCCTCGCGGTGCCGAGATACGGTGCGCGCTATCGCGAGGCGGGTCAGCAGGCTGGCAAGAAACGGCTCGCTGGCCGCCGTTAGCCCTGCGGCACAACGCCTTTCGTTGTAGTGAGCGGAAGGTCGTTGTAGGTGACAATGCCCGGCGGCGCGGCGACGACGGCAGGGATCGCGTGGATCGGTGGCATGGCGGTGATGATGTGGCCGAGCGCCATGAAGTCGGCCATCGACGTGGCCTTCTCGATGAAGTCCTGGGGCGGCAGAAACCCGACCTTCATCGTCACGGTCGGAAGCCCTTCTATGGTGATCGTCCAGGGATCCCCTTCGACCTTCCAATCCGGATCCAGCGTCTGGCCCTTGCGCCACCGCACGTTGAGGTCGACGACGGTCTTGCCGCCGACCCGGCCCTGCCAACTGGCGAAAACGCCTGCCACGCAACCGGCCTTGATGGTCCACGACTCCATCACGACGTCCTCGGTGGTCTGCGCGTACTCGGCCTCGCAGACGATCTCGTCGAGTTCGACGCCCAACGCGTCTGCGACCAGCCGCACCGCCTCGGCGAATATCGCTGTGCCCTTCGACATCATCGGCTGCAGGTTGGGGTCGTCGATAGGCATGCCGAAGCCACACGGGGTCTCGGTGTCGGGCGAGTCGTAGAACGTGGTGTCGGACGCCTCGGCGATGGTGACCTTGTCCACCCTGGCGCAGCCGTTGGCCGCGACGATTGCCAGCAGTTCGGCGTACCCCGGGCTGACGCCCGAACCGAACATCGTCGAGCCGCCCTGCTTGCAAGCCTCTTCGATCCGGTCGCGGCCGGCATCCAAGTTGTGCCCGGTGATGAACGACGCGGATGACACGACGTTCACGCCCGCCGACAGGATGCGGACCAGTTCGTCGACGTCGATCCACATCGGGTTGTAGACGACGCAGTCCGGCTTCAGCGCGAGCAGCGCGTCGACGTCATTGGTCGCCTTGACGCCGAGCGGCTCGATACCGACCAGTTCGCCGACGTCGCGCCCGACCTTGTCCTCTGACCAGGCATAACAGCCGATGAGTTCGAGTGTGGGGTTGGCGGCGATGGCCTCTACGGAGCTTTTTCCGACGTTTCCCGTCGTCCATTGAACAACGCGGTGAGGTGTGGTGTTGAGCACTCGCTCAGCATAGGGCGGTTACGGACCGGAAACCAGAGTGGCCTTGCCGGTGCGCTCCTGGCCGCTGCGGTCGATCCACGTCAGGTCGACGACATCGCCGGGGTAGTGCCGGTCCAGCACGTAGGTCAGGGTGGTGGCCGAGTCCAGTGAGGTGCCGTCGAGAACCGTCATGACATCGCCGATGGCCAGGCCCGCCTGTGCGGCCGGCCCACCGAGCACCACGTCGCGCACGATGATCCCGCCGCCGTTGCGCGGCTGCGTGCCGACGCCGACGCC
>Ga0075364_10002079_pt1 | contig 11182 bp, 8 predicted proteins | sample EndMetdeltDD1764_FD_71517 | JGI IMG/M metagenome (GOLD analysis project Ga0075364, IMG submission 71517) | Populus endosphere microbial communities from Tennessee, USA - Endosphere MetaG P. deltoides DD176-4 | ecosystem: Host-associated > Plants > Roots > Endosphere | place: USA: Tennessee...
CTGAGCGACTACCCCGAGGCGCGTGCGTTCTGGTGGCCGCGCTTTTTGCGCATCGCGCGCTGGTTCGTGGAGTTCGAGCGCGCGATGCGCAAAAAGCGCGGCCACCAGAACGCACGCGCCTCGGGGTAGTCGCTCAGGCTTGCGAAGTGCCGTTCGCCGAGCACGGTCAGCGCGGCCAGCGGATCGGCGGGCAGCCCTCCCGCGTAGAATGCCGTGAAGTCGCCGATCGCGCCGTGGATCACGGTGCCGCGGTCGCGCGCGCCCGGCGCCGTGTCGATCGCGTCGAGCGGTGCGAGTTTCAGAATATGCTTAGCGTAAATCGTATAGGGATCGCGCAGCCAGTGCTCGATCTCGGTGACGGAAAGCTGCGTCGGCCGCGCGTCGAGCGGCGGCGTGGGACGCGGACGCCGCGCGGGCCTGGGCTCGCCGGCGTAGTCGAGGTCGCGCGCCCAGTGCAGATATTTCTCGCCGCGCGCACGCGCGGACTTCCACTGTTCCTCGCCCGCGACCGCCGCGAGCCGCTGCGTGAACCTGGAAGCAACGGTGGGCGCGCCGCCGAGCTTGGCGGCGCGCGTCAGGATCACGTCCGGCATGCCGATGAGCTGCGCGAAGTCGTGCGCCGAAAGTCCGATGCGCCGCTCGGGCAGGTCCAGCCCGAGCTCAAGCCGCATCGGCCGCGACAGCCACGGGTCGGTGCGCGTCTCCGGCGGCCACACGCTTTCGACCAGCGCGCCGAGCACGACGCGGTCGACGCTGACAAGCCGCGCTTCGAGCAAACCGAAGATACGCACCCGTGCGCCCGGCCGCGCGAAGCGGCGGCAGGTGCGGTCGGTAATCGCGGTGTCGAACAGCTCGGCATAATCGGCTGGCGTCACCGGCAGGCCGGCTTGGGTCGCGATGTCGTCGAACGCCTCGGCAAGCGTTGCGCCGTCCTCGCCCGCGAAGGCCTGGGTGTCGCCGGCATCGTCTTTCGACAAGGCGTCGAGCAATGCGGCGTGGAGCGCGGCGAGTTGGCCGAAGGATTGAATCTTCAGCCCGTGCATCTTTGTGAAGGCTTCGCCGAGTCGCGTTATCAGGGCCTGTGCGGCATCGAGGTCGGCATCGGCGAGGTTCACGCGCGGGTCGCTGCGATGCAGGTCGCTCGATTGCTCGGCGCGAAACTTCGCCAACTCGGTGTGGAAGCTCGTGAGCGCGCCGGAAAGCCCTCTTGCGCCCGGCAAAGGTCGCGGCCCGCGCAACACCGCCATTTCGAGCGCGTGGATCGCGCGCGCGTGCCCGCCTTGCGCCGCGCCGAGGCGAAAACGCGGATGCTTCATCAGCGCGAGCAGCGTGACCGGCGCAAGCCCGTTCAGCGCGGCCTCGGCGGCGAGCTGTGCGAACACGCCCGCCTCGGTGTCGGGCAGCGCATCGCCGCCGCTATCGTCCGCCTCGATGTTCCAGCGCAGCAGTGCAGCGTTGACGCGGCGCGCAAGCGCGCGGTCTGGCGTCACCAGTGCGGCGCTCTTGCCGTCGTGCACCGCCTCGCGCAGCGCGACCGCGATCGCCAGCGCTTCTTCCTCGGCGTTGGCGGCTTCGATCACGGTGACATGTTCGAGTGCACTCTCGCGCGTTGCGTCGTCGAGCCGCGTCGCCCAACGCTCGGTTGCCTGCGAAGGTCGCATCGCTTCGGACAAAAGTCGGACACGCGGGCTTGCGCCGGCCAACTGAATAACTTCATCGCGAGCGATGCCGATGCGGCGCAGCAACGCGTGCATCGCCAATTGAGGGTGGCCGGAGGCAGGCGGGTCGGTTTCGCTGCCGCCGATCAGCTTCCATGAGGGATCGTCGAGGTCGGTGTCGAGGCCGGGCAGCACCACTGCGCCGTGCGGCAAGCCCGCGATGGTCGTGAGCAATTTCGCGGTCGCCGGCATCGAGCCCGTCGAGCCCGCCGCGATCACCGGGCCGTCGTGCAAGGTCAGTCTCTGACGCTCGGCCTCGATCAGCAGGTCGCGCCGCGCCGCCGGATCGATCCTGTCTTTCTCGGCAAGCTGCGCGGGCCAATACTCACCCGCGATCTTCAGGAACTCCAGCGTGAGCTGCCAGTAGGTGTCGAAGTTCTCCGGCACCAGCGTGGTCAGCTTCTCCCACGGCACCTGGCGCGTCGTCATGTCGTCGATCAGGCGCGCGAGGTCGTCGGCCAGCGCGAGCGCGGCGGCAGGCGAGGGCACGATCAGTGGCGTCTCGCCCGGCTTGGGCTTCAGGCGCTCGGCCCACTTGAGCACGAGCTGCGCCAGCAGCATGCGCCGTTCGAGCCCACCGAGCGCGTCGGGAATGTCGAGTGCCGGCGCGCCGCTGACAACATCCGCGAACGCCAGCTCGTCCTCGTCGATGTCGCCGAGCGGCACGATGCGCGGCAGCACGGCGGCGTCGCCGTCGAGGCTTTTCAGGAACTCCTCGCGCGCGAGCGCGCAAGCCCGCCGCGTCGGCAGGAACAGGGTGGCGCGCGCAATCGACAGCGGATCGGCGTCCGGAAAGCCGGGCACCAGCGCGCCGGTCTTCAACGCGCCGATGAGCGTTGAGAGAAACGGCGCCGACGCAGGGATGGTGAAGACGCGGGGGCGGGAAGCCATGATGCCGTTATATAGGCATTGGCTTGCGGCTGCTAAGCGACACTCTCCGAAATCGCCGCCTCGGCGGCCTTGATGGCGGCCGGCGTGCCGACATGCATCCAGGTGCCTTCGAGGCGCAGGCCGAACAGGCGGTCGGCCTCCAGCGCCTTGTCGAACATGCGGTTGAGCGAGAATTTTTCGACGCGCGCGCCTGCGAAGGTCGCCGGGGCGAGGATCGCAGCCCCCGCATAGACAAACGGCGCGATCTCGCGCTCAGGTCGACGCTTCAGCCGCCCGTCAGGCAGCATCGCGAAGTCGCCGCGCCCGTCATAGCCGATGCTGCCGGTGGTCGCGGCAACGAGCAGCGCGATATCCATCGTGGCGGGATCGAACTGCGCTGCAAGCCGCCCGAGGTTCGGCGTCACGCCCTCGATCCAGATCGTGTCGGAGTTGATGTGGAAGAACGGCTCGGTTCCGAGCAGCGGCAGCGCTTTGACGACCCCGCCGCCGGTGTCGAGCAGTTCGCCGCGCTCGTCGGAAATGACGATCGCCGGGCGCGTGCGGCCCTTGAGGTGGCTCTCGATCAGGTCCGCCTTGTGGTGAATGTTCACCACCGCCGTCTCGACGCCCGCGTCGGCAAGACGATCCAGCACATGGTCGAGCAGCGCCTTGCCGGCGACCGGCACCAGCGGCTTCGGCAGTGTATCGGTGAGGGGGCGCATACGAGTGCCGAGACCGGCAGCAAGCACCATGGCGCGGCGAGGATTGTTTTGCATCGCTTCAGGTCTTCGGCGGGGGAACGTGCGCGTCGTACCAGCTCTTTAGGTCGGCGAGCGTCGGCTGCTTCAGCGCGCGCTGGAGATAACCCCATATCCGCGGCATGTGACGCAGATATTGTGGCTTCTTGTCGCGCTCATTGAGCCGCGCGAAAATGCCGAGGATCTTGGTGTTGCGCTGCGCGCCGAGCGCCACATAGAGCTGCACGAAGGCGTTCGTCGCGAAGTTCGGGTCGGCGTCGAGCCGCGCCTTCACGTAGCGGCTGAGCAGCGCGATCTCCATCTCGTCGGTCGCGTCCACGCGCGCGTCCTGCAGCAGCGAGACGAGGTCGTAAGGCGCCGGTCCCATCACGGCGTCCTGAAAGTCGAGCAACCCGATGCGCTGGATGCCCTCGCGTTCGGGCAGCCACAGCAGGTTCGGCGAATGGTAGTCGCGCAGCACCCAGGTCGGCGGCATGTCGTAGGCGCGGCTCAAGGCCTCGCGCCACAGCGCGGTGAACTCCGAGTACGCCGCGTTCGAGACCGTGCGGCCGTGATAGTGCCGGATGTACCACTCGGGCAGGAGCTCGGCTTCGATCAGGAACGCATCCATGTCGTAGCTCGGCAGCCGGTGGTCGAGGCCTGGCGCTACGGGGAGCACGCCGAATACCGGATGGCGGTGCAGCTCGGCGAGCACGTCGACCGCGACCGCGTAGCGCTCCTCGATCGGCAGCGGCGGCGTGCCTTCGACCACCGTCTCGTGACCGAGATCCTCGATCAGCAGCAGGCCCTGCGAAATCTCGGCGGCGTGGATCTGCGGCGCCGAGAAGCCGTGCTCGCGCAAACCCCGCGCCATCGCGATGAACGGCTTCACGTCCTCGGCCAGATGCGCGATCTCGCTGTACGGCAGGCCGGCGCGGATCGGCGGCCCGTCCGGCTGGCGCGGCGCGTTCATCAGGATGTAGCGCTTGCCGTTGTGCGCGATGCGCTCATAGGCTCGGGTCGAGGCATCGCCCTGCAGGTGCGAGCGCTGCGCATCCGATAGCCCCTCCTCGCGCAGGAAGCTGCGGATCGCCGCCAGCCGCTCCACGCGCTGCGCGAACGCGCCGTGGCCGGTGATCGTGACGTTGCGCTGGTTCGGCCCGCCTTCGGCGGACAGCGTGAAGGCGACGTCGAGCCGGTCCGCCGCCAGCAGGTCGCCGGCACGGTCCGGCCATTCGAGCAGCACCACGGTGTTCTCGGCCGCCTCGTCCACGCCAAGTTCGGCGAGTTCGCCCGGCTGGGCGATGCGATAGAGGTCGGCGTGCACCACGGTCAGGCGCGGCAGCGTGTAGGTCTGCACCAGCGTGAAGCTCGGGCTCGGCACCTCCAGCGTCTCGTCTGATGCGAGGTGGCGGATCAGCGCGCGCGCGAACGCGGTCTTGCCGGCGCCGAGGTCGCCCGAGAGCGTCACGAGGTCGCCGGGCTTGAGGATCGATGCGATGTCGACCGCAAGCCGCCGGGTCGCCTGTTCATTCACGAGCAGGTCGGTCAGGTGCGCAGGCGAGGATGATATCCGCATCGCGACGTGGTTGCCTCTTACTCCGCCGCGGCCTCCTGCTGTGCACGCCGCAACGGGAACACGCAGGTGACGGTGGTGCCGCGGCCGACGGCCGAATCGAGTTTGACCGTACCACCATGCAGCTCCACGAAGGAACGTACGATCGACAGGCCGAGCCCGGCGCCACGGTGCTCCGAGCCGAGCGCATGGCTTTCGAAGCGGTCGAACACGCGCTCGCCGATCGCGTCCGGGATGCCCGGCCCCCGGTCCGAGACCGCGAACACCACGGCCTCGTCGCGCCGCTCTACGGTCACGCGCACGATCTCGCCCGCCGGCGAGAAGCTGATGGCGTTGGACAGGAGGTTGAACAGTACTTGCCGCACGCGCCGCTCGTCGGCCGGGAAACTGCCGATGTCGGGGGCGGCGCGCACGTCGAGCAGGATGCTCTTTTCGGCGATACGGCCCTGCAGGCCGAGCACCGCCGCGTCGACTGCGCCGCGGATATCGACCGGCTTGACGTCGAGCGCCATCGCGCCCGCGTCGATGGTGGTCAGGTCGAGGATGTCGTTGATGATCGCGAGCAGCGCGCTTGAGGAGGTGTCGATGTTGCCGAGATATTCGCGCTGCTTCTCGGTGATCGGCCCGATCGTCGGCCCGATGCTGGGGTCGAGCAGGAGCTGCGCGAAGCCGATGATGGTGGTGAGCGGCGAACGCAGCTCATAGGAGACGTGCTGCACGAACTGGCTCTTCAGCCGGTCGGCGTCCTGCAGCGCGTCGGCACGCTCGGTCAGCGCGCGTTCCACGTTCACCGAGTCGGTGACATCGTGGAACGTCACCAGCGTGGCGCCGTCGGGGAGCGGCGTGGTCGAGCAGTCGAGCACCGTGCCGTCGGTGCGCTCCAGCCGCGCCGTCATCGGCGCGCGCGTCTCGAGCGACGTGACGGCGCCGCGCAGCTTCGCCCAGAACGTCTCGTTGCCGTAGAGCGTGCGGCACAGCGTGAGCACGGCCTCGACGTGCGGGCGCTGCGCGATGTCGAGCGTGTCGGCGGCGAGCCGCCACTGCGTGGCGAAGGCCGGATTGTAGAGGTCGAGCCGGCCGTCGCTGCCGAACACCACGACGCCCTCGGTGAGCGCTTCCAGCGTTTCGCCCTGCACGCCGATCAGCGACTCGTAGCGGCGCACGAGCTTCAAGCGTTCGGTCACGTCGTCGAACAGATACGTGACGCCGCCTTCCGGGTTCGGCGTGGTGACGACGCGCAGCGTGCGCCCGTCCGGCAGGTGCCATTCGTGCGACCGCGTCTCCAGCGCGCGGTAGGCTTCATGCAGGTCGTTCTTCCAGTCGCGAAAGCTCATCTGCTCGGGGAGCTTGCGGCCCGCGCGCAACTGATCGAGCACGGCGGTGTCGCTCGGCGCGGAATCGAGAAACGCCGGATCCAGGCCCCAGAGCACGCGATAGGCCGCGTTGTAAAAGGCGAGGCGCTGGTCGGCGGTGAAGATCGCGACGCCAGTCGCAAGCTGATCGAGCGTGCGGCGATGCGCGACCGTGCGGTGCGCCATGTCGTCGCGCAGCGACTCGGCCTCGGTGACGTCGATGCCAAGGCCCGCCGACCCGCCGGCAGCGGGGCGCTCGGTGATCTGGAAGATGCGCCGCGTGCCGGCGACGATGACCGGCAACCGCGCCTCGTAGGACTGGCTGGTGGCGCGCACGCTGGCGGAGTCCTGCCGCGCCGCCGGATCGAGCAGTTCGAGATTGCGGGCGATGGCGTCGTCGCCGTCGCGCGCCTCGACGGCACGCGCATAAGCGGCGTTGACCCAGGTGAGTGCCCCGCTCGCATCGCGCACCCACACCGGCGAGGGCAGCGCCTCAAGGAGCCGCGCCACCGTGTCGACGTCGCGCTGGAGTTGCTGGTGCTGGGCGGCGAGCGCCGCCAACTCGTTCCGGGTGCCGGTCAGGTCGCGGATGCGCAGCACCGCGCGGCCGCCGATCGCGCGCCCGTCGGCCGTCACATGGTGTTGTTGCAGCGTGGTCAGTTCGAGGTTGAAGCTCTTGCCGTCGGTGCGCAGCAGGTCGACCGCGTCCTCCATGGCCTGCGCCTTCTCGGGCTCAAGCCAGGTTCCAAACGCCAGGATGCGCCGCGCGAGCGGCGTCTTCATGATGATCGAGACGTCGCCGGTGATCTCTGGTTCGTCCGCGCCCGCCGGCCACACCACGATCACCTGCGGCTCGGACAACAGCAGTGCGGAGGCGCGATCGCGCTGCTCGCGCAGTTCGCTGATCTCGATCTGCTTGCTGTTGAGCGCCTGCGCGGCGCGCGCGCGCGTGCGCAACAGCGCGATCGCGGTCGCCACCGCGAACAGGATCACGCCGAGCGACAGGATGAGCGCGACCATCTCCTGCCGTTCGAGCGCCACGAAGGCGCCGAGTACGTCGTTGACCGAGGCCGTCGCCTGCTCGTCCGCGCGCGCGATGCTGCTCGCGGCCAGCGTGGCCGCTCCCGCGACGGCCGCGCCGAATCCGCAAGCCCACGGCTGCGTCGGTATCCCGCACCGTCCCCGGGACGTATCCGGCATTGATGTGCCCCTGCGCAGCCGCAATCCCCGCACGACGTGAGGCACGGCCGACGATGCGAGTGGCGTCCGCCGTGCCATTCGCGAATCAAATGACTTTACCTGCACGGGGACTCGCGCCGTAAGAGTCCAGACCGTGAACGATGATCCGTCGAACTTTGTACGGCGTGGCGAATTCTGCCGCTGCGGACTCGATTTGCCGATATTGCGGTCGTTTGACGGTGCCGAAGATGTCCCCACTGTCCACAGCAGTGAGGAAGCGCGTCAGCCCGCGCCTTTGCCGGCGGCCGCGGCGCGGCGCGTCAGGTCCTCGATGCTGAGCCGCGCCAGCGCCGCCGTGTAGGCGTTCTCGGCGTCGGCGATCGCCGGCAGCACGACGCTGTCGAGCAGCGCGGAGCCGAGCGCATCGCCGTCGTCGTCGGTGGTGCCGGCCGCGCGCAGGACATCGGCGACGCTGATCTGCTTTTGCGCGCGCGCGAGTGTGTAGCCGCCGCGCGGGCCGCGAATGCCCTCGAAGATTCCTTCATGCACGAGCGCCTGCAGCACGGGCTCGAGATGGCGCGGCGGGAGGTTGTGGCGTTCGGCAAGCAGGCGCGCGGACATCGGCCGCTCGTCGGCGTGCAGCGCGACGTCGACAACCGCAGCGATGGCCAGGAGACCTTTGCGGGGCAGGAGTGGCATGATCAGAGAACCGAGTCGGTACCATGATACTAGAGCCGAGTTCTTGCGTGTCGCAAGCTACTTTATTCCCGTCCCGGTTGAGCCAAACCCCTCTTTTCCACGTTTTGTTTGCTCCAGGGAGCCTGTTTCTTCCAGCCTCGCGTGTAAGACGGGTGCGATGACCATCTGGGCGATACGCATCCCGCGAATCACTACGAATGGAACATCACCGAGATTTATCAGTAGCACCTGAATCTCGCCGCGATAGTCCGCGTCGATGGTGCCGGGTGCGTTCAGCACCGTGACGCTATGGTTGCGTGCGAGGCCGGAGCGCGGGCGCACCTGCGCCTCGGTGCCGACGGGGAGCGCGATCGCAAGCCCGGTCGGGATCGCGGCGGATTTGCCCGGCGCGATTGTGATTGGCGCGTCCGCTGGCACGGCCGCCATCAGATCCATGCCGGCGGCCGCCTCGCTCTGATAGGCAGGCAACGGCAGATCGGTGCCGTGCGGCAGCCGCATCACGTCTACGGTCGTCATGAGGTGAGTTCTTTCGCGATGCGTGCGGCGAGCGTCTGCGCCACGCCGTCCTTCGATTGCTTCGGCCAGTGCTCGATGGTGTCGGCGGTGATGAGATGCACGGCGTTATCGTCGCCGCCCATCGCGCCGCCTTCCTCCGACACGTCGTTCGCCACGATCCAGTCGCAGCCCTTTCGCTTGAGCTTCGCCTTCGCGTGCTCGATGACTTTTTCAGTTTCCGCCGCGAAGCCGACCACAAGCGTTGGACGTTTTGTTTTCAGTTTCGACACGGTCGCCAGGATGTCGGGGTTTTCGGTCAGCGCGAGCTTGGGCGGACCGCTGCCGTCCTTCTTGAGCTTCTGCACCGTCTCGTTCGCGGTGCGCCAGTCCGCGACCGCGGCGGCGAAGACGCCGGCGTCCACGGGCAACGTGGCCTCGACGGCGGCGAGCATCTGCCGCGCGCTCTCGACCCGTACGGTCTTCACGCCGGCCGGGTCGGGCAACACGACGGGGCCGGAGACGAGCGTGACCTTTGCACCAAGTGCCGCGGCGGCGCGCGCGATCGCGTAACCCTGCTTGCCGGACGAGCGGTTCGCGATGTAGCGCACCGGATCGATCGCCTCGTGCGTTGGGCCGGCCGTGATCAGGATATGCTTGCCGGAGAGGGGTTTCTCGGCCGCGGCCGTTTCGCCGCCGAGCAATTTTTCCACCGCCGCGACGATCTCCAGCGGCTCCGCCATGCGGCCGGTTCCGGCCTCGCCGCTTTCCGCCATCTCGCCCTTGTTGGGCCCGACTGTGACGACGCCGTCGGTGAGCAGCGTTTTCAGATTTCGTTGTGTGGCCTTGTTCAACCACATCGCGGGGTTCATGGCGGGCGCGAGAAGAATTCTTTGGTTGGTCGCGAGCAGCACGGCGGTCGCCAGATCGTCGGCGTGGCCGTTCGCCATCTTGGCCACCAGGTCGGCGGTCGCGGGTGCGACGACGATCAAATCGTTGTCGCGCGCAAGCCGGATGTGCCCGACGTCGAACTCGCTGTGCTGGTCGAACAGGTCGGTGAACGGCTTCTCGCCGGCGAGCGCGCCGACCGAGAGCGGCGTGACAAATTCCTGTGCCGCCTTGGTCATCACGACGCGCACCGCGATGCCGCGCTCGCGCAATCGGCGAATGAGATCGAGCGACTTGTAGGCCGCGATCCCGCCCGAGATCACGAGCAGGATCTGCCGTGCCGCCACGTCGGTGTTGATGATCTTCGCCGGCCTTGCCGTCGCTGCGCTCGTTGCCGTTGGCGCCTCCGCCGCGCCCTCGGCGAGCAGGAGGCGGATTTCCTCTTCCATCGAGCGCCCGTTTGCGGCCGCACGCAGCCGCAGGCGCTTTTTGACGTCTTCGCTGAGGTTTCGGACGGTCAGGGAGCTCATGGCACTCCTCCCGGCTGGACCGGAGGAGTCTAGCGCATGATTGCATTGCAATCAATGCAATCAAACCACCTTCCAGATCACCACCGCCAGCAGCGCCGCGATGGCCCAGAGCGCCACCGTGGTCCAGCGGTTGCGCCGCGCCTCGGCCTGCCCGATGGCCGCGACCGTCTCGGGCGCGAGCACGAGGCCGTCGCGCGTCGCCGCATCGAACTGGTCGGCGAGCGTCCCGGCGCGGTTGAGCAACGACGGCACCTCGCCGAGGAAGCGCCCGACCTCGCCGGCGCCCTGCGCGGCGCCTTGCAGCATTCCCACGGGCCCAAGATTGCGTTCGATCCACTCGCGCACCACCGGCTCGGCGGTCGCCCACATGTCGAGGTTCGGGTCGAACGAGCGCGCCACGCCCTCGACGACCACCATGGTCTTCTGCAACAGCAGCAATTCCGGCCGCGTCTTCATGTCGAACAGGCCGGTGACCTCGAACAGCAGCGTCAGCAGTTTCGCCATCGAAATTTCGGACGCCGCCTTGTTGTGGATCGGCTCGCCGATGGCGCGGATCGCCTGCGCGAAGCTTTCCACCGAATGATGCGGCGGCACGTAGCCGGCCTCGAAATGCACCTGTGCGGTACGGATGTAGTTGCGCGTGATGAAGCCGTAGAGGATCTCGGCGAGGAAGCGGCGTTCCTTCGGCGACAGGCGCCCCATGATGCCGAAGTCGACCGCGACGATCAGGCCCTGATCGTCGACGAACAGATTTCCCGGATGCATGTCGGCGTGGAAGAAGCCGTCGCGTAGCGCGTGGCGCAGGAAGGTCTGCATCAGCGCGCGCCCGAGCGCCGGCAGGTCGAGGCCGCTCGCGTCGAGCCGTGCGCGATTGGTGAGCGGAATGCCGTCGATCCAGCCGAGCGTGAGCACGGTCTTGGCGGTGCGCTCCCAGTCGATGTCCGGCACGCGGAAGTCCGGATCGGCCTTGACGTTGTCGCGCATCTCGGCGATCGCGGCGGCTGCGCTTCGTTGAGGTGGTCGACACGCTCGCGCGCTCGGTGACGATCGAGATGGACCTGCGGCTCGAAGCCGCCGCGATCGCCGAGATGCGCGACAACGTCAAGGCCGATCCGGACTTCCGCGTGCCGGACATCGACTG
>Ga0075364_10002080_pt1 | contig 11181 bp, 12 predicted proteins | sample EndMetdeltDD1764_FD_71517 | JGI IMG/M metagenome (GOLD analysis project Ga0075364, IMG submission 71517) | Populus endosphere microbial communities from Tennessee, USA - Endosphere MetaG P. deltoides DD176-4 | ecosystem: Host-associated > Plants > Roots > Endosphere | place: USA: Tennessee...
CTCTTTTCGAGTACGGCTCACCACACTATCCGGGTCTTCCACAGGCTCATCTGTAGAATCATCCACAGGTTTTCCACTATCATCTTGTGAATCATCTGTACTGCTACTGGCTTGGGCAACCGCATGACCATCATTATCGACAATCTTAAGGTTGTACCGGGCGTCCTGCTTGGTGCCAAGGGCACGCAATAAAGTACGGATACTCTGCGCAGTCGCACCTCGCTTACCGATTACTCGTCCGAGATCCTCAGGATCAACGGTTAGCTCAAGCAGCACTCCTTTTTCGTCGATACGGCGGTCAACTGTGACGGCCTCTGGTTTGCTGACAAGGGATTTGACGATATACTCTACAAACTGCTGGTCAATCGTTGACATACTGACTTCCTTTATCTCACTTAGTCATCTTCATTGTACTGTAAGGCTTAACCGTAATGCAATGGCGCACGCCACAAAAAAGCGCGGTCGAGGCCGCGCTTATCTGATCTATTCCTGAGATTCTTCTGTACTTTCTTCAGCGTTCTCAGTTGCTGGAGCTTCTTCAGCCTTTGGCTGGTTCTTGCGAAGCTTTTCAGGGTTACGCAAGCTGTGCTGCTTAGAAGGCGCTTTCTTTACCCAAGCTGGGAGAGCAATCTTCTCGCCTTCGAGCAAACGAGCAACTCGAGGAGATGGCTGAGCGCCATTCTTAAGATAGGTCTCAACTTTTTCTTTGTTGAGGATGGTTTCTTTGGTGTGGGGGTTGTACGAACCGACATAGGCAACCACACGGCCACTAGTAGGGTGGCGGTGGGATTCTTGCACAGCTACGCGGTAGACAGGCATTTTCTTGCGACCAAGTCGTTGCAAACGGATAGCTAACATGTGTTCTTCTTATTCCTTACTTACGTTTTTCACACAAAACTTTGACTTATTGTACTCCAAAAAACCCGAGGCGTCAATCTGTTTCCACGACTGGCGTGATCACATGGCCGTAGTGCGCAATAGCATCACTCGCTTTGCCTAACAGAGCTTGGGAGTGATGAGCATCCTCGGATGAAAACTCAGTCACCTGCCACCTCATACTGTTCGAGTGCATTCTCAGCAGCCTTCTGCTGCGCCGCCTGCTTACTAGGGCCAGTGCCCTTGCCCTTTAGCTTGCCGCTCACAAACACGCCTAGTGTAAAGGTCTTATCATGATCCGGGCCCGTCTCTTCCAATACTTTGTACGAAGGAGTAACGCCTTCGACGTTCTGAGCCACTTCTTGCAGGTGTGATTTTGGATCACGCCAGCTTCCTGTGCGTAGAATTTCATCAAAAGTAGCCAGAATATGATCAGTAATGAACTTTTCAGCTACTTTGTAACCTTGATCAAGATAAATTGCCCCGGTTACTGCCTCGAAGGAATTAGCCAGAATCTGATGCTTAGCCCGGTCACTTCCTCGGCGTTCGCCTCGGCTTAAACGCAGCATGTCCTCAAAACCCATTTTGTTTGCGGCAGCGCTAATTGATTCGGTGCGCACCAGTGCGGCCCGCCAACTTGTTAGCACCCCTTCTGGATCAGCATAATTTACGTACAAATATTCAGTAACAGCCAGTTCTAACACTGCGTCGCCCAGAAATTCTAAACGCTCGTTATGGACCTTGGCAGTGCTGCGATGTTCATTCACATAGCTACGGTGTGTGAATGCCGTGAGCAACAAATCGACATTCTTAAACCGAAAACCAAAGGTCTTCTCTGCAAATTCCTGGTACCGCTCAACAATATGTGGATCGGTCATTTTAGAGTCCCGAACTCCTAATTTTCTTCATGGCGAGGAGCATCAGCTTCCCGATATCTTCATATTCGATCATATCGAGCGCTTTCGCAAGAGGAAACCACCCAATGCCGTTCATCCAGTCTTCTTTTTTGAGCTTATTAGTCTCGCCTCTAGCCTGTACCAGATAGACATGCATGGTCATAAGCACTAAGCTCTGCTGACGGCGGTAGCGGAAGTTAATTTTACCCAACCAATCCATAACTCGCATCTCTTGCAGGCCAGTTTCTTCGCGAATTTCGCGTTCAGCAGTTTCGCGAGTAATTTCACCCTCTTCGACATGCCCTTTGGCAATTGTCCAGCGATCTTTGGCATCTTGAGTCAACAAAATCTCCACCTCGCCCTTGGGGTTGCGGCGAAATACAATGCCACCGGCTGTTGTTTCGCGGACGACCTCTTGAATAAGTGGTTTGCGCCGAGGAAAATATTTTTTGAATCGGTCAAATTTTGGTTTGGGGACTTGCATTACTCATTTCCTTTGGCCTTATCAGGCTCAGGTGAAGGTTTTTCGACCAAATGTTTGTAGGCCGTACCAAGGACACCGTTGACAAATTTAGAAGAGTTATCGCTTCCAAATGCTTTAGCGAGCTCAACCGCTTCGTTGATAGCTACCTTTGGTGGAACATCTTTGAATTCTTGGAGTTCAAAGAGGGCCATTCGCAAAATACAACGGTCAATTCGGGCGATTTGTTCAACTGGCCATTCGGGGGCAATTGGCTGCAAAAAGGCATCTAGCTGGGACGCTTTGGCAACGACGCCTTCAACAAGGCGTTCAACAAACTCTTTGTCGTCGATAGTCTCTTCATAGCGGTCAAGATTGCGGCGCAGAATTTCTGCAACCGTTGCATGTGCATCTCCAACCTGATGACGAAAGTCATATTCATACAGAGATTGCAGTGCGATAATGCGACCTAAATGACGGTTAGAGGCCATTGACGTTATCCTAACTGTTAATTTACTTAGTTTTAGCAGCAGCTTTTTTAGCGCGCTGCTTTTTGGAAACAACAACTTTAACTGGCGACAGCGCGTTGACGCGATCGGCTAGTTTGCGTACTAAATGACTTCGGCGAGTGCCGGTACGACGTGGGGTCGTGCGTTTTTTGGGCTTACCCATAAGGAAATAGCTCCTTTTACTTTAACTCTTTAACAACTTAGGAAATAGTATACCGAAAAAACGCCAAAAACTCAAGTTTGTACTCAGTTACAGCCAGTAATACAACGAGGTGTAGTCTGGCACGGCGTGCTGTGAATTTCAAGAAAGATATTACACAATATGCTATCTAGGTAATCATTAACTTTGCAAGAACAGGTGTTTCACCAAAACTACATGGTGAAATGTTGTACAATAGTCAGCATGGAGGAATTTGGGCAACCTCCGCACGAGTTAGAAGAAGTAAGTGACGAGCAGCTAATCGCTGCGGTTGTTGAAGGTTCTTCGTCACATGAGCAAGAAGCTGCTTTCACCGAACTGTACGAACGTTATTTACCTATTATTACAAGATTTATTAATGATCGTTTCCCCAATCTTGATTGGATGCAAGCCGAAGAAATAATTGCAGACACCCTCGTTAAAATATGGCGCTCCGCGGCTACCTACAGAGGGGATTCTCGGCTAAGCACCTGGATATTTACTATTGCCCACATGGCCGCTCTTGAGGACCTCAGGAAAGGGCTACGAAATGCACCACTTGACTTTGGAAGAGCTGAAGACCTTAACCTACAAGCCGCTGACGTTCCCGAAAAAGAAGTTCTGAATCGCGTGCTTGTTGATAATGCTCTAGGATTACTTGGAAGTAGATTGGCGCCTATCGCCCTTCTTTATGACTATTATGGCTACAGGCAAGGTGAAATTGCAAAAATGACAGATACGAAGCCGGCAACTGTACGTAGTCGTTATCACGAAGCGAAGCAGATTGGACTGAGTGCGCGTAAGATATTCTTTGACGAGTGATCATTGACTTACGTACACATTTATTATATAATCTCTGACATGAGTGCCCAAGAAGCATATCCAAATTTTTGTCCTGTCACTCCTGATACTATAGTGGGTGGAAGTGACACCGGAGTGGAAGCTGATACCGAGACCCCTGTACGCTTGACTCGTCGTGGACGTTATGTACTTGGCGTTGGCGCCATAGCTGCCGGTCTCGGTCTTGGCATGATCAGCGCATCCCCGACGTTCGAGAATGTAACTAATGGCATTATCACTACCTTTGACGGCAAAGAAAACTGTGACCCAACTACTACTCCTATTGAGCAGAGGACTGGTGAATCTGATTGGGATATGGCCGTTCGCGTCACCGGTGAACGCAGCGATAAAGGACTTTTACAGATTAAGGCTGCAAATCCCGGCTTCATACCAGGCGAACCCCACCCTGGCACGCTTTACGTCCCTAAGTGCGACTAAACAACAAAGTTAACCAACTTATTTGGCACAAAGATAATTCGTTTCGGATCACCGCTCACTAGGGCGGTGATTTTTTCGTGAGCACGCGCGGCTTGCACTACTTCGGCCTGTACTGCATCTCTTGGCATAATGATGGTAGCGCGGACTCTACCGTTAACCTGCACGATGTACGTAACGGTTTCTTCAACAATCGCCGACTCGTCCCATAATGGCCACTCACTACAATGTACTGAAGTAGCGTTACCCAACTCATGCCAGATTTCTTCAGCTAAGTGAGGAGCTAGTGGAGCGAGCAACTGGGTAAAGGTAGTAATGACTTCTTGCCAAAGCGCAGTATTCGTTCCAAAAGGCAATGTAGTCTTCACCTTATATAGCCCATTCACCCCTTCCATCAAAGCAGCCACTGCAGTATTAAAGCTCATACGCTCCATATCGCTACTCATCCTTTTGATAGCGTGGTGTTGGATGGTGCGTAAGGCAGCCTCTTGTGTGGCCTGGTCTTCGATTGTGTCAGTTGCTGGAGCTGTCAGGAAGTCTTGCACCAATGTCCAGAAGCGCTGCAAGAAACGATAGGTTCCGGCAACCCCATTTGGATTCCAAGGGGTGGTTTGGTCGTATGGCGCCAAGAACGCAATAGCCAGACGTAGGGCATCCGCACCATAACCTTGCGCAATGATGTCATTAGGGTTAATAACATTGCCTTTACTTTTACTCATCTTACTGCCATCAGCAGCCAAGACAATACCTTGGCCTCGGCGAGCTTTATATGGCTCAGGGGTTGGCACTAAGCCCTGGTCATAGAAGAATTGATGCCAAAATCGTGAGTACAAGAGATGGAGGGTGGTATGTTCCATGCCACCCAAATACATATCAACCATGCCCCAATATTTCAGTTTCTTGTAATCGGCGAACGCCTGGTTGTTATGCACATCAAAGAATCGCAAGTAGTACCAACTACTGCCAGCCCAGTTTGGCATAGTGTCGGTTTCGCGCTTGGCTGGCCCGCCACAAGTTGGACACGTAGTATTCACCCATTCGGTAATTTCGGAGAGCGGACTCTCGCCAGTATCCGTTGGTTCGTAGTGAGTAACAGGCGGCAATTCTACTGGTAATTGCGCTTCCGGTACCGCTACCGCGCCATCTTTGGGGCAATGGATGATAGGAATCGGCTCACCCCAATAATGCTGACGGCTAAAGATCCAGTCACGCAATTTATAGTTAACACGCTCTTTGGCAATGCCTCGCTCAGCAAGCTCGGCCACGATTTTTTCGCGCACCTCGCTACTCTTTTGACCATCATATGGACCAGACTTAGCCATGATACCCTCACCAGTGTAGGGTCTACCTAGCACTACATCGTCCCACACGCGAAGATGCAATGGGTCAGTAATAGTACTCTCTACTTGATCACGATGCACCCATTCAAAGGTGAACTTACCCTTTTCGTCAGCTTCCAGTTGTGGCTCATCACGCTCTTCGTCTTCGAGATCAAATAGTAATCCATATGCTTCGATCTGTCTGGGAGTATTTTTACTGTGAGCAAAGTAGTGATGATGAATTTTAGCTGACTTTTTAACCAGAGTCAGGTGTTTGTAGCCGGTCTCTTCACGAATCTCGCGCAAGGCCGCCTTCTCAATATCTTCTCCATCTTCCCGACCACCCCCAATGAATAAATAACCTCCGTTCTCTTTGCCCCAGTTGATCGTCAGTACATTTTGGTTCTTGGTATTCCATACCACGGCTACAATGCTCCGGCGGAATTCGGGATTTTCTTGTGCTTCGCCAGTCTCAGCCTCAACCACTTTCACAATTGGCAGACGGAACTGCTCGGCAAAGGCCTGATCGCGCTCATCGTGCGCAGGCACGGCCATAATCGCCCCAGTACCATAGCCACCCAAGACATAATCGGCGATCCAAATAGGCATCTTTTCTTGATTGGCGGGATTAATCGCATAAGCACCAGTAAAGACACCCGTTTTTTGCCGGTCGGTGTCCTGCCGCTCGATCTCCGATTTAGCTGCTGTTTGAGTAATATAGGCTTCCACTGCTGTTTTTTGCGCATCCGTGGTAAGGTGCCGGACCAGATCATGCTCAGGAGCAAGCACCATAAAGGTGGCACCATATAGCGTATCCGGGCGAGTAGTGAAAACCGTGATACGCTCTTTTTGACCCTCGATCGCAAAAGTGATTTCAGCGCCCATACTGCGGCCAATCCAGTTCACCTGCTGATCGGCAATACGACTAGGGTAGTCGACATCCTGCAATCCATCGATCAGACGGTCTGCGTATTTGGTAATCTTGAGCATCCACTGCTTGAGTAATTTCTTTTCTACGGGTGTATCGCAACGTTCATGACGGCCATTCACTACTTCTTCGTTGGCTAGGCCAGTTTTACAGTGAGGACACCAATTAATAGCGATCTCATCTTGATAAGCCAAACCCTCTTTGTAGAACTGCAAAAACAACCATTGGGTCCATTTGTAATATTCTGGGTCGGAGGTACGAAAGCTACGGCTCCAATCGATACTGTAGCCCATATTAGTAAACTGCTTCTGGAAGTTGCCAATATTAGTATCGGTAGCTGATTGGGGGGTAACTTTATGCTTGATCGCATAGTTTTCGGCAGGCAACCCAAAAGCGTCATAACCCATAGGAAATAACACGTTATAACCTGCCATCCGCTTGGTGCGAGCCATAATATCTCCCAGGGTATATTCTCGGACATGACCAAGGTGCAATCCATCTCCAGACGGATACGGAAATTCAGTGAGCATTACATATTTGGGATGCTTCTCGTCAAAATCGACAGCCTTATATATATTGGTCTCATCCCACACTTGTTGCCACTTGGGCTCGATCTCATTTGGATTATATCGTTTCATTCTCTACTCCTGTAACTTTAGAAAATATTTAGTGCGGCAAAGATTATTCCCCCTTAGGGGAGGAGTAGAAAAAAGGTGTCAGAAAAAATTGAGCGTTTCATTGACCTATATTATAACAGATGTGAAGCAGATTGCTCACTTCTCTTGTTGAGCGGCCAAATACTGCTTAAAGACCCGCTTACAGCCTTCGCCATGAACCGTTTGGATAACTTCATCAGCAGGGACCCAAATTGGCCGATTCTGCGCTTTCTCTTCTTCGGCTACTTCTACTTGGGTCATATCAGCTAAGCGGGCGGCGATAGTATGGACGATGGCTCGTCGATTCTTTTTCTTACTCTCATGATAAAACTGGACACCATAAGGTTCGCCGATTTCGGTAGCTCCAACGGTGTTGGTATAGCCTGCTTCTTCTGCAAGTTCACGCACGCCACTTTGCACTGGATCTTCACCTTCTTCAATACCGCCTGTCACAAAACTTCTGAGTGACGTGTCCCAGCTTACTTTTTCGAGTAGTAAATATAAGTCCTTAAAGGCATGGCGCACAATGCACTGCACAACTGTGCGTTCAACAAGTGGCATACCTTCCCTAGGAGGAGTGGTCGCATCGATAATATCAGGGGTAATCATGCTCCGAGTATAGCAGACATTACGACTGGCTAAATTGTGTCTGCTTTTTCTGGATCCACTCTGGGGTTTGACGCACGAGGTATTTTTCGTCCGCGGGATCGGCTAAGAGTAGCTTGGTTGCTTCCTCGGTAAAGACGCGGTTTTGTGAACCTTTAATCAGCACTACTGTGCCGCTGGCAAGTTTGCTCCGCACCAAAGCCCCGGCATCGAACGGCGAATTAAAGCTTTTGACCGTACAACCCTTTTTCTTGGCTGCTGGCGCCAAGTATTTTTCAGCATCAGCACCTACGGTAACAATAAGATCAAGCTTTTTGGGGTCACAGGCTTCGCCTACCTCTTTGTGCGCATCAGGAGACATATCGCCTAGCTCGTTCATTGAGCCAAGGATGGCAATGCGCTGTTTAGCCTTAAAGCCATACAAGGTTTTAAGGGCCGCAATAGCCGCCAATGGGCTCGAGTTATAACTGTCATCGATGAGGATAGAGCGCTCAGAGCCATGCAAGAGATTCATCCGGCCATTGACTGGTTCAATATTTTCCACACCCTTGGCGATCTTCTGGTGAGGCATACCCAATTCGGTGCCCACAGCGACAGCCACAATCGTCGCCTTGATATTGTGCTCACCAACCACACGCAGCTGGGCAGGAAGTTCGCCCAGGCCTTCGCCCAAGAACTTGCCCTCAAAGCCAAATTCCAAGCTGAACCTGTCAATCTTGAACTGGTAATCGGCAGCATCACTAAAGCCATAGGTGTATGAATTTGGCGCTTCATTATAATGGTCGTATTCAATCTCGATGTCGTCACGGTTGTAGATGGCTAATTTACAGACACTAGTAATAGCGAATTCTTCACGAGCCACCATCTCCAAGGTACCGAATTGCTCCATATGTTCAGGCGAGATAGCCGTAATTACCGCTATATCTGGCCGCAAATAGCGCATAAAGACATCGATGTCCCCGGGCCGATCAACGCCAAGCTCAAGTACCACCACATCATAATCATATTTAGACCGGAGAATGCTGGTCATTTTGCCAAATATAGCCAACCAAGAAAAAGGGTTCTTGATGTTTGCCGGCGGCGCAAGCCCAAAGAGCTGCAATGGCACTACCACGTCCACATTAAAGTTTCCCTGGGTCGAGAGCACCTTAAAATGTTCACTTAGTACGGTTGTAATGGCCGATTTAGTAGAAGTCTTGCCTACACTGCCGGTGATGGTAATAATTCGCGGATGATGACGGGCAAGCAATGCCCTCGCATATCGTTCGAGGATGGATTGGATAATTTTTTTAAACATCTAGGAGAAATATAAAGCTTAATCGGTATTATCTACACAGTACAGTGAATCAGAGAGCTTGGTCAATAGCGCAAAGCTAGGCGATGTCACACTAGGCTTAAAGCCATCTTGATTATCATTGCACGAAGTATTGTTTTGGTAAAAAATATATCCTTTTTCTGGCGTGGCGTTTTTGAATTGTAAGATAAATCGAGTCCGCAACCCGGAGTCAATTCGCTGCGTCAAAAATTCCGTAAAGCTCTGCGTGCTATTGGGTATGTTATTACCTTTGTCTTGGTACTCACTCAATCCGGTCAATACGGTATTGACTGCCTCTTGGATGTCTTCGTCGCTAGCATTTGCCCCTTCGGGGATCTCCCCTACCACATGTGGGGCGCTTACTTCTTGGGCTTGGTCAAGCTTGTCGTAGGTATAAGTGTAAGTGGTGTTGCCCTTTTGGTAGCTGTACTTCAAGACCCGTTGGTCACTTTTACGGACCCACATATCCATTTGCTCGGAAACAGTATCCTTCAGGGCGGAGGCAATGTCTTGTGTATCCTTGATGCCCAGTGTGGTCGCGACCTTGGTATTGAATTCGCGAACTTTATCAGCGTTCACCGCCACTTTGTAATGCTGGACGTTTTGGCCGTCAATCTGTTCGTCGGCCGGTGCTGCATTTGGCGCACTATATATATGGTTCTGTTCCATGAAGCTTGCAAATTGTTGTTGGTCATTCTCGCGGAAGTAGCCTACCACCAATGGCGAAGGTACGATTAATCGCTGCCTCAAGAGCATTGCTGGGTCAATCAAATCAGTGATATTTACGTCGGCAACTGGCTTGCCGTCATCGATCACCTGCACCCACTGGTCATTAATCTTGGCCATTTGGGCTTTGGTGCCTTCTTTGGCGGCATCTACAACCTCTTTGGTGAAATGCTTGCGAGCGTAATAATCGCCACCTATCACCGTCAGTTGGATGGTGTTTTTGTCACCAGCAGGTGCAATGTTATCAATGTAGACATGTGGTTCGCCTACTTTGCGGAAGTCGGCAATACGGTTACGGGTAACTTTCTGGCCATTAGATTCGGTCACCAAAGTCTCGTTGTAGGTTTGGGTTTTGAGCGTAGTAACCAGCGCTTGACTGAGGCCGGTTTGCTGTGCAGGATTATTCTTGTTACCCTGGACGACCATCATATAGATAAGGGCCCCGCCCCCAATAGCCAACAGGAGCAGGAAGAACAAAATGAACACCCAACTCTTAGAACGCTTGGGAGCGTCGTAGGAACCGTCCATTGGTGTTGTACTCATTGGCGGCTGGTAAGGAGGCTGCGGTGGTACTGTAGTGAGCGGCACCTGAACTTGAGGCGCACCCATACCTGGCTGTTGCACCTGGGGAATGCCCGACTGCATCGGCTGAGGGCCATAGCCTTGCATTGGCTGTTGTTGGATTTGCTGAGTGGCTTGCTGTTGCTGGAATTTCGTCCCTTGCTGCGCCCAGACTTGCTGCATTGCCTCTACTTGCCAAGCGGGTTTGACGGCGAGTGACGATTGTGGCTGCGGAGCTCCCGGCATCGGCTGTTGCCCCTGTGGTGATGGCGCCCCAAAGGAACCACCTTGCGGTGGCTGACCAGTTGGTACTGACCCAGGGTTGGTATCCATGCGCGTTTCTGTTTAGAGTTACTTTAAGCTTACCATTTCTTAATGATCTAATGAACTGGTTAGCCAAAGAAAAAACCGAGGCAGGCTCGGTTCTTTCTTTGGTGGACATACTGAAGTCCTACTCGAACCGTGCTGACCTGCTAGATGACCTCGTCAGAGTTGCTGCTCAAGTTGGCAAGAAGACCAGGCCATCACCTGAGCTGCTCCCCACGCGCTCCAGCTCTCGTGATCGACTCCTCGTCAACCGCCTCACTGATGATGACGTAGCCGCAATCATCAAGACTTACCAAGCGGGAGCAACTGCCAAGGAAGTTGCGGCACGATATGGCATTGGCACAACAACACTGAAAAGACTTCTCCGCAAACACAACATTAGAAAACGTGGCAAATACAATATTAAACAGAGATGATCTCGTTTGCAAGGGACAAATTAATCCTCTGCTGAGCCCAACGTTTCCACAAAACGAGCTATCCGTATAGCGTCATCCCGCGCCATAGACAAAGGGAGATGTAAGATAGCTGTGCCACCAGTAATTAGAGGAT
>Ga0075364_10002081_pt1 | contig 11178 bp, 6 predicted proteins | sample EndMetdeltDD1764_FD_71517 | JGI IMG/M metagenome (GOLD analysis project Ga0075364, IMG submission 71517) | Populus endosphere microbial communities from Tennessee, USA - Endosphere MetaG P. deltoides DD176-4 | ecosystem: Host-associated > Plants > Roots > Endosphere | place: USA: Tennessee...
GTCCTCTATTCGGCGCACTGGGACCATCTCGGCCGCTGCACGCCCAATGCGGCGGGCGACGACATCTGTAACGGCGCGATCGACAATGCCACCGGCACCGCCGCGCTGGTCGCGCTGGCCGAGGCACACAAGAAGGCCGGACCCACACCGCGCAGCATGGTCTTCCTGGCGGTGACCGCCGAGGAATCGGGCCTGCTGGGTTCTGAATACTATGGCGCCAATCCGGTCTTCCCGCTGGCCCAAACGGTCGGCGGGGTTAACATGGATGCGCTGTCGCTGGCCGGGCCGGCCAAGGACGTGACCGTCGTCGGCCTCGGCAAGTCCGAGCTCGACGGCGTTCTCGCCAAGGTGCTGGAGGCCGAGCATCGCGCGATCTCGCCCGATCGCAACCCCGAAAAGGGCTATTACTATCGCTCGGACCACTTCAGCCTGGCCAAGCGCGGCGTGCCGATGTTCTACGTCGACGGCGGCGAGGACCTGGTGAACGGCGGCCGGGCTGCGGGCGAGGCCTATGCCAAGGACTACACCGACAAGCGCTATCACGGCCCCGATGACGAATACGATCCTGCCTGGGACTGGTCGGGCGCGCTGGCGGACCTGCGCGTCTATTACCGCCTGGGCCGCGCGCTGGCGGAAAGCAGCGACTGGCCGAACTGGCTGCCGGGCGACGAATTCCGCCGGGTACGGGATGAGAGCCGGGCTGGTAAATGACTTTTCGCTTCCCGCCCGAATGGCACCCGCAGGACTGGCTGTGGGTCGGTTTTCCGCATGACCCGGTCGAGTGGCCCGGCTTCCTGAGCGCCGCGCAGGAGCAGATCGCGGCGTTTGCCGGCGCGGTCGCCGAGAGCGGGCAGGAAGTGCGGCTGATCGTGCGCGACGAGGTCAACGAAGCGCGGGCGCGGGCGCTCGTTGGCGGCAAGGTCAAGCTCGAGCGCCGTGTCTATGGCGACATCTGGCTGCGCGACACCGGACCGCTGGCGGTGACGGACGGCACGACGCGGCGGGCGCGGCGATTCGGCTTCAATGGTTGGGGCGGCAAGTACCTGATGGAGGGCGACCAGACGATCGGAGCCGAACTCGCCCGTGACGCCGGGCTCGGTGTCGATACGGCCGACTGGATACTCGAAGGCGGCGCGGTCGATGGCGACGGCACCGGGCTCGTCGTCACCACCGAGCAGTGCCTGCTGAATCCCAACCGCAATCCGCAGCTTGCCCGGCGGGAGATCGAAGTGCGACTGGCAAGCGATCTGGGCTTCGACCAAGTGCTGTGGCTGGGCGACGGGCTGATCAACGACCATACCGACGGCCACGTCGACAACCTGGCCCGGTTCGTCGCACCCGGCGTGCTCGCAGTGCCCCGTGCGACCGGCGCCGACGATCCCAACGCGGCGATCTATGCCGACGCCAAAGCCCGCGCCGAGGCATTCGGCCTGACGGTGCGCGAAGTACCCTCGCCCGGACGCGTGGAGACCGGGGGCCGCATCGAACCGGCGAGCTACATGAACTTCGCCGTGACCTCGAACCTCGTCGTGGTCCCGACTTACGGCACGCCGCACGATGCCGACGGCGTCGCCGCGATCGCCGCCCTGTTTCCCGGCCGCGAGACGATCGGCATACTTGCCGACGCCGTACTGGCGGGGGGCGGGAGCTTCCACTGCGCCAGCCAGCAGATGCCCGCCTTGCCGGAACCGGCGCTTTAACCTTTCGGCAAGCCTTTGCAGCGCATCATCGCGCGCATGGCACGAGTCATCGCCTTTGTTCATGCGCCGCGCCGGTTCAACGGCGTCAGCGTGCTGCGCACGGCGATCGTCTGCGGGTGCGCCATCGCGCTGATCGCTGCCGGGCGCGTGCTTCCTGCCATCAATCTCTAAGCTCCGCCGCTCCGGACGCTGGCATCGCGGCGCGGAAAGCCGCATGATGTGAAGCGAGCGGATGAAAACCGCAGCGATTCGAAATTGCGGGAGAGAGAGGATGTCCTTCGAAACCACCGACCTGACGCCGTCCATCGGCACCCGGATCGAGGTCGACGTCGCGGACCTGATCAGCGGCAAGTATGCCGAGGAAATTCGCGCTCTGCTGCGCAAGCGCGCCATACTCGTGTTCCCGGGCGCACACGTGACCGATGCCGAGCAGGTCGCCTTCTCCAAGACGCTGGGCAACTTCGCGCTCGAGGACGGCTACGACGAGAAGGGCAGCGAAACCTACCGGATCAGCCTCGACCCCAAGGAAAGCCAGCGCGCCGCTTCGCTCAAGTCGTCGTTCCGCTGGCATCTCGACGGGACGACCGCCGACGTGCCGACTTACGCCTCGATCATCTCGGCCAAGCGCGTCGCGGCGGTGGGCGGCCAGACCGAGTTCTGCAACACTTACGCTGCCTATGAAGCCCTGCCCGACGAGGACAAGGCGCTGATCGAGGATCTCTATGTCCATCATTCGGGCTATGCGATGCAGATCGGAACGTTCTTGGAAATGAGCTACGAGCACTACCAGCGTTCGCGCACGCGCGGCGCGGACCTGCCGATGGTCTGGCGCCACCGCGACGGCCGCAAGTCCCTGGTCGTCGGCTCCTCGGCCGAATATGTGATCGGGATGACGCCGCAAGAGGGATTGGGTCTGCTCTACCGGCTGACCGAGTGGGCGACGCAGCCGCGGTTCGTCTACCGCCACGAATGGTCGGAGGGCGACATCGTGATCTGGGACAACACCGGCACCCTGCACCGTGCGCTGCCCTATGCCGAGGACAGCGGCCGGCTGCTGGTCAAGACGCGGCTGGCGGGCGAGGAGACCTTCCTGGGCAAGGAAGTCGAGCCCGAGATGGCCTGAACGCGCGCCGCCCGCGCAGCGTCAGCGCAAGTCGGGCGGCGTCGCCTCACCGCTCAGCATCGCGATCGCTTCGGCGAGCGGAACGACGCGCTGGCGCTCCTCGCCCAGCGTGCGGATCGCGACGGTGCCTTCCTCGGCCTCGCGCTTGCCGACGACCAGCAAGTGCGGAACCTTTGCCACCGAATGCTCGCGCACCTTGTAGTTGATCTTCTCGTTGCGCAGGTCGGTTTCGACGCGGATGCCGGCGGCCTGCAGCTGCGTCGCGACGTCCTGCGCATAGCCGTCCGCGTCGGACACGATCGTCGCCACCACGGCCTGCACCGGCGCGAGCCAGACCGGTAGCTTGCCGGCGAAATGCTCGATCAGGATACCGATGAAACGCTCGTAGGAGCCGAAGATCGCGCGGTGAAGCATGATCGGGCGATGCTTGTCGCCGTCCTCGCCGACATAGCCCGCGTCGAGCCGGTCGGGCAGCACGCGATCGGACTGGATCGTGCCGACCTGCCAGGTGCGGCCGATCGCGTCGGTCAGGTGCCATTCGAGCTTGGGCGCATAGAACGCGCCTTCGCCCGGCAGTTCCTCCCAGCCGAATTCGGACGTGTTCAGCCCGGCTGCGGCGACGGCATTGCGCAGCTCTTCCTCGGCCTGGTCCCACATCTCCTCGCTACCGAAACGCTTCTCAGGGCGCAGCGCCAGCTTGATCGAGTAAGTGAAACCGAACTCCTTGTAGACCCGGTCGGCCAGCGCGCAGAACGCGCGGACTTCCTCGACGATCTGGTCCTCGCGGCAGAAGATGTGCGCATCGTCCTGGGTGAACTGGCGCACCCGCATAAGCCCGTGCAGAGCGCCGTGCGGCTCGTTGCGGTGGCAGCAGCCGTTCTCGTAGATGCGCAGCGGCAGGTCGCGGTAGGACTTGATGCCTTGCTTGAAGATCAGGATGTGAGCCGGACAGTTCATCGGCTTCAGCGCCATCCAGTCGGCCTCGCCCGAGATCACCGGCCCCTCGTCGTCCACGTTGGGCACTTCGTCGGGGATGACGAACATGTTCTCACGGTACTTGCCCCAGTGTCCGGACTGCTCCCACTGGCGCGCGTCCATGATCTGCGGCGTCTTCACTTCCTTGTAGCCGGCGCCGTCGATCGCACGGCGCATGTACGCCTCCAGCTCGCGCCAGATCATGTAGCCCTTGGGATGCCAGAACACGCTGCCGTGCGCTTCTTGCTGGAGGTGGAACAAGTCCATTTCCTGGCCGAGCTTGCGGTGGTCGCGCTTGGCGGCTTCCTCCAGCCGGTGGAGGTGCGCGTCCAATTGCTTCTTGTTGAGCCAGCCGGTGCCGTAGATGCGGCTGAGCATCGCGTTCCTCTGGTCGCCGCGCCAATAGGCGCCGGACACGCGCGTGAGCTTGAACGCCGCGGGATCGAGCTTGCCCGTCGACGGCAGGTGCGGGCCGCGGCACATATCGTACCAGTCCGCACCGCTGTGATAGACCGTCAGCTCCTCGCCCTCGGGAAGTTCACCCGCCCATTCGGCCTTGAAGCTCTCGCCTGCGGCCGTCCACTTGGCAATCAGCGCGTCGCGGCCGACCACTTCACGGACCAGCGGTTTGTCGGCGGCTATGATCTTGCGCATCTCGGCCTCGATCGCGGGCAGGTCCTCGTCGGCGAAGGGGCGGTCCTTGGGCACGAAGTCGTAATAGAAGCCGTCGTCGGTCGAAGGGCCGAAAGTGATCTGGGTACCGGGAAACAGCGCCTGCACGGCTTCGGCGAGGACATGCGCATAGTCGTGCCGGGCAAGGTCGAGCGCGTCGGCCTCGTCACGAGCGGTCACCAGCGCCAGCTTCGCGTCACCGCTGAACGGGCGCGTCAGATCGACCAGTTCGCCGTCGATCCGCGCGGCCAGCGCCGCCTTGGCCAGGCCGGGTCCGATCGCGGCGGCGACGTCGGCAGGAGTCGAGCCGGCCGGCATCTCGCGCACGGAACCGTCGGGCAGGCTGATCTTCACTAGTTCGGTCATGGTCACTCTCGATCGGCCGTCACGCGGGCCGGCTGCGCCGCGCTTTGGCAGAAAGCGGCGCCGACCGGAAGGGGCGGCGTCGGCTCGCGCATGACCAGGGACGCTGCAATGCGTCTTGATATCCCCGCGTATTCCGCCGCAGGTCGCCACCGCTCGATATGTGACTGAAAAATGACTTAAATCTGTCCAAGTCCCTGAATATCATAGAGAAATTCTAAACCTTTGTTTCCTAGACGGCAGCTCGATCAAGGGCATCCCGGCCGCCGTCCCACAGGACTTCGGCCCTCACTTCAAGGTTTGCAAAAATGAGCCGATCGGGCCTGGGTTTCATAGCACGCGGAGCGGGAATCTTCGGATCTCTGGAAAAACGTCTCATCGGCGCGCTGCTGCTGATCGTGTTCTGCACGGGCGCGCTGCAGGTGATATCGCAGGACCGCGCCTTCCGGCTGCGGTCCGAAAGCGAAGTGCTGCGCGTCGCCGCAAGCAACACCGAACATGCCGAACAGCTTGCCAAGGCAGTCAGCCAGTTCCGTCTGGCGACCCATCTCTACCTGACCGCAGAGCAGGGCAGCGGCAGGGCGCGCACCGCCGACGAACTGACCGACGCGGCGATGCTGATCGGCGAGCAGGTCAACGCGCTGCGCATGAGCGGCATGAACCTCTACGATCTGCCGCAGAGCATGGCGGTGTTCGACGGCATCGACCGCCACGTGGCCGCGATCGACGCCGCGGCGCGGCGCGGCACCTGGGCGGGCCGCGCTGCGCCCGAAGCCCGCAACGTACAGATGGCGGCGCTCGCGGGCGCGATCGAGGCCAAGGCCAGCGCCGAGCGCGAGGCCGCATTCGATCAGCTCAGCCAGTCGACGCGCGACTGGCAGATGCTCGTCACCCTGACCGGAGGTTTCACGGTCGCGGTCGTCCTGCTGATCCTGCTCGACCTTCTGCGCAATATCCTGCCGGCGCTGCGCCGGATGCACGCGGCATTGCGGCGCCTGGCCGATGGCGATCTCGATTTCGAGGTCGAGGAGTTCAGTCTCCATGAGCTGAAGGCGCTGTCGGGCTCGCTCGACACGTTCCGCCGCAATGCCCAGGCGGTGAAGAGCCTGGCTTTCACCGATCCGTCGACGGGCCTGCCCAACCGCCGCGCCTTCGCCGAGCGGACGGCCGCGCGGCTCGCCGCGGGCTGCGAAGGCGGCTTCGTCGTGATGCTTGCCGACATCGACAGGTTCAAGCACGTCAACGACGACTACGGCCACGCCGCGGGCGACCGCCTGGTGCAGCTGATCGGCGAGCGCATGGCCCAGGAACTCGGCGACGCGGCGATCGTCGCACGCGTGGGCGGCGACGAATTCGCGATCTGCGCCGCGCTGCGCGACGGACAGTCCGCCGCCGCCCTCGGCTCCGACCTGGTAGCCTCGGCCCGCCGGCCTTTCGACATGGGCGATTTCTCGATCGTCGTCACCATTTCGCTGGGGCTGGTCGAAGCCGGCAGCGGCGAAGGGAGCAACGACGTCAACGCCTTGCTCAACCGCGCCGACCTTGCGCTCTATGCCGCCAAGAACGGCGGGCGGAACGGCGCGATGCGCTTCACCAGCGAGCTCGAGGAAGAACGCGAGCTGAACCGCGCGCTCGAACGCGATCTCGCCGAAGCGCTCGGCGGCGGCCAGCTGCGCATGGTCTACCAACCGATCCACGCGATCGACACCGCCGGCGGCATCGAAGGCGGCGAGCAGGAGGTCGAGGCACTGGTGCGCTGGCGCCATCCGGCGCTGGGCGAGATCTCGCCCGCGCGCTTCATCCCCGCGGCCGAACGCAGCGGGCTGATGGTGCAGCTCGGCCACTGGATCGTCGAGCAGGCGCTGGGCGATCTCGCGCGCTGGCCGCAGCTGACGATGAGCATCAACCTTTCGCCGCTGCAGCTGCAGCACGAAGGCTTCGTCGGCTTCCTGCTCGACCAATGCCGCCGCAACGCAATCGCGCCGCAGCGGGTGATCCTGGAAGTGACCGAAAGCCTGTCGATCGAACGCAATAACCGCGCGCTGCTGACGCTCACGCTGCTGCGCAGCGCGGGCTTCCGCATCGCCCTCGACGATTTCGGCACCGGCTATTCGTCGCTGTGCATGATGAAGACGTTCAAGTTCGACCGCCTCAAGCTCGACCGCAGCCTGATCTGCGACATCGCGCAGGACGCGACCTCCCAAGCCGTGTTCGACGCGGCGGTGACGATGGCGCTGCGCATCGGCGCCGAAGTGGTCGCCGAAGGGATCAGCGAGGAAAACCTGATCGAGCCCGTGCGCAACGCCGGCTGCACGCATGTCCAGGGCTTCCACTACAGCCGCCCGCTCGAAACCGACGCGATCGAGGGCTACTATCACCGCGACGACGCGGGCGTGCGCAAGGTGGCCTGACCCGCTCATCGCTTGCCCTGGGGGCCGCCCGGTTCCACATAGGCGGCGATGAGCGACCTCCAGTTCCACGCGATGCCCGACGGGCGCCGGATCGCCTATCGCTTCGCGCCCGGCGCCGGACCCGCGCTGGTGTTCCTGCCCGGCTACATGTCGGACATGGCAGGCGGCAAGGCGACCGCGGTTTTCGACTGGGCCGGGGCGCACGGTCATGCCGCGCTGTTGCTCGACTATTCGGGCTGCGGCGAAAGTCCCGGCGATTTCGCCGGCGGGACGCTGACCCGCTGGCGCGATGAAGTGCTGGCGCTGGTCGAGGCGCATTGCCCGGGGCCGGTCGTGCTGATCGGATCGTCGATGGGCGGCTGGCTGATGCTGCTGGCCGCGCTGGCGCTTGCCCCGGCGCGACTCGCCGGGCTGGTCGGCATCGCCGCCGCGCCCGATTTCACCGAGTGGGGCATCGGCGAGGCCGACAAGGCGCGGCTGGCGGCGGGCGAGACGGTGTTCGAGGACAATCCCTACGGACCCGAGCCGACGCCGACCCATGCGCGGTTCTGGGCAGACGGCCAGGCGAACCGGCTGCTGCAAGGCGAGATCGCGATCGATTGCCCGGTGCGGCTGATCCACGGCCAGGAGGATTCCGACGTCCCCTGGACGATCTCGCTGGAGCTTGCCGGGCGGCTGCGTTCAGCCGACGTGCAGGTCGTGCTGATCAAGGACGGTGACCACCGCCTGTCACGCGGCGCCGATATCGCGCTTCTGCTGCGCACGGTGGCGGTGCTGGCGGGCGAGCCGGACTGAACGGAGTTCCTGAGCGCGATGTCGATCTTCGTTTCCTTGCTGATGATGGCGCAAGCGAGCCCCTATGGCGGGATCGGCGAGCGGCCGGTCTCGCAGCTGCCGCCCGAGATCATCGAGCGCAAGGAACGCGAAGCGCAGAAACGCCGCTCCCAGCCTCCCGCTACTCCGGCGGCGCTGCCGGCGCCGCAGACCGAGCTCGACCGCTGTCTGGCGCTGGTGAACACCGATCCGCTCGCCGCGCTCGACGCCGCGGAGGCTTGGCAACGGCAGGCAAAGGGCGTGCCGGCGTCTCAGGCCGGGCACTGCCTGGGCGTGGCGCTCGGGCGGCTCGAGCGCTGGAGCGAGGCCGAGGGCGCCTTCCTGGCGGCGCGCGAAATGGCCGGCGCGGGCAACGGGCTCGAACGCGCACGGCTCGGCGCGATGGCTGGCAATGCGGCACTCGCCCGGGGCGATGCCGAAGATGCGCTGGCCGCGCTCGACATCGCGCATGGCGATGCGCTGGCGGTGCCCGACAAACCGCTCGCCGGCGATATCGCGATCGACCGCGCGCGGGCGCTGGTGGCGCTGAAGCGCAACGACGAGGCCGCCGCCGCGCTCGCCGAAGCGCGCGCCGTCCTGCCGCGTAGCGCCGAAGCATGGCTGCTGTCGGCAACGCTGTCGCGCCGCGGCGGCAAGCTAGCCGAGGCGCAGGCGCAGATCGAGAAAGCGGCCGAGCTGATGCCGGTCGACCCCGACATCGGCCTCGAAGCCGGCGTCATCGCCGTGCTCTCGGGCCACGACGAGGCGGCGCGCAAGAGCTGGCAATCGGTTGTCGACGCCGCGCCCGGCAGCCCCTCGGCAGCGACCGCGCGAGGCTATCTGGCGCAGCTCGGCGAGCCGGGCGGAGCCAAGCCATGACGGTCTGCCGGATATTCGTGAAGCCGGTCGCCGCCGCCAGGCGTTGAATGCGGCCAGGGAGCTCGAGGGAGAACAAGCAATGACGACGACAGCGACGGCAGCGCGATCGCCCCGGCAACTGCTCAGCGCGATCGGCGATCGCCTATCTGCCTCGCTGCTGGCCGGGGAGGAGCCCTTTTCCAAGTCCCAGCTCGCCGAAGCGGCGCGTTTCGTGCTGGCCGCGGCGCAGACGCGCGAACCGGGCAAGCCTTCGATCGCGCTCGAATCGGTCACCGGGTCGGTCGAGGAGCGACTGACGCGGATCGTCATCGTCAACGACGACATGCCCTTCCTGGTCGATTCGATCGCAGCGGCGGTCGACGCACATGGGCTGGCGATCAACCGCCTGCTCCATCCTACGCCGGGCGTGCGCCGCAACGCGCAGGGCAAGCTTGCAGAGCTGTTCGGCGACGAGAACGCCGGCACGCGCGAATCGATCGTCTACATCGAGACGGCGCGCGCCGACGCGCGCTGCCGGGTACGGCTGCGCAATGCCCTCGAAGCCGTGCTCGAAGACGTCCGCGCTGCGGTGACGGACTGGCCCGCGATGCAGGCCGCGCTCGCCGCCGATGCCGACCGCGTGGCCGAACAAGCGAAAGGCAATGCCGAGGGCACGGCGCTGCTGCGATGGTTCAAGGACGGCATGCTCACCCAGCTCGGCCATGTCGTGCGCAAGCGCGTGGGCCGGCAGGGGCAGGGTCTGGGCATCTGCCGCAACGGCTCGGACATGCTGCCCAGCGACGAGAGCTTCGCGCGTGCCTTCGCATGGTTCGACCGCCATCCGGGACGCGCACCGCTGATCCTGAAGTCCGACGGTTCGGGCCGGGTCCACCGCCGGGTGCCGCCCGACATCTTCATCGTGCCGATCGTCGGGAACGGCAAGATCGAGGCGCTGTCGGTCCATGTCGGCCTGTGGACCAGCGCCGCGCTCGCGACGCCGCCCAACCAGGTGCCTTGCCTGCGCGCGCAGCTGGGCACGCTGATGGACAAGTTCGGCTTCGATCCGCGCGGCCATGACGGCAAGGCGCTGGTCCACGCGCTGACCGCGCTGCCGCACGACCTGCTGATCGCCTTCGACCTTGCCGAACTCGAGCGCGCCGCGACTGCGATGATGAGCCTGATCGACCGGCCGCGGCCGCGCATCCTGCTCGTTCGCTCTCCGCTCGAACGCCATCTCTACGCTTTCGTCTGGCTGCCGCGCGAAACGCTCTCGAACGCCTTGCGCCGCGAGATCCAGTCGCTGATCGAGATCGCCTCCGACGCACCCGTCATCGACTGGGCGATGACGGTGGAAGGCGGATTGTCGGTGCTGCGCTTCATCGTCGATATCGACGATGAAGCGGCGACGCCCGACGAGAACGCACTCGATCAACAGCTGCGCACGATCGTGCGCGGCTGGCCCGCCGCGGTCGAGGCCGAACTGGTCACCAGCGAGACGCCGGCACGCGCCGCGGCCATCGCCGCGCGCTATGCCGAAGCGTTTCCGCTCGGCTATCGCACCACGTATGGACCCGCCGAAGCCGCAGCCGACATCCACCGGCTGCACGTGCTCCCGGCCGACGGCGGCGGCGCCGCGCCGCGCCGCGATGCCCGCTTCCACGGCGCGGCGTCCTGCCCCGAGGGCGAGCTGCAGCTCAAGCTCTATCAGCGCCAGGGTTCGCTGCCGCTGTCGGACGCGGTGCCGATGCTCGAGAACTTCGGCTTCCGCGTACTGGGCGAAATACCGACGCTGCTCGAAGACGGGCAGCTCGGCGCGATCCACGACTTCCAGCTCGCGCTGCCGTCCCGCCTTTCCCGAGACGGCATGCTGGCGCGCGCGGCCGGCATCGAAGCGGCGGTCGCCGCGGTGCTCAACGGCGAGGCTGAGGACGATGCCTTCAACCGGCTGATCACCGCCATCGGGCTGAGCGCGCGCGAGGCGGACTGGCTGCGCGCCTGGTTCCGCTATCTGCGACAGACCGGGCTGACGTTCGCCATCGCCACCGTGGTCGACGCGTTGCAGAACGCGCCGCAAGTCACCCGCGGACTGATCGACCTGTTCGCCGCGCGCCACGATCCCGACCTCGCGGGAAGCCGCGACAAGGCCGAGGCGCGCGGCGAACAGGTCGATCAGTCCGCGGGTGACTTGCGGCGCGTTCTGCAACGCGTCGACCACGGTGGCGATGGCGAACGTCAGCCCGGTCTGTCGCAGATAGCGGAACCA
>Ga0075364_10002083_pt1 | contig 11170 bp, 10 predicted proteins | sample EndMetdeltDD1764_FD_71517 | JGI IMG/M metagenome (GOLD analysis project Ga0075364, IMG submission 71517) | Populus endosphere microbial communities from Tennessee, USA - Endosphere MetaG P. deltoides DD176-4 | ecosystem: Host-associated > Plants > Roots > Endosphere | place: USA: Tennessee...
GTTGGATGGGAAGAAGGTGGCGAGCGCGCCGCTGGCCAGCCGCAGGATCAGCTCCCGCGCCTCCTTGGGGCTGCGGCCCCAATCCTGGCGGGCGAGCTTCCAGACATAGACGTCCATGGCGGCGGTCAGGGCGTCGAGCGCCGCCGTGCGTCCCTGCTCGGACAGCCGCTCGAGCCAGGGCTCGGCGACAGCGGCGACCCAGCTTCGGTGACCCGCGCGGCCATAGTCGAGGAAGGCCTTGAGCGCCGGATAGCGCGGCTCCTGGGCCAGCAGGCGAAGGATCATCTCCCCGCTCTGCTCGTAGTCGGCGCAGAGGTTGGCGACCGCGCTGGCAAGGTCCCCCCGGGGCGCGCCGCGGATGTTTTCGATCTCTCCGCCGATCACCGCCGCCACGGCTTCGAGCAAGCCGTCCTTGCCCCCGAACCGCCGGATCACCGTCTGCACGGTGACGCCGGCCTCCCGGGCCACCTGGTCGAGCGTGATGTCCTCCACCCACTGGGTCTGCACGGCCTGGCGGAAAGCGGCGAGAATGCGCTGGCCGGTCACCTCGGCGGCTTCGGCCCGAGCGCCTTGCCGGTACCCCCGGCGCCTGTCGGTCACGGTATTCATGTTAGTACGACTAACATATAGGCGCGGGCGTCGCAACTTTCGAATTAGTCTTGATAACTTGAATTTGCGCCGAGGCCCGGGTCCCTATCCCTCGACGGTCACCTGGGTCTTCACCGAATTGGCGATGAAGCAGGTCTCGTGGGCGGCGTGGTGCAGCTGGGCCGCCTCATCTGCGCCGGGCGCGGCGCCGGCGTAGTCGATCGCAGGGCGCAGGGTGACCCTGGTCACCGCCCAGCGGCCCTGCGCGTCCTTCTCCAGCACCCCTTCGGCGGTGTCGCGGTAGCGCGTGACCACGAAGCCGGCGTCGCGGGCGACGTGCAGGAAGCTCAGCATGTGGCAGGTGGAAAGCGCGCTCACCAGCATCTGCTCGGGATCGACCGCGCCAGGCTCAGCCCACCTGGCGCCGACCACATGGCCGGACGCCGTGCCGCGCATCTTGGGCCCGCCCTCGAAATCCACCGCGTGGCCGCGCATGTAGCGGCCCTTGCTGAAGTCCTCGGGCGGCGTCTCGCCCAGGCTCCAGTCGAGGCTCGCCCGATAGACCGACATCAGAAGAGCTCGGCGGGGAGCGCCATGACCGGCTGCGCGCCCGCCTTGACCTTGGCCAGCCGCATCGCCGTCTCCGGCAGGACGCGGGCCAGGAAGTAGCGGCCGGTGGTGAGCTTGGCGCCGTAGAAGGGATCGGTCTCGCCCGCGTCGATCTTGCCTTGAGCGGCGCTGGCCATCTGCGCCCACATATAGGCCAGGCCCGTGAGGCCCATGAGATGCAGGTAGTCGGTGGAGGCCGCGCCCGCGACCTCCGGATCGCTCATGGCGTTCCGCATCAGCCACAGGGTGGCCTCCTGCAGGTCGGCCTTGGCCTTCGCCAGCCCCTCGACGAAGGGCTTTTGACTCTCGCCCCCCGGGCCGGCGGCCACATAGGCGTCCACCTCGTCGAAGAAGCCCTTCAGCGCGCGGCCTCCGTCGGCGGCCAGCTTGCGGCCCACCAGGTCCAGCGCCTGCACCCCGTTGGTCCCCTCGTAGATCATGGCGATGCGGCTATCGCGGAGGAACTGGCTGACCGGGAAGTGCTCGGTGAAGCCCGAGCCCCCGTGCACCTGCATGGCGTCCGAGGCGATCAGGAAGCCGCGGTCGGTGAGGAAGGCCTTCAGCACCGGGGTCATCAGGGCCATGTAGTCCCGCCCTCTCTCGGCCACGGCCGCGTCCGGGCTCGCCTCGCCAAGGTCCCCGTGCAGGGCGGTCCACAGCAGGAAGGCGCGGCCGGCCTCGAGGATCGCCTTGGCGTCCATCAGCATCCGCCGCACGTCGGGGTGGACGATGATCGGGTCCGCCGGGCCATCGGGGTTCTTCGGCCCGCTGAGGGATCGGCCCTGCAGCCGCTCACGGGCGAACTCGATCGCCGCCTGGTAAGCGGCGTCGGCCAGCGCCACCCCCTGCACCGCCACGCCGATCCGCGCCTCGTTCATCATCACGAACATCAGCGGCAGGCCCCGGTTCTCCTCGCCCACCAGCCAGCCGATCGCCTCCTCGTGGGCGATCACGCAGGTGGCGTTGCCGTGGATGCCCATCTTCTCTTCCAGGCCCAGGCACTTGACGCTGTTGCGCGCGCCTGGCGCGCCCGTCGCGTCGGGGAGGAACTTGGGCACGATGAACAGGCTGATGCCCTTGGTGCCCGCCGGCGCGCCCTCGATGCGGGCCAGCACCAGGTGGACGATGTTGTCGGTCAGGTCGTGCTCGCCGGCGCTGATCCAGATCTTCTGGCCGCTGATCCTGTAGCTGCCGTCAGCTTGCGGAACCGCCTTGGTGCGCAAGAGACCAAGGTCGGTGCCGCAGTGCGGCTCGGTCAGGTTCATGGTCCCGGCCCATTCCCCCGACGCCAGCTTGGGCAGGTAGAGCTGCTTCTGCTCGTCCGACCCGCCATGGGAGATCGCCGCATAGGCCCCGCGGCTGAGGCCCGGATACATGGCGAAGGCCATGTTGGCGGCGCACTCCATCTCCTTGACCGCCACCCCCACCACGCCCGGCAGCGCCTGGCCGCCGAACTCGGCCTCCGCGCCCAGCCCGGGCCAGCCGGCCTCCACATAGGCGTCGTAGGCGGCCTTGAAGCCGGTGGGCGTGGCCACGCTGAAGTCGGCGCTCCAGCGGCAGCCCTCGCGGTCGCCGACGCGGTTGAGGGGGCTCAAGACCTCGGCGGCGAAGCGCCCGGCCTCCTCGAGAACCTGCTCGACGGTGTCGATGGAGGCGTCGGCGAAAGCCGGCAGGTTGGCGTAGCGCTCCAGCCCCAGGACCTCGCGCAGCAGGAAGGCGAACTCGCGGACCGGCGGCTGGTAGGGCATGGCTGCGTCCCTCGTCTGGGGCCCAAGATGTACGGCGGTTCTCGCAGATGCTCCACCGTTTACGGGGGAGCTGTCGGCGAAGCCGACTGAGGGGCGAGCGGCGGCGGTGACGCCCCCTCCGTCTCGACGCTACGCGCCGATCCACCTCCCCCGCTGCGCGGTGGAGGACCTAGGCGCCGATCAACTCCCCGGCCAGCGCCCGCTCGATCAGGGCGATGGTCCGCTCGATGCCGAAGATGGCCACGAAGGAGCCGAAGCGGGGGCCCTGGCTTTGGCCGAGCAGCACTTCGTAGAGGGCGGAGAACCAGGCGCGCAGCGGCTCGAAGCCCGCCTGCTTGCCGACCTCGAAGACCTCGTTCTGGATCGCCTCGGCGTCGGCCCCGGCGGGCAGGGCGCGCAGGCGCCCCGCCAGGTCCTGCATCGCCGCCCGCTCCTTGGCGTCGGGGGCGCGGAACCGCTTCGAGGGCTTCACGAAGTCCTCGTAGTAGTTGATCGCATAGCCCGCGAGCTGGTCGAGCAGGGGCTCGGTCCTGGGGCTGGCGCCCGGGATATAGCGCTCGATGAAGGCCCAGAGCATGTCCTTGGTCGAGGCGTCGGCGGCCGAGACCAGGTTCAGGAGCAGGGAGAAGCTCACCGGCGATCCCTTGGCCGGCGGCGCGCCCTGGTGGACGTGCCAGGCGGGGTTGTCGATGGCCGGCTGACCGGTCTCGGCCAGGGTGCGGTTGAAGGCGTCGAGCTGCTGCAGATATTCGTCGGTGGCCTTGGGGATGACGTCGAAATAGAGCCGCTTCGCCGACTTGGGCGACATGTGCATGTAGTAGGCCAGGCTCTGCGGCGTGCCGTAGCGTAGCCACTCCTCCATGGTCAGGCCGTTGCCCTTGGACTTGGAGATCTTCTGGTTGTTCTCGTCCATGAAGAGCTCGTAGTGGAAGGCCTCCGGCGGCTCCCCGCCCAGCGCCCTGCACACCCGGTTCGAGACCCGGACCGAGTCCACCAGGTCCTTGCCGCTCATCTCGTAGTCGACGCCAAGCGCCGTCCAGCGCGCCGCCCAGTCGGGCCGCCATTGCAGCTTCACATGGCCGCCGGTGACCGGGACCTCGGTGGGCGTTCCGTCCTCGTCGGGGAAGACGATGGTCCCCTTGTCGACATTCCGTTCCAGCGTGGGCGCCTGCAGCACCCGGCCGGTCTTGGGGCTGATCGGCAGGAAGGGCGAATAGGTGGCCCGCCGCTCTTCGCCCAGGGTCGGCAGCATGATCGCCTGGATGGCGTCGAACCTGGCCAGCACCCGCAGCAGCACCTCGTCGAAGGCGCCGGACTTGTAGCAGTCGGTGGCCGAGCGGAACTCGTAGTCGAAGCCAAAGCCGTCGAGGAAGGCCCGCAGGCGGGCGTTGTTGTGGGCGCCGAAGCTCTCGTGCTCGCCGAAGGGATCGCGCACCGAGGTGACCGGCTTGTCGCGGTCCTCCTCCAGCATCTCCCGGTTGGGCACGTTCTCCGGGATCTTCCGCAGCCCGTCCATGTCGTCGGAGAAGACGATCAGCCGGGTGGGGATGGCGTCCTCGGTGAGCGCGCGGAAGGCGGTGCGCACCATGGTCGGGCGGGCCGCCTCGCCAAAGGTGCCCATGTGCGGCAGGCCGGAGGCGCCATAGCCGCACTGGAAGACCACCGGCGAGCGCAGGGCCTCGAAGGTCGCCGCGGCCTCATGGGCCTTGCCCTCGTTGATCAGGCTGGCGGCCAGGTCCCGCTCGGCGTCGGAGAGGCGCAGGCGCATGACGCGGGCCAGCAGGATCCGCGCCTGCTCGAACGGCCAGCTCTTCGCCTCGCGGGCGCGGTGGGACAGACCTTGCAGCATGGCGCAGGCGGTAGCCGCGATGGGCGGAAGGGACAAGCGCTTTCGATCCTCCCCCTGAGGGGGAGCATCGTAGCCTTGCACCGCCCGCGCCCTTCCCCACATGCCCCTGATGATCCGGCCGCAGGACCTTCTCTGCCCCCGACCCGAGGGGCTCTATTGCGCGCCGGGCGACTTCTTCATCGATCCCGTGCGGCCGGTGGAGCGGGCGGTGATCACCCACGGCCATTCCGACCACGCCAGAGCCGGCCATGGGGCGGTGCTGGCCACCAACGCCACCCTGGACATCATGGGCGAGCGCTGCGGCGCGGATTTCGCCCGGGCGAAACAGGCGGCGGCCTATGGCGAGGCGGTGATGCGCGACGAGGTGGAGGTCACCCTCGTCCCCGCCGGCCACGTGCTCGGCTCGGCCCAGGCGGTGGTGCGCTGGAAGGGCCTGACAATGGTGGTCAGCGGTGACTACAAGCGGCGGCGCGACCCCACCTGCCAGGCCTTCCAGCCGGTCCCCTGCGAGGTCTTCATCACCGAGGCGACCTTTGGGCTGCCGGTCTTCCGCCACCCGGACGACGCCGGCGAGATCGCCCGCCTGCTGCGCTCGGTCGCCCAGTTCCCCGAGCGCTCGCACCTGATCGGCGCCTATGCCCTGGGCAAGGCCCAGCGGATCATCCGCCTGCTGCGCGAGGCCGGCTGGGAGCGGCCCATCTTCCTGCACGGAGCCCTGGAGCGGATGTGCGCCCTCTACGCGCGCCACGGCGTGGAGTTGGGCCCGCTCGCCCCCGCCACCGGCGCCAAGACCGACTTCGCCGGCGAGATCGTCATGGGCCCGCCCAGCGCCCTCCAGGACCGCTGGAGCCGCCGCTTTCCCGACCCGGTCACCGCCTTCGCCTCGGGCTGGATGCAGGTCCGTGCCCGGGCCCGCCAGCGGGGCGTGGAGCTGCCGCTGGTGATCTCCGACCATGCCGACTGGGACGAGCTTACCGCCACCGCCGCGGAACTCTCGCCCGGCGAGCTGTGGATCACCCACGGCCGCGAGGAGGCGCTGGCCCGCTGGGCCGAGCTGCACGGCCTGCCCGCCCGGGCGCTGGCGCTGGTGGGCTACGAGGAGGAGGATGAGGACTAGGCCGTGGGAGCGGTTGCGCGCCCACCGCGTTGGCTCCTCGTCGCCAAGGAGGCCCCCGATGTCCGAATCCTACGAATCCTTGCCCAACACCACGGGCGGGCCAGATTCCCGGCCCGACGCAAACGGCCTGCCGCCCAAGACCGGGATCGACATGCCGCCGCAGGGCTCCGACGATTCCGTCGATCCCGGCGTGGGGACCGGCGACCGCGGCCAGGACACCGGCGGCATGATCGGCGAGGGCTGAGCGATTGACCGCCCGCATGCTTGGGCTATGGCTGACCCATCGGACAGCCATAGGGAAGTGGGCGCATGTTCTCGCACGTCGTCGTTGGATCCAACGACATCCCGGCCGCCAAGCGGTTCTACGACGCGACCATGACCGCGCTGGGCGTGGGGCCGGCGCGCACCCTGGGCGACTGGCTGCTGTACCTCACGCCGAGCGGCAACTTCATGGTCACCAAGCCCATCGATGGCCAGCCCGCCACCTTCGCAAACGGCGGCACGATCGGCCTCCGCGCGGCTTCGCCGGCGATCGTCGACGCCTGGCACGCGGCTGGCGTCGCGGCCGGCGGCACGACCTGCGAGGATCCGCCTGGCCTGCGCAACAAGGGCATGAAGATGTACGCCGCCTATCTGCGCGACCCCCAGGGCAACAAGCTCTGCGCCCTGTGTTCGATGCCGGACTAGGGGCGCCCTAGGCGAAGCCATGCGGGCCTTCGCCGAACTCCTCGACCGCCTGTCGCTGACCGGCTCGCGCAACGCCAAGCTGACGCTGGTGCGCGACTATCTGCGCGCCACCCCCGACCCGGACCGCGGCTGGGCGCTGGCCGCGCTCACCGGCGAGCTGGTGTTCGACGCCGCCAAGCCCGCCTTCATCCGCAAGGCGGTCGAGGCGCGGATGGACGCCCAGCTCTTCGCCTGGTCCTACGACTATGTGGGGGACCTGGCCGAGGCGGTGTCGCTGGTCTGGCCAAGGCGCCCCGGCGCGAACCGCGAGCCGCAGCTTTCCGAGGTGGTGGACGGCCTGCGCGCGGCCTCCCGCGCCGAGGCCCAGGCCCTGATCGAGGGCTGGCTCGACGCCATGGCCGACCCCCGCGAGCGCTGGGCGCTCTTGAAGCTGATGACGGGCGCCCTGCGGGTGGGGCTGTCGGCCCGCCTGGCCAAGCAGGCGACGGCCGACCTGGGCGGCGTGCCGGTGGCCGAGGTCGAGGAGCTCTGGCACGCCCTGCATCCCCCTTACGAGGATCTGCTCGCCTGGCTGGAGGGGCGCTCCGAGAAGCCCTCCTCCGAGAACCCCGGCCGCTTCCGCCCCGCCATGCTGGCCCAGGCCATCGACGAGGCCGTCGACTTCGCAAGGCTCGATCCGGCCGACTACGCCGCGGAGTGGAAGTGGGACGGCATCCGCGTCCAGGCGGTGAACGAGGGCGGGGTGCGCAGGCTCTACACCCGCACCGGCGACGACATCTCAGGGACCTTCCCGGACCTGCTGGACGCCCTCACCGACGAGGGGGTGATCGACGGCGAGCTCCTGGTGATCCGCGAGGGCCGGCTCGCCAGCTTCGGCGACCTGCAGCAGCGGCTGAACCGCAAGAGCGTGGACGCCAAGCTGATGGCCGCCTATCCCGCCGCCATCCGCGCCTACGACCTGTTGGCCGAAGGCGCGCAGGACATCCGCACCCTCCCCTTCGCCGAGCGCCGCAGGCGCCTGGAGGCCTTCGTCGCGCGCCAGGCCTTCGGCCGCATCGACCTCTCGCCCCTGCAGCCGTTCGAGACCTGGGCCGAGCTCGCCGCGCTTCGCGCCCAGCCTCCGGCCGGGGACGCCCAGTCGGCGGAGGGGCTGATGCTGAAGCGCTGGGAGTCGATCTATGAGGCCGGCCGGCCCAAGGGCCCCTGGTTCAAGTGGAAGCGCGACCCCTACCTGATCGACGCGGTGCTGATGTACGCCCAGCGGGGCCACGGCAAGCGCTCCAGCTTCTACTCGGACTACACCTTCGGGGTGTGGACCACCGATGCGGCCGGGGCCCGCGTCCTGACCCCGGTGGGCAAGGCCTATTTCGGCTTCACCGACGAGGAGCTCAAGCAGCTCGACAAATATGTGCGCGACCACACCATCGAGCGCTTCGGCCCCGTGCGCTCGGTGCGCGCCGAGCCCCACGCGGGCCTGGTCCTGGAGGTCGCCTTCGAGGGCCTGCAACGCTCCACCCGCCACAAGTCGGGCGTCGCCATGCGCTTTCCCCGGATCCACCGCATCCGCTGGGACAAGCCCCCCGGCGAGGCCGACGAGCTCGCCACCCTCGAGCGCCTCCTGGCCCAGATGGATGGACGCTGACCAAACTGCTCCACCGCTTGTGGGGGAGCTGTCAGCGAAGCTGACTGAGGGGGCGTCCGGCGCCCGCCGCGATCCGCGCCTTGGCCAATTCCTGCAGGCCATATGCTATCGCGAAGGGATCACCCAGGACCTCGGAAGCAGCGATGCGCTGCAGTTCGCGCCAAAGCATGGCCTCTGGGACACTCAGGCTTGCCCGCAGCCGCCTGGCCATCTCGGACGTGCGTTTCGGCGCGCGCATGGCGCCAGGCTAGCCCAGCATGCCCCCTCCGTCTCGGCGCTGCGCGCCGATCCACCTCCCCCGCAAGCGGTGGAGGAGTTTGCTGGAAATTGCTCCACCGCTTGCGGGGGAGCTGTCAGCGAAGCTGACTGAGGGGGCATTGGGCGCCCGGGACGATCGTGCTGAATTGCGAGTCGTTAGCGCTGGCGCCGTCCACGGGGGGCGATAGTTTCCGCGAAAGATGAACAGCGTTCCCGCCATGCCCGCCGAAGAGACCGCCGCCCTGACCCGGCGCGTCACCCTCTTCTCGGTGATCGTCGCCGCCGTGCTGGTGGGGGTGAAGGCCGCCGCCTGGCTGGCCTCCGGCTCGGTGGCGCTGATGGCCTCGATGGCCGACTCGGGCATCGACCTCCTGGCCTCGATGGCCACCTTCTACGCGGTGCGCTACGCCGTGGCGCCGCCGGACCCCGAGCACCGCTACGGCCATGGCAAGGCGGAGGCCTTCGCCAGCCTGCTGCAGGGCGGGCTGGTGTTCGCCTCGGCGGCCCTGATCGGCCGCGAGGCCATCGTCGACCTGCTTCATCCCCATCCCTTGCGGGCCGAGACCTGGGCGGTGGGGGTGATGGTCTTCTCCACCCTGCTGACCGCCGGGCTGGTCCGCGCCCAGACCACCGTGCTTCGCCGCGCCACCTCGGTGGCGGTCTCGGGCGACCGGGCCCATTACGCCTCGGACCTGCTCTCCAACCTGGTGGCGCTCGCCGGCATCGCCATCAGCGCCTGGCTGGGGCTGAACGGGGTCGACGCGGTCGCCGCCCTGGTGGTGGGGGCGGTGCTGCTCTGGGGCGCCATCAGCGTCTTCCGCGACGCCGCCGCCCAGCTGCTCGACCGCGAACTTCCCGCCGAGTCCCGCGCGAGCATCGTCAAGCTGGTCACCCAGGACCGCCGGATCACCGACGTCCACCAGCTTCGCACCCGCGCCGCCGGCCCCTACGTGCACATGCAGATGCACGTCGACCTCGATCCGGAGCTGTCGCTGGAACAGGTGCACGAGGTGCTTGTCGAGGCCGAGAAGCGGGTGCTGGAGTCCTTCCCCTCCGCCGACATCCTGATGCACGCCGACCCCCGCGGCCGGGCCGAGCCGCATGGCGGGGCCTTCGCCGAGAGCCCGCCCGCCGAGGCGGTGACATCAGCCTGAACTTTCGGTCCCGCCGCGAGCTAAAGCTAACGGCGCCTTAAGAGGTCCGGGCTCACTTGGACCCTGGGCGATTCGCCAAGTTCCGCCAGCCTTGCGATCATGAGCGTCGACCTGATCCTGCACCACTTTCCGCTCGACCCGGCCTCCCGGCAGGTCCGCCTGGCCCTGGGCGAAAAGCGGCTGGCCTTCGCCGAGCAGCCGGTGCGCTACTGGGAGCGGCCCAAGTCGCTGACCGACCTCAATCCCTCGGGCCTGACCCCGGTGCTGGTGGAGACGCGCGAGGCCGCCCAGCCCCTGGTGCTCTGCGAGAACCGCGCGATCCTCGAGTATCTCGAGGAAGCCTATCCGGAGACCCCGCTGATGGGCGAGGGCGCGGCCGAGCGGGCCGAGACCCGTCGCCTGCTGCAGTGGTTCGACCGCAAGTTCGAGTTCGAGGCCGGCGGCCTCATCCTGCACGAGAAGATGGAGAAGCGGGTGCTGGGCCTGGGCGCCCCGGACCTGGCCAACCTGCGCCAGGGGCGCGAGGGCCTGCGCACCCACCTTCGCTACATGGAGAGCCTGCTGGCCGAGCGCGAATGGCTGGCCGGGCGGCGCCTGTCCCTGGCCGACTTCGCCGCCGCCGCGCACCTGTCGGTCATCGACTACTTCGGCGACATCGCCTGGACAGACTTCGCCGGCGTCCGCACCTGGTACATGAAGCTCAAGTCCCGGCCGGCCTTCCGCCCGCTGCTGCTGGACCGCTGGCCGGGCCTCAGCCCCGCCGCCCACTACGACGACCTGGACTTCTAGGCGGCGATCTCCACCCAGCTCGGATTGCGGCCCATGGTGTAGGAGGCCAGGGACTTCAGCGCCCCGGTCGCCTGGTCGATGCCGTGGACCTTGACCTTGTGCGAGATCTGCCCGGCCGACAGCAGGAAGCGGCCCTTGGGATCGATGGCGAAGCTGCGCGGGCAGTTCTCCGTCACATAGCTGGCGATGGGCGTGAGCTTGCCGCCCGCCTCGCAACGGAAGGCGGCGATGGTGTTGGTGCCCCGCTCGCTGGCGTAGATGAAGCGCCCGTCCGGGGTGACCTGCAGATCGGCGGCCCTGGGCTGGCCGAAGGTGTTGGCGGGCATGATCGAGACGGTGTCGCGCAGCGTCAGCTCGCCGCTCTGCGGATCGAGGGCGTAGGAATCGATCATCCCGTCGTACTCGTTCAGGAGGTAGAGGCCCTTGCCGTCGGGCTGCAGGGCCATGTGGCGCGGGCCCGAGCCCTTGCGGTTGGCCACCTCGCCGACGATCGCCAGGCGCCCGGTCTGCGCATCGAAGCTGAGCCGAAGCAGGACGTCCCCGTGCAGCACGCTGGCGTAGACGTGGCGGTTGGTCAGGTCCGGCAGGATGGCGTGGACGTCGCCCACGCCCTCGATCACCTGGTGGTCCTCGCTCACCCGCCCATCGGCGCCGATGGCGCTTGAGCTGATCAGCCGCTCGGTGGTCGAGGCGCCCAGCAGGAAGCGGCCCGTCCGGTCGGTGCGGACC
>Ga0075364_10002085_pt1 | contig 11167 bp, 20 predicted proteins | sample EndMetdeltDD1764_FD_71517 | JGI IMG/M metagenome (GOLD analysis project Ga0075364, IMG submission 71517) | Populus endosphere microbial communities from Tennessee, USA - Endosphere MetaG P. deltoides DD176-4 | ecosystem: Host-associated > Plants > Roots > Endosphere | place: USA: Tennessee...
CGGCGCGGCCGGCCAACATTCGGGACGTCCGGCGGCTGATGCATCTGCGAGCCGATGCCATGACCGGTGTATCCCTCGACGATGCCGTAGTCGCCGGCTGCGTCGATCGAGGTCTCCACCGCATGGCTGATGTCGGAGACCCGCCCACCCAGGGCGGCGGCTGCGATCCCGCGCCACATCGCGTCCTCGGTAACTGCCATGAGTGCCGAGACCTCATCGGGGACGTCGCCGACGGCTACCGTGATGGCGGCATCACCGTGCCAACCGTCGACAATCGCACCGCAGTCGATCGAAATGATGTCGCCGTCGCGCAGCATTCTGCTACCGGGGATGCCGTGAACCACCTCGTCGTTGACCGAGGTGCAGATGACGCCGGGGAACCCGTGATAGCCCAGGAAGTTCGACGTGGCGCCCTCCGCCCGGATCTTCTCGCGCGCTATCGCGTCGAGATCGGCCGTCGACACACCGGCGCGGACCTCGGAGCGCAACAGTTCGAGGGTGCGACCAACCACCAGCCCAGCTGCACGCATCGTCGCAATCTGCGCGGGCGTCTTGATCTCGATGCCACGGTCGAACATGGAAGCCGTCAGGCCGGAAGCGCCGCGTCGATCCGGGTCGACACATCGGCGACGTCGCCGACACCGTCCACCTGGATCAGCAGGCCGCGGTCGCGGTAGACCTCGAGCAGCGGTGCCGTCTCGGAGGTGTAGACCTCCTGGCGGTGCCGGATGACGTCTTCGGTGTCGTCAGCACGACCGCTGGTCTCAGCCCGCTTGAGCAGACGCTGGATCAGCTCCTCGGGGTCCACCACCAGCTCGACGACGCCGTCGAGCTTGGAGCCGAGATCGTCGAGGATCGCGTCGAGCGTCGCGACCTGATCAACCGTCCGGGGATAGCCGTCGAGGATGAAGGCATCGCGCGCGTCGTCCTGCGCCAGACGGTCCTTGACCATCGCGTTGGTGACCTCGTCCGGCACGTACTCACCGGCGTCCATGTAGCGCTGAGCCGTCTGACCGAGCTCGGTCTGGTCGCGCACATTGGCCCGGAAGATGTCGCCCGTCGAGATGTGCGCCCCACCGATGCGCGCTGCGAGAGCCACGGCCTGAGTTCCCTTGCCCGCCCCGGGCGGGCCCATGATGAGAAGACGCATTACTTGAGGAACCCTTCGTAGTTACGCTGCTGCAGTTGACTCTCGATCTGCTTGACGGTGTCAAGACCGACGCCGACGATGATCAACAGCGTGGTGCCGCCGAACGGGAAGTTCTGGCTGGCGCCGATCAGGGCAATGGCGATCATCGGGATGAGGGCGATCAGTCCCAGGTACAGCGCGCCCGGCGCGGTGATGCGGCTCAGCACGTAAGCCAGGTAGTCCTGCGTCGGCCGACCTGCGCGGATACCCGGGATGAAGCCGCCGTACTTCTTCATGTTGTCGGCGACCTCCTCAGGATTGAAGGTGATCGACACGTAGAAGTAGGTGAAGAAGACAATCAGCGTGAAGAACGTCGCCATGTAGAGCGGATGGTCACCGCGCACGAAGTTGTCGGTGATCCACGTCGCCCATGGTGCGCCGGAGTTGAACTGCGCCATCAACGCCGGTAGGTACATCAGGCTCGACGCGAAGATGACCGGGATGATGCCCGCCTGGTTGACCTTGAGCGGAATGTACGTCGAGGATCCGCCAAACATCCGCCGTCCGACCATCCGCTTGGCGTACTGCACCGGGATACGGCGTTGCGCCTGCTCGATGAAGATGACGGCGGCGACGATCACCAGACCGATCGCGATGACGCCCACAAACGTGGCCCAACCACGCTGCTGCTTGATGAGCCACATGGCACCGGGGAAGGTCGCCACAACCTGCGTGAAGATCAGGATCGACATGCCGTTGCCGACGCCGCGGTCGGTGATGAGTTCGCCGAGCCACATGATGACGGCGGTGCCGGCGACCATGGTCAGCACGATCAGCAGGAATGACAGGATGCTGTCGGGGCGGTACAGCAGTTCGAGGTTGCACGAGCCGCCGAAGAGGTTGCCGCTACGGGCCAGCGCCACGATGCCGGTCGCCTGCAGGATCGCGAGGCCCAGCGTCAGGTAGCGGGTGTACTGGGTGATCTTGGTCTGACCGGACTGGCCCTCTTTCTTCAGGGCCTCCAGTCGGGGGATCACGACGACGAGGAGTTGCAGGATGATGCTCGCGGTGATGTACGGCATGATGCCGAGCGCGAAGACCGTCAGCTGCAGGAGCGCTCCGCCGGAGAAGACGTTGATGAGCGCGAACAGGCTGCTGTTCTCGCCGGTTGAGGCGAGGTCGACACACTGTCGCACGTTGCCGACGTCGATCCCCGGGGCCGGCATGGTCGAACCCAGCCGAAAGAGGACGATGACAAACAGGACGAAGAGGATCTTCTTCCGCAGGTCTGGCGTCCGAAACGCATGGACGAAGGCGCTGAGCACCGAGATCCTCCTCGTGCACTGAACTCGTGCGTATCAATTGGTGCGTCGGTCTGACGAACAAAAGCGGGCTCGCGCCCGCGGTGTGACTCTAACAGCCGCACAGCAGCAGGGGCAGGACGGACGTCCTGCCCCCACCAGCATCACCCGAGAATGGTGACGCTGCCGCCCGCTGCTTCGATCTTGCTCTTGGCCGATGCGGAGAACTTGTCCGCGGTCACCTGCACCTTGACGGTGATCTCGCCCTGTCCGAGGACCTTGACGGGACGGCCCTTGCGGACGGCACCGTTGGCGACCAGCGAGGCCACGTCGATGTCGCCGCCAGCCGGGTACAGCTCCTCGATGCGATCGAGGTTGACCACCTGGTACTCCTCGCGGAAGGGGTTCTTGAACCCCTTCAGCTTCGGCAGTCGCATGTGGATGGGGACCTGTCCACCCTCGAAACCGGCGGGAACCTGGTAGCGGGCCTTGGTGCCCTTGGTTCCGCGTCCGGCCGTCTTACCCTTGGAGCCCTCACCGCGACCCACGCGGGTCTTGGCGGTCTTGGCTCCGGGGGCGGGGCGCAGGTGATGCAGTTTCAGTGGCGCCATGATTATTCAACCTCCTTGACGTCGACGAGGTGCGGGATGGCCTCAGCCATGCCACGCAGCTCGGGACGGTCCTCGACGACGACAACGTCACCGATCTTCTTGAGACCGAGCGAGCGCAGCGTGTCGCGCTGGTTCTGCTTGCGTCCGATACCGGACTTGGTCTGGGTCACCTGGAGCTTGGCCATCAGACACCTGCCCCGGCGTCAGCCTTGGCCTTGGCCTCGGCGATGCCTTCCTTGCCGGCCCGCAGGAGGGCCGCCGGAGCGACCTCCTCGACCGTCAGGCCGCGGCGTGACGCGACGTCTTCTGGCGACTCGAGCAGCCGGAGGGCCGCCACCGTCGCATGGACGATGTTGATCGCGTTGGACGAACCCAGCGACTTCGACAGGACATCGTGGACGCCGGCCGCCTCGAGCACGGCGCGCACCGGGCCACCGGCGATGACGCCGGTACCGGGCGATGCCGGACGAAGGAACACAACCCCAGCCGCCTTCTCGCCCTGCACCGGGTGCGGAATCGTGCCCTGGATGCGCGGGACACGGAAGAAGGACTTCTTGGCCTCTTCGACGCCCTTGGCGATCGCGGTCGGAACTTCCTTGGCCTTGCCGTAACCGATGCCGACCTGACCGTCGCCGTCGCCCACGATCACGAGAGCGGTGAAGCTGAAGCGACGACCGCCCTTGACGACCTTGGCGACACGGTTGATCGTGACGACCTTCTCGATGTACTGCGACTTCTCGGCTCCGCGACCGTTGTCACGGCCCCGTCCGCCTCCGCCTCCGCGGCGCTGCTGCCCGCTCATGCGGCACTCCTCACGATTGAGTAAATGTCAGTGGTGTTGACGTTGGTCATCAGAACTCCAGTCCGCCCTCGCGGGCGCCGTCGGCCAGGGCCGCGACCCGTCCCGCGTACTTGTTGCCGGCGCGGTCGAACACCACGGTGCCGACACCGGCAGCCTTGGCGCGGTCCGCGACGAGCTCGCCGACACGCTTGGCCTTGGCGGTCTTGTCACCGTCGAGCCCGCGCAGGTCGGCCTCCATGGTGGACGCCGACGCCAGCGTGTGGCCCTGCAGATCGTCGACAACCTGCGCGACGAGGTGCTTGTTGGACCGGGTGACGACGAGACGCGGACGCTCGGCGGAGCCGTGAATCTTCTTGCGACCACGGATCTGGCGACGCAGACGCGACGCGGTACGACCCTTGGTGCTCTTGTTGTGCCTGATCGAGATAGCCATGGACTACTTACCAGCCTTTCCGACCTTGCGACGCACGTGCTCGCCGGCGTAACGGACGCCCTTGCCCTTGTAGGGCTCGGGCTTGCGGATCTTGCGGATGTTCGCGGCGACCTCACCGACGGCCTGCTTGTCGATGCCGATCACCGAGAACGCGGTGGGCTTCTCGACGGCGAAGGTGATGCCCTCGGGTGCCTTGACGATGACCGGGTGGCTGAAGCCGAGCGCGAACTCGAGCTCGGTCGGGCCCTTGAGCGCGACGCGGTAACCGACGCCGACAATCTCGAGCTTCTTCTCGTACCCCTCGGTCACACCGACCACCATGTTGCTGATCAGGGTGCGGGACAGACCGTGCAGCGCCTTGCTCTTGCGCTCGTCGTTCGGACGCTCGACGGACAGCACGCCGTCCTCGGCCTTGGCGACCGTGATCGGCTCGGCGACAGTGTGCGACAGCTCGCCCTTGGGGCCCTTGACGCGAACGTCCTGGCCCTCGATGGTGACCTCGACGCCGCTCGGGATGGTGACGGGAATCTTGCCAATGCGTGACATGTGTCAGACCCCTCTCACCAGACGTAGGCGAGGACTTCTCCGCCTACGCCCTTCTGGTTGGCCTGGCGGTCGGTGAGCAGACCCTGGCTGGTCGAGATGATGGCGACACCCAGGCCGCCGAGCACCTTGGGCAGGCCCGTCGACTTCGCGTAGACACGCAGACCGGGCTTGCTGATGCGGCGGATGCCGGCGATCGAGCGCTCGCGGTGCGGGCCGTACTTGAGGGTGATCGTCAGCGTCTTGCTGACTTCGCCCTCCTTGGGCTCGGCGACGTCGATCGAGGTGATGTACCCCTCCTGCTTCAGGATCTCGGCGACGCCGGCCTTCAGCTTGGAGTAGGGCATGCTCACGCTGTCGTGGTACGCCTGATTGCCGTTGCGGACACGCGTGAGCATGTCTGCGATCGGATCGGTCATTGTCATTGCTGGTGTTCCGTTCTCGCCGCGGTTTCATCCTCGTCTTCGTCTGGCTGACCAGAGAGTGGGAGGGGACCTACGACGTGGTGGGGATGAAGGTAGGTGACTACCAGGAGCTCTTGGTGATGCCCGGCAGCTCGCCGCGGTGTGCCATCTCGCGAAGGCAGATGCGGCAGAGGCCGAACTTCTTGTACACCGAACGCGGACGGCCACAGCGCTGGCAGCGCGTGTAGCCGCGAACGGCGAACTTGGGCTTGCGAGCGGCCTTGACCTTGAGTCCAGTCTTCGCCATGTCAGTTCTCCTTGTAGGGGAAGCCGAGCAGCTTCAGCAGCGCGCGCCCCTCGTCGTCGTTGGTCGCGGTTGTGACAACCGTGATGTCCATGCCGCGCGAGCGGTCGATCTTGTCCTGGTCGATCTCGTGGAACATGACCTGCTCGGTCAGACCGAAGGTGTAGTTGCCACGACCGTCGAACTGCTTGGGGCTCAGGCCACGGAAGTCACGGATGCGGGGCAGCGCGAGCGTCAGCAGACGGTCGAGGAACTCCCACATGCGGTCGCCGCGCAGCGTGACGTGCGTGCCGATCGGCATGCCCTCACGCAGCTTGAACTGGGCGATGGACTTGCGGGCCTTGGTGACCTGCGGCTTCTGGCCGGTGATCGCGGTGAGATCGCGGATCGCGCCCTCGATCAGCTTGCCGTCGCGAGCAGCCTCGCCGACACCCATGTTGACCACGATCTTGGTCAGGCCGGGGACCTGCATGACGTTGTCGTAGTTGAACTGCTCACGCAGCGCGGGGAGGATCTCGTCGCGGTAGCGGGTCTTGAGCCGCGGCGCGATGGCCGTGGTGGTGTCTGTATCAGCCATGTCAGATCTCCTTTCCGGTCTTCTTGGCGATGCGAACGCTGCGCTGCGCGGAGTAGGTCGAACCGTCGGGACGCGTCTTGGTGACGTCGTCACGGCGGTAGCCGACGCGAGTCGGCTCCTTGTCCGCAAGCAGCATGACGTTCGAGATGTGGATGGGCGCCTCGCTGGTGATGATGCCGCCCGAGCCCACGCCGCCGGCCTCGGAAGGCTTGGTGTGGCGCTTGACCCGGTTGACGCCCTCGACGATGACGCGGTCGTTTTCAGCCAGGACGGCGATGACCGAACCGGTCACACCCTTGTCCTTGCCAGCGATGACCTTGACCTGGTCACCCTTGCGAATGCTGACGGTGCCTTTGCGGGCCATGTCAGAGCACCTCCGGTGCGAGAGAGATGATGCGCATGAACTTCTTGTCGCGAAGCTCACGGCCGACGGGGCCGAAGATGCGCGTTCCACGCGGATCTCCGTCCGCCTTGAGAATGACGGCTGCGTTCTCGTCGAACTTGATGTACGAGCCATCTGGACGGCGGCGCTCCTTGACGGTGCGCACGACGACAGCCTTGACGACATCACCCTTCTTGACGTTTCCGCCGGGGATGGCGTCCTTCACGGTGGCGACGATCGTGTCGCCGATGCCCGCATAACGACGGCCCGAGCCACCGAGGACACGGATGCAGAGGATTTCCTTCGCACCGGTGTTGTCGGCGACCTTGAGTCGAGACTCCTGCTGAATCATCTGTCGTCTCCTACTTGGCCTTCTCGAGGATCTCGACGATGCGCCAACGCTTGGTGGCCGAGAGCGGACGGGTCTCCATGATCAGGACCCGGTCGCCGATGCCGGCAGCGTTGGACTCGTCGTGAGCCTTGAGCTTGATGTTGCGACGAAGGACCTTGCCGTAGAGGGCGTGCTTGACACGGTCCTCGACGTTGACCACGACGGTCTTGTCCATCTTGTCGCTGACAACAAGACCCTCGCGGGTCTTGCGCGCGGTGCGCTCGGTCACGTCATCTGCTTTCTTCTTGTCGCTCATGCCTCAACCTCCTCGACGATGCCGAGCTCGCGCTCGCGCAACACCGTGTAGATCCGGGCGATGTCCTTGCGCACGGCGCGCAGACGGGCGGTGTTGTCGAGCTGGCCCGTGGCGTTCTGGAAGCGCAGGTTGAACAGCTCTTCCTTGGCCTCGGCCAGCTTCTCAGCCAGGTCCTCAGCGCTGACGGCGCGGAGCTCTGCGGCGGTGGTCACTGCAGCCATCACAGCTCACCTGTCTCTCGGGAGATGAAGCGTGCCTTCATCGGCAGCTTGTGGATCGCGAGGCGGGTGGCCTCGCGGGCGGTCTTCTCGTCGACACCGGACAGCTCGAACATGACGCGGCCGGGCTTGACGTTGGCGACCCACCACTCGGGCGAGCCCTTACCCGAACCCATGCGGGTCTCAGCGGGCTTCTTGGTCAGCGGGCGATCCGGGTAGATGTTGATCCAGACCTTGCCGCCACGCTTCATGTGACGCGTCATGGCGATACGAGCGGACTCGATCTGACGGTTCGTCACGTAGGCGGACGTGATGCACTGGATGCCGAAGTCGCCGAACGCCAGCTCGGTGCCACCCTTGGCGGCGCCGCGACGAGCGGGGTGATGCTGCTTGCGGTACTTGACCCTACGGGGCATCAACATCAGGAGGCCTCCCCTGCAGGAGCAGCGGCGACAGCCTCGGCCGGCGCCTCAGTGGTGGTGGCAGCAGCATCGGTCGCGGGCGCGGCCTCGTCGCGAGCAGGACGCTCGGGACGACGGGCGCCGCCAGCAGCCCCGCCACGGGCGGGACGACGGTTGCTTCCGGGAGCTGCTGCACGCTTGGCCGCTTCGGCTTCGCGCTCGGCGCGGGTGCCCGCGACCTCGCCCTTGTAGATCCAGACCTTGACACCGATGCGACCGAACGTGGTCTTGGCCTCGTAGAAGCCGTAGTCGACGTCGGCGCGGAGGGTGTGCAGCGGCACGCGTCCCTCGCGGTAGAACTCCGAACGCGACATCTCGGCGCCACCGAGGCGGCCCGAGCACTGGATCCGGATGCCCTTGGCACCCGAACGCATCGTGGACTGCATCGCCTTGCGCATCGCGCGACGGAACTGCACGCGACCCGAGAGCTGCTCGGCGACGCCCTGGGCGACCAGTTGCGCGTCCATCTCGGGGTTCTTGACCTCGAGGATGTTCAGCTGCACCTGCTTGCCCGTGAGCTTCTCGAGGTCGCCGCGGATGCGGTCGGCCTCGGCGCCGCGGCGACCGATGACGATGCCGGGACGCGCGGTGTGGATGTCGACACGGACGCGGTCACGCGTGCGCTCGATCTCGACGCGGCTGATGCCAGCGCGGTCCATGCCCTTGGTCAGCATCTTGCGGATCTGGACGTCTTCACCGACGTAGCTCTTGTAGAGCTTGTCGGCGTACCAACGGCTCTTGTGATCGGTGGAGATGCCGAGTCGGAACCCGTGAGGGTTGATCTTCTGTCCCACTATCGGTTCCCGCCCTTCTTCTTGGAGTTCTTGATGTTGGCCGCCTCGGCCTTGGCCTGGACGAAGTCGGCCGGCTGGACGACAACTGTCAGGTGGCTGCTGCGCTTGAGGATGCGGTTGGCCGCACCCTTGGCGCGCGGACGCCAACGCTTCATCGTCGGTCCCTCGTCGACGTGGACCGTCGTGATGATCAGCGTCGAGCGATCGAGACCCTCGGTGGACTCGGCGTTCGCGGCAGCACTGTCGACCAGCTTGTAGAACACCTCGGCCACAGCCTGCGGAGCGAACTGCAGGGTGTTGAGGGCGTTCTCGACGGACTCACCGCGAATCAGGTCGCCGATACGGCGCGACTTCTGCGCGGTGACGCGCACGAAGCGGGTGACGGCGAAGGCGCCGGGCTCGTCGCCCAGCAGGCGCTCGCGGCGAGCGCTGACGCTCTCACGGGTAGCTGCACTCATCGCCTCTTCGCCTTCCGGTCGTCCTTCTCGTGACCACGGAACGTGCGGGTCGGGGCGAACTCGCCCAGCTTGTGACCCACCATCGAGTCCGTGATGAACACGGGCACGTGCTTACGGCCGTCGTGCACGGCGATCGTGTGTCCGATGAAGGACGGCAGGATCATCGAGCGACGCGACCAGGTCTTGATCACGGTGTGAGTGTCGGCCGCGTTCTGCGCGTCGACCTTCTTCTCGAGGTGCCCGTCAACGAACGGACCCTTCTTCAAACTGCGTGGCATATCGATTCTCTCCTGGTTCCGGCTCAGCGGCCGGACTTGCGGCGGCGGACGATCTGGGAGTCGCTGGCCTTGCGCTTGCGCGTACGGCCCTCCGGCTTGCCCCACGGGGAGACGGGGTGACGTCCACCGGACGTCTTGCCCTCACCACCACCGTGCGGGTGGTCGACCGGGTTCATGGCGACACCGCGGACGGTCGGGCGCTTGCCCTTCCAGCGGTTACGGCCGGCCTTGCCCCAGTTGATGTTGGACTGCTCGGCGTTGCCGACCTCGCCGATCGTGGCGCGGCAGCGGACGTCGACGTAACGCATCTCGCCGGAGGGCAGACGCAGCTGCGCCTTAGCGCCTTCCTTGGCGACCAGCTGGACGCGGACACCGGCCGAGCGGCCCATCTTCGCGCCGCCGCCGGGACGGAGCTCGATGTTGTGCAGCAGCGTTCCGACGGGGATGTTGCGCAGCGGCAGGTTGTTGCCGACCTTGATGTCGGAGCCGACTCCGGCTTCGACGGTCATGCCCTGCTTCAGGCCCTCGGGCGCGATGATGTAACGCTTCTCGCCGTCGGCGTAGTGCAGCAGCGCGATGCGCGCCGTGCGGTTGGGGTCGTACTCGATGTGAGCGACCTTGGCCGGCACGCCGTCCTTGTCGTAGCGACGGAAGTCGATGATGCGGTAGGCACGCTTGTGTCCACCGCCCTGGTGACGCGTGGTGATCCGGCCCTGGTTGTTGCGACCGCCCTTCTTGGGCAGCGGCTGCACCAGGGACTTCTCCGGCGTCGTGCGGGTGATCTCAGCGAAGTCGGCGACGCTGGAGCCTCGACGGCCCGGCGTGGTCGGCTTGTACTTGCGAATAGCCATATGTCCTCAGTCCTCAGGCGCTCGGCGTCGAGAAGATGTCGATGCTCTGACCGGCGGCGACACTGACGATCGCGCGCTTCGTGTCCTTGCGCTTGCCAAGACCCGACTTGGTGCGGTTGGTCTTGCCCTTGCGGTTGAGCGTGTTGACCGCGGTGACCTTGACGCCGAAGATCTTCTCGACGGCGATCTTGATCTCGGTCTTGTTGGCGTCGGGGTGCACGACGAACGTGTACTTGTTGTCGTCGAGCAGGCCGTAGCTCTTCTCGCTGACAACCGGAGCGATCAGTACGTCGCGGTGGTCCTTGTGAATCGTGCTCACTTGGCCCCCTCCTCTTCTGTAGAGCCAGCCTTGGTGAAGCCGGCGGCCTCGGCCGTCTCGGCGGAGTCGAACCAGACCTCGGCAACAGTCGACTCGTACCACTGGCCGTCGGGCTCGTGGTACTTCATCGAGTCCTCGTTGCCCTTGATCTCGTGACCCTTGGGAGCGTTGCCGCTCTTGAGCGGGGCCTTGGAGCCGGGACCGTAGGGCTGTGTGGCGGTGCCGGTCGGCCGGTCGGCCTTGGCAGCCGGGGCCTCGTCCGCCGCGGGGGTCTCGACGACCTTCGCAGCAGCCTTCTTGGCAGCGGGCTTCTTGGCGGCGGCCTTCTTCGGTGCGGCAGGAGCCTTGTCGCTCTTGGACACCTCGGTGGCATGAGCGCTCAGCGAGACCGTCTCGGTTCCTTCGGTCGAACGCGCCGCCACGAAGGCGTCGAACGCGGCCTGCGTGAAGATCAGGTCGTCGGCCTTGAGGACGTCGTACGTGTTGAGCTGGTCGAACGTCAGGATGACAACCGTCTCGATGTTGCGCAGGCTGAGCGCCGTGATGGTGTCGTCACGGTCGACGACGATCAGCACGCGAGGACGGGGCGTGAGCTCGAGCAGTGTTGCGAGGGCCAGCTTCGTCGACGGCTTGTCGCCGGCGACGATGCTCTCGA
>Ga0075364_10002086_pt1 | contig 11167 bp, 7 predicted proteins | sample EndMetdeltDD1764_FD_71517 | JGI IMG/M metagenome (GOLD analysis project Ga0075364, IMG submission 71517) | Populus endosphere microbial communities from Tennessee, USA - Endosphere MetaG P. deltoides DD176-4 | ecosystem: Host-associated > Plants > Roots > Endosphere | place: USA: Tennessee...
CGCTGGCGCAGCTCGACGGCAATCTGCAGGCCCTGCGTCCCGGTGAGGACTGGGGAGGCTTCGAGCGCATGGACGGCGAGGAGGGCATCGGCCTGGGCGACGGCACCGGCGTGTTCCAGGACATCGCCGACCTCGACGACCTGGCCGAGCAGCTAGCGCAGTCGTACAACGGGTCCCGCATGGACGACCTCGACCTCGACAAGCTCTCGCGGCAGCTCGGCGACGAGGCCGCGGTCGACGCCCGCACGCTGCAGGAACTCGAGAAGGCGCTACGCGATTCCGGCACGCTGAAGCGTGGCACCGACGGGCAGCTGAAGCTGACCCCGAAGGCCATGCGCCAGCTCGGCAAGGCGCTGCTGCGCGATGTCGCAGACAAGATGTCGGGACGGCAGGGGGCACGGGACGTCCGCCAGTCCGGAGCTGCCGGCGAGCGCTCCGGCGCGACGCGCGAGTGGGCCTTCGGCGACACCGAGCCGTGGGACGTCACCCGCACGATCACCAACGCCATCGGTAGAACAGCAGCGACGCGCACTACGGGTGACGGTGGCCCGATGGGCGGCGGCGTCCGCATCGAGATCGGTGACGTCGAGGTGCAAGAGACGGAGGCGCGCACGCAGGCCTGCGTCGCCCTACTGGTCGACACGTCGTTCTCGATGGCGATGGATGGTCGCTGGGTCCCCATGAAGCGCACCGCGCTGGCGCTCCACACGCTCATCAAGAGCCGGTTCCGCGGCGACGATCTGCAACTCATCGCCTTCGGACGTCACGCCGAGGTCATGGACATCGAACAACTGACGGGCCTCGACGCGATGTACGCCAAGGGCACCAACCTGCATCACGCGCTGCTGCTGGCCAACCGCCACTTTCGCAAGCACCCCAACGCGCAGCCGGTGCTGCTGATTGTCACCGACGGCGAGCCCACCTCGCACTTGGAGAGCAGCGGCGAGGTCTATTTCGAATACCCGCCACATCCCGTCACGATCGCCTACGCCGTGCGCGAACTCGACAACTCCATGCGGTTGGGGGCTCAGACGACCTTCTTCAAGCTGGGCGATGATCCCGGACTGGCGCGCTTCATCCAGCAGATGGCCAACCGGGTCGGCGGCACGGTTGTCGCGCCGGAGCTCGACGATCTCGGAGCGGCGGTGGTCGGCTCCTACCTGGGTGCCCGCGACGGCCATAGCCGGGGAGGTTCGTCGGGAGGCTTCGGCGGGATGTTCGGCGGCGGTCGGGGCTTCTGGGCCGGCTGATCAGACCTCGCCGGAGATCAGGAACCCCTCGCCCGACTTCTCCAACTGCAGTGTCACCGCATCGGTTCGCGGCTCACCGTCGAAATCGTACGAGTAGGTGTACGAGACCTTCAGCGCTTCGGGATCCGCGCTGACCTGCGTCACGTCGAGATTGCTGACCTTGCTCCAGAAGCCTCGGTAGCCCTTCATCCCGTTGCTCTGCCGCTGGAAGTCGGGTGTCAGCATCTTGAAGCCGGCCGCGGGGTCGTTGCTCGCCGTCATCAGGTAGTCGGCGACAAATCCTTGCAGCGTCGCCGCGGTCACGCCATCCGCGGGGGCCGGAGTCGGCGTCTCGGGATCGGCTGTCGGAGTCGCCGTCTGAGCAGTGTTCGCGACCGCGCTGGGTGCGTCAGACGGTTCGTCGCCACCCAGGGTGCTGCCGATCGCGACGATGCCGACGATGACTGCAGCTGCGGCGACGAGCAGCCATACGCGGCGGTCGATCGCACGGCGCGGTGCGTCGTGTACGGGCGCCGCTGGAGGCACAGGAGCGGGCGGCGGGGGTGGCTCGATCGGCGGGATCGCCGCGGTGGGGCTCGGTTCGACGCTGTCGGTGAACGCCGCGAACCCCTGGGTCGCGTCGAGGTCGACCGACTCGACGGTGTCGTCGTGGACGAGTTCGGCGAGTTCGGCGATCTCGACCATCGTCGGACGTGCGGCGGGATCGTGCTGCATCATCGCTGCGACCAGAGTGGCGAGTCGGCTGGAGTGCTCCAGACGCGGTGGTTCGTCGTTGACGATCCGGTACATCGCCCCGAGGACGCTCTCGCCGATCTCGTAGGGCGGATGCCCGGCGAGGGCATGGAAGATCGTGGCGCCGAGCGACCACACATCGCTGGCCGCCGTCGCGGTGCGGCCGCTGGCGACCTCGGGGGACAGGTACGCGGGGGAGCCGGTGACGAGACCGGTCTGCGTCAGGACGGCGTCGGCCTGAGCGCGGGCGACACCGAAGTCGGAGAGCTTGGCGACGCCGTTGCTGGTCAACAAGATGTTGGACGGCTTGACGTCACGGTGCACGATGCCGTGCTGGTGTGCCGCGGCGAGCGCGCCGGCGACCTGCTCGACTATCGGCGCCAGCTCGGCATCGCTGACGGCGCCCCGCTCGGCGACGACGGCTGCGAGGGTCGGACCGTCGACATGTTCCATCACAAGCCACTGCTGGCCGTCCTCGTCGACGAGGTCGAACACGGCCACCACGTTCTGGTGGTTGATGCGCGCGGCGAGGTGGGCCTCGCGCTCAGCGCGCTCGAGGTCGGGCTCGGCACCCCCGTGGGCGAGGCCGATCTGCTTGATCGCGACGGCCCGATCGAGGACGGTGTCGTGTCCGAGCCACACGGCTCCCATGCCTCCTCGACCGATCTCCCGGTCGAGCTCGTACCGTCCGCCGAGCATGCGGTTCCCCTGCCGTCGTCCATCCAAGCCTCGACCATCCAAGATAGGCGGTCGGTGGTAGCACCACCTCATCCTGGCAGGATCAGGCCTCGACACTGACCCAAGGAGCATCCGTGCACCACGATCACACGTTCTACCCACGCCGCCGGGGAGACCGGACGGGGCGCAGCCCGCTGATCCTGTTGATGGTGCTCGCCGTGCCGGTGGCGCTGGCCGCCTTTGCCAGGTCGACGGATCGGGACTGGTGGATCACGCCGGCCATCATCGCCGCGGTGATCGCCGTGACAGCGTCGATCGGGTTGTGGATCGCGTGGCACGAGGGCATCGGCAAGACCCTGGTGGTCCGCGAGGATGTCGTCGAGCTGGTGCGGCAGCGTAGGGACGGAGTGCGCACGACGGTCGTCCGCCGCAATGCACCTGCATTCGCGGTCGCGTTCGCCGCGGTCCGGCGCGGGCCCGACTCGCCCGGCACGGATCGGACCCTCCTGTTGGCGGACGGCCGGGAGAGCATCCGGCTCGTCGAGCCCACGTGGTCGCGCAAGGTCCTCAGCGAGGTCGCGGCACTACTCGATGTGACCTTCGATCCCGAGTGGACGACTCGGGCCGATATTGCCGCGGCGGTCGGACAGCCGGCCGCCTCGTGGGAACGCCGGCCGTACTTTGTTGCGTTGCTAGTGGCCCTCGGAACGGTGGCGCTTGCCCTGATCGTCGCGGCGGGCATGGTGATGGTCGGCGCGTGACGATTCGGATAACAGCGCGTGTCCATACTTGACTCGTTCAAGATTAGTCGTAGGCTCGAGAGGTGGTCACGACGTCGGAACTCGAGCAGCTCGTCCGTGCTGTCGAGCTGCGAGTCACTCGTCCGCGGATCGCCGTGCTCAGTTCGGTCTACGAGCACCCGCACGCCGACACCGACTCGATCATTGCAGCGGTGCGTGAGCGCATCCCCGACGTGTCGCACCAAGCGGTGTACGACGGTCTGAAGGTGCTGACCCATGCCGGACTGGTGCGTCGGATTCAGCCGTCCGGCTCGGTCTCCCGGTACGAGGCGCGTGTCGGCGACAACCACCACCATGTCGTGTGCCGTTCGTGCGGCTCGATCGCTGACGTCGACTGCGCCCACGGCAGCGCTCCGTGCCTGGTCGCATCGGACGATCACGGTTACTCCATCGACGAGGCCGAGGTCATCTACTGGGGCACGTGCCCCGACTGCGCAACAGCGCTCCCCACCCACTGATTTGCCACGCAAACCCACGTCCAGCGGTAAGGAAGGATCCACGTGACCGAGAATCATCATCACGATGCAGTCGTCGGAGACATGAACGATGAGAGCAACGAGGGCATCGCCAAGTGCCCCGTCATGGGCGGCGGAGAGCGCTCGCACCCCACCGCGGGATCGGCCAACCAGGAGTGGTGGCCCAACCAGCTCAACCTGAAGATCTTGCGCAAACACCCCGCGGTCGCCAACCCCCTGGGTGAGGAGTTCGACTACACCGAGGCGTTCAACAACCTCGACCTCGCCGCGGTCAAGGCCGATCTCGCAGCGCTCATGACTGATTCGCAGGACTGGTGGCCGGCCGACTTCGGTCACTACGGCCCGTTCTTCATCCGCATGGCGTGGCACAGCGCCGGCACGTACCGCACCAGCGACGGCCGCGGTGGCGCGGGCGCTGGCATGCAGCGGTTCGCCCCGCTCAACAGCTGGCCCGACAACGGCAACCTCGACAAGGCCCGTCGCCTGCTCTGGCCGATCAAGAAGAAGTACGGTGCCGCGATCTCGTGGGCCGACCTCATGATCCTCACCGGCAACGTCGCGCTCGAGACGATGGGCTTCGAGACCTTCGGTTTCGCCGGCGGTCGTGCCGATGTGTGGGAGCCCGACGAGGACGTCTACTGGGGCCCGGAGTCGGAGTGGCTCGGCGGCGAGAAGGGCGGTTCGTTGCGGTACAAGGGTGACCGCGAGCTCGAGGATCCGCTCGCGGCCGTTCAGATGGGTCTGATCTACGTCAATCCCGAGGGCCCCGAGGGCGTCCCGGATCCGCTGGCGTCTGCCCGCGACATCCGCGAGACCTTCGGTCGCATGGCGATGAACGACGAAGAAACCGTCGCGCTCATCGCCGGTGGTCACACCTTCGGCAAGACACACGGAGCCGGCGACCCCGACCAGTTTGTCGGTCCGGAGCCTGAGGGCGCCTCGATCGAGGAGCAGGGCCTCGGCTGGAAGCAGTCGCTCGGCGACGGCAAGGGTGACAACGTCATCACCAGCGGCCTCGAGGTCACCTGGACGTATCACCCGGTCCGCTGGGACAACGAGTTCTTCCACATCCTGTTCGCGTATGACTGGGAGCTGTTCCAGAGCCCGGCCGGTGCCAACCAGTGGCGTCCGAAGAACAACGCCGGTGACGACCTGGTGCCGCTCGCGCACGACGACACCAAGCGGCGTGAGCCCCGCATGTTGACGTCCGACCTGGCGCTGCGCTTCGACCCGATCTACGAGCCGATCGCGCGCCGCTTCAAGGAAGACCAGGCTGCCTTCGCTGATGCGTTCGCCCGCGCCTGGTTCAAGCTGACGCATCGCGACATGGGCCCGATCCAGCGGTACCTCGGCCCCGAAGTCCCGCAGGAGGAGCTGCTCTGGCAGGACCCCCTGCCCGCCGCTCCGGCCGAAGTCATCGGTGACGCAGACATCGCCACGCTGAAGCAGCAGATCCTCGACACCGGTCTGACCGTCTCGCAGCTCGTCTCGACGGCGTGGGCGTCCGCCTCGTCGTTCCGTGGCAGCGACAAGCGCGGTGGCGCCAACGGTGCTCGCATCCGCCTCGAGCCGCAGAACAGCTGGGAGGTCAACAACCCCGACCAGCTGGCCACAGTGCTGCCGACGCTCGAGGGCGTCCAGGCCGCGTTCAACGCCGAGGGCACCAAGGTGTCACTGGCCGATGTGATCATCCTCGGCGGTGTCGCAGGAGTCGAGAAGGCAGCCAAGGCCGCCGGACACGACATCACCGTCCCGTTCACGCCCGGTCGCACCGATGCCCTGCAGGAGCAGACGGACGTCGAGTCCTTCGCTGCACTCGAGCCGACGAGCGACGGGTTCCGCAACTACCTCGGCAAGGGGCACCGCCTGCCGGCGGAGTTCCAGCTGATCGACCGTGCGAACCTGCTGACGCTGAGCGCACCCGAGTTGACGGTCCTGATCGGTGGCTTGCGGGTGCTCGGCACCAACTACGACGGTTCGTCGCTGGGTGTTCTCACCGACGCCCCGGGCACGCTCACGAACGACTTCTTCTCGAACTTGCTCGACCTGGGCACGGAGTGGAAGGCGGCCGACGACTCGGCCGAGACATTCGAGGGCCGCGACCGCGCCACCGGCGAGGTCAAGTGGACCGGCACCCGCGCCGACCTGATCTTCGGCTCGAACTCCGAGCTGAGGGCCATCGCGGAGGTCTACGCCAGTGATGACGCCAAGACCAAGTTCGTCCACGACTTTGTCAACGCGTTTGTCAAGGTGACCAACCTGGATCGCTACGACCTGGTCTGATCAGACCCGCACGACCTGGACCCCCGCCGGCAGCGATGCCGGTGGGGGTCTTGGTTTTGGGGGAGGACATTTCGCCCACTTTGACGCGCCCGCGACGGGTGGGTCGTCAATTCGCGTCGATGAGACATCCGGTTCGCTCAGCGCCTACTCGGCATTCGAAGGCAGGGCTTCCCATTCCCGGCGCGTCGGTTGGTCAGAACGGCGGCTCGTCCCACCCGGCGGTCGCCGAGGTGTCGGGTTCGGGAGTTGGTTCGGATCCTAGAAGCTGCGCAGTCTGAGCGGTCGGGGTCGCGCCTCCGACAGGAACCGGTTCACCTTGAGCCACCGTCGGTGCCCAAGGTCCGACAGCGGCCTTGGTTGAGTCGAACGGAACCTCGAAGACGATCGGAGCTTCAGAGTCGATCCATACGCCATGCGCGACTGCACGTAGACGAGGCAGCATTGGCAGCCCTTCTGCCACGGTCGTCCCGTACATGTTCCTCAAAAAGTGAATGCTTGTGTCGTCGATGCAGGAGAAGCTGATCACGGTGTTGCATTGCGTTAGTACCGACTTGCTCACGGTGGCTGTCCGCTGGGCTAGGACAAGCAGTCCGACGCCATACTTCCGGCCCTGCAACGCGATTTGAGAGATTTTGGCAACCGTGCCCTTCGAGTCGAAGTCACCCAGTCCCAGGAAGGTCGGCTCCGGCATGACGGTATGCGCCTCCTCTACGACCACTAAAACCTTTCCACCGCTGAGCCCGCCGTCCTTTGCAATACGCAAGAGAGCGCTAAGGAAGGCCTCTGTGATCCACAATGTCGCCTTCGTATTCGAGATTTCGCGTAGCTCGATCAGGCCAATATTCGAATCGGGGTTGTCCAAAAAAGCTTCGAGTGCTGTGGCAACGTCGTCACGAATTTGCGTCGAGAAAGTCTCGAGCGCCTTCTTCTCCTGTCCTGCCCCGTATGAGCCCGTTTCCACGTCAAACAGCTTGGCGCTGAGCTGGCTTGCCAGGGCGTCAGAAATCGAAAGCGATGTAGGTGAAAGGTCGCTTAGCCGGTCCGCGTACTGCGCTGTCAGGTCAATACATACGACCTTGATCTGGTTTGCCGCTGCGTGACGAAGCAAGTCGAACGCGAACTCAGTCTTGCCTGATCCGGTGACACCGAGGATCGCCGTGTGAGTCTCGAGGTTCTTGATAAAGTCGCCGCGCAGAACGACCTCAGTGCCTGGAATCCGACCAAGCTCGAAGATGGATGAATCGCTCTCACCGCCGTCGCCGAAGTTAGACGGCGCCCGAAACACGGGTGCGTTCATTGAAGGCAGCCAGGAGAACTTTCTGAAGGCGCGCGTCTCGTCCTCCCGACCGATCTGGGCGACCTTGACCAGATGAGATCCGTAGTTCAGCCCCTTGAAGGTCTCTTCGTAGGTCTCGCCGTTCGTCACCTGGTACCAGACATTCCCGGCATTCGTTGGTACGACGACAAGTTGCCCGATCTCTAGATCCACTCCTGTGAGCGCCTCCACGTTCAAGGTGGTGACGTTCGATCCCTCACGCACGAAACCGATCAGTTCTGGCGATTCGATACCAGTAATGTCGCGATACAACTCAGGCCCGGTTGGCACTTCGCCACCTGGGACCGCCCGCTCGACTAGGCCGCCAGGAGATCTCCACTTGTGGCCTCTCGCATTGCCCGCGAGCAAGAGCGTGCCCCAGCGGCCGTCGGGGCGATCCTCCGACGCGACCGGAATGCCCCAAGCGGTAGAGCGGTCCTGGAGGTGAACGAGCAATGGATCCCCTTGACCCCAGCGCCACGTGTCCGACGTCTCAAGGGCTACGCGCACTATTCCGGGGCTGTCGACACGGTCGACTCGACCGACGACCCGTGAAGCCGGGTCGCTGCCACGCCGCAGTTCAGAGAGCCAGTCAGGCAGACCGAGCGGCCATACAGCAATGAAAACTGCCCAGAACGACAGTAGCGCCAGCGTCGTCGTCGTTTGCTCAGCCACGAAGAACCCAACAGCCGCAAGAAACACCACCGAGAACACGATTCGAGCGCTGCCCAACGTTACTGCCAGGCGAAACGCGACCGCAGCAATACCATCAACGAGTCGGCTACTCGGAGGCCGCGACTGCAGGGCAACACAGATTGCAGACGCAATGAAGACGAGCCCGAGAAAGCAACTGACGAGAACCCACGATGCCCTAGGTGCCGACGAGTAGACGCTCATCATGGTGATCAAGGCCGTCAGCGAGTTCACGAGGCCCTCGGCTGGCTTGGTGAAGTGGGTTTCGAGAAGTGATGACCCCAGCACGACAAGAAGCAAGGCATTCTGGAACAGGATGGCATCCAAGGGGTCGTCAGGTACGAAGCTCCCTGTGCTAATCCGAGCTACGGCGCCGAGAACGATGACGCTGACGGCGACTATCGACAGCCGCACTAGAGGTGTTCCGGGGTTCATCGCCATGTCACTCCAGATGTCCTCGTAGTCGACCGTGGCCGCTTCATCGGGAGGCGACCGAAGGGCTTGGTGCTAGTGGCCGGTTTCCACATTCCTCGCGCAACTCACTTGGCAGACACCATCTCACGTACGATGCCGCACGCATGTGCAATGGCGAAGATTGGCCGACACGCTACTTCGCATCGCCGTCCGAACGTGTTGCGATGCAGATCGCGCGTAGGAACTCCGTGGCCAGTGGTAGGCGATAGTGGGGTCGGCTCGTGTCCGAAACGTCGGACGAGCCTCAGCAATCGCTTCATTTCACCGCGATCGTCCTTGCCCGCGGGCGCCGCGATGACAAGAACAACTGACATCCGGTTGCCATCCGCCCTAGGTGACAGTCGCACGTTCCGGCAGGGTCATTGAAGGTCTTCGAGGGCGGAATGCGAGCGAGATGAGACCACCGGCGCTGTCGGAGTGGGACCTTCTCGCAGGATTGTCGTTCGGCTGACGGCGCCGTCGGGTGCGATGTACTGGCTCTCCAGCAAGCGTCCAGTCTCTGGCGAGACGATATACGTGCTTGTTCCGTCGGTGAGCGCCCAGCCTTGACGGCCCTCAGCATCGTTCGTCCTGCCGATCAGCGACACACCGTCTAGCTCGGCGGCCGCTAGCCACAGAGCGCGCCGTGCGCCACGTGGCGCGGGCGAAGTCGAAAGCAGTTCAAACACCGTCTGGAACGCGACCCGGTCGGCATCGATCCGACCGGCCGGGCCACGGAGGAGGCTCAGCATCGACTTCGTGTCTGTGGGCAATTCGAACAGGTCATCCCAACTCAGGACACGCCCTAGGACGGGGAAGGTCGTTGGGCCGAGAGAGAGTACCCGGCCATCACCAAGACGCTCATCCTTGATGTACAGCCCCGAGGTCGAAGTGCTCACACTCTTGTTATGTCGTTTACGGCAAAAGCGTTGCATGAATGCTTCGGGAAAAACGACATGCGAATATGACTCGGTGAGTGTCGACCAGGCAGCTGAGGGTCCCGGGACCTCGCCATCACTGCCGAGGTCGATCTGGGTGGTCGCCTGGGCTTCGATGGCGAGTCAGGCGGTGTTGTTGCTCCAACAGGGTGTCCGGAGTGACGAAGCCTCGCTGGTTCTGTCCGTCTTCCTCGGCGCGCTCCTCGTGAGCTATGTCTCCGTCGGGGTTGTCTGGGCACGCACCGTCCGGCTCGTTGTTGCCTGGGTCGTGCTGGTGCTGAGCTTGATCGCCGGTCTGGTTAGCCTGGCTTCGCTCGACGACCTAGACCAGGCGCCCTTGACGGTCCTCTCGCTCGCGACCACCATGGTGGTGATGGCCGGACTCGCGAGGTTCCGGCGCACCGAATGGTGCGCCTGGCAGCGCACGAGACCGTCTGTCCACGACACCCCCCGGATCGGCCAGCTGGTCGCGATCGGGCTGCTGGTCGGCGTGCTGGGCGGGCTCGCTGCACCGGTCGATGCCGGATTCAACGTCCGCATCAGCGTCGCCGGCCGCTGACCGGCGACGACGGTGGGCGGGCGCCTTGCGACATTTCTGACGTGGAGTCTGAAACGATCACCTGAACCTCTCGGGGTTGTCCACACCCTCTGGTTGCAGCGGAAAGGGGTGTCGGTGGTGGCGTCTAGGTTTGATGTATGGCCACCATCTCAGCTGTCACGACGGACGTCTTGAGTGATGTGGTGCGTGAGCGTGCGAAGGCTGAGGCCCGTGAGGTCGTGGCGATGCTCGACTTCCGCGATGGCGAGCTGGAGCGGATCGCCGCGTCGGATGAATCGCCGATGAGACGGCATGTCGAGCGTGGCTCGGTGGCGTTGACGATTGGTGAGGCCTCCGGCATGAGTGAGGGGCAGGTGCAGTACCGGTTGTCGTTTGCTGACACGGTGCGTGATCAGTCGCCGGCGTCGTGGGATGCGTTCCTGGATGGGCGGATCGATCTGGGACGGGTGCGGGAGATCGGTGGCACCATCGACCAGCTGAAACGTGCTGAGTCGGTGCACCGGTTGGATCGGCGGGTTGTTGAGTACGCGGAGACGCACACCGTCGCGGAGCTGCGGGCCTGGTTGAAGGCATTCGTGCGACGGGTTGAGGCCGACCTCGCGGTCGAACGGGCTGAGAACGAACGGGCCAAAAGGTACGTGTCGGTGCGGCATGGTGACGACTCGATGGGTTACCTCTCGGCGTATCTGCCGTCGCATGAGCTGGCGGCGATCGAAGACCGCTACCGCAAAGCAGCCCGCCGCCCCACCGACCCCGACGACCAGCGCACGGTTGCCCAGCGGGAGGCTGATCTGTTGGCGGCGTGGTGCACCGAGTCTGAGGCGGTCAGTGCCGCCATCGACGCGAATATCGCCGTCACGGTCGGCGCGGACGTGCTGGCGGGCTTCACGCCTGGGTTCGCGGAGTCGGCTGATGGCCGTTGGGGTGTTCCCGCGACCTGGATCACCGCCGTGGTCGGGTCGGGGTCGACGTTCTGGCACCGGATCGTGG
>Ga0075364_10002087_pt1 | contig 11161 bp, 6 predicted proteins | sample EndMetdeltDD1764_FD_71517 | JGI IMG/M metagenome (GOLD analysis project Ga0075364, IMG submission 71517) | Populus endosphere microbial communities from Tennessee, USA - Endosphere MetaG P. deltoides DD176-4 | ecosystem: Host-associated > Plants > Roots > Endosphere | place: USA: Tennessee...
GAACTGATCGCGACGGCCGCGGCGCCGGCGATGACCACGCCGACCAGGGCGATCGCGGCGGGCCCGAACCGCCTCGCGGGCTCGATCCGACCGGCGGGCCGGCGCGACGCGTCGCGCTGACGCCGTTTCATGGGTAGATGACCTTCCAGTCGTTTTTCATGTCGACGAGTATCCACCCCTTTGCCTTCGCCTCGTCGAGCCCCTTGTCGAAGTGGCCGACGTGCGACGCGCGGTCGTAGGCCCATTCGCGGGCGGCGTCGGTGTGATGGACGTAGAGGCAGAAGCGAGTGCCGGCGCCCGCGCACGTCCACTGCAGCATCTGGAGATCGCCGTCCGAGTTGCCGAACGCCGCGATCGGGCGCCGGCCGATGAAGCGGTCGATCCCCACCGGCTTGCCAGGGCCGTCGTCCACGAACTCCGCCTTCGCCTGCTTGAGGAGGCGCGGCGATCCGTTGTTGAAATCGAACGCGACGACGCCGCTGCTGCCGACGACCTGCTCGGGAGGAATGCCGTAGGTCTCTTCCGCGAACGCGCGCATGAACTCGACGCCGCCGCCCGACACGATGAACGTCTTGAAGCCGTTCGCGCGAAAATACGCGAGCACCTCGAGCATCGGCTGGTAGACCATCCGCGTGTAGGGACGGCCGGTCGCCGGGTGCCTGGCGCTCGCGAGCCAGTCCTTGACGACGGTCTGGAAGTCGTCGGTCGTGATCCCCGAGTGCGCGGCGGCCACGATCTCCAGCAGCGCGTGCTCGCCGCCGGCGAGCACACTCTTCATGTCACCTTTCAACAGTGAGGCGAACGGCTCTTTCGTCGTCCACTCGGGGTGCTGCGGAGCGAGCGCGCGCACGCGATCGAACGCGAACTGGACCTGGACGTAGATCGGCTGCTCCGCCCAGAGCGTGCCGTCGTTGTCGAACGTCGCGATGCGCTCGGCCGGCTTGACGAAGTCGGGGGAGCCGTCCTTCGTGACGCGTTCCACGAACGCGACGATGGCCTTCTTCGACGCACCGTCGTTCCACGACGGCAGCGGATCGTTCTGACCCGCTGCCAGCACGGCCTGAACGAGGAGCGCGGCGACGGCGATCGTCAACCCACGGAATGCCGTGGTAACTAAGCCTTTTCGGTGGGGACCGTCCCGGCGACTTCGTGAAATTCCGGAGGAACTGCGCATCTCCACCTCGGTGCCGCTCCGCCGAGGCGAAAGCCATGCCATTCCGAATGGTCGTACGCAGTCGGCCCGGCCGTTTCGCGATGCAGAATAACGGCGGGTCCCTTCAGCCCGGCGGCGGCCTGAACTCGCCGGATCGGCGGTTTGCAGCGCGGAATGGCCGATGTTCGGCCAGGCCCTGCCAGGAGGCGGCCGTTTGCGTGTATGGTGTCGCGCAGGAGATCCACGCATGCGCGCTTCGATTCCTGCCCTCATCGTTTCGCTCGTCGCCGCCGGCCAGGCGTTTGCGCAACCCCCGGCGCAACCGCCGGCGCAGCCGCCCGCCGGGCAGCAGCCGGCCGGGCAGCCTCCCGCCGGACAGGGACGCGGCCAGGGACGCGGCGGTCCGCGCGGCCCGCAGCCGCTCCCGTTCGAGAACCACGACGGCTACACGCAGATCTTCGACGGCGTCTCGCTCAAGGGCTGGGACGGCGATCCGAAGTTCTGGCGCGCCGAAGGCGGCGCGATCGTCGGGCAGACGACGCCCGAGAACAAGCTCACCGAGAACACCTTCGTCATCTGGCGCGGCGGCGAGCCGGGGGACTTCGAGCTGAAGGTCGAGTTCCGCATCAGCGCGACCAACAGCGGCATCCAGTTCCGCAGCGAACACCTGCCCGCCGGCACCGACGCCGGCCGCGGCGGCAAGATCGCCGGCAACTGGGTGCTCAAGGGCTACCAGGCCGACATCGACTTCGCCAACCAGTGGACCGGTCAGATCTACGAAGAGCGCGGACGGACCTTCCTCGCCCTGCGCGGCCAGTACTCGCACGTGACCTCCGACGGCAAGGCCGAAGTCTACGGCGCGCTCGAAGCGTCCGCCGACGAGCTCAAGGCGCTGGTCAAGCAGAACGACTGGAACCAGGTCCACCTGATCGCGCGCGGCAACCTGCTCACCGAGATCGTCAACGGCCACGTCACCAGCGTGCTGCTCGACGACGATGCGAAGGGACGCGCGATGAAGGGGCTCCTCGGCTTCCAGATCCACGTCGGCGAGCCGATGAAAGTGGAGTTCCGCAACATCTGGATCAAACAGTAACCCTATGAGACGAATCGTCATCGCATTCTCCATCCTGGCCGGCGCCACGGCGTCGGCCACGGATTTCCTGACCGAAGGGGTCGATCCCGGGCGCACGGGCTGGGTGAAGGACGAGAAGGTCTTCACCACCGCCAACGTCGGCAGCTCCAAGCTGTTGTGGAAGATCAAGCTGCCGAGCACGCCGCGCGCGATGCACAACCTGTTCGCGCCGCTGATCGCGGAGAAAGTGGAGACCGCGCAGGGCGTCAAGGAAGTCGGCGTCGTCGCCGGCATCAGCGACGATCTGTTCGGCATCGACGTCGCCACCGGCACGCAGCTGTGGCACGTGCATTTCGACGGCGGCCCCGATCCCACGCCCCCGTCGGAGAACACCCTGTGCCCGTCGGGCCAGACCGCGGTGCCCACGATGGCGCAGGTGGCGCCGGGCAAGTACACGGTCTACGCGGTGTCGTGGGACGGCCGGCTGCGTCAGGTCAACGCCGCCGACGGCAAGGACGCGGCGCCGCCGGAGAAGTTCCTCCCGGGCGGCGGCAAGCCGTACGCGCTGAACCTGCATGACGGCGTCATCTACACGGCGACGGCGCAGGGCTGCGGCGGACTGACCAACGCGTTCCTGGCGTTCGATCTCGCCACGAAGCGGACGACCGCGTTCATCCCCGCCGGCGGCGGCCTCTGGGGCCGGCGCGGCGCCTCGATCGCGCCCGACGGGACGGTCTATCTCGGGACCGGCGACGGCGAGTTCGATCCGGGCACGCGGCGTCTCGGCAACGCGATCGTCGCGGTCAAGCTCGACGCCGGCAAGCAGTTGCAGCTCGCCGACTTCTTCGGCGCGCCCAACGCCAACTGGCTGTGGCGGAGAGATCTCGACGTGAACACGACGCCCGTCGTGTTCGACTATCGCAACCGCAAGTTCCTCGTCGGCACGAGCAAGGAGTGCCGGCTGTGGCTGCTCGACCGCGAGCAGTTCGGCGGCGAGGATCACCGCACCACGCTGCACACGACGCCGCTCATCTGCAACGACGCGCAGGCGTTCGACTGGCGCGGGATCTGGGGCGCGCTGAGCGCGTGGCAGGACCCGTCGGGCACGCAGTGGGTGCTGGCGCCGTTCTGGGGACCGGTCAGCACGCAGTTCAAGGCGCCGATCGAATACGGCCGTCCCGCGCGCGGCGGCGTCGCCGCATTCAAGCTGCAGGAGCGCGCCGGCAAGTGGCAGCTCGTGCCTGCGTGGCTGTCGCGCGACATGGATCTCGCCGAGGAAGCGGTGATCGCCAACGGCATCGTCTTCGCCTACGCCGCCGGCGAAGACGCGACGCAGGTCGTGCCCGACGTCGCCTGGAACGAGCAGGGCGGCACCAAGTACGGCGGCGGGCTGAGCTCCGGCCCCGGACGCCGCGTCCCCGGTTCGCGCAAGGCCGCGCTCTACGCGCTCGACGGACAGACGGGCAAGGAGCTGTGGACCAGCGGCAATCTCGATTCGTGGAATCACTTCAGCGGACTGACCGTCGCGAACGGACGCGCGTACATCGCGACGTTCGACGGCGTGCTGTACGCCTTCGGAGTCGCCCGATGAGGCTCACGCGCACCCTGACGATGGCCGCGCCCTTCGCGGCGCTTGCCGCCGCGACCCTGCACGGCCAGGTCGGCCGTGGAACGACCGAATGGCTGACGGCGGGCGCCGATGCCCAGCGGACGTTCTGGGTCCGCGCCGATCCCAAGATCTCGGTCGCATCGATGTCGAAACCCGGGTTCGACCTGCAGTGGTCGCGGAAGCTCGACAACCGCGCGCGCGGCGCCAACGGCCTGACGCACGGCGTGAGCGCGAACGGCGTCACGCTGTTCGTGCCGATGTCGGTCGTCGCGGGCAGCTCGAACAACGTCTACGCGCTCGACAACGACACGGGGTACGTCGTCTGGCAACGGACGTTCGACGCCGCGCTGCCGGCCGCGACGGCGCAGTGCCCCGGCGGAATCACCGCGGGCGCGACGCGCATCGTGCCGCTCACGCCGCCGCCGATCACGTCGGCGCTGGCGGGAGTCGCCGGCGGCGGCCGCGCCGCGCAGGGGTATCGCGGCATGATCAGCGATCCGGGCGCGGGCGTGGAGACGCGCGGCGGCCGGGGTGGCGCGCCAGGGGCACCAGGTCCGCAGGGTGCGAGGGGTGCGGGAGGTGCGCCGGGTGCGGGTGGCGCGCCAGGTACGGGTGGCGCGCCGGGTGCGGGTGGCGCGCCGGGTGCGGGTGGTGCGCCGGGTGCGGCAGGCGCAGGCGCGGGCGCGCCGCAGCGCGGCGCGGAACCGGCGCGCGGGGGCGGCGGTGGGTTTGGCGCCCAGGCCGGACCGACGATTCCGGGCGCGATGCCGGAGCAGCTCGGCAGCGGGCGCGGACTCGCGCGCGCGTCCGGCGTGGTCTACGCGATCTCGAGCGACGGCGTCCTGCACGTGCTCGGCCTGCCGTCGGGCAAGGACATGCAGAAGCCCGCGGAGTTCTTCCCCGCCAATGCGCGGTGGACCGACACCATCGCGGTCAACACCACGCTCTATGCGACGACCGCCGGCACGTGCGGCGGCGCGGCAAACGCCGTCTGGGGCATCGATCTCGAGAGCGAAGGCAAGCCGGTCGTCTCGTGGAAGACCAACGGCGGTCCGCTCGTCGGGCGCGTCGCGTTCGCGGCCGACGGCACACTCCTCGCGGCCGTCGGCGCCGGCGCGGTGACCGGCGACGGCAAGGCCAACGCGATCGTCGCGCTGGATCCCAAGACGCTGCAGGTGAAGGACTGGTACACACAGCCGAACGCGGAATTCGTGACCGGTCCGACGGTGTTCCAGCACGGCGGCCGCGAAATCGTGGCGGCCGCAACCAAGGACGGACGCATCCTGCTGCTGAACGCGGCATCGCTCGGCGGCGCCGATCACGCGACGCCGCTGCACGCCTCGGCGCCGGTCTCCGGCCTGTCGGGCGACGCGCTGGCGACCTGGCAGGAACTGACGATCACACCGCCGCCGCCCGCGCCGACGCCGGCACCGGGCGCTCCGCCGGCGCAGCCGGCCGGCCCGGCGCAGCCGACCGTCACCACCGGCACGCGATGGATCGTGGCGACGACGGCCAACGGGCTTGCGTCGTTCAAGCTCGCGGATTCAGGCGCGCTGGAACGGGGCTGGACCGCGCAGGGCTTCACGGCGCCCGCGACGCCGATCGTCGTCAACGGCGTCGTCTTCGCGCTCTCCACCGGCCGTCCCTCGTCACCGGCGGCGCTGAAGGCCTACGAAGGCACCACCGGCAAATTGCTGTGGGACAGCAAGGCGGCGATGAAAGCATCCGCGTCTCCGGGCAGTTTCTGGAGCGCGCTCAGCCAGATCTACGTCGGCACCAGCGACGGAACGCTGTACGCGTTCGGGTTCGCCGACGAGCGCCGCTGACCGCCCCGCTCAAAGTCCGTTCTGGGCGATGAGCGGATCGCAGCGGCGACGACGAGCGAGAAAGCGTGTCGGGGCACCCGAGGGGCGAAGCCCCTCGGAGAAGACTAGAAGCAGACGAGCCGATCGCGGCGGTCGTCGATCTTCTTGAAGGGCAGGCCCGCGACCTTCTTGAGGTCGTCGAGGGATTTGCAGGGGCCGTTCTTGTTCCGGTACGCGATCCAGATCGCCGCTTCCTTGCGCAGCAGCCCCGCCACGGCTTCGAGATCGATCGAGCTCGCCGTGTTCATGTTGATCGGTTTCTGCGCTTCCCCTTTGAAGTTCTCGGCCAGGTAGTCCGTGATCTGGCCGAAGTCCGCGTCGGTGCCCTGCGCGCCGAGCCCGCGCATCTTCTGGACGACGCCTTCCCATCCGTCGCGGGTCAGCCTGAGCGCCGCCGCGCGGTTCGGCTCGTGGCACTGGGCGCAGACGCGAATCGCCAGGTCGCGCGCGGGGCCGTCGGGCATCGACGCGCGGAGCGCGATCATCTCTTCCGGCGTGAACGTCCGCATCTGCCCCGCGGGCGGCGTCTGCGCCGGTGCCTGCTGCGCCTGAGCTGACAGCGCGATCGCAGCCGCGAACGCGGCGACCGTCGTGAGGGTGGCGGTTGAAATCCTCATAGTGTCGAGTATCGCACGTGCTCGATGCCGGCCGGAGAGCGTGCAGGATCTGAAGAACCGGCATCCATGCGCTTCTCGATGTCGCAGCCGAACGCGGACAAGGTCCAGTCGGCGCCGGCCACGGACACCGTGCCTCCGCCGGCCGGGCGTCCGCCAATCATCGTCGTCGCGCGTCAGGGGGTCCGGGGGACGAGTCCCCCGGATCGGAAAGCCACGCCACGCAGGTCGGCGGGAGGACCGCCTGCGTGGCGCTCCGGCGCGCTCGGACGCGACGCGCGCCGCGAGTTGGACGGCACGCTCCGCGCGCCGGCGACGCGTGAAGCCGGGCTCGAAAAGGAACGCGCCGTTGGAGCGGAGGGCGCCCGCAGGGGCGCCCTCCGTGTCGTGTCATGCGACCGGTGCGGGGCTCAGAACCGGAACCTGAGGCCCAGCTGAATGATCCGGTTGGTATTGGGCCGGACACCGGTGACACGGCCGAAATTCGTGTCCGTCTGCCTGCCAGTGGCGTAGTCGAACACGGCACTCGTATCGACGTCCTGATACTGCGTCAGGTTGAACGCGTTGTAGAGCTCCGCGCGAAACTGCAGCGTGCGCGCGCCGATCGCGAAGTTCTTGAAGAACGTGATGTCGTGGTTGACGTACCCCGGCGGGTTGTACTCGTCGTTGGTCGAGGTACCCAGGTAGTACGGATCGTTCGGGCCGCCGCCGGGCTGGACGCACTCGGTGCGGAACTGACGGTCGAACGTCCGCTCGTCAGCCGGCAGGTTCGGATCGCACACGAGCGTCACCCGGCGGGCATAGCCGTTGCCCGACAGGTCGTTGGTCGGGGCGCCGGTGAACGCGTAGGTGAACCCGTTGCGGGGTTGACTCTGCATGACGGTGATGCCGGAGATCTGCCAGCCGTCGAGCGCAACCTTCGCGAACAGGTTGTCCCATCGGGTGCTGGCCCTCGGCAGCTCCCAGTTGTAGTTGATGACCAGGGTGTGCGGTCGGCTCTGGTTGTTGGCGTTCGTGGAGTAGTTGTAGTTGCGCGCCTTGTTGTCCGCCTCGGACAGGAAGGGATCGTAGAGACTCAGCAGCTTGCGCTTCATGCCGGTGTAGCTGGCGCCGAAGGCGAAGCCGTGCGAGAAGCGGCGGTTCACCGACGCCTGGATCGAGTGGTAGTCGTTGTACCCGGTCCAGTCGCGCACGCCGATGGTGCCGTAGCCGCGATAGGGACGCAGGTAATTGGTCGCAACCGGCTGGCCGCCGTTGGTTGGATCGGCGTTCTCCGGCTTCAACAGCGTGCCGTACGGCAGATCGTTGATCTGATTGACGACCGGCTGGTTGCGGCCGGCGTTCCCGACATAGGCGACGTCTGCGATCAGGTTCCACGGCAGCGCCTGCTGGACGCCGATGCTCCAGTTGTAGACCGTCGGCGCCTTGAACGGCGCAAAGGCCGTCACCCCGCGCGGGCTCTGGATCAGCTGCGAGTTCTGCAGGTCCGCGACCGTCGTGAAGCTCGTCGTCCGCGTGTCCATGAGCGGCGGCTGCTCGACGAGCGACAGGATGAAGTCGTCCTGATAGCGATCGTAGAAGACGCCCCACCCGCCGCGGACCGAGGTCTTGCCGTCGCCGAACAGGTTCCACGCGAAGCCGAGGCGCGGCGCCGGCGCCAGGAGTTCACCGTCGTAGACGGTCTGCTTGGCGATGACCATGCCTTCGTAGAAGTCGCCGGAGCCCGGCACCAGCTTGTCGATGTAGGTGTTGTTGAGGATCTGGCCGGTCAACGGATTCCGCGCCTGCCGCACGTTGCCGGAACAGGTCGCCGCGTTGTTCGGGCAGACGGGCTGGAAGAGCAGCGGGGCCGCGTTCGCCTGCCACTCGGTGGAGTTGAAGTAGGACACGTCCTGTCCCGCGACATACGTCGGACCGAGGTAGTAGATGCGCGCGCCGAAGTCGAGCGTCAGACGCGACGTCACGCGCCAGTTGTCCTGGACGAACCCCTCGACCTGGTTGAACCGGCCCTCGGCGTAGGGCTTGGCCGTCGATTCGGTGTAGGTGTTGATCGATCCGAGCAGTGCGTTGGCGAACCCGAGGTTGGTGTCGAACGGGTTGCTCACGTTCCCGTCGAAGTTGTAGTTGCCGTTGAACACCGCCGCGCGCGGCGCCGGACGCGCCGTGTGCTCGTAGAAGATCCCCGTCTTCATGTTGTGCCGGCCCATGACCTTCGACAGGTTCGCCGAGTAGTTCCAGATGGTGTTGCTGGCGTTGAAGGGATACCGATCGGCGACGCCGACGCCGCGGGTGTTGGGCAGGGCGTTGGTCCCGCCATAGCTGATCTGAGGCACGAGATACTGCGGGTTGGCGCTCGGGAAGAACTGGGGCAGCCCGCCGAGCACCACGCGGCGGTCGTTGCGATCGAGCGCGTCCTGCGACACTTCGCTCACCAGCTGTTCCGCCCAGTTCCGTCCGACCGTCACCTCCGCGACCGTCGAGGAGTTGAACGTGTGCAGCAGCGTGTTGACGAGGCTGACCGAGCCGACCTCGTACGACGTGTCGAACTGCGGCCAGCCGGCGTTGCCGCCGTTGCCCGTGCCGGCGCCGAGGAACGCATTCGCGCCGCGCGAGTTCACTTCGTTCCCGAACTGCACGCGGGTGTAGAACACGTTGGTCTTGTTGATGTTGTAGTCGACGCGCGCCACCTGGTCGTTGCGCGGCTTCTCGAGCAGGTTCTGGTAGGTGTAGTTGTACTGCCGGCTCCCGGACGGATCGGTCGCGTTCGGCAGCGGGAACAGGTTCAGCATCATCTGCCCGATCGGGTTGATGCGATTCGCCGGAATCTTGTTCCCCGGGAAGCAGCCGGGCCCGCCGGTGTTGACGTCGCACGGCAGCCCCTGGGCGGCCAGACTCGGATCCTTGATCCAGCGCAGGCGCCCCTGGCTGTCGAAGGTCTGCGAGAAGTCCCCCGTCCGCTCCAGGGCGGTCGGCATCGTGCTCAACTGCAGGGTCCCGGGGTCGTTGCGCGGCAGCAGATCCTGCGAGAAGAAGAAGAACAGCTTGTCACGGTTGCGGTTGAAATCGGTGCCGGGCACGAGCACCGGACCGCCGATCGTCCAGGCCGTATTGTCGAACCGGTACGGGGCCTTCGCGCAGCTCGCGACCTGGCCCGCGTCGCACTGACGCCGGCGATCCCACGTGTTCGTGTTGTACTTCTCATTGCGCTTGTAGTACGCCGCGGTCCCGTGGAACTCACGCGTGCCGCTCTTGGTGACGACGGTGATCGTCGCCCCCGAGCTGCGGCCGTACTCGGCCTGGAAGTTCGACGCCTGGACCTTGACCTCCGCGATCGAATCGAGCGCCGGCGCGGCGTAGTTGCCAGAGTTCGATCCGGTGTCCTTGTTGGTCACGCCGTCGTAGGAGAAGTTGAACGACGTCTGGCCGTTGATCGACATGCCGCCCACCGATCCCCAGCCCGGGGCGTCGCGCGCGGAGGTGTCGATGACGCCGGGCAACGTCTTGAGGCTCCCCATGAAGTCGCGCCCTTTGAGGCCGATGTCCTCGATCTGGCTGGCGGTGATGGTCGCGGAACGCTCGCCGCTCGTCGTCTGGACCTTCACCGACTCCGACGCCACCGTGACCACTTCCGACAGGCCGCCCAGCTCGAGGGCGATGGGACGGAGCGACAGACGCTCGGTGGCGCCGAGCTCGATGCCCTTCTGCTCGTAGGGCTTGAACCCCTGCACCGTCACGGACAGATCGAACGTGCCGCGCAGGAGGTTGGTGATGACGAACGTGCCGTCCGGGCCGGTCACCGCCTCGCGTACGAGGTTGGTACCGACGTTCTTGACGACGACGGTTGCTCCCGGCATCACGCCGCCGCCGCCGTCGGTGACGACTCCCGAGATCTGGCTGGTGAGCCCCTGAGCGTGGGCGCTGCCCACCCCCAGGACGCTTGCGAGAGACACGAACGCAAGGGACAGTAGTGACCTGCGTATCACGACATCCTCCTCCCGACTGACTTGATGCGCGAATCGAGCGACGGGGGCAGGCTATGAGCGCCGGGAACAGGTGTCAAAAACAACCCGCATGGGTGGGGGTTTATCGAAATGTCAAATGCATGGCGATTTTATGACGGCCTGCATTTTCATACACTTAGGACGCGAAAACGCTTGCATGGACGGCGTGCGAAGGCTCGTCGGCGTTTTGCAGTGCGCAACGCTTCGGAGGCCCGGCGGCTTCGGGTATCGTGTCACCCATGCTGAGATCCCGCTCCCTGACGGCGGCCGCCGGCGCCGCCCTTCTCGTCCTGTCGGCCTGCGATCGATCGCCGGCTCAGCCGCCGTCGCAGGCATCCGCGCCGCCAGCGGCCTCGTCCGGTCCCCGCGTCTACGTGTCGGACGAGACGGGCACCGAAGTCGTCGTCGTCGATCCGGTGGCCGGGAAGGTGCTGCAGAAGATCGCCATCGGCAAGCGGCCGCGCGGCCTCTCGCTCTCGCCCGACGCGTCGCGCCTCTTCGTCGCGCTCTCCGGATCGCCGATCGGCGGTCCCAACGTGGACGAGTCGAAGCTGCCGCCCGCCGATCGCGCCGCCGACGGCATCGGCGTCATCGACGTCGCCAGCGGAGCGGTCGTGAAGAAGTACAAGAGCGGACAGGATCCGGAGTCGTTCGCGGTCTCGAAGGACGGCCGGCTGCTCTTCGTGTCGAACGAGGACGAAGCGGCGCTCTCGATTCTCGATCTGGACAGCGGCACCGTGAAGGAGCAGATCAAGGTCGGCGAGGAGCCCGAAGGGGTCACCGTGCGCCCCGACGGCAAAGCGGTCTACGTCACTTCGGAAGGGGACGGCGTCGTCACGGCCGTCGA
>Ga0075364_10002088_pt1 | contig 11156 bp, 11 predicted proteins | sample EndMetdeltDD1764_FD_71517 | JGI IMG/M metagenome (GOLD analysis project Ga0075364, IMG submission 71517) | Populus endosphere microbial communities from Tennessee, USA - Endosphere MetaG P. deltoides DD176-4 | ecosystem: Host-associated > Plants > Roots > Endosphere | place: USA: Tennessee...
CGCGGATGCGTCCGCGGAGCTCCGACAGCGCCATCCCCCGCACCCGCGCCGCACTTCCGATCGCGCCAGGACATTCCTGCCACGGCAGTACCCGGACGTTCGCCGTGATCGACGATATGGTTCGCGTCGCGGTGTCCAGCGAGCCCACGACCGTGTACTCGTGCACGATCGTCTCCACACCGTCGCCGTCGACGTGGGAGTCACGGAAGTGTGCGTCGAAGTCCACCGACCCCGCATCGACCGGAACAAGATCGAGCCGTCGGAAGCGACGCATGCCGTGCGCACGCAGCGGGTCTACGGAGTGCATGCCAACGTCGTCGAGCGGCGGCGCGACCGGACCGTGCACCGACGGAATTGTGTTGTTGCGCTTGGCGTACGGGATTAGCGAGGCATCAGGGGCGAAGCCCGCGCAGATGCCTGCCATATTGTCGGCGACACCGGGCGCCAGCTTCTCCTCGATGCCCAAATTGATCGCCGCGTGCTGCACCGCATAACCGGAAACCAGCGATGCCCCGACCCAGTCGTCGAGCAGCAAATGCAGCAGGCTGGCCTTCCGGACCTCGTCGGGAAGGGCTTTGCCGACCGTCGAGCGGAATCCCGGGCCGACCCGGCTGCCCACCAACTGCTCCAGCCGCCCGCCATAAGTCTCGGAGGAGATGCCCTCGATCACGCGGTCGGCGAGATGCGCGCTCACGCGGACCTCGGCAAGAACGTCGTCCGCCTCGCGGCACACCACGTCGCGGGCCCGCAGATCGACGTCGGACTTCCCGACACCGGCTGGATGGGTATCGATGGTGCTGGTGCGCCGCAGTGCACCGGTGACGAGCGGTGGCCATGTCCGGACGGGCCGCTGTGGACCCACGATGTCCGTCACGAATGGCATGCCAAGGACGGTACTAGTCGCGTCGCCTCAAGCCACCAAGCATCGACACGACCACGCCGAACACCACCAGCACACCGCCCGCGGCCAGCGTCAGGTTCAGCCACTGATGCAGGCTGCCCTCGGCGTGGTTGACCATCGCACCGGCGACCTGGCGGATGTCGCCCTGCGTGCGGTCCAGCGCGGTGTTGATGTAGCGCCGCGCCACCTCCAGCCCGGCCCAGCCGGCCGCGCCCACCAGCAAGGCTGAAACACCCAGCGCCGCAAGCGCTTTACCTCGTGACCGCGCCGAGGCCAATGTGAGCAGCGCAAGCACCGCCGTCAGAATCGTCGCACCGACACTCACCCACGGACCCCACGTCGACAACTGGCGCAGCTGCCCCGGCCGCACGCTGTCGGACACGTTCTCGGTCAGCGGCACCTCCAGCTTTGACGGCGCTCTGATGCCGAACTGCAAAAGCGTCTCCTGGAAGGAGGAGTCGCTCAGCATCGGGGACAAGTCGACCTGCCAGCGCCCGGACTCGTCGGCCTGCTGGACGGAGTCGGTGAACATCCAACGATGGGCGATCCGATTGGCCTGCGCGAACTGGCCGGGAAAGACGGCGCTGGCGGTGTACGTGCCCGCCGCACCCTGCAGAACATCGGTGCTCACGTCATAGCCGGTGCCCTCGACCAGCTTCTTCAGCTGTGTGCCGAGCGCGTCGGCCATCGCCTTCTGGAGCTGCGGGTCTTTGGCCGCTGACGTCGCGAGCGCGGAGTAACCGTTCTCGTCGACGACGTTCTTCTGCGCCCACGACGTCGGGACGGCGATTGCGAGTGCGACCGTCGTGACGAGCCACAGGAACACGGTCGCCACGAAGCGCACGCGTCCTCCTTTCGGGCAGGGCGCGGCGGCCTCAGTCGTTCAGGGCGCGGCCCACGATGAGGGGGTCCGGTCGGCCGACCACCTCATGGTCTTTGTTGTCGTAGTCGAACTTACTCAACACGTGGCGCATCGCGTTGACGCGCGCGCGCTTCTTGTCGTTGCTCTTGACCACTGTCCACGGCGCCATTTCGGTGTCCGTCCACGCGAACATGTCCTCCTTGGCCGCGGTGTACTCGTCCCATTTGTCCAGCGACGCCAGATCGGTCGGGGACAGTTTCCACTGCCGCACAGGGTCGACCTGGCGGATGGTGAACCGGGTGCGCTGCTCGGACGGCGACACCGAGAACCACAGCTTCGTCAGGCTGATGCCGTCGTTGACCAGCATCTGCTCGAACAGCGGGGCCTGGCGAATGAACTCCGCATGCTGCTTCGGCGTGCAGAAGCCCATAACGCGCTCCACCCCGGCCCGGTTGTACCAGGACCGGTCGAACAGCACGATCTCGCCGGTGGCGGGCAGGTGGTGGACGTAGCGCTGGAAATACCACTGGGTGCGTTCGCGGTCAGTCGGCTTCTCCAGAGCGACGACGCGCGCGCCGCGCGGGTTGAGGTGTTCCATGAACCGCTTGATGGTCCCGCCCTTGCCAGCGGCGTCGCGGCCCTCGAAGACGATCACGTGCCGGTGGCCGTTGGCCTGACTCCACTTCTGCAGCTTCAGCAGTTCGATCTGCAGGAGCCGCTTCTGCTCCTCGTACTCGTCGCGGCTCATGCGGTCGTCGTACGGGTAGTTCTCCCGCCACGTGTCAACAGGAACGCCGTTGGCGTCGAGCAGGATCGGGTCGTCATCATCGTCGTCGTGGACGCGGTAGCTGGGTGATTCCAGAGTCACCGGCAAAATTTATCGACGCGCGTGTACGCCGAGATGACGCGCAGATGAACGGCCGGTGTGTTACTTCGCGGCCCGCCGCGGTGTGACGAGCGCCAGCTTGGTCATAAGTTTGTTCATCCGCTTGAGCGCCTTGGGCGAATTGTTGTAGTAGTTGCCGCCCGCGCCGACGTTGGTGCGCGGCGCCACCACCGCCTCCTGGCGGCAGAATTTGCGCAGACCCTCGGCCCCACCGAATCGCGCGCCGATTCCTGAGGTCTTCCAGCCACCCATCGGTGCCGTCGTGCACATCAGATTAGAGATCACGTCGTTGATGTTCACCGCGCCGCAATCCAGTTGCACCGCAACCGCTTTGGCGCGCTCGACATCTCCCGAGAACACCGATGCGCTCAGGCCGTACGGACTGTCGTTCGCCAGCCGGATCGCCTCGTCGACCGACGAGACCTTCATGATCGGCAGTGTCGGGCCGAACGTCTCCTCGGTCATACAGGTCATCGAGTGGTCCACGTCGACCAGCACCGTCGGCGGGTAGAAGCTGCCGGGGCCGTCGGGGCGCTTGCCGCCGGTGAGCGCCTTCGCTCCGGCGGCCACGGCGTCGCGGACATGACGGTCGGTTACCGCGACCTGGCTGTCGTCGATCTGGGACCCGAAGTCATAACCCTCGCCCGCGCCCATCTTGAGCTTCTGCACATCGCGCACCACGGCGTCGACGAACTGGTCGTAGACGGACTCCAGCGCGTACACCCGCTCCACCGAGACACACGTCTGGCCGGCGTTGAACATCGCGCCCCACACCGCGGCGTGGGCGGCCAGGTCGACGTCGGCGTCGTCGAGAACGATCATCGGGTCTTTGCCGCCGAGTTCCAGGCTGACGGGAGTGAGCCGGCGGGCGGCGCGCTCCATCACCTTCGCGCCGGTCGCGCTCGAACCGGTGAACTGGATGTAGTCGGAGTTGTCCACCACGCCCTCGACAGCCTCGCGGGCGCCCTGCACTATCGCCATCACTTCCGGTGCGCCGGAGTCCAGCCACCCGCGCAGCAGCAGTTCGGCGGTCAGCGGTGTGCGCTCCGACGGCTTGAGGAGCACCGCGCAGCCGGCGGCCAACGCGGCGATGCCGTCCATCAGCAGGTTGGCGACGGGATAATTCCACGGCGCGATGATGCCGACCACCGGACGCGGCCGGTAGTGCACCTCCACCTTCTTGATCGCCAGGAACGGCAGCGACGCCGGACGGGATTCCGGCGCGAGCGCCTTCTCCATCGTCTTGATGTAGTACGAGGCGATCATGATCAGGAGCGGCACCTCTTGAGCAGCATCGGTGGCCGACTTGCCGGTCTCCTTGATCAGCAGAGACTCGATCTCGTCGCGATGCTCCCCCATCCACACCGCGTAGCGCGCCAGCACCTTGGCGCGGCCTTTCGCGCCACGGGCCTCCCACTCTTTCTGGGCCTCCCTCAGCCCGGCCGCGATGCGCGGCACGTCGGCGGGGTCGGTCCAGCGCACCTTGCCTGCCACCGCACCGGTCGCAGGATTGCGGATGGTGGTGTTGTCTGCCAGGTCAACTTCGGGCGTCGCGGTCATGGGCTCATGCTAACCGCTGGCTGTGACGCAGATCGCACCGGGGTTGACACCTGTCAAGTTTGGTGGGGTGTGTGTCCCAATACGAGGGCTGCGACGCATACGATCGCCGTGCCCAACAGCAGCGCACCGACCGTATCGGTGAAGTAGTGGTACGTGATGCCCTGTCCGATCATGCCGAGCAGGCAGAAGCCGACCGCGACAAGCACCGCCCACAGTGCGCCGCCCGCCACCAGCACGACCATCCCCACGACCACGACCATCGTCGTCGTGTGGCCACTCGGATACGCCAGGGCGCCGTCGTTTTGACGGCCGAACAGTCGCTTGGAAAGTTGGGCAAGCACAATCGCAACGGGTGGCGACAACGCCGTCACGACCGCCAGTCGCCACCGCCTTTGATACAGCGCGACGACGAGACAGCCCGCCACAACGACCGCGAGCACTCGCGGATCGGTGAAGAACAGAAGCCATTTGGCGGGGCCGTGGCCGAACTGATGGAACCAGTCGTCCACCGGCGTCGAGGTCCGACCCACCGAGATACCCAACAGGGACATCGCCGCCACCGCGATGGGCGGCCACAGTCGCAGCATTCTCAGCGGACGATGCCCCGCACATAGGCGGCCTGGCCCAGGTGCTGGGCGGCGTCGTCGACGATGCTGACCAGCCGCACGCTGGCCGTGACGGGTGGATTCCATCGCGTGTCGACGATGCGGCTCAGCTCATCGGGCGTCACCGACGCGATGTACTCCAGCGACGCCTTGTGAACACCGTGGTAGTAGCCCGCCAGCAGGTCTGCCGACGCGCGCACCTTGCTCACGTCGTCGGGGCCGTGGCCGTAACCGGTGTCGTCGCGCGGGAGGTCCAAGCCGAACCGGTCGACCCAACCCTCGCGCGTCCACACCTCCTCGATGCCTGCGATGTCGCACAGCTGTGCATCCTGCTGGCGGGCGCTGTGCCAGATCAGCCAGGCGATGCTGTTGGCTGCGCCCGTCGGACGGAAGAACGCGGACTCGTCGGTCAACCCGTCGGTCAGCTCCTCGACATGCTCGATGAGCCGGGTGAACGAGTCCCGCAGCAGTTCCCGCACTGCTGCCGCATCAGAGTCAGCCATGCCTTGACGGTAGCGGGTCTCGCCTTGCTGGAGTGCTTGGCCAACAGGCTCACCCGCGCAGCGCTTGACCGAGCCGCGCCGCCTGCAGGGTGAGGTGGTGACGTTCGGCGAGGTTGGGGGCGCACCGGGCGGCATCGGCATACAGCCGTGCCGCCGTCGCGATGTCGCCCGCCTTCTCGTGGAGATATGCCGAGGCGGCGGTGTGGCGGGGCAGGCCGGGGTCCACAGCGGCCAAGGCCGCGAGGCCGGCCACGGCGCCGTCGGCCTCACCGATCGCGATGGCCCGGTTGAGCTGCACCACAGGGCTTTCGGTGAGCCGGAGCAGTTCGTCGTACCAGCCGACGATCTGCACCCAGTCGGTCTCCTCGGCGCGCTGCGCGTCTGCGTGCAGGGCAGCGATGGCGGCCTGCGCCTGGAACTCGCCGAGCCGGTCGCGACTCAGCGCTGTCTGCAGGATCGCGACGCCCTCAGCGATGAGCGAAGTGTTCCAGCGGGAGCGGTCCTGCTCGGCAAGGGGGACCAGGCTGCCGTCGCTCCGGGTCCGCGCCGGTCGCCGAGCGTGGTGCAGCAGCATGAGGGCGAGGAGTCCTGCGGTCTCTGTGTCATCGGTCATCGAGGCCAACTGCCGGGTGAGCCGGATCGCCTCGGCTGCCAGGTCGACGTCGCCCGTGTAGCCCTCGTTGAAGATCAGGTAGAGCACCCGTAGCACGGTCGCCAGGTCGCCAGGTTCGGAGAACCGCACGTCGCGGACCGTGCGTTTGGCTCGGCTGATCCGCTGCGCCATTGTCGCCTCCGGCACGAGGTAGGCCTGGGCGATCTGTCGGGTGGTCAAGCCGCCGACGGCGCGCAGCGTGAGCGCCACCGCGGAGGCCGGGGTCAGCGATGGATGGGCGCACAGGAAGAAGAGCTGCAACGTGTCGTCTGCGGCCTCGGTCGGTCCTGGCGGCGGTTCGGCCTCGACCCGCTGCTCCCGGTCGCGACGCGAGGCCTCGGAGCGGTGGGTGTCGAGGAACTTGCGCCAGGCAACTGTGACCAGCCAGCCCTTCGGGTCGGCGGGCTGCTGGCCCGGCCACGTCTGTACGGCCTGGATGAGTGCTTCCTGCACGGCGTCCTCGGCCGTCGCGAAGTCAACCCCGCGATGCACGAGGACGCCGATCACCGCGGGAGTCAGCTCCCGCAGCAGCAGCTCGTCCATCCGGTCACTCGGTGACCGTCGGCGGTTCGCTCAAAAACGGGCGCAGCTCGAGCCACTCGTGGATCGGCTTGCCGCCGGCTCCTGGGGCTGCCGACAGCTCGCCGGCGAGCTCGAGCGCGCGCTCGTAGGTGTCGACGTCGATCATCATCCAGCCGGCGATCAGGTCCTTGGTCTCAGCGAAGGGCCCGTCGGTGACCGGCGGCCGGCCCTCCCCGTCGTAGCGGACGAACGTGCCCTCGGGGGAGAGCGCCTGGCTGTCGACGTATTCGCCGGTGCCCTCGAGCCGGGCCGCGAAGTCGTTCATGTACTGCACGTGGTCCTCGATCTCCTGCGGGGTCCACTGGTCCATCGGGACGTTGTTCACGGCCTCGGGGGCGCCGCGGTAGTGCTTGAGAAGCAGATACTTCGCCATGATGTGTCTCCTCGGTGTAGTGCGGCCCACGGTGGCCGCGTCTACCCCTGGGACGGAGCCGCCAAAGTGGTCTCGACATCCTCACCGGTGCGTTGGGGGTGTCTAGGCCCCGGCCGACGCACCGTGGAAAACGGCCTCGACGTTGTTGCCGTCCGGGTCGCGGACGAACGCGCCGAAGTAGCCGGGGTGATACTCCGGCCAAAGCCGCGGTGCGTGCAGTGACTCGGCGCCGTGCTCGAGCGCGGCGTCGTAGAACGCAGTGACGGCGTCGGTGTCGGCGGCCTGGAATGCGACGTGAATCTCGCGATTGGGGCCCGCCGCGTCGCCGGCGTTCATGTCGGCGATCCAGAAGTCGGGCTTGCCGTCCCTGCCGTATCCGATGGCGACCTCGAAGTCCATCTGCCGGGTGTAGCCCAGCACGCCGAGGACCTTGTCGTAGAACGCCTTCGATTCATCCCAGTCCGCGCAGTTGATTCCGAAGTGGTCAATCACGGCCTCATCCTGGCATGCGGGCCCGACACAGTCGTACATTCAGCTGATGGCGTACGACTTGATCATTCGCAACGGCACCATCGTCGACGGCCTCGGCGGGGAGCCCTATATCGGCGATGTCGCCGTTGCCGACGGTGTGATCGCGGCCGTCGGCGCGGTTGACGGCACCGGTACACGAGAGATCGACGCCACGGGCCTGCTCGTCACGCCCGGGTTCATCGACCTGCACACCCACTACGACGGCCAGGCCATCTGGTCGGACCGCATGACACCGTCGTCGGCACACGGCGTGACGACGGCCGTGATGGGCAACTGCGGCGTCGGCTTCGCACCGTGCCGCGCCTCCGACCACGACACGCTCGTCGACGTGATGGCCGGCGTGGAGGACATTCCCGGCGTCGTCATGGTCGACGGGTTGCCGTGGGATTGGGAGACGTTCCCCGAATACCTGGACGCGCTCGACTCGCGGAAGCGGGATATTGATGTCGCCGCCTACCTCCCGCACTCACCGCTGCGGGTGTACGTGATGGGTCAGCGGGGCGCCGACCGCGAGCCGGCGAACGACGACGACCTGGCGCGGATGCGCGAGCTGGCCAAGGAGGCGATCGAGGTCGGCGCACTCGGTTTCGCGTCGTCGCGGTTCTCGTTTCACAAGACCGCAAGCGGCGAGCTGATTCCGACCTACGACGCGGCGCAGTCGGAGATCGCCGCGATCGCCGACGGGGTCAAGGACGGCGGTGGCGGACTGATCCAGTTCGTGCCGGACATCGCGGCGGGCGGTTATGCCAATGTGCTGCAACAGGTTTTCGAGGCCGCACAGGACGCGGGACTACCGGTGACGTTCACCCTGGCGACCGGTAATTCCGGCGACCCGATCTGGCCCGATGCGATCACGATGATCGAGAAGTACAACTCTGACTCTGGCGCGGACGCGCCGATGATCACCGCGCAAATGTTCCCGCGCCCAATCGGTTTGGTGATCGGGCTGGAGTTGACCGGCAATCCGTTCGTGTTCTATCCGAGCTATCAGGAGATCGCCGATCTGCCGCTGGCCGAGCGGGTCGCCGAGATGCGCAAACCCGAAGTGCGCGCCCGCATCCTTGCCGACAAGCCCGCCGATGGCGGCCACCCGCTGCTGTATCTGGCGCAGGCGTGGAACTACATCTTCCCGCTGGCCGATGATCCGATCTACGAACCGGATCCGTCGACCTCGATCGCCGCACGCGCGGCCGCCCGCGGTGTCACGCCGATGGAGGAAGCCTACGATCGGCTGCTCGACGACGACGGCCACGCCATGCTGCTGGTGGCCATGGCCAACTTCGAGAACAACTCGCTCGACACCGTCGGCAGGCTGATGCGTCGCGACGACGTCGTGCTCGGCCTCGGCGACGGCGGTGCGCACTACGGAATGATTTGCGACGCAAGCTATCCGACGTTCCTGCTGGCGCACTGGGCCCGCGACCGCAAGACCAACAAGCTCAGCGTCCCCGAGGCGGTTCGCATGATGACGTCGGTGCCGGCCAAGGTGGCGGGCCTGGCCGATCGCGGCCGAATCGCGGTGGGCTACAAGGCAGATCTCAATGTCATCGACTACACCGGACTGCGGCTGCACAAGCCGATCATCACCCACGACCTGCCCGCGGGCGGGCGTCGCCTGGATCAGACCGCCGACGGCTATGTCGCGACGGTGGTCTCGGGCGAAGTGATCGCCGAGAACGGCGCGCCTACGGCCGCGCGACCGGGCCGACTTGTGCGCGGCCGCCAGCCCGCACCCGCCTAAGCCCAGATCGAGGAGATGGCTGGGGCATTCGCCGCCAGTCCCGTCTTAGACAGGCCGTACATCTGTTCCACTGTGGAAAGCACGTTGTAGTGGCTGATCACCTCGTTGTATTGGCCAGGCTTCACGTTGGCACCGTAGATCATTGTCGGAATCTGGTTGGCCGGACCGTTGTCGTCCTCGTCCCAGGTGACGATCAGCAGGCTGTTATTGGCAACTGCCCAATTGGCGTATACCCCAAGGTTCTGCTGCAGCCACGCATCTGCCTGAGCGATGGTGCCATCGTGCATGTCGTTGTCCAGATTGGGGATGACGAACGAGACGGTCGGCAGGCTCGAGTAGTCGGCGCGGGCATTGAACGCCGAGAAGGGCACCGAGGTTGCGGGCGAGACGTTGGTGAAGTTGGCCCAGGGCACATGCTTTCGCGCATACTTGCCGCTCGCACAGACCGGCGAACCGACCGCGGGAAGGTCTTCGGAGAAGCCGGCGAACGTATAGCCCGCTGCGAGCAGTTCGGCGCCGAGATTCGGTGCGGCACCCGCATCGACAGGGCAGGCGTCGGACGTCAAACCGAAGGTGCTGCCGGAAAACAGCGCAAGATAGTTCGGCTCGCTCGGATGCGTCTCGGCGTACGACTGTGTCATCAGTGCGCCGTTGGCGGCAAGCTGGTTCATGAACGGCGCGGACTTGTTGCCGATCACGTTGGCGCTGGAGTGATTTTCCTCGACAACGATGACGATGTGCGCAGGGGTCGGAATGGACTGGGCGGCGGCCTCGGGCACCGGCACACAGATGGCGATCGCAGCAAGCGCTCCTGCGACATACCTCCAACGCCTCATGGCCCGAAGTGTAGGAAGCCAAACTGACAGCGTGTGGCCAACCCGCCGTATCCTCACGGCATGAGCGTCAAAGTCGATCTCGACCAATTGGACGACGCGCTGGCCGACTTCACGTTCGCATATCTGATCACGGTCGGCGACGACTACCGCGCGCATACCGTGGCGGTACAACCGGTGCTCGTCGATGGCGTGCTCGACGTAGGTGCCATCGGCAAGAGCACGCGCAGCAACGCGGGGGCTCACCCCGGCGTCACCGTCGTATGGCCACCGCGCGAGCCTGGGGGCTACTCGCTGATCGTCGACGGCACGGGCCGTCCAGCCGAGGACACAATGACCGTGACGCCGACCCGCGCGGTGTTGCACCGCCCTGCGGCCCCCGACTCCCCGGCGACGAACCCCGGCTGCCTGCACGACTGCGTGCCGCTCGAAAGCTGAGTCGCCTCGCCGAGTGGCCACCTATGGCACGCCATTCGCGAAAACGCGTGACATAACTGGCCACTCGGCGCGCAGAAGCAACGAAAAAGCCCGGCCCACAAGTGGACCGGGCTTTCCCGTTGAGAGCTTCGGACTTCTAGAAGTCCATGCCGCCCATGCCGCCGGTCGGGTCGCCCGCGGGAGCGGCCGCCTTCTCCGGCTTGTCGGCGACGACCGCCTCGGTGGTCAGGAACAGCGCCGCGATGGACGCCGCGTTCTGCAGCGCCGAACGCGTCACCTTGACCGGGTCGGCCACGCCAGCCTTCAGCAGGTCCTCGTACTCACCTGTCGCGGCGTTCAGACCGGTACCGGCCGCAGAGTTGCGGACCTTCTCGGCGACAACGCCGGGCTCCAGGCCCGAGTTGAAGGCGATCTGCTTCAGCGGAGCCTCGAGGGCGACGCGAACGATGTTCGCACCGGTGGCCTCGTCGCCCGAAAGCGACAGCTCCTCCAGCGCCGGGGCCGACTGCAGCAGGGCCACGCCGCCACCGGCGACGATGCCCTCCTCGACGGCAGCCTTCGCGTTGCGGACGGCGTCCTCGATGCGGTGCTTGCGCTCCTTGAGCTCCACCTCGGTGGCAGCTCCGGCCTTGATCACCGCAACACCGCCGGCCAGCTTGGCCAGGCGCTCCTGCAGCTTCTCGCGGTCG
>Ga0075364_10002089_pt1 | contig 11155 bp, 10 predicted proteins | sample EndMetdeltDD1764_FD_71517 | JGI IMG/M metagenome (GOLD analysis project Ga0075364, IMG submission 71517) | Populus endosphere microbial communities from Tennessee, USA - Endosphere MetaG P. deltoides DD176-4 | ecosystem: Host-associated > Plants > Roots > Endosphere | place: USA: Tennessee...
GACGATGGGAAGACGCTCGGCGGCGGCTCTGCGGAATGCTCGTGAGACCTTCTCCCCCACGGCCAAGCCCATGCTTCCCCCGAACACCGAATAGTCACTGTCGACGACGGCACAACGAACACCGTCGACGTAACCCACACCGGTACGCACCGCCTCCGACCCGCCACTCCACACCTCGTATCCGGGAAAGTCGAGAGGATTTCCAGCGGACAATCCTGCGTCCCACTCCGTCGTGATCTCGACCGGCCGCGGAGCGGGGAGGTCACCGACGGGCGGCGACAGGCTCATCGATCGGCCCGTAACAACAGGACCCCGCTCGGGGTGAGGCCACCACTGCTGACGACGGCAACATTCGCATCGGCGACTTGTCTGGCGTCCGCTTCTCCGCGGAGTTGTGCCACCGCTTCGTACAGCAGCCCCATTCCGTGCGTACGGCCGTGGGAAAGCTGTCCTCCGTTGGTGTTCAGCGGCAGTACGCCGTCGCGCGCGATGTTGAGTCCTCCGTCTAGAAAATCCTTGGCCTCACCGATTCCGCAGAATCCCAGGGCCTCGATCCACGAGAGGCAATTGAAGGTGAAGCCGTCGTAGAGCTCTGCCACATCCACGTCCGCCGGAGTCAGATCAGTTCTCGTCCACAGGTGCGCTGCAGGGCCGAGTACCTGTGGTTCGTGCGTCGACGTACTCTGATCCCATTCGAGTCGCTCGATGATCTGTGTGCCGACGGCCTCCACAAGCACCGGAGGTTTTGCGAGGTCGCGCGCGGCGTCCACAGCGGAAACGATCACCGCCACCGCACCGTCGCACGGCACGTCGCAATCGTTGAGTCCGAACGGCGTGGTGATGGGCCGGGCGTTCATGTACTCATCCATCGTCAGTGGATCGCGATAGATCGCCGTCGGATTCAGTGCTGCGTTGGCGCGCTGATTGACTGCCAACCACCCCAGCGTCTCCCGGGTGGTTCCGTACTTGTGGAAATGTCGCTGCGCATTCATCGCCAGGGTGTGCGCCGCCGAGACACCACCGAACGGCACCGACCACAACATCGGACCTCCGATACGGCCGCCACCGGGCTGCGCAATTCTGCCTTCGCGCATCAAGGTGTCGTGAGTCGACTGCCACACCGTGCGAAAACACAACACATGGCGGGCCAGGCCCGATGCGACCGCGAGCATTGCTGCGATCACGGACCCACCGGGGCCGAACGTTTCGCCGCCCCCGTTGTACCAGGTAGGCCTGATCCTCAGTGCCGATTCCAGCGCCGTCACACCGCCTTCGCCGAACCCGGAATCGCCACCACCGCCCCCAGGGTAGGTCGAGAGCCCGTCGATGTCGGCGAGCGTCAATCCCGCATCGGCAACCGCACGCTCGCACGCCTGAATGGTCAAGCTCAACGGATCGACCATCAGGCGCCTGCCCATTGTGGAAGCGCCCGTACCCGTGATGGCGACCTTGTCCTCGAACTTGTCCGTGCCGATCATGGGGCGTACCCACTTCGAGTACTCCCTGGGGTCGATCTCGTCCTCGGGGAACGGCTCCGGGGCGGGCTGATCGGCGCTCGGCCTGAACAGCGGTAGCCACACGTCCTCGACGTTCTCGAAGACGACCTCCATCTGCATCCCGAGAACGAGCTCGCTCGGATCGCACCCGACCACCGACGTCGTGAGGCGCACTCGCGGGTCCTCGACGAGCGCGACCTGGGCGACGACGTACGGGGGGGTCAGGCCTGGCAGCGCGAACCGCTCGTTGATGGTGAACCCGAACAGCGTCGCGAGTCCGGACACCGCTTCGACGGCCGTGTCCTCGCCCCGACAGTGCGGGCATACAGGTCGCGGCGGGTGTATCAGCGCAGAACATGTGCGGCACGACTGCAGCTGCAGCCGACCGGTCCGACCCGAAGTCCAGTAGAACTCGGTCTCGGGTGTCAGGACGGGGATCGGACGGGTCGGTGCCGATGTCATGAGTGGTCCTTCGGTGGTCGAAATGAACTATAGAAGTCGGCGTACGAGCTTCCCTGTGTCGGTGCGGGGAAGCTCGTCGCGGAAGATGACGTCGTCAGGAGTTTTGGACGAGCGCAGTGCGCTGCGAACCCAGTCCTTGATGTCACTCTCCAGCAATGGCGTTCCGGGATAGGTAACGACGTGGGCGACGATCCGCTGCCCCCACTCGTCGTCCTGCACACCGACGACACCCGCATCGGCAACCGACGGGTGGCCGACGATGACTTCTTCGATCTCTGCGGGCGCAAGGTTCTCACCGCCGCGGATAATCGTGTCGTCCATCCGGCCTTCGACGAAAACGTATCCGCCCTCGTCGATATAGGCTTGATCGCGAGTGTGAAACCACCCATCTTCGCTCAACAGGCTTCCAGTGCCACGGTATTCGCCCGAGACCTGCGGTCCGCGCACGCACAGTTCGCCTCGCGCATACGGCGCGCACACGGCGCCGTCGTCGTCGAACACCGAGATGGTCACACCGGGCACCGGCCTGCCGACCGAACCGAGGCGTGCCCGGACGACTGGATCGTCGGTGGCGAACGCATCGCGGTGATCAGACGGCCCTAGAAGCGCTATGGTGGAGGCGGTTTCGGTCAAACCGTATGCATTGACGAATCCGGTATCGGGGAAGGCGCCGAGCGCTTGCTCGAGCACACTCACCGGCATTCTCGCCCCTCCGTAGGAAATGAAGCTCACCGGAGGGGCCTTCTGCTCGTGCTCGGTGAGGTAGTCGCAGATCCGCGCGAGCATGGTGGGCACCACCATCGAATGGGTGATACCTTCCGAGTCGGCCATGTCCAGCCAACCCTCGGCATCGAAACGGTCGAGGTAGACCAACCTCCGGCCCGCGTATACGTTGGACAGCAAGTTCGCGACCGCCGCGATGTGATACGGCGGAACGCTGACCAAGTTCGCCTGTTCGTTACCAGCGGAGGCGAAGTCCACCGTCCCGAGAATGTAGGAGGCCAGGTGGCGGTTCCGAAGGACCGCAGCCTTCGGAGCCGCAGTGGTTCCGCTGGTGTACAGCAGAACTGCCGTCGCGTCCGGATCGATCTCCTTACCTGTGATCGCCGGGGCCGCTGAAGCATCGTCCAGCCAACGCTGCGGATCTCGCACGGTGGACACGGCAGACACCCTCGACGGGGCGTCTGCGATCACGAGAGGGGAGTCGAATTCACCGATCAAGGCGGCAAGTTTGTCGTCGGCCAACCGATAGTTCAGTGGTACGAATGGGATTCCCGCTTTCGCTGCAGCGAACAGAGCTACCGGCATCGCGACACCGTTCACGCCGACATACACGATGGCGTCCGCAGATTCACTCTCCGCGACCGCTGCTCCACCGGACGATGCACGGTCGAGGTCACCGTACGTAATGCGGCGAACGCGATCCGATCGCTCCACCACCGCAGTGTCGGTGGGCCTTGCCGATGCGGCCATCTCGAGCAGCATTGCCACGTTCACGTCATGTTCTCCAATTCTGGCTCGTAGAGGTCCAGGTCGTATTCAGTCCGAGGCGGGAAGAGGTTTCGGCGCTTTCAGGGCGAGCGGGGACGCCGCCACGGCGAGGCTTCCCTGGCCTGCGGACACACACAGCAACTCCACCGTCGCCGCTTCGTCCTCGTATCGCTTGCCGATCTCTATCCGAAAGTCGTCGGCTTCGAGCTCGGCCTCGGCCGCGAGGGCGTCATCCTCCCGAGCCAAAGGCACTCCACCGCAGGTGATTTCGTCGATTCCCTTGTCCGCACGGACGACGACGAACTGCGCGGGGGACACTCTGCTCCGCAGGCGCTCCCCGGTCTTGTAATCAGGCATCTTCTGTCTCCGTTTCGTAGTGTTCGATGATGCTTCGTTCGCGCATGAGCACGCATTCCTCCGCGAACGAGAGGACTTTCAGGTGATACGCCAACGCAGATGTGCCCAGGCTCAGGTTGTGACCCGATTCGAACATTTCGTCGACGACCACACGGGGCGAGGACGTGAAAAGCTCGCCTAGCGCCGTCAACTCGGCCGTTCCCGACTGCCACCAGAATTCGTGGTCACCGAGGCTGATGCGCACGGGAACGGTGATGCGAGGCGCGAGTGCAGTGAAGTCCGCCGGCCACAGCTTGGCGTCGGCGCCCTCGAACCTGGGCGCCGAGCTGACGAGTCGTCGACGGTTCGGATACAGACGCGTAGGCTCCCACAACAGGTTTCGCAGCGTCGAGCTCGACGTACGATGCGTCACCGGCAGGTCGAGCCGCTCGCGAGCGAGGGCGTGATGCCGAACCCCGGTCCCGGCGATCTCTATCCCGAGCACGTCCACCGCACGCGGATCCGCCGCCATCTTCGCCGTCAGCACCGATCCCTGCGAGTGCCCCAGCATAAAGATCCCAGCACCTCGTTCGCGGCCGTCGAGAAACTGCTCGATGGCGCCGAACGCGAAATCGAGTTGATCGGACACCGAGAGGTCGTCACCTAGCATCGGACGAGATACACCGTACCCCGGCCGATCTGGAGCAACCACGGTGAAACCGAGCGTGGCGCCTACACGCAGCAGCGACTGATGCGGGTATCCAGGTGCATCGAAGTACTCCGGCGTCGTCGCCCCGCCGTGCAGTGCGACGATGACCGCACGTGGACGCTCGACCTCGCTCGACAGTCCCGACATCGGCACGCCTGCCACGTCGACCTCGAAAGGCGACGGTGCGGGATACGCATCGATCGTCATGTCATTGCCCCTTCTCCGAAGTCCGTGACGCAGAATGTCCGTGCCACGACGGACGCGTTGGTCGGAATGTGCGAAAGATGCGTTTTTGAGCGATCGTTCAGTTTTATGAACTCTATCACCGAACATGCATCGATCGACCCGATTCGGGAGAACCGACATCATGGAACATTCACCCGATTTTCGGCGGCCTCGGCAGGCCGAGAGTGTGCTGCGCAATGACGTTACGAGCGATGTCGGTGGTACCACCGTAGATGGCCGTACCCTGCGCGAACCGGTTTCCCCACTCCAGGATTCCGTCCTCGACCGCGCCGGTCGTTCCCTTCGGCAGCACGCCGTCGACTCCAACCAGGTCGAGGAGTTCGGCAGCTCGTTGGATCAGTTTCTCCGAGGCCAGCACGCGCCCCATCGGGCCTTTGGCATTGCGGATGACTTCGAGGTCCAGGGCAATCTCCGCGAGTGCGACCCGTACCACGCGATCGTCGAACGGGCGTACACCGTCGACATCCGGCGTCTTCGCCCACTTGGTCGCGTGCCACAGCAATTTTCGGAGTGTCATGCCGTACTGCGTTCCTCCGCTGATTTCCGCCAGGCCGTTCGCGTCCTTGATGCCGTGTTCGGAGTCCAGGGGTGCACTCATCACCGCCCACCCGCCGTCGACCGGGCCGAGTCGATGGTCGTCGTCGATGAAGACGTTGTCGTAGAACACGGCGTTGGTCCGCTCTCCACCCAAGGTGTGAACCGGCTGGATCTCGACGCCCGGGCCGTCGAGTGGCACGAGGAACACGGTGATACCTCGGTGCTTGGGCGCTTCGGGGTTGGTACGCGTGACCAGCATGCTGTATTGGCAGTTGTGCGCACCCGTCGTGAACATCTTGGCGCCGTTGATCACCCAGCCGCCGTCGACGCGCGTTGCTCGGGTTCGGACGCCCGCCAGGTCGGACCCGCCGTCCGGTTCCGTGTATCCGAGGCATATCTTGATGCTCCCCGAGGCCACACCCGGCAGCACTGCAGCCTTGAGTGCGTCGTTACCGTTCGCCCGCACCACCGCTGTGGTCATGCCCGTCGTAGCGATCGTGACGTTCGGCAGGCTGTGGCGGTCGAGTTCCAGTTGCAGTATGTGCGCCCGAACCTCGTCCAGTGCTGCACCACCCTCGTCGATCGGCCACGTCGGCATGATCCATCCGCGCGCGCCGAGTGCCTCGTGCACGGCCTGATTGTGACCGGACCCTGTTCGCTCCTCCTCGTCGTGCACCTCAGCGGTCACATGTTCGTCGAGGAATGCGTCGACGTCGTGCCAGAAGTCGAGCTGTGCGGGTTCGAGATCGATTACTCCGAAGTCCATGATCGTCCTTTCAGATATGCGGAGTCGATGGCAACGACTCGGCGATGGTCAGCAGGTCCTCGGTCGAACGTCGGGCCAGCAGCGGCCATCCCTTCGCGCGCCGAAAGTGCAATGTCATGTCCGACTCGTTCGTGAAACCGAACCCGCCCTGGACGTGAGTGCCCACCGTGGACGCCTTGACCGCTGCCCGCGACGCGGCAAGGAAAGCCATGGAGACCAGGGACTGTGGGGACTCGGGTTCGTGTTCCTCGAACCAGGCGGCCTTGCGCACCAGGTTGCGTGATGCCTCGGCCAGCGTTGCCGCATCGACCAGGGAATGCGAGATCGCCTGGAAGGTGCCGATGTACTGCCCGAACGCCATTCTGCTAGACGCAAATTCGGTGCCGAGACGCACGGAGGTCGACGCCGAGCCCGCCAGCGCACCCGCGGTCAGCAGCTTCCATGTCCGCTCCGCGCGTGCATATGCGCGCACTGCAGCGTCTCCCTCCGCCAGCACGGTCCGGTCCTCCGCCTGCAGGTCCCACACACCCACAGGAGCACCGGCGAGGTTCGGCTCGACAGGAATCTCGCCCATTTTCCGAGCCACCACGAGTCGGTCACCGTCGAGTGCCAATGCGATGTCGGCGACCGCACCGGCGGGCACCAGCTGACGAGGCCTCTTCTGCAGGTTATCCAAAGCGATCGTCGCGGTGATCGAACCTTCGAGCACCTGCGTCAGGAGCTCGTCGGCAATCGGTCCGTCGAGTTCGGCGAGCAGGAGCGCACCGACCACCGCCTCCACGAATGGAATGGGGGCGATACTCTTGCCGTACTCCTCCGCTACCAGGACGAGGTCCACGCGTGTCGCCCCGTCGCCACCGCGCGACTCGGGAACGCCCATGGTGACGATCCCGGTCGCCTGCGCCTTCTGCCAAAGGGCTTTGTCGAAGCCCGACGGTTCGGACGCGCGAACTACCGAGCTGGGCGACAATCGCGTGAAGAAGTCTGCGAACGTCTCCCGCACGGCCTGCTGCTGCTCGTCGAGCGAGTAGTCGTTGCGCCGCAGAGTGTATTGGTGCGAATCCGCCACCGAAATCCCCGTTCTCGAGTATGTTCTCAATTTATGAACTTTGATTCAATCAGATGAAGAGCGATTGCACAGGTCTTTCGACCAAGCCGTGCGCGACGGTGGACAGCACTGCCACACATCCACTGTGAACTACCGTTCAATTGAATGGAACCATGCTCTGGCCGGCAAATCCGGCTCGTATCGAAACGAGGGACCGTGAACGAAGCAGTAATCGTCAGCGCAGTGAGAACCCCTGTGGCCACAGCAATGAAGGGGACACTGCGCTCCACGACTGCCGAGGTGCTTGCCACACACATTCTCACCGAGGCGGTGCGCCGGTCGGGATTCGATCCTGACTGCGTGGACGACGTGATCCTCGCGGAATCGATGTACGGCGGCGGTGATCTGGCGCGTTACGCGGCGGTGGCCGCGGGCATGGTGTCCGTGCCCGGGCTCGCGATCAACCGTCATTGCACGGGGGCGCTGTCGGCCGTCGGCATCGCCGCTGCATCGATTCGGGCTGGAATCGATTCCGTCGTGGTTGCGGGCGGTGTTCAGTCGACCTCCACGATGCCGCGGAGCGTCTGGCGCATCCCGGGTACCGAGGAGCCCGAGACCCGGATCGCCCCGACTTTTCCGTACACCGACGACGCACAAGACGACACGACGATCTCCGTCGGCTGGAACATCGCGCAGAAGTACGGGTTGAGTCGCGAGCAGATGGACGCGTGGGGCGTGCGGTCTCATCATCGTGCGATCGCCGCGATCGACGCCGGCATATTCGACGACGAAATCGCGCCCATCGAGGCCACGCTGCCCGACGGCTCCGTGGTCCGGTTCGCCGTCGACGAGCACCCGCGCAGGACCACTTCTGTCGAGAAGGCCGCGGCCGTCAAACCCGTCCATCCCGAGATCGAGGGGTTCTCCATCACCGCTGCCAATGCCAGCGGATCCAACGATGCTGCAGCCGCATTGACGCTCACCAGTGCCGATAACGCCGCGGCGAACGGCATCGACGTGCTCGGAACAGTCCGAGGCTGGACATCGGTCGGCGTCGATCCGCGATTCACCGGAGACGGCGCGCTTGCCGCGATCCGCAAGATCCTGTCCCGACACGACCTCGCGGTCGGCGACATCGCACTGTGGGAGATCAACGAGGCGTTCGCCTCGGTTCCCGTTGCGGCATGCCAGGAGTTCGGCATCGACGAAGAACTGGTGAACATCCACGGAAGCGGCTGCAGTCTCGGTCATCCGATCGCAGCGAGCGGCGCCCGCATGTTGACAACTTTGACGCACGAACTTCGGCGTCGGGGTGGTGGCACAGGTGTCGCTGCGATGTGCGCCGGCGGCGGTCAAGGTGGTGCCGTCGTCGTAGAAGTGAAGTGACAACCCTCCACGAAGTGAACCGACGAAAGGATCCTCCATGGCCAAGGCCCTCTTGCTCGCGTGGTCCAGTCCCACTGCGGCAGAGACGCAGACGGAGTTCGACAACTGGTACAACGGCACCCACATCCCTCAGATCCGCGACGCCGTGCCGTCGATCACCGCAGCACACCGATACCGGCTCTCCGAACCGACCGCAACGGGCACCGGAAGGTACCTGACCGTCTACGAGATGGACGATGCCGATGTCGGACACGCCGGCTCATTGCTGATGGACGCGGTGAACGCAGGTCGAATCGACTTCACCACCGCGATGGACACGACCAACGAACCGCCGTCGATGCACTGGTACATCCAGCACACGTGATCGTCGGCCGTCTACTTTGAGGAGAGAACATGCAGTTGAAAGACTCGTCCGCGTTGGTATGCGGCGGTGCAGGTGGATTCGGTGAGGCAACCGTTCGACGGCTCGCAGGCGCCGGCGCACACGTCGTGATCGCCGATCTCGCCGAGGACAAGGGCAAGGCACTCGAAACCGAACTGGGCGCGAACGTACGGTTCGTCAGCACGGACGTAACCGATGAGGAGTCGGTTCAGGCGGCTGTCGACGCAGCGGGTGCGGTTGCGCCGCTACGCTCCACCGTCATCGTGCACGGTGGACCCGCGGCCGCGCGGCGGATCGTGAGTCGTTCCGGCGCAACGATTCCACTGGACGTGTTCCGCCGAACGGTCGATATATTTCTCACCGGCACGTTCAATGTCATGAGCCGGGCCGCAGCCGCGATGGCGGCCTCCGAACCACTCGAATCCGACCAGCGTGGAGTGATCGTCTCCACCGCGAGCATCGCCGGGTTCGAGGGGCAGGTCGGCCAGTCCGACTACTCCGCGGCCAAGGGCGGCGTGATCGGTTTGACGCTTACCGCGGCACGTGACCTCGCTCCCATCGGTGTGCGCGTCATGTGCATCGCCCCCGGTACGTTCTTCACCCCGGCATTTCAGATGGAGGAAGCAGACGCGCAGGCCAAATACGGTGTGGGAGTCCCCAATCCCAAGAGAATGGGCCACGTGAACGAGTACGCACGCCTCGCTCAGGACATCATCGAGAACGACTACCTCAACGGTACGGTCATCCGCATCGACGGGGCACTCCGATTCAACCTCTGATCTCGCAATACGACTGATCTCGCAGTACGACGAAAGGCATACGATGGTTCGGCGCTCACGACACGAGGGCACAGGTCGATCGGCCGCAGCACTGATACTTCGTGTTGCGATCGGCAGCACGATGTTTGCTCATGGCGTCAAGCACGCGCGGAGCCTCGACGGAACCGCAGGGTGGTTCGGTTCCATCGGGTTCGCGCGTCCGGCATTGCAGGCCAGAGCGAGTGCGGGCATCGAGATAGGTGCAGGCGTCGCGCTGACTGCCGGCATCGCGACACCACTCGCCGCGGCGAGCGTGGTGGGCGTCATGGGCGTTGCGGCTCGCGCCGTTCATGCCGAGAACGGGTTCTTCATCACCTCCGAGGGCTGGGAGTACGTGATGAACCTGTCCGCCGCCGCGGTAGCCCTCGCCGGTCTCGGTCCAGGCCGTTGGAGCGTGGACGAGACACTCGGGTTCGATCGGCTGCCGACGGGTGGACGGGCAGCCGCGCTCGCTGCAGGCCTTGGCACGGGTGCGGCACTGGCGCAGCTCGCGTTGTTCTACCGCGCACCTCGGCCCGAAGTCGCCAATTGACCGAAGTCTTCGATCGGACTGTGTTGCCGATCCAACTGTGTTGCATCTTCAGCTTGGGCCATCGCGTCTGAACACACGGCGCGGTGGCCCATTCCATATCTCCGCCTTCCGCGTCACCGCGTGTGCGCGGTCATGAACGAGACGTACACAGAACCCGCCGGGTGTAGCCGGCGGGTTCTGTGTACGTGTGGTGAGATGCGGTGAGAGTCCTCTCAGAAATCCATTCCGATTCGGATGGTCTTGACTTGTTGGAACTCGTGGAGCCCCTCGATTCCGCCTGCCCGCCCTGCGCCGCTCTGTTTGTAACCGCCGTACGGGCTTTGAGGACCCAGGTCGCTGTGGCGGTTGACCCACACGGACCCGGCCTCGAGCTTGCGTGCGACACGGTGCGCCCGGCCGACATTCTGAGTCTGGACGAACGCGTTGAGACCGTAGACACTGTCGTTTGCCAGTGCGATCGCCTCGGCCTCGTCGGTGAACGGAATGACCGACACCACGGGACCGAAAGTTTCGATCTGAGCAAGTGGGGATTTGTTGTCCACATTGGAAAACACGGTCGGTTCCAGGTAGTACCCGGACGCCAGATCGCCGCCGAGTCGTTTTCCGCCGGTGACGAGTTCACCCACCTTGTCGTCGACAGCGCGGTCGATCACACCCAGAATGCGATCGGTAGCTGCCTGGCTCACGACCGGTCCGACGACGGTCGACGGATCGAATGGATCGCCCACCTTCGCAGATTCGACTGCGCCGATGAACCGCTCCATGAACGCGTCGTAAACCGTGTTCTGAACGAAGATGCGCGAAGAGCACGAACAACTTTGACCGCTCTGGCCCACCGGACCCTGGAAGGACATCGTCACTGCGGCCACGTCGAGGTTCGCGTCGTCGAAGATCAACGCCGCCGACTTCCCACCCAACTCGGTGGCCACGGGTGTGAGGTTGTGGG
>Ga0075364_10002090_pt1 | contig 11155 bp, 14 predicted proteins | sample EndMetdeltDD1764_FD_71517 | JGI IMG/M metagenome (GOLD analysis project Ga0075364, IMG submission 71517) | Populus endosphere microbial communities from Tennessee, USA - Endosphere MetaG P. deltoides DD176-4 | ecosystem: Host-associated > Plants > Roots > Endosphere | place: USA: Tennessee...
GTTCTGCGTCACCAGCTTCTAGCGAACTCGACTCTCGGCAACACTGGGTAACTTTCGATGCACCGGTGCACCGAAAGTCACCCAGAGCCAGCCAACGAACCACATCGACCGCCTGCGGATGTGTGGGTCGACGAGCGGGTCGTCGCACACGGGTCTGGCATCGAGGGGACCGGGATGTTCGCCATGAACGACATCGCCGCGGGCGAGATCGTGCTCCGGCTCGGTGGGCGGCTGGTCGACAGTTCCACACTCGACGGGCTGATCGCAGCGACGATCGGCGACCCGGACGCGGTCTACATCGACACCGTCACGATCGACGAGGACGCACATCTTGTGATGCCTCCGTCGACGCTCGTGCACTACGTCAACCACAGCTGCGATCCGAACCTCTGGCACGTCGGGCCGTACGAGATCGCGGCCCGTCGCCCGATCGCGGCGGGCGAGGAACTGACGCTCGACTACGGCACGAACTCGGGTGCGGACGGCTTCGTGATGGAGTGTCGATGCGGCGCGCAACGGTGCCGCGGCACGATCACCAGCGACGACTGGCGGATCCGCGACCTACAGCTCGTGTACGGCGAGCACTGGACTCCGGCGCTCCGCCAGCGGATCGCGAAGCTCTAATCGCCGGTGTGGCGCTGCTCCTTGAACGGGTCGCCGTACATGTTGTAGCCGTTGCGCTCCCAGAAGCCGGGGCTGTCCTTGTCGCGCAGCTCCAGCCCGCGGACCCACTTGGCGCTCTTCCAGAAGTACAGGTGGGGAACGACGATGCGCACCGGCCCACCGTGGATCGGTTCGATGTCTTCGCCCTCGAACTTGTAGGCGACGATCGCATCGTCGGTGGTGATGTCGGCCAGCGGGATGTTCGTCGTGTAGCCGAACTCGGCGTGCTCCATCACGTACTTGGCGCCCTTCTGCACACCGGCCCTCTCGAACAGGTCGCGTACTCGCACGCCCGTCCATGTCGTGTCGAACTTCGACCACTTGGTGACGCAGTGGATGTCGAAGGTCGGCGTGACGGCTGGCAACGCCTTCAGTTCGTCCATCGTCAAGGTGAACGGCTTGTCGACCATCCCGAAGATCGAGAGCGACCATTCGCCGGGCGCGTAGGTGGGAACGTCTCCGACGTGCAGCACCGGGAAGCGATCGGTGAGGTACTGACCCGGCGGCAGCCGCTCAGGGTTGATGCCCTTGTCGGCCAGTTCTTTGCGGTTGCGTTCGAAGAAACCCATGGCTCTATTGTCGCATTGCGATCGACTTCGTTTCACTGACCAGCAGAATTCGCGACCTGATGTCGGTCTTGTAGGTTTTCAGCCATGAGTGACGTCACCGGCCCATCCTCCGACGGGTTCCAGACTCCGCCACCGAATGCGCCGCCTCCTCCCCCGCCGAACATGGCACCACCGCCCGGATACGTGCCATACGGCGCATCCACTCAAGGCGCCTACGCCACGTTCCAGCGCATCGGCGGGCTCGCCAAGTGGCTGACGATCGTGTTGATCGTGCTGATCCCCGTGTTGCTGTGGACGACGATCAACTCCTTCAGTGTGCGCAGCGAGGCCAAGGACTTCATCGCCAACCGAACCACCGAGAAGGAGTTCAAGGACAAGCTTGCCGCGTCCGCCGGCATCGGCGTCCTCTCGTTCGTCGTGCTCGTCGCCGTCGCCGTGCTCACGATCATCTGGATGTTCCGAATCGCCAAGAACCTGCAGGCGATGAACCGGGTGGCGACGTGGAAGCCGGGTTGGGCGATCGCCGGATGGTTCGTGCCACCTCTCGTGCTGTACGTCGTGCCGTTCTTGATGTTCCGCGATCTGTGGAAGGGCTCGGATCCGGACACGATGCACGACTGGCGCACCAACCGCGTCGCGCCCATCGTCACGATCTGGTGGATCCTGTTCGGTCTCGTGCCCCTCGTGACGATCACGGCGACGTTCTCGACGTTCTCGCTCAACAACTCGACGAGCAAGCAGGCCAACGACCTGGTCGATCGCTTCGGGGTGTCGATCGCGGCCAGCCTGGCCCAGATCGCGGCCGCGCTGTGCTTCCTGGTCCTCGTCCGCCAGCTCACGGCGCGCCATCAACAGGTCACATACGAAACCCAGGCATCCTGACGCTGGTGCCGCGACGAATCGGAACACGATGATCTTCCTCGTCCGTCATGCCAAGGCCGGCGACCGGCTGCACAACGCGCACGACGATCGCAAGCGACCTCTGTCCAAGCCGGGCTGGGCTCAGGCCGAGGCGCTCGCCGATCAGTTGATCGACGCCGGCGCCACCGGGCCGTTGATCTCCAGCCCCTTCGTCCGCTGCCGGCAAACCCTCGAACCACTCGCCAAGCGCCTCGATCTGGAGATCATCCGCGACGACAGCCTCTCGGAAGCGAAACCGTTCGAGCCGATGCTCGCCCTGCTGCAGACCACGCCGGATGGCTCGGTGCTGTGCAGCCACGGCGACATGATCCCCGACATGATCGCGGGCCTCGAGCGACGCGGCTGCAGGATCACCACCGCGCCCTACTGGAAGAAGGGATCAGTGTGGCTGCTCGAACGCGCTGCCGACGGCTCGTTCGTCACAGCCCAGTCGTGGCCGCCGCCGCTCTGACGGCGCCTAATCCGAGTAGCAGTGGAAGGAACTGCCGTCTCGATAGCAGTTGTCGCTCGAAGCGACCCATATCCAGAACAGCACGCCGATGACCAAGAAGATGATGCCGATGACGATCGCGGCGATCGCAAGGCCTTTGCCTCGTGCACCTTCGTTGCGACTGATCTGACCACGGCTCACCAAGCCGAAGATCAACCCGAGCAGTGCGGGCAGAGGGAAGACCCAGAAGCAGGGGATGACGTTGACGACGCTGAGCACGAAACCGGCGATCGACAGCCCGTTGGTGCCCTGCGGGGCCGCCGGCGGCATCGCGCCGCCAAAGGGCTGATACCCCATCGGAGGCTGCTGACCGTACGGCTGCTCGCCGAACGGGGGCGGATTGTTCCCAGGCGGAGGCGGCATGCTCATAGTGCGCCGAAGACTAGCCCGTGGTCGGGGTCGAGTCGGAGGACTCTGGCCGGACGTACTGATCCATCAGGCCGCGCATGTCCGACGACGGATCGTTGGCGAGGCATTCGCTCTTGCGGCGAGCAGCCTCGGTCTGATCGTCGTCGAAGTTCGCCGCGATGATGGCGAGGAAGCAGTGCGGGTCGGCGTAGGTCGGATCGACAGTGATCGCCTGACCGAGCAGGTCCTTCGCGCGCGCCATCAAGGTCGCCCCTGTGTCGGCATTCTGCGCTTGCGACGACACCGCGAGCACCCAGCCCGCGTACGTCAGCGCTTCGACGTTGTCCGGTTCGATGTCGAGCACCTTCAGGTAGCGATCGCTGGCTTGGCCGTAGTCCTGGGCTTCGAAGAACGCGTGCGCGTCGCTGAGCAACGTCGCAACCTGGTTGGGTGAGGTGCCGCCGGTGATCGTGTCGCCGGGGTCGCGCTGGCCGGCGTTGAGTGCGACGAGGATGCCCGCGACGATCCCGAACGCGACCACGCCCGCGGTGATCGCGATGAGGCGCTTCCAGTTCCGCGGGCGCTTCGGTGGCAGCGCCGACCGGCCCTCGTCGATCGCACGAAGCACGTTCGCGGCGCGAGCGGTGTAGCCATCGCGAAGCGCGGCATAGTCGGCCTCGTCGACATCGCCGGCAGCGCGCTCGCGTTCGAGATCAGCGATCGAGCGAAGCAGGAAGCGACGCTCCTCCTCCAGCTCGGCAAGCCGATCCGGATTCATCGCCGCGCGCATGGCCGGGGCAAGGACTGTCTCGATGTCGTCGGCCGGGCCGGTCGTGGCGGCCGGCTCGGTGTCAGGGCTCATCGTCCTGCTCGCGCAGTGCAGCGTCGACGAGCTCGCGGTCGGCATCGGACGGCCTCGCGTCGGCTGCGCGTTGCCACCGCCGGAAGGCCACGGCCAGACCGGCGATCGCGCACACGCCGGCAAACACGGGTAGGGCCCACACGATCGCGTCGAAACCGGTGGCCTTGGGGACGAGCTGAGTGCGCGTGCCGTAGTTCGTCTGGATGTATTGGATGATCTGGTCGTCGGAGTACGTTCCCTGCCGGACGAACTGCATCACTTGGTCGCGGATCTGACCGGCGGCCGCCGACTGCGACTCGTACACGCTCTCGCCGTCGCAGGTCGGGCAGGCGATCCGCTGGGCGATGCCGTCGACGCGGTCCTGATCCGTGAGCTCGCCGCCAGATCGCGTCGATCCGATGAGCAACGCGACAATGACGATGCCGAGCAGGACGGCCCAGCTCGGCCAGCGCTTGAGCCGATCGTTCCACGAGGCACCGCCGGCCGCTGGCGGCCTCACGGCTGTCGTTGCGCTCACGGGCAGCCGTCCGGTACCGGGAGCAGGCTGTAGATCGCGATCTGCTTGTTCAAGCATGTCGTCAACGAGTCGTCGGTCTGTTCGCTGATGGTGCGGAACACGACGTAGCCGTTCGGGTCGACGATCCAGGTCTCGGGCACCTTCGACACACCGAACGCGCCGGCGATCTGGGCGTTGTCGTCGACCAGCACCGGCCAGCTGACCTTGTTCTTCTCGAAGAACCCGACGGTGTCGCCGGTCTTGTCGTCCCAGACGACGGTGTAGAACTCGGCGCCGTCGGATATCTGCTGTTGTTCTGCGACGAACTTGACCAACTCCGGATGCTCTTGCACGCACGGTCCGCACGTGGCGTTGAAGAAGTTGAGCACGACCCAACTGCCCTTGCGCCGCTGCAGATCGAAGGACTTGCCGTCGAGCGTCGTCGTCCGCACCGACGGTGCCGCCTTGCCGATCAGCGGCGAGTACGCCGATTCGGCGTTGTCGCTCTTGGCCCGGATGAGGATCACGAAGAACGCTGCGATCACGACGGTCACGACGAGCACGATGATCGGCGCCACGCGGCGACTGCGCTCCGGCACGGCGTCGCCGACGATGTCGGCCGCGGCGTCGGTTGCAGGTTCGGCTGCGATCGTTTCCTCAGACACCGACCGGCTCCTCCACTGGTCGCGGTTCGTCGATGTCGGGCGGCGGCGCGGCACCGATCGGGGCGGATGTCGGCTCGGTGGGGCGGCGGCGACGCTTGCCCGGGAACGCCGAAAGCAAGGTGCCGACGACCATCGTGGCCCCGCCGATCCACAGCCAGATGATCAACGGCTTGATGAAGATCTTGATCGTCGCTGTGGTGTCGCCCGGCGTGGCGCCCGGCTCCATCGTCAAGTACAGATCGTCGAGGATGCCGCTGCGCACCGAAGGCGTCGGGATGTTGTTGCCGAAGTTGGTGAACGTACTGATCGCCGGGGCGTACGTCTTGCCATTGTCGATGCGGACGACGGTGCGCACACCGTTGCTGCGCGACGTGGTGAAGCCCTCGACCGCGGTGAGCTCGAACGTGTGCCCGCCGTAGCTGACCGGCGTGCCGACCACGAGATCCTTTCGTGAAGAATGGGTGTAGCTCGTCGATGCGACCAACGCGACCGCGACGATGATCACGCCGATGTGCACAACCATCCCGCCGTTGGCCCTGCCGACCAGGCCCCGCCACCCCTGCCGGCGCGTCGCCAGGATCAACTGCCTCGATGCGGCACCTCCGGCGAAACCGCCGAGCCCGAATGCAAGCAGCGGCGCCAGCCCCGTCGCACCGAAGATGAGCGGAACCACGATCGCGATGACCCCGCCCCACGCGGGCCAGAACAAGCGGTCGCGCAGCAGCTCGGTGCTGGCCTTGCGCCATGGCAGCACGGGCGCGATCGCCATCAGGAACAACAGGATGATGCCGAACGGGATCGACAAGCTCTCGAAGTACGGCGCGCCGACCTTGATCGTGCGGTTCTGCACGGCTTCGACGATGAGCGGGAACACCGTGCCGAGCAGCACCACGAACGCGAACACGGTGAACAGCACGTTGTTGGCGAGGAACGCACCTTCGCGAGACACCGGTGAATCGATCGCGCCCGGCGAACGCAACCGGTCGCCGCGCCAGGCGATCAACGACAGCGACACGACGGCGATCAGCCCGAAGAAGCCGAGCAGGTACGGGCCGATTGTGCCGTTGCTGAACGCGTGCACGCTCTTGATGACCCCGGAGCGAGTGAGGAACGTCCCGAGGATCGTCAGCGCGAACGTCGACACGAGCAGCGTGAGGTTCCAGACGCGCAGCATCCCTCGTCGTTCCTGCACCAGCACGGAATGGATGTAGGCGGTGCCCGTCAGCCACGGCAGCAGGCTCGCGTTCTCGACCGGGTCCCATCCCCACACTCCGCTCCAGCCGAGCACTTCGTAGCTCCACCATCCGCCGAGCAGGATGCCGATCGTGAGGAAGCCCCATGCGAACAGGGCGAAGCGGCGCGTCTCGCTGAGCCAGCGCTCGCCGGTACGACCGGTGATGAGCGCCGCGATCGCGAACGCGAACGGCACGGTCATCCCCACATAGCCGAGGTACAGGATCGGTGGGTGGAAGAGGACGAGGATGTGGTTCTGCAACAGCGGGTTCGGACCGGGGCCGCTCGTGACACCGAGCGGCCCGGCCTTGAACGCATCGGCGGGCCCGAGGGTGAGCACGAAGAAGAAGATGCACACGACGAACATCACGACGAGCGCCCACGCGACGAGTGGGTCGTTGAGGCGCTTGCGGAAGCGGCGGGCGATGACCGCGGTGTAGCCGACGAGGATGACGAGCCAGAGCAGAATGCTGCCTTCGAGCGCGCTCCAGATCGCGGTGATGTTGAAGAGGAACGGCGTGTCGGCCGAGCCGACCTGCTGCACGTACTTGAGGGAGAAGTCGCGTTGGATCAGCGCCCGTTCCATCACGCCGAACGCGAGGACCCCGGCCGCGGCCACGCCGAACGCATAGCGCTGCGTGCTGCGCAACAGACGGTCGTCGTGGGTGCGGATGCCGTAGACCGTCGCGAGCGCACCGAACGTCGCGCACACCAGTCCGATCAGCAGGACCGAGTGCCCGAGCGTGCCGTTCACTGTTGCTGCAAGCACGCTGCCGACTCTTGGCTCGCCTCGTCGAGGCGATCCTTGTTCTTCGCCTCGTACTCGTTGCTGTGCTTGACCTCGACCTCATCCCCGTCGAACACGCTCGTCTCCTTGCCGTCGACGACCTGTGTCTTCAGCTCCCCATGGACCACGACCGGGATGCACTCCTGGAACAGCCCGCCCGGGTCGCCGTCGTAGACGACCGGCACGGTGACGCTGTTGAACGAGATGTCGAACCTCGTCACGCCGCCGGACGACTTCAGCGAGTGCTCGACGACCGTCCCCTGGATGCGGAGTTGCCGACCCGCCTCACACCCGCTCTTGTGGCCGACTTCGTCGACGTTGCAGTAGTAGTCGAGCGAACTGGTGAGGAACTTGGTCAGCACCACGCCCCCGGCCGCGAGTACGAGCACGAGGACCCCGATCGACACCCACTTGCGCCGGTTCCGAAGCGGCGCCGCGGCGGCCGGCTCGGCGGGCCTCGGCGTGAGGTCCACGGGCGTCATCCCCACGGCTTGTCCTCCGGCGGCAGCTGGGCCGCAAGCCGCCGGCCGCGGCGCAGGTAGTAGGCGGCCAACGCGACCGAACCGACGAACGTGGCGATGTATGTGGCGAGGATGAAGCCGACATCCTCCATGGCGATCACGGCGGCACTCATCACAGACCTGCCTCGCTGCGCCGCTGCTCGAGCGCGAAGTCGAGACCCTTGTCCTCGAGGGCATCCTGCATCGCGAGCACGCGTTGACGATGCATCACCAGCCACACGAACAACAGCGTGAACGCGATCAGCGAGATGAACAGCGAGAACAGCATCAGGTCGTGCAGCTTGACCTTGGTGGTGTCGCTCACGCTGCCGTCCTGATGCAGGCCGCGCCACAACTTCACGCTGAAATGCACGAGCGGTATCTCCAACACGGCGAGAAGCGCGACGACCGCCGAGCGCCGCCCGCGCTGCTGATGGCTGCCGCCGAGGCCGCGGACCGCGAGATATCCGATGTAGGTGATGAAGAGGAACGCCGTCGTCGTGACCCGCGCGTCCCACACCCAGAACTTGCCCCATGAGAGGCGACCCCAGATCGCGCCGGCGAAGAGGGTGAGGGCCATGAAGAGCACGCCGACCTCCGCACTCGCGCCGGCGATTCGATCCCACGTCAGCGAAGTCGTCCGCTTCCAGAGGAACGCCAACGAGGCGAGCGCTGTGACACCGAACGCGACGTAGGCAACCCACACCGTACCGACGTGGATGTAGAGGATGCGCACGCTCTCGCCCTGGACGACGTCTTCCGGCGACAGGAACAAGCCGAAGAGGACCAGTAGCGCCATCGAGATCAGGGTCGCGATGCCGAGGACCCGGGTGAAGGGCGTACCCGTCGGAGACGATCGCCGCACCGACGAGCTCGCCGCTGAGCGCGCCGCTGAGCGCGCGGCGTCGCTCGCCTGATCGGTGGTCAGTTGCATCGCCGAAGTGTCCGTGTCTGGCATGGAGCTGTCATTCCTCGATCAGGGGCCCGAAAGCCAAGGTGCCACCGACACTGAACAGTGCGACGAAAACGCCCAGCAGGCCCAACCACGGCCAACCATCCGACACGACCGCACCGCTGGTGCCGAGCGCAGCTTCCGTTGCGCGAGTGGCACCAATCAGCACCGGCGCCACCACCGGGAGCAAGAGGAGCGGGAGCAACGTTTCCCGTCCGCGAACGCCGGCAGCAAGGCCGCCGTAGAGCGTACCCACGAGCGCCAGTCCAATGGTCGCGGCGAGCAGGGTGGTGACCAAGAGCACGACGCCACCGGCGTGCAACTTGGAGTTGTAGAGCACGACGGCGAGGATCAGCAGCAGGATCTCCAGCACCGCCAGCTGGGCCGCGAGGGCGAGGGCCTTGCCGAGGAAGATGCCGGCGGGGTCGACGCCGGCCGCGCGCATCGCCTCCGTTGCGCCATCCGCTGTTTCGATCGCGAACGCTCGCTGGACGAGGATCAGCAGGCTGAACAGGGTCGCCAGCCACACCAGGCCCGGCGCGACCTTCTCGACCACCTCGTCGGTCTTGAGCGCGAAGGCGAACATGACCATCACGATCATCGCGAACGGCAGGACCTGGTTGGTGACGACACGGCTGCGCAACTCGATGCGCAGGTCCTTGGCCGCGATGAGGCGGGCGATACGAAACATCAGCCGGCCGCCTGTGATCGGTTGTCACCGTCGGGCGCCACCTGTGACTCGCGGACCTGCCCTCCGACGACTTCGACCAGGCGCGTCGCGAGCGCGCCGGCGCGCTCCAGCTCGTGGCTGGCGACGACGATCGTGGCCCCGGCCGCAGTGGCCTCGCGGAGGGTCGCGTCGAGCTCGTCGCGTCCGGCGGCGTCGAGGCCGGCGTGCGGCTCGTCGAGCAGCCACAGTTCGGCGCGGCGCGCGATCAGGCATGCCAGCGCGGTGCGCCGCTTCTGCCCCGCCGACAGCTTGGCGACCTGCACGTCCTTGAGTCGCTGGGCCAGCCCCATCCGAGTCATCGCCGCACCCACTTCTGACTCCGACGCTCCGATCGTCGCGCCCCAGAACCTGACGTTCTCGGTCACGGTCAGATCGCTGTAGAGGCCGTTGGCGTGGCCGAGCAGACCGACACGCTTGCGCACCGCTTCTCGGTTGGTTCGCAAGTCGAATCCGAGCACGTTGCCCTCACCCCGAGCCAGCGGCATCAGGCCCGCGAACAGGCGCAGCAGCGACGTCTTCCCCGCTCCGTTGGGGCCCTGCAGGAGGACGATCTCACCGCGTTCGACCGTGAGGCTCGCGCCCGCCAGCACCGGGAACTGCCCGAGCACGGCCACAGCGTTCGAGAGGTGCACAACGGTTTCCATGGAGCACTCAGACGCTACTCACCGAGGGCCCGAGCGACCCAGCGTGCAGGCCTGACGAGGACGTTCACGCGCAGCGACGTGACCTCGGTTCGGACCGTTGTGGCGCTATCGTCGCTCCTCGTGGCGGAGACCGGCGATCCCAAACAACCAGGTGACGACTGGGCGGAATGGCTCGACGCGGAGCTCGCCAAGGGCGCGCCCGCGGCGCCATCGGTGCCGGCAACGGACCGCGAGCCGATCGCACCCAGCGTCGCCCCGCCGATCGCCCCGCTCAGCGCACCGACGATCACGACAACCCAGGCAGTTCCGCCTGGGCCCGAACCGGACGAGTTGCCGGATCCGAGCCGCCCACCGGTACGGGCCACGGCCGCGCTGGAACAGGCCGCCGCAACCGCCCCCGCGAAGCGCAAGCGAATCAGCCGATGGGACCGCCCACCAGAGCCGCGCGACTGGCGCTGGGTTGTCGGACACATCGGCCGGGCCCTGATCACGCTCGGGCTCCTGATGTTCGGCTTCGTCGCGTATCAGCTGTGGGGCACCGGCATCCAGACCGCGCGGGCCCAGCACAAGCTCGAGAACCAGTTCGAGAACAAGCTCGACGAGCTCGAAGCCGCCGGCATCACACCCGACACGTTCCCTCCCGACACGACGAGCACCGTCCCGCCCACCGTCGTTCCCGGCGACACGTCCGTGCCAACGACCACAACGGTTCCGGCGGAGACGACGACCACCGTCTCGACCGGGCCGGTCGCGCAGGACTACGGGCCGATCAAATGCGGCGACGGGCTGGGCAAGATCACGATCCCCGAGATCGACGTCAACTTCTACTACGTGGCCTGCGTCGGCAAGGACGAGTTGAACCGCGGCGTCGGTCACTTCCCGAAGTCGGTGGTGCCCGGCCAGATGGGCAACGCCGCCCTCGCCGGCCACCGCACCTCGCATCTCGCTCCGTTCGGTGACCTCGATTCGTTGGAGCCCGGCGACGCGATCCAGATCGAAACCATCCTCGGTGGCGCGTACACGTATGTCGTGACGGGATCGGAGGTCGTCGACCCGAGCGACTACCACGTCGTCACCGACTCAGATCCGAACAAAGCGACCCTGACGTTGATCACGTGCACGCCCAAGTTCACGTCGAAGCAGCGACTCGTCATCCACGCCGAGCTCGACCCGACGCGTAGCCCGACACCGGTCGGCATCGGCCAGCTCTTCTACGGCGAGGACGACGCCGGCTTCGGCGGCACGACGGAGGACGGCTTGAGCGACGAGGGGCCGAGCGGCGAGACGAGCACGAC
>Ga0075364_10002091_pt1 | contig 11150 bp, 12 predicted proteins | sample EndMetdeltDD1764_FD_71517 | JGI IMG/M metagenome (GOLD analysis project Ga0075364, IMG submission 71517) | Populus endosphere microbial communities from Tennessee, USA - Endosphere MetaG P. deltoides DD176-4 | ecosystem: Host-associated > Plants > Roots > Endosphere | place: USA: Tennessee...
GGGCCCAGCTCGTCGGCGGTGCAGCTGCTCACGCACTCGCTGCCCTGGAACAACACACTCACGATCACCACGTCAGCGCCCGACGATCCGCTCCTGGCCTCGACGCCGGCGGTCACGCTGGCCGACCGCCTCGGCCGCAAGCGCCTCAGCGAACCATGGCAGCAACTGCTCACCCACTACGACACCGCGACCCGCGCGGTCCGCTCCGCACACCGTCGTCAACTCGCCCGGGGATGGCGCAGCACCGACCTGGCGGCCTCAAAGGACCGCGACCGCACCCTGGGCGCCGGGATCGACGACTAAACAGCCCGCGAATGCGGCTCTGGTGGCGGACGCCGGCGGGCGCTCCCGCGACGATGACCCCATAAGCACGCGCCCCGAGCCCTATAGCCCCTATTGCGGGCTCATAGTCAATGAAGACGAACAGTACGAGAAGGTGCAATGCGCAACGCTTGTGGCGATTAGCGCCCCCACCCGGACGGGAAAGACCCGGCGTCTGCTAGCGCCGGCGGCGGTCGGAAGCGGCCGAAACCGCGCATCCGTGTCCGCCACCGCCGCGCGCCATCCCCGCACGACTGTCACCTAACGACGTTAGTGCCAGGCGCAACACGCCGGACGTCCTCTGTCCCGGCGTGTTTCGACGCGGAGAACCAAGCGGCCGCTAGGTCCAGTAGGCGGGCAGTGACTGCATGTGGTCTTTATCGCCGTGCTCCAGCGCGGTCAATTCAGCTATGGCCGAGGGCCCTTCGAGGGACGAGAGTCCGTTCGTCCAGGTCGCGATTCGGCCGCGGTACCAGCCACGCCAATCGACATCGAGCCCACCAGCGGCCAACCCGGCGTGGTACCAGGCACCTTCCCAATCGCGCCATCGACGGCGGCCTTCAGTCGCCCGCTCAGCGAAGCTTCGAAGTACGGGGTTCTGCGAGGCGGCCTCGGTGAACTCCCTTACCACCTCGGGTTCATCGGCGTCAGCCCCTGGCATCAACTGTTCTGTCCGCTCGCGGGTCTCGTTCACCTCGGCCACCGCCGCGTACCAGGCGTCCAGCGCCACCCTCCAGCCTGATCCGGTTTGCGGCTCCCAGGGCTGTACGTCGAGGGTCAAAATATCATGCACCGCAAGGATATTGCTGCACTCAAGGGCCGCGCCTGAGGTATCGCCAACTATTGCTGGCGACAGGCCGTGTCGCCAGTTTGGATCCAGGGTTCCAATACGCGCGTCCATGAGTATCGGCTTGAGCAGCACGTAACGAGCCCACCCGTACTGGTGGCGTGCGCCCTGTTGTTGAAGCTCCCATATGTATGAACTCATGAGCCGTCCGCCAGGTCGTCTTCGACGCTCACTAGAGCCTTGACGATCATGTCGTGCACGTCAGGGTCGCCGGTGACGGCCGCGGCGTAACACATGTCAGGTAGCGGTAGCGGTCGGTTAGCCCAGCCGCCAATATGTTCGGCGGTACGGGCTATCAGCCAGTGCGCCCGATAGTTGGCCAGCTCTTCACTGCTGTCGCGGGGGTGGCCTGCCCCGCCGATCATGAACGCGGGTCTGGACATGGCGGTGGTGCCGTTGAAGGTTTGAGCTTCCTCGTTGTATTTGGTCCACTGCTGCGTGCTGGGCTCATGGTCACCGCCGCGGGCAACCCAAATGTGGCGCAGCGCATCAGGGACACCGCCGTCGATAGCTTGGGCCTGAGTAGTCGCCGCGGCCATCAGTGCGGCGCTCACTCCCGAGACGATCCTGTCCGGACAGATCGGATCAGCGCCCATGACCCGCAGAAGACGCGTATAAACCTCGGGCCACAGCACCGCCAGCCGGTGCACGTGCATATCGTCGAGCACCGGAGCAGGCACCTGGACGCCAGGCTGCAGCAACGGATTGGTTTCTCGCGTGCACGCTGGCGGATGTTCCACCCCCGCGTCCCGGAGCACGGGCGTCGGGAGTGTGCTCGCAGCCGCGACCAGGCGCCAGCCCCACTCGGCACGCCGCTGGGCGTACTCCACGAGCACGCGTGCTGGATCGGACCAACCGAACCACAATTGCCGAAAGCTGTCGTCTATCAACGGATCTGTCGCTAATACCCGCACCGAGCGCGGAACGAAAACGCCCGCCGGGATATAGCTGGCTCCGTCGTTGGACGTGATGACGGTTTCGGTCCCGCTCGGGGAGCGGAAAACCCCGACCGCCCACCCCGTCAGGTAATTGCCCGCCATGTAGGAGGCATGCTGCAACTTCCAGACCAACTCCTTCGCCGCCGCCGCATCCGCTGACTCGCGCCGCTCCCGCGCGGCCGCCGTCTGGCCCGCGGCCACCACGCTCGCCGGAATCAGGGTCGGCCCAGCACCGGCGGCCGCTGCCGCCGGCGCTGCCGATGGGGCATTGCTACCAGCGCCGAGAGCGCCTGCCGGCACCGTCGCCGCAGGAGGCGGAACAGCCCCGGCAGGGGGTCCCATCGAGCCAGGCGGAAGCATCATCGACGCGCCGCCGGCGGTACCCATACCCGCCCAGGCTGGAGCTGCGGCGGCGGCCACCATGCCTGAATGAGCGGCGGCCGCTGGCACGCCACCGCCCGCTGTCGCCGAGACCGGCGTCGCCTGCCCGCCAGCCGACAGGGCCGGTGACGGACTCGCTGGAGCTGGCGGGGGCGCAGCGGGCATTCCCCCACCGATAGCCCCGCCGGTCGACATCCCTTGGGTAAAGGCTGCAGCGGGTGACCCCGCACCTGAGCCAGCGCCCGGCACCCCACTTGCACTCGGCAATCCGATTCCAGCATCGGGCGTTTGGCCCACACCGCTACCCAGAGGATTAGAGCCCATCCCGGGCATTCCGCCACTTCCCAGGGCGCCAGGCATCTTCGGCGCACCACCGGAACCCATCCCGCCGCCGCTCATGCCGCCCATCGACGGCACACCGCCACCACTCAGAGGTGCGGCCCCTGCCGCCGGAGAAGCCACACCCGGCGTCGGCTGCACCGGTCCCGTCACGACCTTGATCCCCTCATCACCGGTTGCCGGTTTGATCCCGGGTTGCGTCGTGGACGTTCCCGCTGAATCCGTTGGCGACATCGCTGGCGGTGATTGATCACTGCCTTCTTGAAGTGGTGTCGACTTTGAGCTGTCGTCCTCCTGGGGAAGTGCTTTCTTGGGGTTGTCGTCCCCCTGTGTGATGCCGGGTGACGGACTATCGAGCGGTTGCACTGGCGGGGCCGAGGGGGCGTCGCCCCACTTCGTCAAAAGATATAGCGCCCTGGTATTTTCAGTGCTCTTCTTGAACGAGGTGTGCGACGCCATTGCAGCGGTTACTCCCGCCTCGGTCCGGTACCGGGCGATGCCGTGATACTGGGTCACCAGGGCTTCGGCTTCGCCTGGAAGTTTCGCGCTCGCGATCTTGGCATCCGCCTCACGGACAAGCTGCTCCTGACCTGACCGTGTCTCGCGCAGCACGGTGGCGATATCGGCACACTTGTCAGCCAATTTGGCATGCCATTCGGCGATCGTCTTGGCTTCCTCGGCCAACACCGCGTTCACCCGGTGAACCTCGTCAAAGCCCTGCGAATCGGCCGCATCGCGGAATCTCGCGCTGTCAGTCACGATCTGCTGGTGGATCCCGTCCCACGACGTTGCACCAGCCCGGTACGTCTGCTCCTGGGCATCCCAATGCTCAGCGTCCGGCGGCTCCAAATCCGGCGTAACGATCAGTCGCCCATACGATCCCGCAGACCCTCCGGCAGCAGGCATCAGCTGAACCCGCACTTTGCATCAATCACGTCGACCAAATCATTGCCCTGCGTGATGGCGTAATTCGCCGCGTTCCAGTCGCGCATGTTGACCCCATGCATGCTGTCGATCTGAGTCCCAATCCAGGCGATGATCGGCGCCCTAACTTCTAAGGGTGTCGCCGAGCCTATCTGCGTCCGCAGGAACGCGACCTGCGAAGTCATAGTGCGCTTTTCGACGGTTCGCGCTTCGTAGGTTTCACCGCTGGACCTGCCGGTTGTTGCGGCAATCGACGCACGCTGTTTTCCAGCCGAAGTGATGACTCGGGCAGCCCGATCCCACGCCGTACAGGCGGCCGCCTTAGCGGCCTGGGTGTCGCTCCTGCTGTACGTCAGTGGGGCCGGCGGAACCACGTTCACTGTGTGCCGTGCCGCTTCGATCGGACAGGCGAGGGCCAGGCCGCTCGTCACCACGGCACCTAATGCGACCGCGAACGCCGCCGTCGAAGCGGTGATCCCGGTGCGGCGTCGCCACAGGCCCCTCATCGTCATGACACGACGGTATCGCGAGCGAGTGACACCGGGCCACCGCCGCGGGCACATTCGAAAGAGCGACTTCACGCAGTTCTGTTGCCTATAGATAACACTCGGCAATTCAGCGCTGGTGGAGGTGTGCCTGAACTGGTCGAGATTTGGCATGAAAAAAGCCTCGCGCGTCGAATCGAGGTTCGACGGCCGCGAGGCGGAAGCCAGAAGCGAGCGCCTGAGCGCGTCGCCCACTCGGTGAGCCAGTCCGTTCCGCGCCAGAAGTCCCAAATTCCCTATCCTGGAGGCATGACAAGCGAGGACGGTGACGCCGGATCAGAGCTTCCTCCGCCCCCCACTCCCCCGCGCCGCTTCGGTCAACTGCCCGACCTTGCTGTCCCAGACGACTTCGACGAGCCGCTACCCCCTACCGAAGCCGCGGTGTGGGAAGGGCCAGACCCGGCCGACGAGGACACCAACGCTGCACTCGACGACGATGACTGGCCTATCGATGAGGCAGACCTGTAAGGCGCTGCGAGAGTCAGAAGCCGACAGCACGCTCAGCGAGGAGGAGATCCGCGCCCGCTACGGCATACCGCGGTCAGACTCTAACGGATGAGATTCCCACTATCTATGTCTCGCAGGGGACAGATGACGGACTAACGCGCCGCGGTCATCGACTGCGGCGACCTCACCGCGCACCTTCGAGGGAGCCAGGCGGTCGATTCTGCAGGAATGCCGTCACTCGTCGAGAACTACTCGGGGTTCAAATGGTCTGCTGCCGTTGTAATCACGTTCGAGCTGGTCACACAGATCAGCCATTGCTTTGCGAATGAACTGTTGTTGAGTACTGATGCCGGTATGGGGCCGCGTCCACGCGATGGTGTTGACCATGCGCTCTTTCAATTCTTCAGGCACCGAGAGCAAGATATCGACAGACTTTCGACTAGGGACGCTCCGACCAACTCCAATGTCCTTACCTGCAGCGCACACAACACCATCCTTGATATCTGAAATCAAACAACTCGGTCGGCTCCCGCTCTATTCGGCTCCTCGTCGATATCCCCGCGCGCCCATGTCCGCTAGTCGATGACGCTGTCGGCGGCACCCACCCTACGAGGAAGTCAGGTACCCCTTGAACACCCGACGGCACAGGCTTATTCACGATCCCCGAGTTCAGACGAGTCCACGGTTACCCTCGCCATGTAGGCAGTAGCTCGACCGATGAGTTCTGTCACCGCTGGATCCAGGAGCTCTGCGACTGTGATACCCAGGCTTTTAGCGTATGCAACTACGAGATCATGATCCTCTTTACTAACGCGCTTCGCTAGAATTGCTGTGTTCAAACGCTTTTCGCGATAGCGCCAGTTACGGCGGCGGCCGCTAGCACCCTCGGACATTAAACTCCGCACTATGAATGCCCGCCAGAGTCAGGCCGCTCATTCTTCGTGCAGCCAAGCACTCTTGCTTTCGAGGCAACAGGACACGGCCTTGGGCGATGCAACTCTTAGGTCGCGCAGTTCCAAGACGCACTCCTCGAAGCTGAACCCTCCGTCAGCCAGTGCCTTCATCCATGCGATGAGTGCCCGCCCCTCATTGGCCTGAGAAGCACGAGCCCAAATCCGCCCATACGTGACCGCCACCGAATGTGCGTAGGCTTCACGAACCACTGTCGAAGCGTCGTCGAAGAGTGCTTGTGAGATCGAGGCATACCGCTCCAGGTCGTCAGTGCGAATACCGCAAACACTGAGATACAGTGCCGCGTTTGTCACTTCATTACGCCAAAGGTCCTGCAGAGTTGAGCCATGCGCGCTTCTTGATTGAAGGACGTGTACAAAGTCTGCGCCGATCACGTACGTCGGTGACTGGATCGCAGCCCCATGACTGAGTGACATTACTGACACATCCTGGGCGCTCGTGCGGCCTTGAAAAGAGGAAGCCAGGTCGACGCACGCGCCCCCAAGAAGCCTCCAGAGCTCCATCAGGTAGTCACCATGCTGCGTGAGCGGGTATGTCATGAACACCGACCCATCAGGTAGGACCTCGGCGGTTGAAACCCCGAAGGAGCGTGCCCAGAGTGCTGCTTGCCCAATGACATCCGCAAGTGCAGCATGTCTCCTGCCGAGCTCGAATCCGCGGCTGTTTGCCTGACTCAGTTCATCGTTCACAAGATGCCTCCGTGACTTCGGAGAAGCCTCTCGGACCTGTTGTCGCCGTCGCCGCAACGATGAGGCGCGCGCGCCCGAAGGGCGCCAGCTGGCCATCGCCACAAGCCTGCAGCCGACCTGGTGCGGTACACACCCCCAGGCTACCGGTACAGCGCGGTGGTTGACCACTAATCCAAAGGTATTACCTAACAACAGCACTGGTCGGCACCCAGCCGACTGTCAAGAGGCATATATTCATGGAATAACGAATGTTCTACCGGTGCACAATAAGTCACAAACTAATAGTCAACTAGTGCTCAACTAGTGCTCAACTAGTGCTCAACAATGCTGCTGCAGAGTCATTTTCGGGTTGCCAGGTCCGCTCGGGTAGACCACAGAGGACGCATATCTGCGGTCCTTGCGCAGATCAATCTGATGCCCCTTTGCGCAGACGACATGGCCGGTCGGGGCGGAGCGCCCCGCGCCGTTCCGGAATCACCCCTTGTCCGGGCAGGATGAGGACAAGCGTCGAAATATGGGTGAAGTCGCCCAAGGTGGTGGACGCCGTTTCATCTGTTCAACTACGTTCCGGTTAACCGAGATTGCTACAGCTCGTGACAGCCGGAGTGAGCTTGCACCCCGTCCGTCCGAGCGTTCGCCTTTGGCCGTTCGAGAGAGTTTGGAAAGTGAATGATCGACGCAATGACATTGGTAAGTGGGGGCGATAGATGAGTTGGAAGGCACTCAACTGGGCAATAAGTATCGAGGTCTCGACTCCGATCGAGCGACTTATCCTCGTGCTGCTAGCGAACCGCGCAGACGAGAGCCTCTCCTGCTACCCGTCCCTCGGTACGCTCGTGTCGGAATCTCGTGCTGCGCGAAGCACGGTCCTAAAGGCGCTGAGCAAGCTGGAAGAGGCCGGGCTCGTTGTACGAGTTGCCCAGTACCACAAATCCGGAGCCAGACGACCAAGTCACTACCATCTCAATCTTCCCGATGCGATGCACTCGCGCCCCAGTCTTGATGTCGGACTCCCCCAGTCCGCCAACGCGACCGGGCCCGTCCAGTCTCCAGACCGGGAAGGTTCACCTCCCGGACCGCCGGAGGTCCAATTCACGGACCCCTTGAACCCTTCAAGAGAACCACCATCCGAACCATCATCGGCCTCCGTGCTGGAGTCTCTTCCCACACCGTGGCGAATTAGCAGCAGCGAAGCGAGAAGGTTGTCACCGGCAATCGAGGAGGCTTTTGCGGCGGGCTGGACATCGCAAACGTTGGTGGCCCACCTTTCATCCCGGCCTGAGGGAGTCCGTAATCCCGCTGCCGTTCTCGCCTCGCGTCTATCTGAGCTGCCAGCTCCACCGACCTTTTCCATACGACAAAAGACACCGTGGTGTGGCGAGTGCGAAGACCCCTTGTCTCGCACGATCACAGTCACAAAGTCGGACGGCACAGAAGCAGCGGAGTTCTGTCCACGATGCAGCCCACAAAAGCAGTTTCAGGCCAGCAACAGATCGACGGCTCGCGGAGGGAGGTGAATCAAATGGATTCGAACGTATTCGATGAGCTTCCGCTCCTCTTAGCCGTACCACGCGCGGCGGCGATTTTAGGAATCAGTCGTGCTGCGGCGTACCGTCTCGCGGCGTCTGGCGAACTTCCCGTACGCAGATTGGGAGGGCGCGTCTACATCGTCACCTCAGAGCTACAGCAACTGATCGCCTCGTAAGAAACTCTCCAAGTCGAGACGGCAGTTTCGTGCACGCTTATCGTATTCGCCGGGTTATCCCTGACGGCAGGTCTTTTCGCCGGCCCGGCACAGCGTGCAAGCGACCACAGTACTAACACCAGCAGGAGCGTGGATGACGACGACCGAAGAACCACCCCCTAAGCGCACCCGCCGCACTGAGCCAATTACGCGGCGCAGCGCCAAGAACGGCGCAGTGAGCTACACATTCCAAGTGGACGTCGGGACCCACGCTGACGGCACCCGCGACAGACAGCGGTTCACTTTCTCCACGTTCGCGGAAGCCCGCCGTGAGTACCGAAAAATCTCGACGGAGGTTGCAGCGGGGACGTTCGTAAAAAGAGACCTCACCACCGTCGCCGAATATTTGGCAAGGTGGCTCGACGGAAGACGCGACGTCAGGGCTAATACCCTTGCAGGTTACCGACATTCGTTAAAGCCCGTTATCGACAATCTTGGCGGCTTGGGTTTGCAACAACTACGAACGTCCGACATCGACGCCCTGGTAACACTGCGGCTGAATGGCACGCCCATTTCCCAGCGTGAGAGGCGCGGACGGCGCGCTGCTGAGGTATTGGCGTACTTGCGGTCAAGATCCGGCGGTGCCCAATATGCGGAAGTTCGTGACGAACTCGGCAATCCTGGCGTCAAGGCCTTAGATCGGCTGGTCGCCTCGGGCGAGGTGATACGGCCTAGCCGCGGCCGATATGTTGCCGTTCGGGACAGCGATCCCGTGCAGTCCAAGATTCCAGGCAACGTTAGTTCCCGGACTGTCGTGACAATGCTCGTGGTGCTGTCGTCCGCCCTCGACGACGCTATGAGGGAGGGCCTTGTAGCCCGAAACGTAGCGCGTTTAGTGAAGAGGCCCGCGGTGGAGCATCACGAAATGGCCACTTGGACAGCAGAACAAGCGGTTCGGTTTCGCGAGCATGTGCGCGGCGATCGGCTCGCCGCATGTTGGCTGCTGACCCTGGCAGGGCTTCGCCGGTCGGAAGTTCTAGGACTACGTTGGTCCGATGTTGACCTCGATGGCGGAACGGTCACCATCGCTCAGGGTCGTGTTGTTGCAGAAGGCCAAGGCACTATCACCGGAGACCCGAAGTCCAAGCGGTCTCGCAGGGCACTACCGATGCCCGCCGAAGTGCTCACCGCACTGCGCGTCTTTAGGCTCCGCCAGTCTGAAGAACGCCTCGCCATCGGCTCGGAGTATCCCGACACCGGGTTGGTCGCCGTCAACGTGATTGGCCTCCCTATCCGACCGGAGACGTATTCAGGCGAATTCATGCGGCACGCGAAAGACGCTGGTGTGCCTTCAATTCGGTTACACGACGTTCGACATACCGCAGCCACCATGCTGCTCGATCGCGGAACAACACCCTCGGCTACTGCAAAATGGCTCGGCCATGACCCAGCGATTACGCTTCGGGTATACGGGCACGTATATGACAGCGCACTTGCGGCGGCGGGCGACACACTGCTTCGGGGCCACTAATTCTCGCGCCAGGGCGCCGAGCGATCAGCGCAAGGAGCCGTCTCAACAGCGCGAACCGCTGTAATAGCCGCCTTGGCGCAGTCACGCCGGACGCGGCCCTGCGATCAAATCACCTAATTCAATTGAGGATTTGTGATGTTGGCCCAACAAGCTCAGGCCGGCACGCTACGCGCTCGCGCGTGCCTCAACCCACTTAATCAAGCGGCGACGGCGTTCTGCGATGCGCTCGGGATTCTGCTCGGCGTCACGCTCGGCGGCATCGGCTTCCGCCCAGGCGCGACGCATATCGGCGTCGTGGAACTCCACAGTCTTCGCCATCACTCACCCCTTTTCGGACGACGCCAGCATACCTGCGCTCCCCGACAAAACCCGTTAGGCACATTCTAGTTCCCTCGCTGCTGGGAGGCCTTGGCGATGCGGGCGGGCGTCATCGTCGTCGCTTCGGCGGCGGCAAGCAGGTGTGCCAGAACTTTGATGGATGCGACGTCCGAGTGCGAGAAACCGTCAGCCTCGAGCGTGTTGGCTGTCAGCATCCCGAAAGCGAGCCTGTCCGCGCGGACGGCGACCGACACAAACGCCCTGTACTGCCGATTCCTAGAGACGTCCCATGAGGCGGGAACCGCGGCGTTCGTGTCATTACTCCACTCGACATCGCCACTATCTATCAGGTCCCATACCCCCTGATCACTGCCGTGGCCCTCGACGAACTGGCTGGTGAAGGAGTCTTCGCGATTTCGGGAGTCACTGTAGGTGCCCGACTGCATCACCCTGGATTGAGCACCTAGGTCTTGCACCCGAAAGTAGGCAGCCCTCGGCGCTTCGCTCTGGACGAGATCGCAGACCTTGCTAACGATTGACGTGCGAAACCCGCTGATCTCCACATCCTTCGTCGCCTGATCCAACACGGAGAGCCGGCGCAGCTTGTCGGCAGTGCCGAGCATGGCCCCGTTGATAAGCAATGAAGTGCGACGAGACTCTGCCTTGAGGGCTTGGTCGAGCGAGACCCGCTCCTCCTCCTGTTGGCGCTTGAACGTGCGCTCGTTGCGGAACTTGAAGAAACCGACAACAGCGGTCGCCACCGCGAGGCAGCCGGCCAGAATGCGGATCGCGACGAGCCAATTGCCCGGCGGAACGAGGCTGACCGCAAAGGTGGCCGCCGCGGTCAGAACAGCCAGCGCCGTCAGCGCGAAGTTGAAGGCGACCGCCTGATCCTTGACAGCCTTCGTCTTCTCCGCCCCCACCGCGGCAGCATCTCACACAGGGTCGACGTAACCGAACAATGAATCCCTACTCGCGCAGTCTTAAAACGGTTCCGCCACCCCTCCTCGGCGCCCTGGCGCCGGCGCGCCGGCGCCTGTTCAAAGCTCTTGGCACACTCTTGGCACAACGGGGGTTTGAAATCGAGAGAAAAACTTGGCCGTAACTCTCTGACCAGGAATTTTGATGGTGGGCGCGGACGGTTTCGAACCGCCGACCGCTGGTGTGTAAAACCAGAGCTCTACCCCTGAGCTACGCGCCCGATCCCGGGCAGG
>Ga0075364_10002092_pt1 | contig 11141 bp, 8 predicted proteins | sample EndMetdeltDD1764_FD_71517 | JGI IMG/M metagenome (GOLD analysis project Ga0075364, IMG submission 71517) | Populus endosphere microbial communities from Tennessee, USA - Endosphere MetaG P. deltoides DD176-4 | ecosystem: Host-associated > Plants > Roots > Endosphere | place: USA: Tennessee...
ACCGACCGCCCGCTGCGCCCGTGCTTCCCCGACGGGTTCCGCAACGAGGTCCACATCGTCGGCACCGTGCTGGCCGCCGACATGGTCAACCCCCACGACGTCGCCGTCATCAACGGCGCGTCGGCCGCGCTGAGCCTCTCGGACATCCCGTTCGACGGCCCGATCGGCGCCGTGCGCATCGCCTTCACGGCTGAGGGCACGTGGATCCCGCACCCCACCTACGAGGAGGGCGAGGAGTCCACGTTCGAGATGGTCGTGGCCGGGCGCCTGCTCGACGACGGCGACGTCGCCATCTCGATGGTCGAGGCCGGCGGCACCGAGGCCTCGTGGGAGGCCTTCCAGGACGGCGCTCCCAAGGTCGACGAGGCGGTCCTCGCCGGCGGCCTCGAAGAGGCCAAGAAGTACATCCGCCAGTCCGTCGAGATGCAGCGTGAGCTCGTCACCAAGGCCGGCGGGAAGAAGGACCTCCTCGAGTACGAGGTCCAGATCGACTACACCCCCGAGATCTTCGCCGCCGTCGAGACCGCCGGCCGCGACCAGATCACCAAGGTCCAGACGATCTCCGACAAGCACGAGCGGCTCGTCGCCGAGGGCGACCTGCGCGCCGAGCTCATCGAGCAGCTGGCCCCGCAGTTCGAGGACGAGGCCAACGCCGAGAAGTACATCAAGGCGGCGTACCGTTCGCTGACCAAGGCCATCGTGCGCAAGCGCATCGTCGAGGAAGGCGCCCGCATCGACGGTCGCGGTCCCGCCGACATCCGCCCGCTCTCGTCGCAGGTCGGCGTGCTCCCCTCGGTGCACGGCTCGGGGCTGTTCCAGCGCGGTGAGACGCAGGTGCTCAACGTGTCGACCCTGGCGATGCCCCGCATGGAGCAGATGCTCGACACGCTCGGCATCCACGACCGCAAGCGCTACATGCACCACTACAACTTCCCGCCGTACAGCACCGGCGAGACCGGCTTCATGCGTGGCCCCAAGCGCCGCGAGATCGGCCACGGTGCCCTGGCCGAGCGGGCCCTCGTGCCCGTGCTGCCCACCAAGGCCGAGTTCGCCTACACGCTGCGCACCGTCTCCGACGTCATGTCGTCGAACGGCTCGACGTCGATGGGTTCGGTGTGCGCGTCGTCGCTGTCGCTCATGGACGCCGGCGTGCCGATCAAGGCGCCGGTGGCCGGCATCGCCATGGGCCTGGTCTTCGCCGAGGGCAAGTACACGACGCTGACCGACATCCTCGGCGCCGAGGATGCCTTCGGTGACATGGACTTCAAGGTCGCCGGCACGGCCGAGTTCGTGACCGCCCTCCAGCTCGACACCAAGATCGACGGCATCCCCGCCGACGTGCTCGCCCAGGCGCTCAACCAGGCCAAGGACGCCCGGCTCAAGATCCTCGAGGTCATGGCCGGCGCCATCGCCGAGCCCCGTCCCGAGGTCGGCCCCAACGCCCCGAAGATCATCAGCTTCGAGATCCCGATGGACAAGATCGGCGAGGTCATCGGGCCCAAGGGCAAGGTCATCAACGCCATCCAGCAGGAGACCGGCGCCGACATCAGCGTCGACGACGACGGCATGGTCGGCACGGTGTCGATCGGTTCGACCGACAACGGCGCGGTGGCCGAGGCCGAGCGCCAGATCCGCCTCATCCTCAACCCGCCCACGGCCGAGGTCGGGCAGACCTATCCGGGCCGGGTCGTGAACATCACCAAGTTCGGGGCGTTCGTCAACATCCTCCCGGGCCGTGACGGCCTGCTGCACATCTCCAAGATGGGCGGCGGCAAGCGCATCGACCGCGTCGAGGACGTGCTCGACCTCGGTGACGAGGTCGAGGTGCGGGTCGACGACGTCGATCCCAACGGCAAGGTGTCGCTGTCGCTGGCGTCGGCGCCGCCCGAGGTCGAGGGCCGTGGCGGGTCCGGCTCGGGCTCCGGTGACGGCGAGTCCTCCGGCGGCGATCGCGAGTACGTCTCGTTCGAGGACGCCTTCGACAGCGAGGTCCGTGACGAGTTCGGCGACCTCGGTCCCGAAGCCGTCGGTGGCGGTGGCGGCGGTGGTGACCGCGGCGACCGCGGTGGCCGCGGCGGTGGCGGTGGCGGCCGTGGTGGTCGCGGTGGCCGTGGCGGCCGCAGCGGCGGCGGCGGTGGCGGTCGGGGCCGACGCGATTGAGCGGTGATGTTCCCGGCCGTAGGTCGGGTCACGCAGACGTGAGCAGGCCGCCGTCCCCCCGGGGCGGCGGCCGTGCCGCGCCGCCGGGCGCGGTGCACGAGGCCGGGCCCGAGCCCAGCATCGAGATCACCACGCTGGCCAACGGCCTGCGGGTCATCACCGAGCGCATGCCCGAGGCGACGTCGGTGTCCGCGGGCTTCTACGCCCGCATCGGGTCGCGTGACGAGCGGGCCGAGGTGGCCGGTTCGTCGCACTTCCTCGAGCACCTGCTCTTCAAGGGCACCGAGGCCCGCAGCGCCCGGTCGATCGCCATGGCCATCGATGCCGTCGGCGGCGAGATGAACGCCTTCACCACCCGCGAGCACACGGCGTACTACACGCGCCTGCCCCGCTCGCAGGTGGCCTTCGGCCTCGAGCTGCTGACCGACGTCGTGACCGGGCCGGCGTTCCGGGACAACGAGGTCGACGCCGAGCGCGAGGTCATCCTCGACGAGCTCATGGCGGCCGAGGACACGCCCGACGACGTGCTCCACATGCGGATGATGGAGTCGCTCTTCCCAGGCCACGGCCTCGGCCGCGAGACGCTCGGCTCCGAGGGCACGATCGAGTCGCTCACCCGCGACCAGATCGCGTCGTTCCACGGCGAGCACTACCGGCCCGCCAACCTTGTCGTCGCTGCGGCCGGCGCCGTCGAGCACGACGAGGTCGTCGAGCTCGTGGCCGGTGCGTTCGACGACGGCGACCCGGGCACGCGCCCGGTCCGGCACGCCCCCCTCACCGAGGCCGAGCCGCTGGTGGTCGTGCACCGCCCGATCGAGCAGGCCCACGTCGCGTTCGGCTGGCGGGCCCTGGCCCACGACGATCCCGACCGCTACGCGTTCTACGTCGCCAACCAGGTCCTGGGGGGCGGCATGTCGAGCCGGCTCTTCCAGGAGATCCGCGAGACCCGCGGCCTCGCCTACACGGTGTACTCGGCGATGTCGGCCTACAGCGATGCCGGGGTCGCGTTCCTGTACGCGGGCACCGCCCCCAAGCACCTCGACGAGGTGACCGGCCTGATGGACGAGATCCTCGACGGCCTGCTGCGCGAGGGCATCACCGACGAGGAGCACGCGGTGGCGCTCGGGTGCCTCGAGGGCTCGACGCTGCTCGGCCTCGAGGACAGCGGCAGCCGCATGGGCCGCCTCGGCGGCGGGCTCACCTCGCGCGACGAGGTCATCTCGGTCGACGAGCACCTGGCCCGCATCCGGGCCGTCACGATCGAGGACGTCACCCGGGTCCTGCGCCGGGTCTTCACCGCGCCCCGCACGGTTGCCGCGGTCGGGCCGTTCGACGAGTCCGAGCCGGCGCTCGTCCGGGCCGTCGCCCACGCCCGCTAGCCCGTCCGTCGGCCTTCCCGCCGGCCCACGTCCCGAAACGCCATGGATCGTTGCCGGCCCCCGGCACGATCCCATGGCAGAGCGGGCGTCGGGCTTGTTCCGAAAAGCACAAACGGTGCAGAACTGCCGTCATCGGCGTTCCTGCACCGTGTCTCGGTGGCTTCGGTTGTGCGGGCTCGGTGCCCGCTTCGATCAGCTGAGGTGCGTCGAGGCGAAGAGGTCGGCGAGCCGCTTGTTGGACTCCCGGTCGTTCACGTCGACATCGACGGTGACCATCCCGTCATCTTCGATCCGGCCGACCGACAGCAGATGACCACCGGCGTCGGTGATGCGCTGCGGGTCGAGCTCGAAGCACTCCCTGGCTGTTAGCAGAAACTTCGTGACCACTTGGCCCTCGTCCTCCTGTGCGTGTTCCCCCTTGAGCAGTCTGGGTTCCCCCGAACTGTTCGTCACCATGATCGACACGATCGTTGCGGATCTCCAGTCAACTTCCAATCAAGATCCGTTCGACCCAGCGTGAGTACATGGGTCCGATCATGACGCTCGGTGCCGAGTCCCCGTACCAGAGCCGCCGGGCACGAGGGTTCGTCTCAGTGTGCCGCGTCTTGGTCCTCCTCGGCTAGTCCGATGGGCCCATTGTCCGCCTTCTCGTGGGGTTCCACGGGGATGCTCGCACCTCACGGGGCGGGGCCCGCGGTGTGCACGGGCGAGGCCGGCGAGGATTGGTCCGCGTCCAACTGCGGACCGCCCCGTCAGCCCGTGAACAGCGCCCTCGCCCGGAACCGCAGCGCCGCCTCGCCGTACTCCTCGAGCGCGTGCGCGACCCATCCGGCGGTCCGGGCGACGACGAACACCGCTTCGGTGGCCCCGAGCGGTGCCTGGGCGACGTGGGCCAGGGCCCCCAGCGCGAAGTCGACGTTGGGCGGCCCGGCGCCGACCCGTTCGGCCGCCCGGCGCACGCCCGTGATGGCCGCTCGGGCCCGGCGCGACTCGAGCGGCTCGAGCATCGTCAGCAGGGCGTCGGCCCGGGGGTCGCCGTCGCGGTAGACGACGTGGCCGAAGCCCGGGAGGTGCGGCGACGAGCCGAGCGCTCGGGCCACGGCCGCCTCGGGCTCGCCGGTGCGGTCGGCGTCGGCCAGCAGGCGGTGGACGCCGACGGCGCTCTTGCCGTGCAGCGGCCCGCTGACGGTCCCCAGGGCCGCCAGCACCACGTTGGCGGGATCGGCGCGCGTCGACGCCGCGACCCGGGCGGCGAGCGTGGAGGTGGCCAGCTCGTGGTCGGCCAGCAGCACCAGCGCGGCGTCGAGGACGCGGGCGCGCGGGCGCGACGGGCGCAACGGGGAGATGCGGGGCCACAGCTGCCAGGCCAGGTGCCGCCGGCGGCCCTCTCGCTCGACGAAGGCGGGCTGGCGCATCGGCAGCGACGTGACCAGCACGTGGATGAGCGACCGGGCCTGCGCCATGACCGAGTCGGGACGGAGGTCGACCCGCAGGGGATCGCTGGCGGCGGCCAGGGCGATGACCGCAGCGCACCGCTCGGACACGTCGGTGAGCTCGTCGCGCGCGTCGGGGAACAGGCCCGTGACGGCACGGGCGGCCCGCTGGGCCTCGGGGCGGGCCTCCCACCGCTGCGGACCACCGAGCTCACCGGTCCAGAGGAGCTCGGCCACGGCCTCGTACGTCGCCTCGCGGGCCAGCTCGACCGCGTCGTGGCCCCGGTAGCGCAGGCGTCGATCGGCGATCTCGGTGATGGCGGTGGCCAGGACGACGTTCACCGAGCCGACGCGGCGGCTGCTGGCCCGCGGGCGCCCCCGTTGCGCCAGGCGGTCCACCTCGGCGGGATCGAACCGGCTGGTGCGGCCGTCGTCGGCGACGGTGCGGGTGAGCTGGCCGCGGCTCACGTAGGCGTACACCGTGGCCACCTTGACGCCGAGGCGGGCGGCCACCTGGTCGGCCGTGAGGAGGTTGCGAGCCATCAACGTTGACCTTAATCAACGTTGACGACAGGAACCAGCGGTGCGACGTTCGGATCATGATCACGAACCCCACCACCACCGCTCCGGCCGAGGGGCCGGCGTTGCCTCAGGCCGGCGGGCCGGCTCTGCCTCAGGCCGGCGGGCCGGCTCTGCCTCAGGCCGGCGGGCCGGCTCTGCCTCAGGCCGGCGGGCCGGCTCTGCCTCAGGCCGGCGGGCCGGCCATCGCCCCGCCCGGCCTCAAGGGCCTCATCGTCGCCGACACCACCCTCGGCGACGTCCGGGGCGCCGAGGGCTTCTACCACTACGGCCCCTACTCGGCCGTCGACCTCGCCCGGCTCCGGCCCTTCGAGGACGTGTGGCGCCTCTTCGTCGACGGCAGCCTGCCCGACGCGGCCCAGCGGGCGGCGTTCGCCTCGGAGGTCGCGCCGTTGCGGTCGATGCCCGCCGGCTTGTCCGATGCGCTGCCCGGCATCGCCACGTCCACCGACGACCCGCTCCTGGCCCTGCGCACCGCGGTGTCGTGGGCGTCCGCCGATGCCGGTCTGCGCCCGCTGCTCGACCTCGGACGGCCCGAGCGGCGAGCGGACGCGCTGCGCCTCGCCGCGCTCGCCCCGACCGTGCTGGCGGCGATCCACCGACGGGCACGCGGCGCCGAGCCCATCGCGCCACGAGCCGACCTCGGCGCCGCCGCCAACCTCCTCTGGATGGTCACCGGCGAGGAGCCCGACCCCGAGGCGGCGGACGCCCTCGGCTGCTACCTCGTGAGCACGATCGACCACGGCTTCAACGCCTCGACGTTCACGGCGCGGGTGATCGCGTCGACGGGCGCCGACCTCGGCTCGTGCGTGGTCGGCGCGGTCGGCGCGCTGTCCGGCCCGCTCCACGGTGGCGCCCCGAGCCGCGCCCTCGACCTGCTCGACGAGATCGGCGACCCGGCCCGGGTCGAGGCCGTGGTGGCGCCGCGGCTCGCCGCGGGGGAGCGCATCATGGGCTTCGGTCACGCCGTCTACCAGGGCGAGGACCCACGGGCGGTCATGCTCCGCGAGCTCGCCGGATCGCTGGGCGGCGACCTCGCCGAACGGGCGGCCGCGTGCGAGGACGGCATCGTGGCCCTGCTCGAGGCCCACCGTCCCGGTCGGCACCTGCGGGCCAACGTCGAGTACTGGGCCGGCGTGGTGATGGCGACGGTGGGACTGCCCCGCTCGATGTTCACGCCCACCTTCGCGTCGAGCCGGATCGTCGGTTGGTGCGCCCACGCGCTCGAGCAGGCCGACGACCCGCGCATCATCAGGCCGAGCTCCCGCTACCGCGGCGAGGTCGCGCCGCGACCCGTACCGGCGATGGCATGAGCGGGCTCGAGGTCGTGGGCGCCGTGTGGCGGGCGGTGGACGGTCACGACGACCTCCTCGCGTGCGTCGAGCTCGACGGGCCGGGCGTGACCCTGCCGTCGGTCTTCGGGGTGACGGCGCTGGCGACCGCGTCGGTCGCCGGCGCGTTGCTGGCGGTCGCCGAGCGGGTCGGCGCGGCGACGGGCTCGGTCCCGCCGGTGCGGGTCGACCGCCGCCACGTGGCGCTGGCGTTCGCCTGCGAGCGCGAGGCACGACCGGTCGGGTGGGAGCCGCCGCCGTTGTGGGATCCGTTGGCGGGGGACTACCGCAGCGCCGACGGCTGGATCCGGCTGCACACGAACTACGGGCACCACCGCGCCGCGGCGCTGCGCGCGCTCGAGCTGCCGGCCACCGCGGTCCGGGCCGATGTCGGGGCCGCGGTGTCCGCGGTGAAGGGCGACGAGCTCGAGCAGGCCGTCGTCGATGCCGGCGGGTGCGCCGCCGTGGAGCGGTCCCTCGACGCGTGGCGCGTCCACCCACAGGGGGTCGCAGTGGCGGCCGAGCCGTTGGTGGCCCGATCCGTCGCCGGCGCGGCGGGCGCCATCCGATCGGCGGCGATCGACCCGGCGCGACCGCTCGCCGGCGTGCGGGTGCTCGACCTGACCCGCGTCATCGCCGGACCCGTCGCCACGCGGTTCCTCGCCTCGTTCGGCGCCGACGTGCTGCGCCTCGACCCCGTCGGCTTCGCCGAGGTGCCGGCGCTGCTCGTCGAGGCGACCGCCGGCAAGCGCACCGCGGCCCTCGACCTGCGCTCCCGCGCGGGCCGTGACCTGCTCGAGCAGATCCTCGCCGAGGCCGACGTCCTCGTGTCGGGGTACCGCCCCGGCGCTCTCGCCGGCCTCGGGTTCGGCGCGGACGACCTCGCCGAGCGCCACCCGCACCTCATCACCGCGACGCTCGACGCGTACGGGTGGACCGGTCCGTGGTCGTCGCGTCGGGGCTTCGACAGCCTCGTGCAGATCAGCGCAGGCATCACGGCCGCCGGGCGGTCGTTCGTCGGCGGCGATCGGCCTGTGCCGTTGCCCGTGCAGGCGCTCGACCACGCCACGGGCTACCTGCTCGCCACCGCGATCGTTCGATCCCTCAACGATCGCGACGCCGGTCTGGGCATCACCGCCACCCGCTGCTCGCTCGCCCGGACCGCCGCGTGGCTCATCGAGGACGGGACCGATGCCGCCGGTGCCGCCGCGCCTCCCGTCGTCGGTCGTGACCACCCGGCGCTCGTCGAGCGGGTGCCGTCTGCGTGGGGTCCCGTCGATCGCGTGCGCCCGGTCGGTGACATCGAAGGCGTGCCTGCCCGTTGGGATCGACCGCCCGGGCCGCTCGGCGCCGAGGCCCCCGCGTGGTCGGTCACATGAGCGGGCGACGCTCGACCACCCGAGCGGCGATCCTCAACCGATGAACCAGCGGCGATCGAGCGTGCCCAGGAGGTTGCCGGCGGTGTCGTAGTAACGCAGGTCCGACGCGACGTCGTCGCGCTGTCGGGCGATCACCGCGGCGTACCCCCGGACGGTGGGGAAGCTCTCGGCGAGCACCGATCCGTCCTGTTGGCGGACATCGACCTGCACGGAGGCGACCTGGGGCTGCACGTGGACCGGCATCACGACGAAGTTCGGGCTGGAGGTGGAACCGGCGCTCGCGACCGGACCGGGGGAGACGTCGAACGGAGCGGTCGAGCTCAGCTCGTGCGGATCGAGGTACATCGCGGCGGGCGCCGCCATGCCCGTGACGCTCCACGCGAACTGCAGCATCGGACGGTCGAACTGGACAGGGGTCTGACAGGTCGGGTCGACCGCGTGTGCGTTGGCCGGGATGAAGGTGACCGACAGGTGCCGGTCGCCGTCAGGTGAGGTGTACTGGGCCAGCACGCGCTGGGGCCCTTCGTCCTCGGGCCCGATCACCGGCGCCGAGCTCCCCGGACCGGGGGGTGCCGAGGGGGCAGGTGCCGGTTCCGGTGCGTCGTCGGCCGGCTGCGCCACGCACGGGGATGCGACGGGAGGCGCGTTGTCCGGAACCCCCTCCTCGGAGGGATCGCTCGCCGCGGTGCCACCGATGACGACGGGTTCAGCGTGGTCGGAGCTCTGGTGCTGCGTCCACAGGCCGGTCCCCGCGACGATGGCCACGCTCGCCGCTGCGGCCAGCAACGCCCGCCGCCGTCGACCGCCGGTGCCGGTCCGTCCTGCGACACCGCCGTCGTCGGATCGCTCCAGCGTCCTGAGCGGCGTCCGCGGATCCCCGGCGGCGGAGCCGACCCCGTCGACCTCGACTGCGACGATCGCTCGTGGATCGACGGGACGGTGCGAACGGGTGACGGCGGCCCCGTAGGCCGCCAGCCTGACATCGAGATCAGTCATCGGTGGTCTCCTCCAGGAGCAGGCGCAGGTGGTCGAGCCCGCGGGTCACGTGGTTGCGGACGGACGAGACGGAGATGCCCAGCAGCGCGGCGGTCTCGGCCAGCGTCCAGCCGCATCCCTTGATGAGGAACACCGCTTGGCGCTGGTTGGGTGTGAGCGCGGCGAGCGCAGGCACGAGGTCGACGGTCAGCTCCGGCGCGTCGACGGTCGTCGCCTCGGGCAGCGCGCCCCGGCCGTCCCTGCTCCGTCTGACGGCGTCGTTGCGCCCGTAGCGCTGCGCCGCGCGGAAGAGGTAGCCGGCGGGGTTCTCCATCGGACCGACGCGGTGCCAGTGGCGCCACACGTAGGCGAGTCCCTCGGCGACGGCCTCGTCGGCGCCGTCGATGCCGAGCTCGGGGACCAACGCCAGCCACACGCGCTGCTGGCACGCCTGGGCGAACCGGCAGAACTGCTCGGTGGCGTCGGCGTCGCCGATCCGGGCGGGTTGCGGATCGGGGCGAGACGACGGCGATGAGGTCTCCATCTGCATCGTCCCCCTAAGAGCGACCGGCCACGGGAAGTGTCACGCGCGCTGGGCGATTCGTCGTCGCTGCCCCGGGGACCTCCGGTGGCCGCGACGGTCGACCACTAACCTGCCGCGCATGGCTCTCACGACTCCGTTGCGGGTGGGGGTGTTCGGCGCCGGTGGTCGCATGGGATCCACCGTCTGCCGTGCCGTCGCCGACGACCCCGACCTCGAGCTCGTGGCGGCCGTCGATCCGTTCCACTCGGGCCTCGACCTGCGCCAGGTCACCGGCCTCGACATCCCGCTGCAGCTCCTGGCGAGCGCCGAGACCTTCGTCGAGGTGGGGGTCGACGTGGCCATCGAGTTCACGCAGGTCGACGCCGGCCGCGAGAACATCCTCTGGCTCGCCGATCACGGCATCCACGCCGTCGTGGGGACCACGGGCTTCTCGGACGAGGACCTGGCCGAGTTCGAGCGGCGCTTCACCAGGAGCAACTGCTTCGTGGCGCCCAACTTCGCCATCGGCGCCGTGCTGATGATGCGGTTCGCCGAGCTGGCGGCGCCCTACTTCGAGACCGCCGAGATCATCGAGCTGCACCACGACCAGAAGATCGACGCGCCGTCGGGCACGGCGATGCACACGGCGGCGCGCATGGCCGCGGCGTCGGACGAGTGGGCGGCTGACCCCACGACGAAGCACGTCGTGGAAGGCGCCCGCGGCGGTGCGGGACCGGCCGACATCCGCGTGCACTCCGTGCGCCTCCGCGGCCTCGTGGCCCACCAGGAGGTGCTGCTCGGCACCACCGGCCAGAGCCTCACCATCCGCCACGACAGCTACGACCGCTCGTCCTTCATGCCGGGCGTCGTCCTCGCCGCCAAGTCGGTGGCGGACCGACCGGGTCTCACCGTCGGGCTCGAGGCGCTGCTCCAGCTCTGACCGAGCGCACCCGCGCGCCGGCGCTGGCGATCACGTCGGCCACTGGATGGCCAGGTGCACGTTGTTGAACTCGGGGTCGTCGAGGTGGCCGGCGTGGGCGAACGTGATGGATCCCAGTCCCGCGCCGAGGTCCATCGACGCGCCGTCGGGCACGCGCACGCCACCCGCCAACCGCTCGACGAGCGCCTGGCACAGGTGGTTGGCGCGGTCGAGCTGGTCGGCGGGCACGGCCCGGATGGACAGGTCGGGCCGGCCGAACAGGCGCATGCCCCGCGTGTGGACCCACAGCACGCCGGCGTGGTCGTCGCCGCTCGTGTCCGTGTCCGCGCCCCCGCCCGTCGCGGGGCCCGAGGCGACGGCGGCGGGCGCCACCGTCTCGTCCTCGGAGTACAGGACCGCGACCAGGCGGCGGGCGACATCGGGTCCGCCGGCGAAGATCTCG
>Ga0075364_10002093_pt1 | contig 11140 bp, 12 predicted proteins | sample EndMetdeltDD1764_FD_71517 | JGI IMG/M metagenome (GOLD analysis project Ga0075364, IMG submission 71517) | Populus endosphere microbial communities from Tennessee, USA - Endosphere MetaG P. deltoides DD176-4 | ecosystem: Host-associated > Plants > Roots > Endosphere | place: USA: Tennessee...
TAAGTTTGCTGAGACCTTCCGCCCTTCTGACGAAGGTATTGATACTATGAGCCCGAATCAGCTCGAACAACAAGCTCGGGCGAATAATCCGCACCACGCCAGATGCGTCGAGCAGCTTACTGAGCTAGGAACAGCACATGGTATGAATGTACGACAACACCCCGAAGATCGCGTAGAGCCAGCTGTCCTGCGCTCCGACGAAGAGGCGTATGCGGTGAGTAGCGGTGATCCACAATCGGGCAATGTCATTACGACCCTGGAACGCCAAGGCAAAACCTGGTCCCAGGCGCGCTATGTTAATGATAACAACGGTGACGTACTCCAAGTCACAATCGCCGACCTGTCGGGCGTGAACGTTCGCCAGACATTTCCATTCGGTATCCATGAAACAAGCGCTGTGAATCGCTCCCCTGCCCCCACGCTAACGTATACAAGTTCAAATGGCCAAGGCATAGAAGCGACTGTGTTCCGTCCTGGCCTGGAAGATACTATCCAGGAGCTTGGCATGCCCACTCATCCTGGCGGCCGAACCTATCGGCCAGATATTCACATCACGCCAGATGGTCAGGTCAGTCTGGAAACCAGCGGACCTGTTGGTATAGCATTTCAAGAAAATCCCGGCTCTGAAGAGCGTGTACGCGCCGCTATCCGCGTCGAGACTGCACCGGACGGCACGCGCACACTAAGGCTTGGGCGCAAATCATACACCCTGCCGACCCCTGAAGATATTATGGGGCGCATTACTGGAATAGTAGAAGGAAGGCGTACATAGATAATGGCAGAACACGATCCAACAGAAGCCGCTCTCGCAGCGGTGCTCCAGACATTTGCCTGCGAGCCGGGCACTGCCCAGGCGATAGGCGCGGGCTGTATCAAGGCGGGTATTGACGATACACCCAGGCCTGGCTCAGCGGCCATGTGCAACGAAGGAGAGCTTGCATTGGGGCCTAAAAAACCGGAAAACGATTGCACCACCGGCGCAGCGATGGCACAAGGGGCTGCCCCCAACGAAGCAGTCGCTGGCTGTGTGGAACCAGGCTCAGAGCGCGGCCCCACCAAAGCAGAACAAATCGGCTTGGATGAAGGAGGCATAAAACGCGCCCTGCAGAGCTTGATATCCGCTGGAACTGACACAGCCCGGCGAATTGTTTTCTTGCGAACCGCCAACAGGCTAGACCCTGCTCCACGGCCAGAAGAAGTACGCCAAGCTCTTACTGAATATACAGTCGGACGGATTCGAGAAAACGAAAAGGGTCCACTATTTCACTACCATCAGACAGGTGCATCAAACCTTGATGGCATCCTTGAACAAGGCGGCCTCATATCTTATAGCGAGCAAAAGAAGCGAGGACTTTCACCCTCCAGCACTGGCAGCAGGCCAAATGTCGTACAGTTCACCCGCGATAAATACGATAAAGACGGCAACTTTACAAGATCAGGATTAGTAGGGGGTAACGAGGTGGGTGTCGACAACGGAGTTACTTTCGTATACGGTGATGACATAATGGATAGGCCGGAGTATGACGCGACTGATACCTATCCTTCGGCTACAAATGCACCATTCGATAAGCTTCATGCAGTTGTCGTATCAAACCCGAATGACCTTGAATCGGTAACCGCCAAACTTGCCGCCAAGGGCGTCAACGCCAAAGTTGTCACTCGTGATCAGTGGGCAAACGATCGCTATAGTCACACTGCGTAATTATTACCTGTCGACTGATTTTCCGTGGAAAGTTGGTAGTGCCATGAGCGTCTCCAGGCTGTCTACAGTATTGAAAAAACTTACCAGGAACTGGAGCGTCGGCTCTTCGCCGGTGAGCACGCGCTGACGAACCTCATCAAAAGGCAGCCACAAAGGGGTAATCTTTTCCCCGTCAACGTCCAGCTGTTGCTCAAGTTCATCCGTAATATCAAGAGCAAGAAACGTCGCCACAAACCATTCGACTTTTGAGACGGGCTGGTGCACATCTATGGGCTTCCAGGTCGAGCAGACCAGTCCCGTCTCCTCGCGCAACTCTCGGCGGGCGGCAAATTCCCAGGATTCATCGGTCTCATCCACGCGGCCGCCCGGCAAGTGGAGGCGTACACCCCTGCCCGGCTGCTCATCATTTACCAGGAGTACCTGGCCGTCACGCACTACCATGACTTGCACCGTATCAGGACGCTTCAGCATCTCAAAAGTTTTCGTGGAACCGTCAAACATAGCTTGTGGCCACTGGTACACGTCGAAGATCTTGCCGCGGAAAACGCACGTGGCGTTATCGGGGATTACCATCGCATTCTGAGGCAAATACTTCTGCATGCCTATCTCCTACTGGTTGTTGTAGCGTTCGATTGACTCTTTGATAATTGCCTTGGCTGCTTCAACGTCGCCCCAGCCCAAAACCTTAGTTGATCCTGGCTTCTTGAGGTCTTTGTAATGGGTGAAATGGTGAACTATTTGCTGCTTCCAGCGTTCGCCGAGATCATCCAAGCTGTGAATACTGTCACCGGTGTTGCGGTCGTCGGCAGGTACAAGCACGACCTTGTGGTCGGCTTCACCGTCGTCCTCAAAATTCAGGATGCCAATAATCTTAGCCTCGAACCATACACCAGTAGGAATTGGCTCGGCGCATACAACCAGCGTGTCTAATTCATCACCATCCTCGTCGAGTGTCTGAGGGATAAACCCATAGTTTACCGGTTTAGCAAAAATCTGGGGTTCAACCCGGTCCAGCATGAATGCCGCGCGCTTGCGGTCCCATTCAATCTTCAGTGTGGATCCCTGAGAAATTTCAACAACTGTGTTAACGATACCAGCCTGGTAATCACCAGGTGTCAAAACTTGATTAAAATCAGCCATGTAAAACGCTCCTTTACTTCGGTAATTTGTGGTTTGCTTCGTATCTATTGTACACTAACTGATAAGAGCTATGGCAAAAACAGGGATAATCGGTCACCGAGGCGCCGCAGGTTTGGCGCTTGAAAACAGTCATGACAGTCTCATCGCCGCGTTGGGTCATGATATTGACGCTATTGAATTTGATATCCATCGCACCAAGGATGGCAAGCTGGTCGTGCTGCACGACAGCCATACCGGCCGCATTGCCGATAAAAAGGTACTGGTAAATTACAAAACCCTCGAGGAATTGCAAGCGATCAAGCTCAAAAACGGACAGCATATACCATCCCTTGAGGAAATATTCGGTCTCATCGGCGACAATAAGCCCATGGTAATCGACGTCAAGGACGCCGGCTGCGCAGAGCCGCTGCTGGAATTGCTGGAGCGTCACCCCAAGGCCCAGGTCAGCTTTACTTCGCTTAAGTACGGTGAACTTGCCAAATTACACAAGGCACGCCCCGACGTTCCCCTGTACGTACGTGACCTGCTCAATCCGTTCGAGGTCGTGCACACAGCCAGGCGCATGCGTGCCGCCGGCATCAGCCTGAACATGTGGCTTATGAACCCGCTCACGTACTGGTTAGCTCATCGGCGCAACCTCGAGATCCGGATCTACACAGTCAATAGTCCGTTCTTGGTCCGTTTCTTTAGGCGGCTGTATCCGGGGATAGTTATTTACACTAACCATCCCGAACGATTTGTAGGCCGCACAGTCAAACACTCCAAACCTGCAACAAAATAGCATGAAGGCCAAACTCCAACGCGTCGAGCAGATAACCGAGAGCACCCGGACGTTCTGGTTCACCCCCGAACGTCGGTATCGCTATTTGGCTGGTCAGTATGCGGAGTTGGTACTGCCGCATGACGATATGGATAATCGGGGTGATCGCCGCTGGTTTAGTTTCAGCAGTTCGCCGACAGAGTCGCTGCTGGCCATGACGATTAAGTTCCATCCGCAAGGAAGCAGCTTCAAACGCGCATTGCTTACCTTGCAACCTGGTGACGAAGTGCAGCTCACCGATCCTCTGGGCGACTTCGTGCTGCCCCGCGACGAGCATATACCCTTGGTGTTCATCGCCGCAGGCATTGGCATCACGCCAATCCGCAGCATGGCGCAATACCTCATCGACCGGAAAGAGTTACGTACTGCCCAATTGCTATACATTACCCGCAACCCGCAAGGGATGGCTTTCTTGCCCGTACTTGCAGCCTGCCCGGGCCTTACGATTCTGCCAATCCACACGGAGCAGGAAGAGACACAACATCCTCTTGCGGCTTCAGAAATCTTCAAACACATCGGCGAAACCGCCGATAAGCGGATATACCTTTCCGGGCCCCAGCTGCTGATCGAAACACTGTGGTCTGATATGCAAAATCGCGGCATACGCCGCGATCAATTGCTATTGGACTACTTCCCTGGCTACGATTTGCTGTAATCGTCGCTGCCGCTGTGCTTGCGGCCATGTTCCTCAAGATACTCACGGATTCGCAGAGCAGCCGTGGCGCCCTCACCTGTTGCCGTGGCGATCTGCATCGTAGCGCCCGAACGGACATCCCCTGCTGCGTAAATACCCGGCATGGTCGTTTCAAGCTTGTCGTTCGTCTTAACGAAACCAATCTCATCCAGTTCAATTGAACTGCTTTGCAGGAATTGAGTGTTTGGCTTCAGGCCAACGAATACGAATACACCGTCGGTAGCGAATTCAACTTTTTCACCTTGGGTCTTATCGGTACCAATAACCTTGGTAACCTTGGCGATGCCGTCAATTTCCTCGCCCAGGATCTCATCAGTTGTCGTATTAAAATGGACTGTGATTTTGTCTTTATACTTTTCGAACAACTCTTTCTGCAACACCTCGGAGGCGCGCATTTTGTCGCCCCGGACCAGCAGATCGATATGAGAAGCAAACCGTGTCAGGAACATGGATTCCTGAACAGCTGAGTTGCCGCCGCCCACTACTACCAGATGCTTGTCGCGGTAAAAGGCGCCGTCACACGTTGCACAGTAGTGAACACCGCGGGCGTAATACTCCTGCTCTCCTGGTATATCCAGTTTTTTGTAATCGCTGCCTGTGGCTATCAGAACGGCCTTGGCGTAAATATCGCCGCTAGTCGTTTCCAGCTTTTTGTACTTGTCCTCGTCCACTATCTTGGTGACTTCGCCCAGTTCAATGTTCGCACCGAACCGCTCTGCCTGCTGCCGCAGATCTTCGGCGAACTCCAGGCCGGCAATGCCCTTGGGGAAACCTGGATAGTTATCGATCCAGTCGGTAACCGCAGCCAAACCCCCCACAACACCGCGCTCGAATAACATCGTTTCGATATCTTCGCGGGTCGTGTAAATAGCAGCCGTCAGCGCCGCTGGGCCGGCACCGATCATGACAACTTCATGGATAGTCTTATTTGTTTCCTGGGTTTGGTCTGCCATTAGATTCCTTTCTTGCAGATTTGGGATGCTCTTAGGCTACGGCCGGAGCAAGCTTTGAGAGATTGTACCCAACTACAACTTCACGGGTATCGTCGTGCTTGGTGATAACAGTAACGGGTACTGTTAGTGCGCCGCTGATCTTTAGTGCCTCAGCCTGGCGCTCGGGGTTCTGGTCTAAATTGACCTCGTCGTACATGACGCCCTTCGCCTGTAAATACTTCTTCACCATACCGCAGTAACCGCAAGTATTAGTCGTGAAAATAGTAACGTTTTTTGGCATTGCTCCCCCTCCAATAAATTAGCCTTTTGTGTTTTGCTTTTACGCTATATTCAGTATACATAGCGTTTAAGGTTGCGGTCAATACACCATATATTGTGTTTTTTACGCTATTACTGCTTCGCGTGTACGGTGATGTCGAACACGAGATCAGAGTTGGCAGGGATGCCCGGCTGCGATGCGCTGCCGTAACCCAGAGCCGCAGGAATCATCAGACGACGCTTACCGCCGACCTTCATGCCTGGGATGCCTTCTTGCCAACCCTTGATAAGGTCGTTCAGTGAATAGGTAATTGGCTTGCCAGTATCGAGCGAGCTTTGGAATATCTTGCCGTTGGCAGCTAGGGCGCCAGTGTAGTCAAAGGTAATTGTATCGCCTTTTTTAACTTCTTCGCCCGTACCTACCTTAAGATCAGTTGCCTGAACTTTATCCACTGTTCCAGCGGGTGTGAAATTCTGCAATTGTGTTCCTTCCAAAGTATCCTCCTTATTATTATCCGGCGTACTTGCCGTATCATCTGTGGTGGTAGTTGTATCAACGACCGATGAATCGTCCTGCTTGCCTTCTTGAATTACCTGCCATGCCAAAGCAACACTTACACCGATGGTCGGCACAAGAAATGCAAAGGCTAATATAAGGGCAAGTACCCTGTCGCGTTTACGTGCCATTATATGTCTCCTTTGTTAGCTGATGATGCCTGCAGGCTTTCGATATACCGGTCATCGACAACAACCGGCTCTGCGGGAAAGCCATATTGAACTCCATGTACTATGGCTTTCTGAAGATTGGGCGAACGAAACTCTATGTCTCTAAAATCACCTAGGCTAACCCACTGGGGTGTAAATAGATTTTGGCCCATCGAATGGATTTGCGCTTCTTCGGAATGAGGACTCAGCACCGGATTTTCGCCTGTCGTTTCGCATATATAAATATACTGGGTTCCAAAAGGGTCGCCAGCTTCTTCAATGAATACCGGACGTAGACCGGTGACCTGCTGGCCGCTTTCTTCCATAATTTCACGGACAAGCGACTGCTCAGCCGTCTCGCCCGGATCGATTCCCCCGCCGAGTAGTGTATAGTATTCATGACCGAACTTATTTCGATGCATAACCAATAATTGGTCGTCACGAATAATAATAGCCCTCACTGCTTTCCTCATCGTTTTACTATAATACCAAGTCGCGGCCGCCGGGTCGAATGATTTATATAGTTCGTTTTTATTTTACAAAGTCCATTGGAATTTTTACATCGCGCTTACGGTAATATCACTATACTTGCCGCATAACTGCACATTAGTCAGTTAACTAATAACCAACCTGTAACAGGGGGAGGATATATGGGCAAAAAACTATTTTCATGGAGCAAGGCATTGCCAGTACTTGGCATTAGCCTGCTTGCCGCAGCACTCGTTAGCTTTATTGGCACGGGCTCAAGCTCGGCACACAACAAGGGCGACTGGAATGATGATACTAAATATTTCTTAAAATTAGCTGGCGTCACCGGTGACTCAACGGACAGCAAGCATCAAGGCGAAATTGAGCTCGATTCCTATCGTTTCCTGGAAGATGAACCTACCGGCACCGAAGAAGGCATGACAGCAGCAGCTGAAGCAGCAGACTTTGGCGACAACAACTTGCGCTTCCTGGCCGACAGCGGCAAAGCGTCACCACAATTGTTTGCAAAGGCTAACTCTGGCGACAAGATCGCAGATGCAATCCTGACCGTTCGCAAGGGCGACAGCAAGCACACCGAATACCTGACCTACAAGATGACCGACTTGGTTGTAACCTCTTACCAAACCTATGGTAACGGCGACCAGGAACCACTTGATGAAGTAGTGCTCAGCTACTCAACTCTTGAAATGACCCACAACGAGGGTACCCCATTCAAGAAGGGCTGGAACTTCAAGTCTGAGAAGTCTCTGTAATCCATTCTATCGAATGCAAAAAGGATGTCCCCCGCGGACATCCTTTTTTATTTGGCGATTTCCGGTTATACGCGCTCGGCCTGGAATGTTTCGGCAGCAGCCTGCGCTACCTTTTCGAGCATGGCGTTGATTTCGTCATCCGTCAATGTGCGCTCATAGGATGCAATTGCCAGACGGAATGTGAGTTGCTTGTGCGCTGCGTCATCCTCACGCTGGTAAATATCGACGGGGCTTGTCGTGGTGATGGTCTGCTCCGGGCTCAATTGCCCAACAGTCTCAGCAACAAAGCTATACAGCTCGCCATACGATACTTCTACTGGCACTTTCAGGCATATATCCTGGCTAACACCCGGGAATTTGGGGAGTGCACGATAGCTACTTTGATCTTGGGCAGTCAACGCTAACAATGCCGAGAGGCTGAGCTCAAAACCGGCGCAATATTCAGGTAGTTTCAACCCCTTCCGCACAGAAGCTTTGTACTCTCCGATTCGCCCCAGCAATACACCGTCCACAACTATCCTCGCACAGCGTCCTGTCTGGTAGTAAGTGCCGGCAATGTCGTCGTCAGTACCAGGGTCAAACTGCACATTTTTGCGGATACCCAAGGCAGTAAACAGGACTTCCAGGTATTTTTTAGCTTCGTAATATGCCGCTCCGCTAAAATCTTTAGCTGCTTTGTCGTCTAGTGCGACCACGAGCGCCAGGCGCTCGAACTCACGCGGCAGCCCTCGGCTATCACCCGCGTCATCATCAAGAACATGCCCCTTAATGTGCGCTTTTCCTAGTTCGAACAGCGCAAATCGGTCATAGCCAGCCTTGATATTTGGATGTACCTTTTCCAGCAGGCTCGGTGTCAGGCTGACCCGGAAATACTGCAGATCAGGGCTAATGGCGTTACTGATTTGATACGCTTTGGTTCTATCCTGGCCAACTTTATCCAACAGGTTGCCATGCACGAAGCTGTAGTTAAGCAATTCGTTAGCACCACTGCGGGCCAGAATTGCCCGTATGCGCTGCTTGATCTCCAGAACGTCATCGCGCCGGGCAGGCGTCAGGTCACGGCGTGGCAGCTCAAGCGGTAAATGGTCATAGCCGTACAGACGGCCAACTTCTTCAACAATATCTTCAGAGATAGCGATGTCGGTACGCCAGAACGGAGCCGTGAACGTCAGCTCATCAGCTTCCTGACTGACTGTAAATTCAACATTCGTCAGCAGTGTGCGGATTTCTTCTGCGCTCAACGATAATCCCAAACGCTCGTTGATGAACGCTGGAGTAATCCGTACTGGTGCATGCAGGCTTGCCCGCTCCATAACTTCGGCTGGCAAATGATTGTCATCAATCAAAGCACTAGCTACTTTGCCGCCAGCATAGCGGCGGATCTCATCAACAATCTTAGCCACTACTGCTTTATTCTGCAGGGGGCTCTGGCCCTTGTTGAACCGGGTAACCGCGTCAGTGAAAATACCGTGCTCCATCGAAGTCTTGCGAATATTGAACATATCCCAGTTGGCGGCCTCAATGATGATGTTCTTGGTGTTCTCATCGACTTCCGTGTCGGCGCCGCCCATAGCACCGCCCACACATATGAGCTGTTTATCGGTAGCGACCATCATAGCCTCGCTGCGGGGCTCAATAGTCTTGCCGTTCAACAAAGTGAGCGTCTCGCCCTCATTTGGATGGCGAATTACCATGACAGCATGGTCAGCCCCAGATAGCGCTTGTACCTTATCGTAGTCATATGCATGGATAGGCTGGCCGGTTTCCAGCATAAAGAAGTTGGTATAATCGACGACGTTATTGATGGGGCGTAAACCCAAGGCCGTCAAATATAGCTGGAGCCAGACCGGACTTGTTTTGAGGGTAATATCACGCATGGTGATTGCCATAAATCGAGGAACCAATGCAGGTATTTCATTACGGATCTCAATCGGCAGCTCATCACCTTCTATGTCAGGCAGCTCAGGATTGATTTGATACCACTCCGGGCTTTTGTATGGCTGGTGGTAAATGCCGGCAATTTCGCGTGCTACACCGAGCATGCCGAAACAGTCTGGCCGATGCGTAAACATCTTGTTTTCGATATCGATCACTACGTCACCGCGCAGCTTGTAGGCATCCACGAAAGGCGTGCCGGGAGCAATATCATCATCAAGTTCGATAATGCCCTCGTGACTGTCGCCCACCGTCAATTCACGGGGGCTAGCCATCATGCCGTTACTCACGACACCGCGCAGCGGCCGGGCTTCCAGGACGAAAGGATCATTACCTACAGACTCAGGCACGGTGCTGCCGGGGGGCAGCCAGGCAACGGTCAGACCTTCACGCACATTAGGAGCACCACAGACAACCTGGACGTAGCCATTGTCATCGCGTTCAATACCTTGCACCGCCCCGCCGTCATCAATCTTACAAATATGTAAGCGATCGGCATCAGGATGGTCACCGCATGACATAATTCTAGCCACAATAACGCCTTCAAACCGGTCACCGAATGGAATTACTTCCTCTACGGCGCCCAGTTGGTCTCCAATAGTTCGCACCAAATGGTCAACGCCTTGCGGCGCAGGGTCACCAGCGGAATGGTAGATCTGGTTTACGAGACGGATCTGATTGACACTAATTTTCATTGCCAGCCTCACGAATCTTCTGACTAATAGCCGCTAGTTCGGTCTCGTCCATCTTGGGGCCGTTTGACGTCATGAGATATCCCGGGTACACGGGGAAAAATATCTGGTGTTTGGGGAATTTGCTGCGGTCGCCGCGGCCCTCGTGCATCGGATACAATTTGGCGTGCAAATGAGGTACTTCCTGACCTTCGAACACCAAGGCAACCCGCTCAAGGCCGAAAGCCTTTTCCAGCAGGCGAGCAACTTTTCTGCAGGCAACCATCAGCCCTGCCACAATGTCATCATCAACAGTAAATACATAATCACCGGGGTTTTGTTTGGGAATTACCACCGTTGCACCAGGGGTGCTGGCAAATGGTGTCAGAAAAGCTAAATAGCGGTCATCTTCCCATACTTTGTGAGCGGGAATTTCACCTTCTACGATTTTGTCGAATAAAGTTTTATCTGCCATATATATCCTAGTTGCTAAATTGTCTTAAGAAATCGAGTTTACCGGCATGGAAGTAACGGACATCATCAATATCGTTTTTCATCATGACTAGCCGTTCTAAGCCGAAGCCCCAAGCAAATCCGGTGTATTCATTGGGGTCGATGCCGCCCATTTTTAGCACATTAGGATGGATCATGCCCATGCCCATCAGCTCGATCCAGCCGGTGTAGCTGCAAATGTGGCAGCCTTCTTTGCCGCAGAACGGACAGCTGAGCGCAAGTTCGAATGACGGCTCGGTGAACGGGAAATAAAACGGCTGGCTGCGGATTTCGATCTCCTGGCCGTAGTATTCTTCCAGGAATTTCTTGAAGGTACCCATCAGATTGCCCGCGTGAATGGCCTTATCGACGTACACGCCCTCCACTTGGTGGAAGGTGTGCTCATGGCGTGCATCGAGGTCTTCATTACGGAACGTCCGGCCCGGAATAACCACGGCTATAGGACGGCCTTGCTCCAGATTGACCGCATACTGCTTGAGCATGCGGTTCTGCATAATACTGGTATGTG
>Ga0075364_10002095_pt1 | contig 11138 bp, 10 predicted proteins | sample EndMetdeltDD1764_FD_71517 | JGI IMG/M metagenome (GOLD analysis project Ga0075364, IMG submission 71517) | Populus endosphere microbial communities from Tennessee, USA - Endosphere MetaG P. deltoides DD176-4 | ecosystem: Host-associated > Plants > Roots > Endosphere | place: USA: Tennessee...
CGGGATCATTGAAGACCATGCAAGTCCTGACGCCCCACGGCGGGGAAACACTTGTAGCACCCCCTCGACATCGACGCAGCCAAAAACGTGGTTGGCGCTGTGAGCGCGGCCCACACCCACACCGCGCACCATGCGCGTTGGTGCCGCGTCGGTGGAACGTAATCGCAAAACTCCGCTGGCAGTGGCAGAGCTACCCGCTATGAGCGGACAAGCAGCGGGGCGATCACCATTCTGATGTGGGGCTCAGTCGCCCAGCCAGGACCCGATGCGGCGCACAGCTTCCTCGATGTCGCTCGTGGGTCCCGCGAACGACAGCCGCACGAACGATCCGCCGCGGACTGTGTCGAAGTCGATGCCTGGCGCGATCGCAACACCGGTGTCGTTCAACAGCTTCGAGCAGAACGATAGCGAGTCCGTGGTCAGGTGCGAGATGTCGGCGTAGACGTAGAACGCGCCGTCGGTTGGGGCGAGGCGGTCGATGCCGATCGAGCGCAGCCCGTCGAGCAGCAGCTGCCGGTTGGCCGCGTAGTGATGCAGCAGCGCATCCGCCTCGGCGACGGATTCAGGTGTGAACGCCGCGACGGCGGCGACCTGCGCCAGCGCGGGCGGGCAGATGGTGAAGTTTCCCGTCAGGCAGTCCACCGCCCGCTGCAGCTCCTGCGGCACCAGCAGCCAGCCCAGCCGCCACCCGGTCATCGCGAAGTACTTCGAAAAGCTGTTGACCACCACGGCATCTCGCGATGTCTGCCACGCGCAGCTGGTCGCGGGCGCACCCTCATACACCAGGCCGTGGTACACCTCATCGCTGATCAGACGAACTCCCGACTGTTCGCACCACGACGCGATCGCGGTCAGCTCCTCGGGCGGGATCACCGTCCCGGTCGGGTTGGCCGGGCTTGCCACCACCACGCCCTGCACCGGCGGATCCAGATCCGCGAGCATCTGGGCCGTCGGCTGGAATCGGGTATCGGGCCCGCACGGGATTTCGACGACCTCACAGCCGAGCGCCGACAGGATGTTGCGGTAGCACGGATAGCCGGGGCTGGCGATGGCCACCCGGTCGCCGACGTCGAAGCATGCGAGGAACGCCAGCAGGAATCCACCGCTCGAGCCGGTGGTGATCACGACATCGTTGGGGTCGACGACGAGCCCGTGCCGGTCCTTGTACGAGGTTGCGATCGCGGCGCGTAGCTCGGGGATGCCCAGCGCCACGGTGTAGCCGAGAACGGTGTTGTCGAGCGCTTCTTTCGCCGCTGAGCGCACGGCCGCGGGGGCGCCAGCGCTTGGCTGACCAGCCGACAGATTGACCAGGTCGCCGTGGGTGCGTTGCCGTTCCGCGGCGGCCAGCCATACGTCCATCACGTAGAACGGCGGAATCCCGGCTCTCAGCGCAACGCTCATCGTCGCAACGGTAGCCTTTCCAGTCGAACGCCCATGGACGAGGACCACTACACGATCAACCGAGCCTGGTGGGACGAACGCGCTCCGGCGCACGCCAGTTCGCCCGACTACGCCGTGCAGGAACTCATCGCCGACCCGACGCGGCTGTCCGATGTCGTCCGGTTCGACATGCCTCGCCTCGGCGACATCAGCGGACAGCGTGGAATTCACCTGCAGTGCCACATCGGCACCGACACGATCTCACTGCACCGCCTCGGCGCCGCGATGACAGGTCTGGACTTCTCACCGGAATCGATCGCGACCGCGCGACGGATTTCCAACGACGCCGGCGCCGATCTCACCTTTGTGCAGGCGGACGTCTACAGCGCTCCTGCTGTCGTCGGCGGTGGATTCGACTTCGTCTTCACCGGGATAGGAGCACTGTGCTGGCTACCCGACGTGAAGCGGTGGGCGCAGACCGTTGCCGCGCTGTTGCGTGTGGGCGGTCTGCTGTTTCTCCGCGAATACCACCCGATGATGTGGGCAGTCGATGACGGACGCACAGACGCGTTGGTGCTCGGCTACCCGTACTTCGAGCAGCCCGAGCCTGACACCTTCGAGGATCCCGGAACGTACGTCGACACCGCGATCGCATTCGGCCACAACGAATCTCGTAGCTGGAACCACGGCCTTGGGGAGATCGTCACGGCCGTTTTGGAGGCGGGCTTGGAGCTCACCATGCTCGTCGAACACGACTCCGCGCCGAACGAAGCCTTACCGGGTCACATGCGTCGGGACGGCAACGGTGAATGGCGGCTCATAGAGCACGGGGAGTGGCTCCCGTTGACCTATACGCTTCAAGCCGTCAAACGTTAGAACACTTCGGATTCGAGCCGGCGCAGATGCTCCTGCGGCGGACCCAGCAGCTGGGCGCTGCCGTGCGCCCGCTTGAAGTAGAGCTGGATGTCGTGCTCCCAGGTGATCGCGATCCCGCCGTGCATTTGAACGGCTTCGGCCGCCACCTTGGAGAACGCCTCCGTGGCCGTGACCCGGGCGAGCGCTGCCGACGTCGGGGACGGGTCGGCGATCGCGTCGTTGACGACCGCCCGAGCGGACTGCACCGCGACATACAGGTCGGCCATCCGGTGCTTGAGCGCCTGGAAACTGCCGATCGGGCGGCCGAACTGGACGCGATCCTTGGTGTAATCGACCGTCAGGTCCAGACACCTCGTTGCGGCGCCGATCTGTTCGGCGGCCAGCAGGATCGCGGCGATGTCGGCCAGCCCGGGATCGGCGCCGATGTCCGCGGTGTCCGTCGGCTCGACCCGCGCAAGCCGGCGCGTGAGGTCCATGGCCTCGATTCGGTGCGCGGTGAAATTCGTCCAACGGCTCAACGTCGTGCCGTCCGCCGCGATCACGATGTCGGCGACGTCGCCGTTGACCACGTACCCGGGGTCGAACACGACCGCCCCGATCTTCGTGCCCTCGGCCAGCTTCTCGAGCGCATCGACGTCGGGCTCGTCGGTAGCGAGTAAGGCCAGCTCGGTGAGCGTGGTGCCGAGCAGCGGCGTCGGCACCAACGCCTTTCCGAGCTCCTCGAGCACGACGGCCGCGTCGGCGAGTTCGCCGCCTGCGCCGCCCAGGTCTTCGGGCACCACCAGCGCGGCCGCACCGACCTGCTCGCACAACAGCTTCCACAGCGACTCGTCGTAACCGCGCTCGGAGGCCATCGCTTCACGCACCGCAGCGGGCGACGCGTGCTTATCGACCAATGCCGCGACGGTCTCGCGTAGCAGCTCCCGTTCTTCTGTCACGAGAAGGCCCCCAATACTCGGCGGCGGTGCCATGTCGGGTCGCCCCATGCCGAACGCAGGGCCTGCACCCGCAGCAGCCACAGTGACAGGTCGTGTTCCTGCGTGAAACCGATCGCCCCGTGGGTCTGCAGCGCCGAGCGCGCCGCCAGAAGTGCCGCATCGGATGCCGCGACCTTGGCGGCGCTGACGTCGCGCGCCGTGTCTTCGGAGTTATCGGCCAGCGACAGGGCCGCGCCGTAGACCAGTGGCCGCGCCAGTTCGATCGCGATGTGCACGTCGGCGAGCTTGTGCTTGATGGCCTGGTAGGTGCCGATCACCTTGCCGAATTGGCTACGCTGCTTGGCGTATTCGACCGAGGAGTCGAGCAGTGCCTGCCCGCCGCCAACCAACTGCGCGGCGGTGGTGAGCGCACCGAACTCGTACGCGCGCGCGACATCGGCGGGCTGCGGATCACCGGAGGCGTTGACGTCGAACAGCTTCCGACTGGGATCGACGGACTCATGTCTCTGACCCGCGGCACCGTCACGCACGGCGCCATCGGCGGCCACCAAAACGACGCCGGCGACATCCGCATCTAGGGCCCGCGGCACCTGCGGCGGCAGCGCGACGGTGGCGATGAGCTCACCGGCGGCCAAGGCGCTGGACCGCTCGTCGTCGGCAAGCAGAATCGGCGCCACCGCAATGGATTCGGTGACAGGCCCGGGAACACACCAACGGCCGAGCCGCTCGGCGGCGACCACGAGATCGACCGGATGCGCCTCGATACCGTCGTAGCGCTCCGGCACCGCGAGCGCCGTGACACCGAGGTCGGCCAGCTGTGCCCATACTTTGCGGCCCGGCGCGGTGTCGCCCTCGGCCCACGCCCGCACCGCGGCAGGCAGATCGGCGGCGGCCAGCGCCGCGTCGATGCTGGCTGCGAAGTCGCGTTGCTGTTCGTCTAGATCGAACTTCACTTGGACTTCTCCCGCGGCAGGCCCAGCAGTCGCTCGGCGATGATATTGCGCTGAATCTCGTTGGTGCCGGCGTAGATCGGGCCACCGAGCGCGAACAACAGCCCGTCTGTCCACGAGTCAGCGAGTTCTCCGTCGGCGCCGCGCAAGTCAAGCGCGGTCTGGTGCAGTGCGACGTCGAGGTCCGACCAGAACACCTTGGTCACCGACGACTCGGCGCCGAGCTCGCCGCCGCCGGCTACTCGTGTGACGGTTCCGAAGGTGTGCAGCCGATAGGCCTGCGCCTTGATCCAGGCGTCGGCGACGCGGTCGGCGTAGACGGGATCGGGGTTCGCTTTCCACATTGCCACCAGCCGTTCGGCTGGCGCCAGGAAGCGCGCCGGGCTGCGCAGCGACATACCGCGCTCGTTGCTCGACGTGCTCATTGCGGCGCGCCAGCCGTCGTGCACTTCGCCGATCACGTCGTGATCGGGCACGAAGACGTCGTCGAGGAAGATCTCGCCGAAGCCGGTATCACCACCGAGCTGCGCGATAGGCCGGACGGTGACGCCCTTGGCCTTCAGGTCGAACATGAAGTAGGTGAGTCCACGGTGGCGCTCGGCCTCGGGGTCGGAACGGAACAACCCGAAAGCTCTCTCGCCGAACGGCGCTCGCGAACTCCAGATCTTCTGGCCGTTGAGCAGCCAGCCGCCATCCGTCTTGGTCGCCGTCGACCGCAGCGACGCAAGGTCACTGCCGGACTCCGGCTCCGACCACGCCTGAGCCCAGATCTCCTCGCCGTTGGCCATTTTCGGCAGTACCCGATCACGCTGCTCCTCGGTGCCGTGCGCGAACAGCGTCGGCGCGAGCATCGACGTGCCGTTGGCGCTAGCCCGTCCTGGGGCGCCGGCGCGGAAGTACTCCTCCTCGAACACGACCCACTGCAACAGAGTCGCGTCACGGCCGCCGTACTTCTCCGGCCAGGTGATCACCGAAAGACCGGCGTCGAAAAGCGTTTTGTCCCAGTGCCGATGCTGCTCGAAGCCCTCGGCCGTGTCATACGACTTCGTCGGGAACGACTCCTTGTTCGCGGCAAGGAAATCGCGTACCTCGGCCTGGAAGTCCAGGGTCGCGTCGTCAAAATTCAGGTCCATCAGGAACTTTCTCTTAACAGTGGTTTGACCACCTTGCCGCCCGGGTTGCGGGGCAGCACATCGAGGAACTTCACCGACCGCGGTGTCTTGAAGTTCGCCAAATGCTCACGCGTGTGGGCGATGACCGTTGCCTCGTCGAGCATCACACCGGGCTTGGTGACAACGAACGCCTTGCCGACCTCACCGAGCCGCTCATCGGGCACGCCGATGACGGCCGACTCGACGACGCCATCCAGCCGGGCCAGCACCTGCTCGATCTCGGCGGGGTAGACGTTGAATCCGCCGCAGATGTACATGTCCTTGAGCCGGTCGGTGATCGTCAGGTTGCCCGCGTCGTCGACCCGGCCCACGTCGCCGGTGTGCAGCCATCCGTCGGAGTCGATCGCGGCCGCGGTGGCCTCCGGATCGTCGAGATACCCAAGCATGACGTTCGGTCCACGCAGCAGGACTTCGTCGTGTTCACCGATGCGCAGCTCGAAGTCCGCGATCGGACGGCCACAGGTGGTGGCGACGGTGATGGCGTCGTCGTCTGCCCTGCACATGGTGCCGAAGCCGTTGGCCTCGGTCAGGCCGTAGGCGGTCAGCACGATGTCGATGTCCAGTTCGGTCTGCATGCGTTCGATCAGCACGACAGGGACGACCGCAGCGCCGGTGACCGCGAACCGCAGCGAGGACAGGTCGTAGTCGGCGCGCTTGGGGTGGTCGAGCAGTGTCTGGTAGATCGTCGGCGGCCCTGGCAGCACGGTGATGCGGTGCTCGGCCACCGCAGCCATGGCCTGTTCGGGGTCGAACGTCAGCTGCGGAATCAGGGCCGCCCCGGTCTGCAGGCACGCCAGTATTCCGGCCTTGTAGCCGAAGTTGTGGAAGAACGGGTTGATGCAGAGGTAGCGGTCCTCGCTGGTGATCTGGCCGCACTCGGCCCATGCCGCCGAGCCGGCCAGCGACTGCCGATGCGCGCACAGCGCGCCCTTGCTTCGGCCGGTGGTGCCCGAGGTGAACAGGATGTCGGAGACATCGTCGGGCTTGACCGCGGCCGCCCGGGCGTCGGCTTGATCCTGGGCGGCCAAGCCGCCCCCGCGGCTCACGAATTCGTCCCAGGTTCCGTCGTCCTTCTCGATCGGCACCCGGACGACGTGCCGCAGTTGGGGAAGGGTGTCGCGATCGATCGAAGCTGCCTTGTCGGCGCCGAGGAACTCGCCGGACGCGAACAACAGCGGTGCGCCGGTGCGGGCCAGGATGTCGGAGGCCTCACTGGCTGTGTAGCGCGTGTTCAGCGGCACCAGCACGCCGCCCGCGTAGGTCGTCGCCAGGCACGCGACCACCCAGTGCCAGGTGTTCGGGGACCAGATCGCGACCCGGTCTCCGGCGTTCACGCCCAGCTCGACCATCGCGGCGGCGGCCCGGCGGACCTCGTCGCGCAACTCGGCGAAGGTGAGCCGTCGATCATGGGTGACCAGCGCGTAGCGGTCGGCGAATTGGTCGGCAATCCCGTCCAGGACCTGCGGAATGGTCCTCGGATTGCTGCTCATCGATGCTCCTCTAACAAAGCAAGTGCTTGGTAGGTTAGCCTACAGGGGTGATAGAGGTCCAGGAGTTCAGGGCCGAGGTCCGCGACTGGCTCGCCGACAACCTCGTCGGCGAATTCGCCGCGCTCAAGGGCCTCGGTGCCCCGGGGCGCGAGGACGAAGCCTTCGACGAACGGCGGGCGTGGAACCAGCGACTGGCGGCTGCCGGCCTGACCTGCCTGGGCTGGCCGGTCGAGCACGGCGGTCGCGGCCTGTCGGTCGCGCACCGCGTCGCGTTCTACGAGGAGTACGCCCGAGCGGACGCGCCCCACAAGGTCAATCACTTCGGCGAGGAACTGCTGGGGCCGACGCTGATCGCGTTTGGCACCGAAGAGCAGAAGAAGCGCTTCCTGCCGACGATCCTCGACGTCACCGAGCTGTGGTGTCAGGGCTACTCGGAACCCGGAGCGGGAAGCGACCTGGCCAACGTGTCGACGACGGCTGAGCTCGACGGCGACCAGTGGGTGATCAACGGTCAGAAGGTGTGGACGTCGATGGCGCACCTGTCGCAGTGGTGCTTCGTGGTGGCGCGCACCGAGAAGGGTTCCAAGCGGCACGCCGGCCTGTCGTATCTGCTGGTGCCGCTTGACCAGCCCGGCGTCGAAATTCGCCCGATCGTGCAGCTGACCGGTACCGCGGATTTCAACGAGGTGTTCTTCGACGACGCCCGCACCGATGCCGATCTGGTGGTCGGCGAGCCCGGCGACGGATGGCGGGTCGCGATGGGGACACTGACGTTCGAGCGCGGGGTGTCGACGTTGGGCCAGCAGATCCGTTACGCGCGTGAGCTTTCCAATCTCGTAGAGGTGGCCAAGCGCACGGGTGCCGACGACGATCCGCTCATCCGCGAGCGGTTGACCCGGTCGTGGGCGGGCCTGCAGACGATGCGGTCGTACGCACTTGCGACCATGGATGTCGAGCAGCCCGGCCAGGACAACGTGTCAAAGCTGTTGTGGGCCAACTGGCATCGCGACCTTGGCGAGCTGGCGATGGACATCGCCGGTAAGGCCGGTCTGGTCGCCAAGGACGGCGAGTTCGACGTGTGGCAGCACCTCTACCTGTTCACCCGCGCCGACACCATCTACGGCGGGTCCAACGAGATCCAGCGCAATATCATCGCCGAGCGGGTGCTCGGCCTACCCAGAGAGGTCAAAGGGGCATGACCTTGTCAATTGCGCCGAAAGAGATTGACGGCCACGGACTTCTGAACGGCAAGGTCGTGGTGGTGACGGCCGCGGCCGGCACCGGGATCGGGTCGGCGGTGGCCCGTCGTGCGTTGGCAGAGGGCGCCGACGTCGTCGTCTCCGACCACCACGAACGCCGGCTTGGCGAAACCCGCGACCAGCTGAAGGAGCTCGGGCTGGGCCGAGTGGAGAGCGTGGTCTGCGACGTCACGTCCACGGCACAGGTCGACGCCCTGATCGCGTCGACGACCGCCCGGATGGGTCGCCTGGACGTGCTCGTCAACAACGCGGGTCTGGGTGGTACGACCCCGGTGGTCGACATGATCGACGACGAGTGGGACCGAGTGCTCAACGTGACGTTGACCTCGACGATGCGCGCGACCCGCGCCGCGCTGCGGTATTTCCGCGACGCGGACCACGGCGGCGTCATCGTCAACAACGCCAGCGTGTTGGGCTGGCGGGCGCAGCACTCGCAGTCGCACTACGCGGCGGCCAAGGCGGGTGTGATGGCGCTGACCCGGTGCAGCGCAATCGAAGCCGTCGAGTTCGGCGTCAGGATCAACGCGGTGTCACCCAGCATCGCCAGGCATAAGTTCCTGGAGAAGACCAGCAGCTCGGAGCTGCTGGACCGGTTGTCGGAAGGCGAGGCGTTCGGCCGCTCGGCAGAGCCATGGGAAGTGGCGGCCACGATCGCGTTCTTGGCCAGTGATTACTCCAGTTATCTGACTGGAGAAGTGATTTCGGTGTCGAGCCAGCACCCATGAGTACCACCCCCGTCCCGCCGACTCGCCGCGAGGAGCTTCTCGAGCTCGCCGCGAGGATGTTCGCCGAGCGTGGGCTGCGGGCCACCACCGTGCGCGACATCGCCGACTCGGCGGGCATCCTGTCGGGCAGCCTGTACCACCACTTCTCATCGAAGGAGGAGATGGTCGACGAGCTGCTGCGCGGCTTCCTGGACTGGCTGTTCGACCGGTATCAGGAAATCGTTGCGACGGAACCGAATCCGCTGGAGCGGCTCAAGGGTCTGTTCATGGCCTCGTTCGAGGCGATCGCGGACCGGCACGCGCAGGTCGTCATCTACCAGGACGAGGCCAAGCGGCTGTCGTCGCACGAGCGGTTCTCCTACGTGGAGGAGCGCAACAAAGAGCAACGCAAGATGTGGGTGGACGTGCTCAACCAGGGCATCGAGGAGGGCTACTTCCGGCCCGACATCGATGTCGATCTGGTCTACCGGTTCATCCGCGACACTACCTGGGTTTCGGTCCGCTGGTATCAGCCGGGCGGGCCCCTGACGGCCGAACAGGTTGGTCGCCAGTACCTCTCCATTGTTCTTGGCGGAATCACCGCCACCCCGACAGAAGGAGCCCGACATGCCTGAGGCATATGTCATCGACGCTGTGCGTACCGCGGTCGGCAAGCGAAACGGTTCGCTCGCCGGCGTGCATCCCGTTGACCTTGGAGCCGCGGCGTGGCGCGGGCTGTTCGACCGTGTTGACGCCGATCCCGGCGCGGTCGACGACGTGATCGCCGGCTGCGTCGATGCCATTGGAGGCCAGGCAGGCAATATCGCCCGACTGTCGTGGCTGGCCGCCGGATACCCGGAAGAGGTACCCGGAGTCACGGTCGACCGGCAGTGCGGTTCGAGTCAGCAGGCCATTTCGTTTGGCGCACAGGCGATTATGTCCGGTACCGCCGATCTGATCGTGGCGGGCGGCATGCAGAACATGAGCCAGATCCCGATCTCCTCGGCGATGATCGTCGGCGAGCAATTCGGGTTCACCTCACCAACCAACGAATCCAAGAGTTGGCTGCATCGCTATGGCGATCAGGAGATCTCACAGTTCCGTGGCTCGGAATTGATCGCCGAGAAGTGGAACATCTCCCGTGAGGAGATGGAGCAGTTCTCGCTGACCAGTCACCAGCGCGCGCAGGAAGCGATCCTGGCAGGGTACTTCGAGAACGAAATCATCCCCGTCGACGGTTTCGTCACCGACGAGGGGCCGCGCGACACCTCGATGGAGAAGATGGCCGGCCTCAAGACCCTCGTCGAGGGTGGCAGGTTGACCGCCGCGATGGCCAGCCAGATCTCCGACGGTGCCAGCGCGGTGCTGCTCGCGTCCGAGCAGGCCGTCAAGGACCATGGCCTGAAGCCGCGCGCCCGCATCCACCACATCAGTGCCCGCGGCGCCGATCCGGTGTTCATGCTGACCGGACCGATCCCCGCGACGCACTACGCGTTGGAGAAGACCGGGCTGTCAATCGAGGACATCGACACGGTGGAGATCAACGAGGCCTTCGCGCCGGTCGTGATGGCGTGGCTCAAGGAGACCAAGGCCGACTACGCGAAGGTCAACCCCAGCGGCGGTGCGATCGCACTGGGCCATCCGCTCGGCGCGACCGGCGCCAAGCTGTTCGCCACCATGCTGAACACGTTGGAGCGCACCGGCGGCCGCTACGGTCTGCAGACGATGTGCGAGGGCGGCGGCACCGCGAACGTGACCATCATCGAGCGCCTCTAGAAAGAGCTCGCGCTAAACGACCAGGGCCGCCGCTGCCTGCAGATGCTTGACGGCGTCGCTGACGATCGTCTCGATCAGTTCGGCGCACGACGGCAGATCGTCGAGGATGCCTGCGACCTGTCCAGATGCCAGCACGCCCGCGTCCGTGTTGCCTTCGACCAGGCCGGCCTTCAGCAGCATCGGCGTGTTGGCGGCCATCACCACCTGCGACCAGGTCAGGTCCTTGCCGTGGCGCATCTCAAGGCCGTCGCTGACCATTGACCGCCAGGTCATGCCGGACATCTTCTTGAACTTCTGCGCGTTGCGCACGGCGGCGGCGAATCCCCGCACCGGAGAGCCGCTTTCGAGCTTCTCGACCAGTCCGGTGCGCAGCACGCGGTGTGGCATGCCGTCGACACGGGTCGACACCACGGTGCCGTCCAACCCAGCCTCCAGGTAGCGCTGCTTGACCGAGTCGGGCACCGTCGAATCCGACGTCAACAGGAAGCGTGTGCCCATCGCCACCCCTGCGGCGCCATACGACAGCGCAGCGGCCAGCCCGCGGCCATCGAAGAACCCGCCGGCCGCGGGCTGGCCGCTGCGCTGTCGTATGG
>Ga0075364_10002096_pt1 | contig 11137 bp, 9 predicted proteins | sample EndMetdeltDD1764_FD_71517 | JGI IMG/M metagenome (GOLD analysis project Ga0075364, IMG submission 71517) | Populus endosphere microbial communities from Tennessee, USA - Endosphere MetaG P. deltoides DD176-4 | ecosystem: Host-associated > Plants > Roots > Endosphere | place: USA: Tennessee...
ATGGCCGAGGCGCTCGCCGCCACACCACTGCACGGCCTCCCAGATCGATGGCAGCCCGAACGCCTCGCCGGCGTGGATCGTCGCGTGGAAGTTCTCGCGCTGCACGAACTGGAACGCATCCAGGTGCCGGGTCGGTGGATAGCCGGCCTCGGCGCCGGCGATGTCGAAACCGACCACGCCGGAGTCGCGCCATTTGACGGCCAGTTCGGCGATTGCCAGCGAGCGCGCTGCGGTGCGCATCGCGGAGAAGATCGCGTAGATGGTGAGGTCGGTGCCGGACGAACCGCGTCTGAAGCCGTCGAGCACCGCCTGCACGACCTCGTCCAGGGTGAGCCCGGCCTCAGTGTGCAGCTCGGGTGCGAAGCGCACCTCGGCATAGACGACGCCGTCGGCCGCCAGATCGACAGCGCACTCGTAGGCCACCCGCTCGATCGCGTCGCGGTGCTGCATCACGCCACAGGTGTGCGCAAACGTCTCCAGGTACAGCACGAGATCGTTGCGCTTGGCACCGCGGTTGAACCAGCTGCTGAGCTCGGCGACATCGTGCGACGGGAGCGCGGTGTAGCCGTACTCGTCGGCGAGCTCGATCACCGTCTGAGCTCGCAACCCGCCGTCGAGGTGGTCGTGGAGCAGCGCCTTCGGAGCGCGGCGGATGAGGTCGTGGATCATCGCCCGAACCGGGTCACGCCCGGACGCGATCGGAACGGTCGAGCCGGCGGAGGGGCAGATCGGAAGACCGCTGCAACCAGTTCCATGCGGGGTACTCGGCATCAGCCGAGATGCAGTGCAACGAGTACGCGTGGCGACTCTGCGCCGAGCGGTTCACGTCACTCCAGTGCGGGAGCAGCCCGTGCAGGATCACGAGTGTGCCGGCCGGCACCTCGAGGGGCACGAGCTCGTCCGGGGCGGGGAGCGGCGACGGATCGAGGGTCTCGAACTCCGTGCCACAGTCGTTGCGCGAGTAGTCGGGGCCGCGCCGCTTGTACAGCTTGCGCAGGGCGGTGCGATGCCCTCCCGGGGCGGCCCACAGGCAACCGTTCTCGAGCGTTGCATCCTCGATCGCGAACCAGAAGCCGGTGACGGTCATCGGCTCGGTGTAGAGAAACGTCGCGTCCTGATGGCAACCGACTTCCCCCCCGATGTGCGGTTGTTTGAAGATGTACATGCTCTGCAGCGCGAGCGCGTCGACGAGGCCGATGTCGGCCGCGACCGCGGCGAGGTCGGCGGTGTAGCTGAACGCCGCGAACTCGTCGTCGAGGTCGTGCATCGCGTGGCCGATCTTGTTGATCGACAGCGACTTGTCCTGGCGGAGGCTGCCGTCAGCACCGAATGCTTCTGCTTCGAAGAAGCACCACATGTTGTTGGCGGAGTCGAGGAACTCGGCGTCGCTGTTCCGCTCCTGCTCGTTGGTCGTGAACACCGTGCGGCGCTCGGTCGGCTGGAACTCGTCGACGATGCGAACCGCCCGCGAGCGCAACGAACTGCATGCATCGAGCCCGACGAAGCCGTCGAGGACCAGGAAACCGTCGGCGTGATACCGGGCAACCTGCTCGTCGGAGAGGACGTGTGCCATAGCCGACTACCGTAGCCTTTACGGGGATGGAACTCACCCAGACGCAACCCGGAAACGACGGTCCTGACACGAGCCAACTGACGATCCTGGGCAGCACCGTCCGGCATCCCGTCGATCACGTCCAGGTCTTCGCCGCGCCGGCCAACGTCACGTCGGTGCGTTTCACCAACGACGAGTTGAACAGCATGTGCCCGGTGACTCAGCAGCCCGATCTGTCACACGTCGTCATCGAATACGTACCTGATGCGCTGTGCATCGAGAGCAAGAGCCTCAAGCTCTACCTGTGGGGCTTCCGCGACCGCGCCGTGTTCGCCGAGGCCATGGCCGCTGAGATCGCCGGTGAGGTGATGCTCAGCGCCAAGCCGAAAAGCGTCAGGGTGACGCTCACCCAACGCCCGCGCGGCGGTATCGAGATCCAGGCGATCAGCGAGCTGTCGAGCTCAGGTTGATTGGCCGCGACGCCACGGTACGCCCACGGCGGCCGGGGGACGTGAATGCTTCGACGCGAAGGTGATCACGATCAGGACGATCACGTACGGCGTGACGTAGACGATCTGGCTCGCCACCTTCTCGGTGTTGACGTAGAACGTGAACAGTCCCGCGGCGGAGATCGCCAGTCCGAGCGCGGCCCGCTTCGAGCGCCGGCCGAACACCATGAACAGGCACAGCGCGAGGAACGCTCCGGCGATGAAGAGGTACAGCGCCTTGATCGGCTTCGACCCGATCGTCTCCTGCAAGCTGAGGCCGTACGAGAAGAGCAGCGCTCCCAGCGCGACGCCGATCGGTTGCCAGTTGCCGAAGATCAACGCGGCCAGGCCGAGGAAGCCGCGGCCGGCCGTCTGGCCCTCGTTGTACTGGCGGACGTTGACGACCAGCCATGCGCCGCCGAGTCCGGCGAGCGAGCCCGAAATCGCCAGCGAGATGTACTTCATCCGATACACCGCGACGCCGAGCGACTCCGCTGCGGACGGCTTCTCCCCGATCGAGCGGAGGCGCAGCCCGAACGGCGTGCGCCACAGCACGTAGATGCTGATCGGGATCAGCAGCAGGATGATCAGCGTCGACCACGCCATGTTGTCGACGAACGCGCGCAGGACGGCAGCCAGATCGGAGATGAAGAACCACCGCTTGTTGTCGATGGTCTTCAACCAGCCGGCGAGGCCCGGCACCTTGAACCGTCCCATCGCGTGCTTGATGTTGGGCGAACCGCTGATCGTGCCCTCGCCGTTTGCGCCTTTGCCGACGAAGAGCTCGGATGACAGGAAGCGGGCGACACCGGGCGCGATGAAGTTGATCGCCACACCGGAGATGATCTGATCGACCCCGAAGGTGACCGTCGCCAGCGCGTGCAGCAGCCCGCCGAGCAGTCCACCGAACGCGCCCCCGACGAGCGCGGCCCATGGACCCCAATGCCATCCGGCGAACGCGGCGAACCACGTGCCCAGCACCATCATTCCCTCGAGGCCGATGTTGGCGACGCCCGAGCGCTCGGAGTACAACCCGCCGAGCGCGACCGCGATGATCGGCGCGGCGGCAGCGATGGTCGCGATGAGCGTGTTGCCCGACGTCAGGTCGTCGGCGCCGGCGATGACACGCGTGATCGCGAGCGCCAACAACCCAAGGCCGGTGGCGACCAGGGCCCGCTTGACCGGCGACAGGGCGAAGAACCGCGCGGAGAGGTTGTTCACGCTGTTGCTCCCGCCGGGGTCGGCTCGGTCGGGGGGAGACCGCCGGAGTGCGCGCCAGGGGTTGCGCTCGCGGCCTGCCGGATGGCCTGCGTGAGCGTTCGCCGACGGACCACCTCGAACGAGATGACCGAGCTGATCAGCAGCGTGCCGAGGAGGATCTTCGATATCTCCGGTGGGATCTTCTCGTCGAGCAGACCTCGCGACGCCGTTTCGACCGACATCCACGCGAACGCGGCGACGGCGATGCCGCCCGGATGGTTCCTGCCGAGCAATGCCACGGCGATCCCCGTGAACGGCAGCCCCAGTGGGAACGTCTCGTTGTACTTGGTGAAGTCGGTCAGCAGGAAGCCGGTTGCCGCGAGGCCGGCGAGCCCGCCGGAGATCATGATCGTCTTCACGATCATCGCCTTGGCGTTCACGCCCGATGTCTTCGCCGCCGCCGGATTGGTTCCCGTCACGCGCAGGTCGAACCCGAAGCGCGTCCTCCACACCAGGATGTAGAAGAGGATGCCGACGACGATCGCAATCGGCAGGAAGCTGTTGAGCACAGCGAGCCGCGGGAGGTGGATGCCGATGTCCTCCAACAAGCCGTTGAGGCTCGGGAGCCGGGCCGACTTGGGGACCGACTTCGTCTCGGCGACGTTCGGCTGGCTCTCGTTGCGCATGTAGTTGATGAGCAGATACGCGCTGATGCCGGTGGCGACGAAGTTGAGCATGATCGTCGAGACCACTTCGTTCACGTTGCGGGTGACCTTCAGCACCCCGGGGATCGCTGCCCACGCAGCCCCCACGGCAGTCGCGATCAACATCACGGCGAGGATGTGGAACGGCCGCGGCAGCGAGAACGTCGAGCTGGCTCCGGCCGCCATGAGGGCCGCGAGTCGGTACTGACCGTCGGCGCCGATGTTGAACAGGTTCATCTTGAACCCGATGGCGACTCCCAACGAGACGACGTACAAGGGCGCGGCGCGGTTGAGGATGGAGACCAACGAATCGGTCGTCGTGACGTAGTTGAACATCGCCCGCAGTGCCGCGACCGATGAGTGGCCGGATACCTGCAGGGCGAATGCCGAAACGACCACCGAGACGACGATCGCGATCGCCGGGGCGAGCAGCGCACTGCGGATCTTCAGCACCGTCGCATGCGTCATGCCGGGACCGTGCCCTTCCTCGCTCCCGTCATGTACGCACCGAGGTCGGCAGTGGTGACCGTGTGCGGGTCCACCTGGGCGACCACTTCGCCGCGCAGCATGACGAGCAACGTGTCGGAGAGAGCCAACAGTTCTTCGAGGTCGGCGGAGACCAACAGCACCGCCAGGCCCTTGGTCCGCGCTGCGCGGATGTGATCCCAGATCGCGGCCTGGGCCCCGACGTCGATGCCGCGTGTCGGATGGGCGGCGATCAACACCGATGGGTCGGCGGTCATCTCCCTGCCGACGATCAGCTTCTGCTGATTGCCCCCGGACAGCGCGGCGGCGGCAACTTCGGCACTCGGTGTGCGCACGTCGTAGGCGGCGATGATCTCACGAGTGGCCTTCTTCGCGGCGAGCCGGTTGATCCACCCCCGCAGTGAGAACGGTCGCGAACCCTGGTGCCCGAGCATCACATTTTCCCAGAGCGGCGCGGCCAGGCACAGGCCGTCCTTCTGCCGGTCTTCGGGGATGTACCCGATGCCCGATTCGCGGCGGTCACGGGTGGAGAGCGCATCGATCGAATGGCCGGCGACGGAGATCGAGCCGGACTTCAGGTGGCGCAGGCCCATGATCGCGTCGAGCAGCTCGGACTGCCCGTTGCCCTCCACGCCGGCGATGCCGACGACCTCGCCGAGCCGGACGCTCAGCGAGACCTCGTGGAGTGCATCGCGGTCGCCGAGGCCGGCCACCGTGACCCTGTCGAGTTGGATCTCGACCTTCTCGGACGGTGCGTCGGTGCGAGGCACCGGGCGTGGCAGTTCTCGACCGACCATCATCTCCGCGAGGTCGTGCGCAGTGACGTCGGCTGGTGCGACCTCACCGACGGTTCGCCCGGCGCGGATGACAGTGATGTCATCGGCGACGGACAACACCTCGTCGAGCTTGTGCGAGATGAAGATGACGGTGACGCCTTCTGCCGTGAGGCTGCGCAACGACGTGAACAGCGCCTGCACCTCCTGCGGGACCAGCACCGCTGTCGGCTCGTCGAGGATGATGATGCGCGCCCCTCGGAACAACACCTTGAGGATCTCCACACGCTGCTTGTCGCCCACACCGAGGTCGGAGACATAGCTGTCGGGGTTCACGCGCAGGCCGTATCGAGTGCCCAGTTCGACGATCGCGTCGCGGGCCATCTTGTGGCTCAGGTGAGTGCGCGAGCCCGGCTCGTCGCCGAGCACCACGTTCTCCCACACCGTGAGGTTGTCGGCGAGCATGAAGTGCTGGAACACCATGCCGATGCCACGCGCGATCGCTTCGCGAGGCGACTTGAGTGTGACGTGTTCGCCGGCGAGCATGATCTCGCCCTCGTCCGGTCGATGGGCGCCGTACAGGGTCTTCATCAGGGTGCTCTTGCCGGCGCCGTTCTCGCCGACGATCGCGTGCACGGAACCGCTGCGGACGCGCAGGTTCACGCCGTCGTTGGCGACGACACCCGGGAACCGTTTGACGATTCCGCGCAGTTCGATCGCGAGGACTTGTGGTGCCGCTGTCTCGGTCATTCGAGTTGTATTTCTAGCCGAACGCGAACGGGGGCGCCGACCGAAGTCGGCGCCCCCGTTCCCAGGTGATCAGAACGATCGTTCCGGCTCAGCCGGGAACCTTGATCGATCCATCGATGATCGCAGCCTTGGCCTCTTCGATCGTGCCCGCGTAGTCGTCGATCGCCGGGTTCGACGCCGAGTAACCGATGCCGCCGCTGGCGAGGTCATAGACGACTGTCTCCGACTTGAAGCTGCCGTCCAGCTCGGCGGCGATGGCCTCGTACGTGCCGACATCGACGCGCTTGAGCGCCGACGTCAGGATGTACGGCTGCTGCGCCGGGTCGACCGTGAGGTACTGGTCGGAGTCGACACCGATCGCCCAGACGTCGCCTGGCTTGCCGGCCTCTGTGGCCGCCTCGAACAGACCCTTGCCACTACCACCAGCCGCGGCGTAGATCACGTCGATGCCCGACGCGTACATGGCTGCTGCGGTGCTCTTGCCCTTGGTGGAGTCGTTGAAGCCGGTGAAGTCCGGCGGCTGGGTGAGGTACTTGATCTCGATCTTGGCGTCGGGGTTCACGTACTTCACGCCGGCCTCGAAGCCGGCCTGGAAGGACTTGATGAGGTCGATCTCGACGCCGCCGATGAAGCCGATGTTGCCGGTCTTGCTGGCACAAGCGGCAGCGACGCCCACGAGGAAGGATCCTTCATTGGCGGCGAACACGATGCTGCGCACGTTGTCCAACGGCTTGTCGTCGGAGGTGTCGTCGGGCGTGTCGTTGTCGTCGACGGCAACCGAGTCGATCAGTGCGAAGTCCTTGTCGGGGTACGCCTTGGCGGCCTTCTGCACGTCGGTCTGCCAGAGGAAGCCGACGCCGATCGTGAGCTTTGCGGCTCCGCCCGCGACCTGCTCGATGCGGTCGGGCCGGTCGCTGCCGTCTGCCGCCTCGGGAGTGGACTCGACGCCTTCGATTCCGAAGTCCGCCTTGGCCTTGTCGAGACCTGCGGCTGCGGCATCGTTGAACGACTTGTCGCCGCGACCGGTGACGTCGAAGAGCAGGCCGATGGTGGTGCCCTTTCCGTCGGCTTCGAGCGTTGGGAGCTCATCCACGACCGGCTTGCCGGCCTTGCACTCGACGCCTTCACCTGCGGCAGCGGTGGTCTCGCTGCCGGCCTCAGTTGTCTCGCTGCCGGCTTCGGTGGTCTCCGACCCGGCTGCGGTCGTCTCCGTCGCCTCGGTCGTCTCGGTGCCGCCGGCCGTCGTGGCCGTCGGTGCAGCCGTCGTTGCCGTCGTGGCCGCCGAGGTCGACTCAGATTTCTTGTCATCGCTGCCGCAGGCGCCGGCGAGCAGGCCGAGCACCGTGGTGATTGTGAGCGCGCTGAGCATCTTCTTGCTCTTCCGCATTGCTCCCCCTTGATTGGATAGTTGCCCGTCGCCGGGCGAATTGTGGATTGCCCGGTGGTTGCCGGTTTCGGCGATCCTAGCCTGCACCCCGTTGTGTCACGACCAGGGTGGTCTGTGACGCTTACGATGAAACAGAACGTTCATGGACCCGCAACGCCCCCCACGTCGGCCGACCGCCGCCACCTCGAGTCGTCCGCGAGTGGCGATGCCGACCGGACGGCCGGGCCGCCCTCCGGTGCGCCGGCCGAGCCGACGTACGTTTCTGATTCGACGTCTGGTCGTGCTCGGTGTGATCGTCGTTTTCATCGTTGGTCTGGTCACCGTCGTCAAGTCGGTGTTCAGCGAGGACACCTCCAAGGCGGCGAGCTCGACGGAGCCGACGACTCCGCTCGCCGTCGACGCCGGCGATCAATCGACGACGACCGTGCTCGGTGTGCCGGTCGATCCGACCCTGGGCGTGACGACCACCATCGCGCCGACGGTCCCGGCCGATACCAACCGCACGCCGACGGCTGCCGATCCGGCGCGTGTCCTGCTCGTCGGCGACAGCGAGGCGGGCGGCCTGTCGCAGTTCCTCGACGCAGTGCTCACGCCGACCGGTGTGGCAACGATGACGACCGACTACAAGTCGTCGACGGGCCTTGTTCGTCCCGACTTCTTCGACTGGCCGGCGCGTTTGCGAGAGACGGTGCCGGCGGTCAACCCCGACATCGTCGTCGCCCTGTTCGGCGGTAACGACGGCCAATCGTTCCGGACGGACGATCCCAATGCCGGACCCGCAGGCGGCAAGTCGGTCGATTCCCCCGAATGGCGAGCGGAGTACGGCAAGCGGGTCGGCGAGGTCATGGACTACCTCAGCGCCGACGGCCGAACACTCGTGTGGGTCGGCGTCCCGAATGCTCTCAAGGACGATCTCACCGCGCGACTGGCTGTGCAGAACGAGGTCGTCAAGGATCAGGTCGCCAAACACCCGAGCGTGATCTTCGTCGACTCGTGGTACCAGTTCACCGGTATCGACGGCAGCTTCGCGCCGCTGATCATGGACCCGCGCGACGGCGAGTTCAAGCCGGTGCGGAGCGAGACGGATGGATTCCATCTGAACACCACCGGCGAGGAGATCCTCGCCTTCCTGGTCGGCAACGCCGTCATCAGCGACCTCCGCGCACGAGGCGCCGCGATCTAGGGCAAGTCCTCGTCGCTGTCGCGGCGCAACTCGGCCACCGAACCCGACGCTGGGTGACTTTCGATGCGCATATGCACCGAATCCCACCCAGTGTCAGGAAACAGATGGGCGAACCGTTGGGTGAGGTGTTCAGCTTCCTCGATCAGCCGATCAACTGCTGCGGTTGATGCGGGCGTCATCGGGCGACGCAGGTCGCCGGTCGCCATCTCTCCGTGTCGGGCCAATGCGCCTTTCCAGACGGCGGGATTGGGGTCGCTGAATCCGATCGTGACGAGCGGAAGGAGCGCTGCTGCCAATTCACTGGCCCCAGCGTGATCGCCAGCGAGCGCACGGGCTGTCATCTCCACGTACAGAGTCGTGCAGATGTGGGCAGCTGCGGCGATTGCCCCGGCACCGCCCATCAGCAGCGTGGGCGCGATGAACGCGTCGTCGCCGGCGAGGATCTGGAAGTTGGGTCCGGACCGTGCGAGCACGTCGAGGGTGTCGATGTCGAGGGCGCCAACAGCTTGCTTGAGGCCAACGATTCGCGGGTGACCACCGATCTCGAGCAAGGCAGCGGCGCCCAGCCCGCGGCCCGTGCGGTAGGGGACGTTGTAGGCGACGATCGGCACCGCGCTCACGTCTGCGACCGCGGCGAAGTGCTCGATGATCGCGTGTTCAGAGGGTCTCGTGTAGTACGGCACGACGACGAGGGCCGCCGTGGCCGAGGTGCCGGTCGTGAGGTGCTCGATCTCGTCGATGGTCCCGCGTGTGCTGTTCGTTCCGGCGCCGACAATCAGCTTGCCGCCCGTCTCTCGGCAGACTCGGTCACAGGATTCGACGACTCGGCGGCGTTCCTCAGCGGTGAGCGTGGCTGGCTCGCCGGTCGTTCCGAGCGCGACCAACCCGGTGGCGCCATCGGCCAGGATGCGCGCGGCGAGGTGGCGGAGCGAGACGATGTCGACGTCGCCGTGCCGGTCGAACGGCGTCACGATCGGCACCCAGAGTCCGTGCAGATCGGTCGACGGATCAGTCGGGTCCAAGGTGGCCATGGCGACACATTGACGGGTTCACAGCGAAACGAACAGTTCTGATTCCTTGTCTCAGCCATAACGTTTCGTTTCGATGATGGATCTCGTGCACGTCAAGTCATTCGCGGAGGTCGCCGAGCGCGGCACTATTGCGGCCGCAGCCGTCTCGCAGCGCTACACAGCTCCTGCCGTCTCTCAGCACATCGCCAAGATCGAGGTCGACCTCGGCACGAAGTTGTTCGACCGGGTGGGCGGCCGAGTCGCGCTCACCCCTGCCGGCGCGGCGTTCCTGCCGATCGCCTTGGAGATGCTCGACCTCGAGGCACGCGGTCGAGCCACGGTGAATGAACCCGGTGGCGTGCCACACGTCGTGTTCGCCGGGTTTGCGTCGGCGATCTCGACCGTGCTGATTCCGCGTCTAAACCGCCTCCGTGAGCATGCCACGATCGAGATCTCCGACGCAGAGGACACCGAGGCGCTTCGCGACCTCGGACTCGGCGCAGTCGACGTCGTGCTGGTCCAGGAGTACCAGGGATTGCCGGCAGAGCGCAATCGCCGGTTCACCTTCACGCCCCTCGTCAGCGACTCGCTCACACTGATCCTTCCGCCGTGGATGGCAGCGACCACGATCGTCGAACAACTCGGCGAGGCACCGTGGCTGCTGAACGGACGGACCACCCGATGCGCTCAAGCGACAAGGCGAATCCTCACCGCCGCCGGCATCACACCGCGAATCGTTGGGACGGTTGCCGACAACGCGACGTTGCTCGCGCTCGTCGGCGCTGGACAGGGTGTGACCGTGGTTCCCGCGCGAGTGCTCGACGACGGGCGGCACGACGTCACGATCGCCAAACAGGACCTCGGCGTCATCAGGACGATTCACGCCGTCACCCGGACGGCAACGACAGCATCCGTGTCACGACTACTCGATCTGCTCGCGCAGAGTCCGATCGCCGCTGACTGTTGAAACTGCGGGCCCGATCAACGGGGGCGCGTCCGCTCTATTGGGTGCGGCCTCGGCTGATGATGCCGTCTCGGCGGGCGGCGACGGCTTCCGGCGTGAACATCGTCCGCCGCCACTTCTCGCTGTCGGCTGCCTCGATCTCCCAACCCGCCTGATCGCGGTTGATCGCTGCGTACGTCGACCGGATCTGACGCACGCCGGGCTGATCGTTGCCGATGATGTCGAGGGCCAGCTGCCGCGTCGTCGGGATCAGGTCGGCGTGCGGGACGACTCGATTGACGAGGCCCCACTGCAGCGCGTCCTCGGCGCTGAGGAAGTTCCCGGTGAAGCTCATCTCCCGGGCCCGGCGCACGCCGATGGCCTGGGACAAGAGCACGGTGAGACCCCACCCGGGCATAACGCCGACGCGGGTGTGGGTGTCGCCGAACTTGGCCCGTTCGCTGGCGATCAGGAAGTCGCAGTTGAGGGCGATCTCCAGCCCCCCGGTCACGGCGACGCCGTTGATCGCGCCGATCAGTGGCTTGCTCACGGGCGGAAACGGGGACTGCACTTCGACCGCGCCGCTTCCCTTCTCGGCGCCGGCGCCGAGAAGGGAAGCGGCGCGGTCGAAGTGCAGTCCCCGTTTCCGCCCGTGAGCAAG
>Ga0075364_10002097_pt1 | contig 11128 bp, 9 predicted proteins | sample EndMetdeltDD1764_FD_71517 | JGI IMG/M metagenome (GOLD analysis project Ga0075364, IMG submission 71517) | Populus endosphere microbial communities from Tennessee, USA - Endosphere MetaG P. deltoides DD176-4 | ecosystem: Host-associated > Plants > Roots > Endosphere | place: USA: Tennessee...
ACGTGGTCGATGTTCGGGCCCCTGTCGCCCGTGGTGGTGCTCTTGAACCGCAGCAGCGTCGCGCCGCCGCAGTCCGGCTCGGCCTCGAATGTCGTCAGGGTCCAGCCCAGCGCGGCATTGGTGTGGCCCGTCACGTCGAACGAGAACGACTTGGTGACGGTGCCGAACGTGACGTCCAGCGTCTTCACTGTGGGCGGACCGTTCGGGTTGCCGGCGAGCATGAACGACACCGCGTACCGTCTGCCCGGCGACGTCGGGACGAGCTGATCGAGTGTGCCCGGGCCGTATCCGTTGCCGTTGAGATCGACGAACTGGGCGCCCTTGAACGCGATGCCCTGGATCGGACCGACGAGATCGACCGCCTTGTCCGTGACCGTCCACGACCCGAGCGCGCCGATGGGATACGTCTTGTAGCTGTCCACCCCGGTGATCGTCACCCACGGATCGAAGCTGCCGTCGCGGACGAGGTTGCCGAGCGGGACGATCGGCCCAGCCGGCACCTGCCGCGGGAACCAGCCCAACACGTCCACGATCAGGTGCGTTCCCGATTGCGTGTAGAGGTTGATCGCGCCGTCGTCGCCGACCGGTACGACGGCCAGGTTGGCGAGCGTCTGTCCCACCCGCTCGAGGTTGAGGTTCGAAGTCGTCGGCTGCGGCTGGCCGGACGGCCATGCCGTCACATAGCCCGCGCCGTTGGCCTCGGTGCCCGTGAGGTTGATCACTGCGGCACCGACGCCGGCGCCGGCCACTCCGGCGGCGCCCGCGACCGGCACCCGCACGATCGCTCCTGCGCCGGGCTTGTCGCCGGTGAAACCGATCGCACTCGCCGCTCTCGTGTCCAGCAGGCGCGCCGGTGGCACGATCTGCAGCACCGAGTTCGCCGGAAACCACCCGAGCACGTCGAGCACGAGGTGCGTTCCGGACTGCGTGAACAGTTGGACACCACCGAACGACCCAACCGGAATCACGCACAGGTTGGCAAGGGTCTGGCCGGGTGCTTCGAGGTTGAGGTTCGACGTCGCGGGCTGCGACTGGTCGTCCGCCCACGCGGTCACATATCCCGCGGCGGTCGCCTCGGTGCCGGTGAGGTTGGCGACGATCGCGGCCACGCCGCGATCGGGAAGGCCACCCAGGCCGTTGACGCGGATCGACACGATGTCTCCGGCCTCGGGCTTCTCGTAGTAGCCGTAGCCGTCGCCCCGACGGGTGTCGAGCACGCGTGTCGGCGTGATCGGCATCAGCCCGAGTCCGAGCACCGTTCGCTGCAGGCGGAGAGCCGCGGTCACCGTTGGATCGCCGGTGTCGCCCGGCATCGTCAGTGTCCCGACGAGTTCCGCATCGGTGAACACACCGGTGATCTGAATCCCGCCGCTGACATCGAGCGCGACGGCGTCTTCGGTGCGCTCACCGGTGACGGCGCCGAGCGGACCGACGATGCCCAGCTCTGGGTCGCCGACGAGCAGGGCACCTTCGATCGCGCCGAAGGACTCGACCAGGTTCAACTGGGCGACGAGTCGGTCGGACCCGGTCTGGGCCTGGCCCGTCCACACACCGGTCGCGACGAAGCCGTCGGCAATCGCCATCGGCATGTGGACCGAACGCGTCGCGACAGACCCCGACGCCCCGCCGGAGTTGCGCGACCACCACCTGCTCATGGGCGCGCACCGTTCTGGTTCGCGGTCGCGTTGTCCGGCCGGAACCGGATCTCGTTGTGGTGGCGATCGATCAGGTCCTCGACAGCGCGGCGGCCTTGCGCGGTACGGCTGGCAATCGTGCCGGCGGCGGCCACCATCACCGCGCTCGGCGTCGCCGCGACTCCGTAGGCGGCGTGGATCTGACCGTACGGATCGACCAGCAGTTCCGCGTGCTCGGGCGCGCCGAACGCCTCGGCGACATGCGCAGCCGCGCCACGAGCGATGAGCACGAGGTGCGGAGCGGTCGGCCGGGAGATCGGCATCGAGGCGATCCACCGTCCAAGGTCGACACAGGCATCACACCCCGGCTCGACGAACAGCAGGATCGCCGCGCGCCCATCGACGAGGATGCCGCTCAGGCTGGCCGTCGATTCGTCGACACGGTCGAGCACGAAGTCGACGGCCGCGCTTCCGGGTGGCAGGCCGACGACCGCCGGCGACTCGGCGGAGCGCGGCCGCATCCCCTCGAGCATCGAGATCCGCTCGGCGAGCCGGCCGTTCTGGCGAACGAGGTTCACGAGCACCCACGCGTTCATCACCACGACCAACGCGCCGGCAACGACGCCCGCAGCGATCCATACCTGCGCGGCAGTGGCGTCGCTGACGCAGCCGACGACGCAGGGGCCACCGGAACGCATCGAGCGCCAGATGACGACCCCCGCCAGGCCGGCCAGGACGGCATTGCGGGCCACGGTGCGCCAACCGATCTGGTGATCCGTCGCTCCGAAGCAGTGGCAGCTCGGCCGGCGGTCCATCGCGAGGTTGGCGGCCACAACACCGCCAAGCAGGAGGAGCAACGCGGCCGCGCCGACTGCAGCGACTTGCGCGGTCGCGGTGACGAGCAGTCCGACGGCAAGTGTTGCCTCGACGATCGGTAGCGCCGGCGCGACCCATCCGGCAGCCCACTTCGGTACGCCGAGGGCGACGGTGGCGGAACGGGTGCCGGCACGGTCGGCGAACTTCGCAGCCGCCGCGACCGCCAACGTTGCGGCGAGCACGACACGGATGACGAACGTGACAACCGACGCCGCGTCCATCTCAGCCACACTCGCCCGCATGCGCAGGACGGCACACGGAACCGAGGCACGCCAGCGACGCATGGCACTCGGACGTGCACCGACTCGCGGTCAGATAACACTTGTTGTTGCAGCCGCAGAAGATCCACGGCCGACAGCACTCGCAGTCCTCGAGCTGGGCCTGGTTGAATGGTCCGGCGCCGAGCTTCGACACCGCAGTTTCGTAGTTGCGGGCCATGCTGATGCAGGCCGCCCGGCTGAGTTGGTGGGCGATGTCGTACGCGGCCTTGCAGGCTTCGATCCCTGCCCGGCCGAGGTCCATGTCGCACTGTGCCTGCGAGTTGCCGCACGTCCCGTAGCAGACGTCGTGAACGTCGCAACCGGGCTTGAAGTTGGCCTTGAAGAACGTGTTGGAAACGAGATAGCCCTTCCAGTTGTCGGGACCGCAGCCGTTGATCGACGCCTCGTGACCGGGGTGGTGGCGCTTGTTCGGGCAGTCGGCGAGATTCGCGGCCGGGTATTCGACGACGCAGTCCTCGGCCGCCGCCGGGCGCGGGCGGGACGCGCCGAAACCGATCGAGGTTGCGGCCGACGCGATCAGCCCTCGACCCACCAGCCCGAACACCTGCCGCCGGGTTCGCCGGGAAGCCACCTCAGTGAGCTCATCAAAGGCCGTCGAGACCATGGTCCGACCGTACGGACGACGCTCAGGGGGCGCAACTGGTGAAATCCCTAGTTCTCGCACGCGACGGGCGTCGCCCATCGAGCAGCTGCGGGTCGCGGCATGCCTTGCAAGCGATGTGCAACTGTGCTGCAAGCGGGCTGTTGGAAGCTGCGTGTCATGACCGCCACGACTTCTTCGCACGTACCGCTCGATCGCCGCCGACAGTCCGGCTTTCGACGCACGGTCGTCGTGCTGCTCGCCGTCGGTGTCCTTGCCTCGTGCTCGTCGACGAGTGCGTCGGAGTCCGACGACGTACCGGTCAGCGCCGCAGCGACGACCGATCCGACCGTCGGGATCGACGTCACGGCCGTCACCTACGCCCCGACATCCACGCCCGACACTGCGCCTGCCTCCACCGTTCCCGATTCGATCCTGCCGGTGCCGCCTGCACCGATGGCCCTGACGGGAACCCTGGCAGAGCAGGCCGGTGCGGTCGCCGACGCATTGGCCGACGATTCAATCGATCGTTCGCCGGCCCTGCTGGCCGCCTTCTCGGCCGCTCACCTACCGGTGCTGTTGGCGGACGGCACCTCACTCACCACTGCGCCCGATCCGGTCGGCCTGCCCTGGTCGCTGGTGTCATCACTGACGTACGGCGTCAGCCCGACCAACCGGATCTCGCTCGCCGACACGGTCGGCCTGTTCCGTCTGATCGATCCTCTGCACCCGTTCGACGCCCAGGCCGCTGCCGAGGAGGTTGTTGTTGGATTGCGCGCCGCGTTGGCCTCCGGCGAACCTTCCGGCCCGGCGTTCCTCGCCAGCTTGGTAGCCGAGGACGCTCGCCGCGCGAACGGTGCCGACTTGAGCGATCCTGCTGTGCACGCCAGTCAGTTGCGGCTCACGACGACCACGAACCTGCTCGTCATCGCATCAGCGATGCGCGGCGCCTACGAAGGCCTGGTCGCCAGCGGCGACCTCCCGAACCTGGCCGCGACAGCCGATCCGGGAGCGGGCGGCACCGCAACCGCTGCGACCAGCGGGCTCCCTCGCGCCGTTCACCAGGGCAACCCGGTCGCGACGGCGGATGACAATCCGGGTTGCGACGACGGCGAGGGCGGCTGGATCATCTGGGTTGCTTCGAAGATCGCTGCTGGTGCCAAGTTCGCACCCGGGCTGCCGTTCGAGTGGAACGGCATCTACAGCGCAATCGCCAAGGCCGGTGTGGACCGCGGGATCCTCGTCGACGACGTGATCGGCTTGACCGAAGGTGCCGGCAAGTTCGCCGGTGTGGTCGGCGCCCTGATCAACATCGCCGTCTTCCAGGCCCAGGTTTCGGGAAGATACGGGGAGGCGACGATGGACGGATCCGGTCCGCTCGTGCGCACCAAGACGACGAGCGACGGCTCGGCACGCACCATCACCTTGCGGATCGCCTACGACACGACCGAGGACCCGAAGCAGGTACAGCAGCGCAATTGCATCCTGGCTGCGCTCGCGGCCACCGGCAGCAACGCGCAGCAGGTGCTCGGTGCGGCTGCGAACGTCGAAGTCGAGACGACCGGCGAGGAGGGCTTCACCAAGAGCCTGGCCGCTGGTGACTCGATCGTGCTGTTCGGACCGGCCACGTTCCATCCCGTGCAGACCGCTGACGACAACGGCCAGATCACCGTTCCGGTGCAAGGTCGCCGGCAGAAGCGTGACAAGTCGGACATCACCACGCCCGTGCAAAAGGAGTTCTCGATCTTCTTCCAGGCCAGCTTGGACCCCGCCGGCGCCAGCCAGATCGCCCGCGCGTTCGCCGACGACATTCTCTGCCTGGGTGTCACTGCGAGCGGCGATGTCGTTGACGGGTTGGCCGAATGCCAGAACGCTGTGATCGACGTGGTCAAGCAGTTCCACTGGGATCTCGGTGAGTTCACGTTCCCGCTGACCGACTGGGAATACCAAGGTTGGCGCATCGACGCGGCGGTGTTCCCGTACACGCTCACCGGCGAGAAGTGCGACGGCGACGGCGATCCGTCCGGACTGTGGGACGTCGCCATGGTGAGCAACACATCCGAGTTCGCGTTCAGCGGCAGCATGCTGGCCGACATCGATGCCGCCACCTTGTCAGGAACCTATTCGTTCGAAGGCACAGCAACCGGCGGCGGCGGCTCGGTCCCGGTGGTCGGCTCAGGAACAATTCGGTTCGTGCAAGACGGGCCCGACGCCGCGCACCTCGTGATGTCGGGTGTCGCGTACGGGCCGCGTAACTCCGGCGGCGGCACCGAGGGTGAGGTCTCCGTGCCGCTGACCCGCACCGACTGCACCGGCGAGACCTGATCGCCGCATCGAACGAGCGAGTCCTCGACGGCAAACGACGGTGTCGACGACCGCCTACTGGAGCTCCGACAGTCCAAGCTGCGCGAGAGCGTCGCTGATGGCCTGGATTCCGACATCACCCGGGTGGGCATGGTCGGGACCAAGGAAAGGAGCAGGATCCGCTGTGCCATCGGGGCCGCCAAAGATGTGGAGGTAGTCGACGCACAGCGCCGAGTGTGAGATTGCCGCCGCGCAAGCAGCGTCGGTCTCTGCCTGCGCCACCTGAGCGTAGAAGTCGACCCCGAATGTTGGGGTCGGTGCCTCGGACCATCCGACGAATGGGTTGTCGGCGGACGTGACTCGGACGGCAGTCGGCTGCCCGTTGCGGAGGCTGTCGACCTCTGTGAGAATCAATTCGTAATTGGCGGCGAAGGTCGGAGCGTACGTTGCCAGGCAGTCCGGCAATGGTTGGGCCGGGCTGCACGTGCCTTGGGGATACACGCCGAACGGGTCGCTGTCGTTGCCGCCCACGGAGATCACGATGATGTCGGCGTTGCTCACCGATGATCGAGTTGAGTCGTCTGTTCTGAGGCGTTCGAGGAGACGCGCTGTGGTGTTCGAATCGTCCGACAGGTCATCCACCGTCACCGTTCGTTGCTCAGTGCCTCGAAGCGCTGCGGCGTACAGGTCGACGAACGTCTGACCCTTCGAATTCTGAGTCGCCATGAAGGAGTCCCCGAGAGCAGCCACCTGCCACGATCCTCGTGGAGCGGGGATATCCGTGTTCGTTGCTGCGAGGCTCGTGTCTGTGACGGTCACGTGTGTCGTCGCTGACGTCGCATCGTCATCGCTGCCGCACGACGTGACGAGCAGACCAGCAGCGCCACCGAGTGCTACCACCATCGACCCGCTTCGAACAATCGAACGTCGACCGAGACCGCCCCGCATCAGCGCATTTTACCCAGGTCCTCCCGTCAGCCGGCTGTCTGCTGCTTCTCTTTGATGAGGTCCTCGACGGCCTTGGGGATGGTGGTCTCGAAGTCGAGGAGCTTGGCCCAGGTCGGGGTGATCGTGATCACGACCATCTCGTCGTAGAGGCGTTGCACGCCGGCCACCCATTCCGGGTACTGGTCGTCGGTCATGACTTTCCGACCAGCGGTCAGGTACCCGTCCGGGATCCCCTCGACCAGTTCGACCTCGGCGGTGCCGCGGATCAGCAGCACCTTCGGCGGGAAGGCGCCCTGGTCGATGGTCAGCGCGACCTTCGGGTTGCTGCGCAGCGCGGCGACCTTGGCCGCCTTCGGTACGGTGGCCATCACGACCCGTTCGCCTTCGGTCCAGAAGCCGATCGGGATGACTCGTGGGTCGCCGTCGAGGCCGTTGTACGCCAACCGGGCCGGTTCGGGGCCGTTGAGCAGTTGCTGCGAGTACGGCTTGGCCAGAATCTCGGCAATCTCTTCGTTGGTCATCGTGGTGATCCCTTCATTCAGAGGTGTTGTCATCAGGGGGACGAAGCCGAAACCACTTTCTCGACATCGATGGTCGATCGAGCGTGCGATTCGTTTGCCGCGGCGCGATGCCACACGGTGGGCGAGCGTGACTACCCTCTGCGCATGTTCGGGAGGCGGGCGGCCATCGCGTTGATGCTCGGCGGGATCACGCTGGCGACCGCGTGCACCGACAACAGCAGGCTCAGCGGGCCGACGACCGTGGCATCCACGCCGACGAGTGACACGCGGACGATTCCCAGTGCCACGCTCGCCGACCACACCACCCACACGGCCGACACCGACCCGGAATCGACACCCGCGACGGAAGCCAACGCCCGCCCGACCACCACAACGGCTCCCCGGGCGACCACCACATCCAGCACGCCGCCGACGACGGCGACGGATGTGACGACGACGATGGTCGAGCCGAGCACAACGACGAGCGCCGCGCCGGCGACGACGGTCGCTTCCGATCCTGCGGTGCCACCCCTTCCCGTCTTCGATCCCGGCTGTGTCGTCGAGGTCGCAGTCGACGAATCGTTGAGTGTGATCGCGGACCGCTTCGATGACGACACCGTGACCGTGTCGGCGATCCGCACCGAGAACGGCATCGTCGGCGACAACATCGATCCCGGCCAGTACCTCGACGTGTGCGTCGCGAACGGGATCAACGACATCACGGGCGAGCAGCGCACCGAGGCCGATGCCGTTGCGGTCGCCACGCTGGAGGTGGTCGCGGCACAGCAGCGCAAGCTGAACGAGCTGTTCGCCGGTCTGGGTACACCCCCGCTCCTCGTCGACGGCATCTCCGGACCGGTGACCCGCCAGCGGCTGTGTGCCGCCCGACTCGCGCTCGGCCTTCCCGTCAGCACTGCCGACATGCTCGCCGGCAGCGCTGAGGAGAAGGCGCTGATGGCGGCGACGACGCTGCCGATTCCGTTCACGTCGGCGATCCTGTCGCCGCGCTGGATCCTCATCGATCGCACTTGCCAGATCATGTTCACCGGCGAAGGCACGACCCGGTTGACGTTCGTGTTCCCGACATCGACCGGTGAGCCTGGCCATGAGACCCGGGATCAGGATCGCTCGCGCGCGTTCCGGTTCAACCCGGAGATCGGCAACGGAGGATGGCACGACAGCACGTCATACCCCGCCGCCGACGACAACCCACTCAACGGCAACATGTACAAGCCGCTGTACTTCGATCGCGGCCAGGCCATCCACGGCGCGAACAACGTACCGACTCACCCGCAGAGCAAGGGCTGCGCCCGGCTCCGCGTCGAACACCAGAACATGCTCCTCTTGTGGCTCGGGCTCGCCGATGCGACCCACGAGATCGGGAGCCGAGACCAGATCAATGTCACGGTGAGCGTGCAGGGAACGTTCGTGCCGACCTGATCCGGTCAGATCGCCGCCGACGTTGATTCGCTGTCAGAGGAGGTCGCCGATCGTCGCCAGCCAGAGCTCGGCGAGATCGGCATAGCCGGCGGTGTTGGGATGGATGCCGTCGTCGGCCATCGCGCCCTCGTCGGCCCAGAACGGCGCGTTCGTGTCGACGGTCAGTGCGCCATGGTCCGCCGCGACGTCCTCGGCGACGCGGTCGAGGCGCCCGGCCATCACGACCATCTGCTGCGCCTCGTCGACGGTGATGTCCGGCAAGAAGTCGTGGAGTCGGTCGATGTCGGCAACGCTCGGACGCCGCGATTGATCGTCCGGTAGCCCGACGACCACGACGGCTCCAGCGTCGGTGAGCTCCTGGACGGTGCGATCGAGGTTGGCCCGGAAGGTCTCCTCGGCGGCATCTTCGCTCGCGGGTGGCGTGCCGTCCGGTGGTCCGTACTCGTAGAGGTACCAGAGGTCGTTGGATCCGATCAGGACCGTCGCCAGGACGGCTCGTCCCGCGGCGACCGCCTCCGTCGCTTGCTCGACCGCCTGGCCCAACTGGCCCGGCGCGCCGTCTTGGCCGTCGACCATCATCGTGCTGTCCCACCCGGAAGCACCGAGGTTCACGACCGAGACGTCCGCTCGGCCGGGGGCGGCGCCGATGGCTGCGGCGATCACGCCGACGTAGCCCTGATAGGTGTCGTCACCATCGCCAGCCGTGAGGCTGTCGCCGAGCGCGATGTAGGTGACGGGGCCGGCTGTCAGTCCACTGCCGCTCGGCCGCGCGGGATCCGTTGCGGGAGTGTTCGCGCTGGTCGGCGGAGGTGCCGAGTCGGGCGTCGCCGAGTCGGCGGTCGCCGAGCCGAGATCGACGGAGGTCGCGGTGGGTCGCCCGCTCGACGAGGAGCTGCACCCCCCGAGGGGAACCATCAGGACGGCGATCGCGGTGAGCGCCTTTCGGCATGAGCTCTGCATCCCGAAATCCTGCCCGACAGCGCAGCTCTGCTCGCGCACATGCGAGCAAATTCCGCGGTGCCCTCTTGTCTCATTTCCCTCAAAGTGGTATCCCGAACCGGGGGAGGCAGTTTCGAATACACCGACAACGCAAGGAGTGGTTATGCGACTACGACATGTTTTCGTTTCGTTGGTTATGGCTGCCGCTGGTGTGGGGGTGATTCAAGAGTCGGCGTCGTCGGCGCCGCTGACGAAGCAGAACTTCAGCCTGACCGCCGACATCACAGAGGAAGGCGGTGGCACCGTCGTTGCCTCCGGCGCGATCAACGCCACCGGACAAGACGTCGTCATCAGCGACACAGAGGACCATTTCGTGTTCCCGAACGGGACGCTGACGATCATGCATGCTCCGGTGCGGAGCGCAGAGCACTTCAATGACAAGAAGTGCACCGGCTCATTCAAGGAGACCGGAACGTATGTCATCAGCGCGGGAACCGGTCAGTACGAGGGTGTCAGTGGCAGCGGTCGGTATCGAGTCGTCGGACGGTTCGAGAACGGTTGCAGTGAATTCCCCACTGGCACGTTCACGATCACGGCGCGGGGGTCCATCAACCTTCCCGAATCCTAGAACCGGTCAATCGTCGAACAGCATGAGGAGCGCGTCGAGCGCGGTGTCGATGCGCTCCCGGCTGCGGGCCGGCAGCCCCAGACGATCCTCCCAGCGGTGCAGCTCGTCGTTGACCGCGAGCGCGAGGTCGCGGCCGGCGTCGGTGAGGGTGACCAGGATGCGTCGCCGGTCTGTGGGATCGGCCGAGCGGGTCAGCCAGCCGGCCTTCTCCAGACGATCGATGGTGAGCGTCATCCCGCCTGTCGTTCGGCGCAGCACCTCGCAGATGCGCGTCGGGGTCGCGTGCTCGTCGGGGGAGCGACGCAGCACGCCGAGGACGAGGTGATCGGCCAGGCTGATGCCCAGCTTCGCGGTGACGTCTTCGAGGGCCCGCGTGACCAACAGATTGAGGCGCACCACCTTGGTGACCAGGCTCGGCTCGCCGGTGGCGATGTCGGGCTCCCACGCGCCTTTGGCCCGGGCGACGGCGCGAGGCACTGCGGCGCTGTCGATCGTCATGCGGTGATACCGAAGCGGTCGAGGCCGTACACGTTGATCGCGTTGCCGCGCAGGAGCTTGTAGGCCTCGTCGGCGTTGAGTCCGGCCGCCGAGATCAACCGGTGGGCGACGGCGCGGGAGTTCGGGAAGCTGCCGTTCGGGTGCGGGAAGTCGCATTCGAACAGGATCTGTTCCATGCCGATCTCGTCGCGGCTGCGCAGGCCGTGGAGGTCGTCGAAGATGCACCCGAAGATGCGACCTTTCACGTACGTCGACGGCGGCTCGGGAAGATCGACCCCACCGACGTCCTCGTGCCACACCGAATCCATCCGCTCCCACTGGAACGGCATCCATCCGACCTGGCTCTCGGCGTAGGCCAGCTTCAGGTCGGGGAACATCTCCAGTCGGCGCGAGTACACCCAGTCGACGACAGAGCCTTGCGCGTTCTGGCAGTTGAGCGACATCGACACCGCGAGCGGCGCGTCGGCACACGTGGTCGGCATCGACGACGAGGAACCGAT
>Ga0075364_10002099_pt1 | contig 11126 bp, 11 predicted proteins | sample EndMetdeltDD1764_FD_71517 | JGI IMG/M metagenome (GOLD analysis project Ga0075364, IMG submission 71517) | Populus endosphere microbial communities from Tennessee, USA - Endosphere MetaG P. deltoides DD176-4 | ecosystem: Host-associated > Plants > Roots > Endosphere | place: USA: Tennessee...
TCCCCCGCGGGGGATCACAACATCAACGAGGCCACGCGCCTGGATCAGATGCGTGACGCTGGCGCGGTCTTCGCTGGGCAGCAGCTGCACGGCATCTCGCGTAAGGCCCTCGTTGCTCAACGCTGCCTGCAGCGCCCCGACCAATGCGGCGTTGGAATGCGCCGCTGACGAACTACCGCGCAACAGCACTGCGTTACCGGACTTGAGCGTCAGCCCGAATGCGTCGACGGTCACGTTCGGCCGACCTTCGTAGACGATGCCGACGACACCGAGCGGAACCCGCTGCTGGCGGATCTGCAGGCCATTGGGCAGGGTGCGCCCGCGTAGCACCTCGCCAATCGGGTCGGGCAGGCCCGCGACCTGACGCAACCCCGCGGCAATGCCGTCGATGCGATTCGGGTTCAGTGCGAGCCGGTCGAGCATGGCCTCCGGCGTGCCTGCCGCCTTGGACGCCGCCAGGTCCTCGGCGTTGGCCGCCAGGATGGCGTGCGTACGCGCCAACACACAGTCGGCGGCGGTGTGCAGCGCCCGATCCTTGGTCGCGGTGCTCAGCGTGGCCAACTCGCGAGCGGCGACGCGGGCACGCCGGGCAGCGTCGTGCACCTGCTCCCGCAACCCGGAGACAGCCGGTGCTTGCACACTCATTGGCCCAGCGTATCGGACCTGCCTACTGCGCTCGACAGCTGTCAGGTGGCCCACTCACCCATAGGTGCGTACAACGGGCGGCGGCTGGTCTACTTTTGGTGTTTATGGTGGCGCGGGTCTGCGTAGTGGGCAGTGTCAACGCCGATCTCACTTTCACGGTGGATGCCCTGCCACGGCCGGGCCAAACCGTTCTCGCGTCATCGCTCTCGTCGTCGCCGGGCGGTAAGGGCGGTAATCAGGCAGTGGCCGCCGCCCGCGCGGGCGCGGCCGTGCAACTCGTCGCGGCACTCGGCTCGGACGCCGCGGCCGATCAGCTGCGCGCACATCTTCGGGACAACGATGTCGGGCAGGACGGCGTGGTCAGCCTGCCAGGATCCAGCGGCTCGGCGGTGCTCATCGTCGACTCCGCGGCGGAGAACACCATCGTCGTCGCGCCCGGCGCCAACGCGCACCTGAGCGTGGCCTCCGCCGACATTCGCGCGGTGATCGCCGACAGCGACGTGGTGCTGCTGCAACTCGAGATCCCGATCGCAACGGCCGTTGCCGCCGCGGGGGTGGCGCGGGCTGCGGGCGCAGTGGTGATGCTCAACGCTTCGCCGACGGGGGCCGAACCCCACCACCTGCTGGCCCTGTCCGAGCTTGCCGACGTGGTCGTGGTGAACGAGGCCGAGGCGCGCGAATGGCATTGGCCCGTACCGCACCTGGTGATCACCCGCGGTGCACGCGGCGCGAGCTACCTTGGCGAGGACGAACGCTTCGACGTACCCGCCCCGCCCGTCGAGGCCGTCGACACCACAGGCGCGGGCGACGTGTTCGCCGGGGTGCTGGCCGCCGGATGGCTGGCCGGGCACGAGAATGCATTGCGTCGTGCCTGTGCGGCGGGTGCATTGTCGACGCTGGTGCCTGGCGCCGGCGACTGCGCGCCCTACGCGGAGGCCATCGACGACGCTGTGATCAAACGCAGGGCTGGAGAAAGGCAGATATGACGGTAACCGCGCCACGTCCACCCGAAGGCGACTGGCTGGGCACGCCGTATCTGCGCTTCACCCGCGAGGGGCCGTTCGGCGTGTGCACGCTCGACCGGCCGGAGGCGCGCAACGCGATGACGCCTGCGATGTACTTCGGCATCAGGTATGCCGTCCGGCACGTCGACGCCGACCCCGACCTCGCGGGCCTGCTCATCACTGGCACCGGTGATGTGTTCGCGCCCGGCGGCGACATGGGCGGAGGTGACGGCTCGGACAACTGGCTGACGTTCGGATCGGCGCTCGGCATGGACGTCACGCCGTTCGAGACGCTGCGCCAGTCGGTGAAGCCGGTGGTTTCGGCGGTCAACGGGTTGTGTCAGGGCGGTGGGCTGCAGATCGCACTGTGCAGCGACATGACCGTGGTCAGCGACCGTGCGACGTTCCGGGTGCCGGAACTGTTCCGCGGCATCGCCGACACGTACTACAGCCAAATGCTGGCCCGACTGATCGGACCGGTGCGCACGCGGGACCTGATGTTTACGGGGCGGACATTGACCGCGACCGAGGCTCAGCAGTGGGGCATGGTCGCGCGGGTAGTGCCGCATGACGAGCTGCTCGAGGCGGCCCGCGAGGTCCTCGGTCAGTGCTGCAGGACGGCCCCTGCGGCACGGAGCACGGTGAAATCCAGCCTCGACAACTACATGGGCCTGTTCGACCGCATCGGCATGCAGGCCAGCTACTCCTCGCCCGAGGCGCTCGAAGGCTTCCGGTCGTTCAAGGAACGCCGGTCCCCGGACTGGGTGCATCCAGACCTGAGGATCGACGGCCGCATCTGACGGTTCAGTCGCGGCCGAACGTTCCTTACCAATCGAAAAATCACCGAAATTTCGAGCGGTAAGGAACGTTCGCGGCAGGCATAGTTCAGTATTTTCTGGATACAGAATCTGCTGTACTGTTTGTCGCATGCGAACGGTGACCCACAGCGATGCCCTTGCGCGGTTCGGATACGCGCTGTCGGACGCGACTCGTACCGAGATCCTGTTGATCCTGCGCGATGGCCCGGGCTATCCGTCCGACCTCGCCGAGAAGATCGGGGTGTCGCGGCAGATCCTGTCCAACCACCTGGCGTGCCTGCGCGGCTGTGGCCTGGTCGTTGCGCAGCCCGAGGGCCGGCGCAGCCGCTATGAGCTGGCCGATAAGCGCATCGCCCACGCCCTCGACGATCTCATCGGCCTGGTGCTTGCGGTCGACCCGGCCTGTTGCCCCGACGCCGAGGCCGAAGGCTGCTGCTGATGTCGGCCCCGCTCGGGACGCGGCGCGCGACACTGCAACGCCGGATTCGGCTACTTGTCGGCGCGACGATCACCTACAACGTGATCGAGGCGGTGGTCGCGTTGGCCGAGGGCACACGCGTCTCGTCATCGGCGTTGGTCGGCTTCGGGCTCGATTCGGTCGTCGAGATCTCATCGGCGGCCGCGGTCGCCTGGCAGTTCTCCGCCAAGGATCCCGAGACGCGTGAGAAGGCGACTCTGCGGTTCATTGCGATCTCCTTTTTCGCGCTTGCGGCGTACGTCGCCGTCGACGCGGTGCTGTCGCTACTCGGCCTTGGCGCGGCTCGGCCGTCGCTGATTGGGATCGTGCTCGCGGCGACAAGTCTCGTCGTAATGCCGGTGCTGTCACTGACGCAGCGGCACACCGGCCGCGAACTGGGGTCGTTGTCGGCGGTTGCCGATTCCAAACAGACCCTCTTGTGCACGTACCTCTCCGCGATCCTGTTGGCGGGACTGGTGCTCAACAGCTTGTGGGGCTGGTCGTGGGCCGACCCCGTCGCCGCCCTCGGCATCGCCGTGATCGCGGTCCGAGAGGGCATCAATGCCTGGCGCGGGGACCCGTGCTGCTGATGAACGGAGTGATCGTGCCGGTTGAGTCACTCGCATTGTTTGCCATCTCCGCTGCGCTCGGATTCGGTTGGCGCAGTTGGGAACAGCGACGCCGGTGGCGTCTGTGGGCCGTTTCATCCCGGGAGTTGGCCGCGCTAACGTGGGTTAGATGGCACGCAAACAGACGAACAGCAAGCAAGAGGCAGGCTGGCTCTGGGTGCCGTTGATCATCGGTCTGATCATCGGCGTGACCGTGGCCGGAATGACAGGTCAGTGGTGGTGGTCGACGGTCGGAGTGCTCGGCGGGGCGGCGTTCGGCTGGGTCGGTTACGCAAGTACGCGTTAGTCGCGTTAGTCCTCGGGGATTTCGCGCTCGATCTCGTCCAGCCAAGTGCGGGCCGACATGTCCGACGGCGCCCGCCAGTCACCGCGTGGCGAGAGCGATCCGCCATGCGACACCTTCGGCCCGTTCGGCATCGCCGAGCGTTTGAACTGGCTGAACGAATAGAACCGCTGCGCGAACACCTGGAGCCAGTGCCGAATCTCCTTCAGCGAGTACGCCGGCCGCTTGTCTTCGGGGAACCCGGCCGGCCAGTCGCCACGATCGGCGTCGCTCCACGCGTGCCAGGCCAGGAACGCCACCTTCGACGGCCTGAACCCGTACCGCAGCACCTGGAACAGCGAAAAATCTTGCAGCACATACGGCCCTACCTTGGCCTCGCTGCTCTGAATCTCCTCGTCCTCACCCGTCGGGATGAGCTCGGGAGTGATCTCGGTGTCGAGGACGGACTGCAGGACCGCGTTGACGGCGTCGTCGAACTGATGTGAGGAGATCACCCAGCGAATCAAGTGCTGGATCAGCGTCTTGGGCACACCGCCGTTGACGTTGTAGTGCGACATCTGATCGCCCACACCGTATGTCGACCAGCCGAGCGCCAGTTCGGACAGGTCGCCGGTGCCGAGCACGATGCCGCCGCGCTGGTTGGCAAGCCGGAACAGGTAGTCGGTCCGCAACCCGGCCTGCACGTTTTCGAACGTGACGTCGTAGACCTTCTCCCCGCGCGCGAAGGGGTGATCCATCTCCTTGAGCATCAGTTCGGCGGTGGCCTTGATGTCTATGGTCTCGAACGTCACGCCCAGTGCTTCGGCGAGCCGGACCGCGTTGCGCTTGGTGCGCTCGCCCGTTGCGAAACCCGGCAGCGTGAACGCGAGAATGTCGCTGCGCGGCCGGCTTTCCCGGTCCATCGCACGGGCCGCGACGATCAACGCGTGCGTGGAATCCAGGCCGCCGGAAAGTCCGAGAACCACCTTCGGGTAGTTCAGGGCGCGCAACCGTTGCTCCAGACCAGCTACCTGAATGTTGTAGGCCTCGTAGCAATCCTGTTCCAGCCGCGCCTCATTCGACGGCACGAACGGGAATCGCTCGACCTCGCGACGCAAGCCGATGTCACCCGTCGGCGGGTCGAGTTGAAAATCCACCCGCCGGAACGATTCCGCGGGTACGCGGTGGTGGCGTCTGTTGTCGTCGAAGGTGCCCATCCGCAACCGTTCCGAGCGAAGCAGCCCGAGATCCACGTCGGCGACGGAGCGTCGCTCCCCCCTGGGGAACCGCTCGGACTGCGCGAGCAACACACCGTTCTCCCAGATCATCGTCTGGCCGTCCCACGCCAGATCGGTCGTGGACTCCCCCTCGCCGGCCGCGGCGTAGACGTACGCGGCCAGGCAGCGTGACGACGCCGATCGCGCCAGCAGACAACGGTCTTCGGCGCGGCCGACGGTTATCGGACTGCCCGAAAGGTTGGCAAGCACCGTCGCGCCCGCGAGTGCGGCTTCCGCGCTCGGCGGGATCGGCACGAACATGTCCTCGCAGATTTCGACGTGCAGCACGAATCCCGGCATATCCGCGGCGGCGAACAGCAGGTCGGGCCCGAACGGCACCTCTGCGCCGCCGAGCCGGATCACACCTCGCTCGTCGTCACCCGCGGCAACCTGACGGCGCTCGTAGAACTCCCGGTACGTCGGCAGATACGACTTCGGCGCGACGCCAAGCACTCTGCCGCGGTGGATCACCACGGCGGTGTTGTAGATGCGATGACCGCGGCGCAGCGGCGCGCCGACGACCAGCACGGGCAGAAGCACCGCCGACGCCGCGACGACCTCGACCAGCGCCTCCTCGACCGCGTCCAGCAGCGCATCCTGCATCAGGATGTCCTCGATGGAGTAGCCGGACAGCGTTAATTCCGGGAAAACCGCGAGCGCGACGCCATCATCGTGGCAGTCCCGGGCCAACCGCAGCACCGACTCGGCGTTGGCCGCGGGGTCGGCGAGGGTCGTGTGATGGGTGCAGGCAGCCACCCGCACGAACCCGTGCCGGTATGCGCTGTAAAAGTCCATCACCCTCTATTGTCGCCCGCGAAGTGTCAAGATCCGGTGACGGGGTACCAACAGTTGATGAGCGATACCGCGGTGCTGGTCATCGACATGTTGAACGCGTATCGCCATGAAGACGCCGAATTGCTGGTGCCGAACGTCGCCGAGATCATCGATCCGATGGTCGGGCTCATCTCGATGGCCCGGGAACGCGACGACGTCGACCTGATCTACGTCAACGACAACTACGGTGACTTCACCGCCGACCACACGGACATCGTCCGATCTGCACTGCACGGCGAACGCCCGGATCTGGTCGAGCCAATCGCGCCCGACGAGGGTGCGCTCTTCCTCCAGAAGGTCCGGCACAGCGCGTTCTACGCCAGCTCGCTCGACTATCTGCTCGACCGACGCGAGGCGCGCACGCTCATTCTCACCGGCCAGGTCACCGAGCAATGCATTCTCTACACCGCGCTGGATGCTTATGTGCGGCACTTCCCGGTCGTCGTCGCGCCGGACGCCGTCGCGCATATCGATCCTGAACTTCGCGATGCCGCTCTGACGATGATGCACAAGAACATGCACGCCGAGATCGTGCCTGCGGAGAAATGCCTGCGCTGACGTCCCTTGCGGTCTCCTGTTGGCCTGCAGTTCGCCCGCGCGCACCTCACACGATCCGGCGATTTTGATTGCGTCGCGCATCGTGAACCGAGGACCCAACCCAGGAGGAATCGTGAATCAGCTTGCTGTTCAACGTCAATCGCGCCCCTTGCTCCCGGAGCTATCCGAGCTCTTCAGTGGCTTTCATGGCTTTCCTACCATCGCCGGCCTCGCGGGTCTGCGGTCGTTCTTCGACGGCAACCTGCTGCGGGTTGAAGACGAGATGAAGGACGGGCTCTACGAAGTTCGCGCCGAGCTTCCCGGTGTCGACCCCACCGACGACATCGAGGTCACCGTGCGCGACGGCCAGCTGACGATCAAGGCCGAGCGCACCCAGACCAGCGAGTCCAATGGACATTCCGAGTTCGCGTACGGCTCGTTCGTGCGGACGGTGCCGCTGCCGGCGGGCGCCGACGAGGACGACATCAACGCCACCTACGACAGGGGCATCCTCACCGTGTCGGTGCCGCTCTCCGAGGACCATCCGATCGACAAGCGTGTCGAGGTCATCGAGACCATCCTCGTCGACGAGGACGAGGATGGCGAGAACGACGAGGACGAGTACGAACAGGACGACGAGGACGAGGGCGACGAGGACGCCGACGTGCAGGAAGAGCACGTAGCGGAGGAGCAGCAACAGCCCGCCGGCTGAACCGGATCACCTAGCCTGGGAGGCGTGGAAGCACCGGAACTCGTCGCCCTGCTGCACGGGCGGCGTGTTGCGGTGCTGACGGGCGCGGGGATGTCCACGGATTCGGGCATCCCCGATTACCGCGGGCCGGACTCGCCGCCGAGCAACCCGATGACCATCCGCCAGTTCACCTCCGACCAGGCGTTTCGCCAGCGGTACTGGGCGCGCAATCACGTCGGCTGGCGGCACATGGATGAGACGCTGCCCAATGCCGGTCACCGCGCACTGGCCGAACTCGAGCACTCCGGCGTGGTGTCCGGCGTGATCACCCAGAACGTCGACCTGCTGCACACCAAGGCCGGCAGCCGCACAGTGATCAACCTGCACGGCACCTATGCCCAAGTGATCTGCCTGGACTGCGGCCAGACGATGTCACGCGCCGCCCTTGCTGACCTGCTCGAAGCGGCGAACCCTGGGTTTGTCGAGCGCGCGGAGGCGGTCGGCGGCATTGCGGTCGCCCCTGACGCCGACGCGGTCGTCGGCGACACCACGTCGTTCCGGATCATCGACTGTTCGAAATGCGGCGGCATGCTCAAACCAGACATCGTCTATTTCGGCGAGAATGTGCCGAAAGACCGTGTGGACGAAGCGTATTCGCTGATCGACGGAGCCGACGCACTACTGGTGGCTGGCTCATCGCTGACCGTGTATTCGGGATACAGGTTCGTCCGCCAAGCCGCGGCGCTGGGAATGCCGATCGCGATCATCAACAGGGGCCGCACGCGCGGCGACGGTCTTGCGACGGTGAAGATCGACAACGGCTGCTCCCCGATGCTGGCGCTGCTCGCCGACGAACTGCCGGCCGTCGCGAACTCGGCTTGATGGACAACGACGACGCCTCCTGGCTGCAGTCGCTGCTGGAAAGCAGGCGGCCCGACCCGGGTCCGGTCGTCGGACGGTGGGCTCTTGGCATCGGCGACATGGTGGCCGACCATCCGCTGGCACCTGACAAGTTGCACTGGCTGGCCCGCAAGCTGAACCATTTCGGCGGGGTCGCGATCAGCGAGGAGAGCGTCGAGTTCGACGGCGACGACGTCAAGTGGGCCGATGTCATCGAGATCCGCACCCGCAGCCTGGTCGAGTACCTGTTCACCGGCGGCGTCGACAGCCAGATCGACAAGCTGCCGGTGCCGTGGTTTCCGTTCCGCCGGAAGGTGCTTGGCGCGATCTCGCGGGCTGCGCTGACGCTGTTGCTCGCCGCCGCCAAGCAACAGCTCGAAGGTGGTGCCCTGGAAATCCGGATACCCGCCGAGGTGGGGTATCACGGCCTGCTCGGCTCCCGCGAACTGTCACCAGGCATGCTCGCCGCGGTGGTGTTGGCCGACCCTGCGGTTCGTCAGTGTTTCGAGGCGACCGCACAGGCGCACGGCGTCGAGATCCGCCCCGCCGATAACGATGTGATGGAGGACGCCGACGAGAGGGCAGAGCAGATCAAGTCGATGCTCGCAAAGCTCCAAGCCCGCCTCACCCCGTGATTTGTGTGCGTTTTGGCGCGCTGGGCGCTCCTGAACGCACACAAATCACTACTAGACGGCGACCAGATCGTCGGCATGCACCGCCGGGCGCCGCATCTCGGCGGGCAGATCGGAGGTTGAGCGGCCCAACATGGTCGCCAGTTCGGCGTGGTCGTAGGCCACCACACCGCGCGCCACCATGGTTGCGTCCTGTGCGCGCAGGTCGACGACGTCGCCGCCGTAGAACCGTCCCGACAGCGCCGTGATGCCTGCGGGCAGCAGCGAACGTCGTTGCCGCACAACGGCGCGCACGGCCCCGTCGTCGAGCGTGAGCGCGCCCGCGGATTCGGCGGCGTAGCGGACCCAGAACTTGCGCGCCGACATGCGTTCGGGCCGCGGGGCGAACACCGTGCCGACCGATGCGTCGGCCAGCGCGGTGGCCACATCCGATGCGCCGGCCACCAGCACAGGTACGCCGGCGTCGGCGGCCAGCAGCGCCGACGACAGTTTCGACGCCATCCCGCCGGTGCCGAGATGGCTACCCCTGCCCGCGACTACGCCGTCGAGATCTGCCGGGCCGTCGACTTCGGAGATGAACCGCGCGTTGCCTTTCCGCGGATCGGAGTCGTAGAGGCCATCGATATCCGACAACAGCACCAGCGCGTCGGCGCCAACCAGATGCGCGACCAGCGCGGAAAGCCGGTCGTTGTCACCGAACCGAATCTCGTTGGTGGCCACGGTGTCGTTTTCGTTGACGATCGCGACCGCATGCAGCGCCCGCAGCCGGTCCAGCGTGCGTTGGGCATTGGTGTGCTGCACCCGCATCGAGATGTCGTGGGCGGTCAGCAGCACCTGGCCGACCGCGCGGTTGTAGCGGGCGAACGCCGCGCTCCACGAGTTCACCAGCGCCACCTGCCCGACACTGGCCGCCGCCTGCTTGGTGGCCAGATCGGCGGGACGCTTGGTCAGCCGCAGCGGTTCGATGCCCGCGGCGATCGCACCCGACGACACGATCACGACGTCGGAGCCGGCCTTCATCCGCGCTTCGATAGCGTCGGCCAAGACCGCCAGCCTGCTCGCGTCGAACACCCCGGATGGCGTGGTCAACGCGGTGGTGCCGACCTTGACGACGATGCTGCGCGCGGTGCGGACCGCTTCTCGATGCGAGCTCGTCACGACTCGTCACCTGGACGGCGCCGTTCGCGGCGGGCCGCCTTCCGTTCGTCTGCACCGACGCGATCCGTCTGCTCAAGCCGTACGTCGGTACCGCGACCGGACAGCGGCATATCAACCCCGGCGGGGGTCTGCGGCTCCCAATCGAAGGTCATATCACCAATGGTGACGGCGCAGCCGGGCTTCGCGCCGAGCCGCAGCAGTTCGTCTTCCACGCCGAGGCGGGCCAGCCGGTCGCCGAGGTAGCCAACGGCTTCGTCGTTTTCGAAATTCGTCTGGCCGATCCAGCGTTCGGGCCGCGCACCGCGCACCACGAATCCGCCACGGCCATCGGGCACGACGGTGAAACCGCTCTCGTCGACCGCGATCGGCCGGATGACGGGGCGACGGGGCACAATGGCCGGTTGCGACTCGCGATACGCCGAAACCATGTCCCACAGCGCGAACGTCAACGGCCGCAATCCTTCTCGACTGACCGTGGACACCTCGTATACAGGCCAGCCGAACCGGCGGGTGATCTCCTCATGGACGAACTCGGCCAGCTCACGCGCCTCCGGCACGTCGATCTTGTTGAGCACCACAGCCCGAGGACGCTCGGCCAGGTCGCCAAGGGTCGAATCACCCTGCAGCGTAGGGGTATACGCGGCCAGCTCGGCTTCAAGCGCCTCGATGTCGGAGATCGGGTCGCGGGCGGGTTCCAGCGTCGCGCAGTCGACGACATGCACCAGCACCGCGCATCGCTCGATATGCCGCAGGAAATCGAGACCAAGGCCGCGACCTTCGGACGCGCCTGGGATCAACCCCGGCACATCGGCGACGGTGAAGGTGTGGTCCCCCGCCGACACGACACCCAGGTTGGGCGCGAGCGTGGTGAACGGATAGTCGGCGATCTTCGGCTTGGCCGCCGAGATGACCGACACCAACGACGACTTGCCTGCCGACGGAAACCCGACAAGGCCGACGTCGGCGACAGTCTTTAGTTCCAGCGTCAGGTCGCGGACCTGGCCCCTCTCGCCGAGCAGCGCGAAGCCGGGGGCCTTGCGGGCCCGTGACGCCAGCGCGGCGTTGCCGAGTCCGCCGCGTCCGCCCACGGCGGCTTCGAAACGGGTACCAGCGCCGACGAGGTCGGCGAGCAGCCGGCCGTTCTCGTCGAGCACAACGGTGCCGTCGGGGACCCTCAATTCGAGATCCCCGCCAGCCGAACCGTCGCGATTGTTGCCCGCGCCCTGCTTGCCGGACGGAGCGTCGACGTGCGGGTGGAAGTGGAAGTCGAGCAGCGTGTGCA
>Ga0075364_10002100_pt1 | contig 11118 bp, 11 predicted proteins | sample EndMetdeltDD1764_FD_71517 | JGI IMG/M metagenome (GOLD analysis project Ga0075364, IMG submission 71517) | Populus endosphere microbial communities from Tennessee, USA - Endosphere MetaG P. deltoides DD176-4 | ecosystem: Host-associated > Plants > Roots > Endosphere | place: USA: Tennessee...
GAGATCGCGCCGGTGCCCATGGCGCGCGTCATCTTCCAGTGCTCGGGCTCGGAGGGCAACGATACCGCCATCAAGCTTGCCTGGTACTACTGGAACGCGGTCGGCCAGCCGCAGCGCACCAAGATCATCGCCCGCCAGTTCGCCTATCACGGCAACACCTGCGCGGCGGTGAGCCTGTCCGGCAAGCCCGACATGCACGCCGGCTTCAACCTGCCGTTCGCGCCCTTCAAGCACACCGAGTTCCCGCACTACTACCGCCGCCATGAGGCCGGCGAGAGCGAGGAGCAGTTCTCCGCGCGCATGGCCGAGGCACTGGAGACGATGATCGAGGCCGAGGGTCCCGACACCATCGCCGCCTTCTTCGCCGAGCCGGTGATGGGCGCGGGCGGTGCGATCCTGCCGCCCAAGGGCTACTTCGAGAAAATCCAGGCGGTCTTGAGGAAATACGACATCCTGTTCGTCGCCGACGAGGTGATCTGCGGCTTCGCCCGCACCGGCGAGATGTGGGGCTCGCAGACCTTCGGGCTCAAGCCCGACATGATCACCTCCGCCAAGGCGCTCTCCGCCGCCATGCAGCCGATCTCGGCCGTCCTCCTCAACGAGCGCGTGCACGAAGCGATGCTGGCCCAGTCCGACAGGTACGGCAATTTCGCGCACGGCTACACGTATTCCGGCCATCCGGTGGCTGCCGCCGTCGCGCTCGAGGTGCAGAAGATCTACGCCGAGATGGACATCGTAGCGCGCGCCAAGCGCCTCGGCCCCGTGATGCAATCCGCGCTCGGCAAGTTGCGCGAGCACCGCCTGGTTGGCGACGTGCGCGGCGTCGGCCTGATCCTCGGCATGGAGCTGATGCAGGACGGCGCCAAGCGCATCCCATTCGATCCCGCCCTCAAGGTCGGCCCGCGCGTCGACGCGGCGGTCAAGCGCCACGGCCTGTTCATCCGCACCGTCGGCGACCGCCTGGTGTTCGCCCCACCCCTGATCATCGAGGCGTCCGAAATCGAGGAGATCGCCAAGCGCCTCAAGCTCGGCTTGGATGACGTCGCCAAGGAGCTGAAAAGCGAAGGCGTGCTCACCTGACCGCAACCGTCAAACGCCAGAGCTGTCATCCTCGGGCTTGTCCCGAGGACCCAGCCATCCGCAAGCGCCCGAGCAAGTTGATAGGTGGATGGTCGGGACAAGCCCGACCATGACAACGACAGCCGAAGCGATATGGTCAAAGTCGAACAGCCGTTGGCGGTCCGCACGCCATGCCGACTTGCACCCGTCCGCTTCCCGCTGCTACCAGTGGCGCACATTAGGGGTCGCCGAAGAAAGCATCTGCCCATGACCCACGTCCTGCACCGCGCCGTCAACAAGACCTACCCCGTCGCCGCCAAGAGCGCCGGCATCCGCATCACGGACGAGACCGGCAAGGACTACATCGACGCGTCCGGCGGCGCGGCGGTGTCCTGCCTCGGCCATGGCCATCCCGACGTGCTGGCTGCCATGCACAAGCAGCTCGACACCCTGGCCTATGCGCACACCAGCTTCTTCACCACGCGCGTCGCCGAGCAACTGGCCGATCATCTGGTGGCCCACGCGCCGCCCGGCATCTCCAACGTGTATTTCTGCGGCAGCGGCTCGGAGGCCATCGAGGCCTGCCTGAAGATGGCGCGCCACTACTTCGTCGAGAAGGGCGAGCTGCAGCGCACCAAGTTCATCTCGCGCCGGCAGAGCTACCACGGCATTACGCTGGGCGCCCTGTCGGTCGGCGGCCGCATGAAGGATCGCGCGCCGTTCGCCGAGATCCTGTTCAACGCGCACCACGTCTCGCCCTGCTTCGAGTACCGCGGCCGCCGCGCCGACGAGACGCCAGAGGCGTACGGCGCCCGGCTGGCCGCCGAGCTGGAAGCCAAGATCGTCGAGCTGGGCCCGCGCAACGTGGCAGCCTTCGTGGCGGAGACGGTGGTCGGCGCCACGCTCGGCGCGGCCACCGCCGTGCCCGGCTACTTTAAACGCGTGCGCGAGATCTGCGACCGGCACGGCGTGCTGCTGATCCTCGACGAGGTGATGTCCGGCATGGGCCGCACCGGCACCCTGCATGCCTGCGAGCAGGAGGGCATCGCGCCGGATTTGATGGCCATCGCCAAGGGGCTCGGCGGCGGTTTCGCGCCGATCGGCGCCATGCTGGTGTCCAAGCACGTGTTCGATGCGATCGGCGTCGGCTCGGGCGCCTTCCCGCACAGCCAGACCTACGTCGGCCATCCGCTGGCCTGCGCCGCCGGCCTCGCCGTGCAGACGGTCATCCAGCGCGACAACCTGTTGGCCAACGTACGCAAGCAGGGCGACTACCTGGAACGGCGGCTGCGCGAGAGTTTCGGCAACCATCACCACGTCGGCGACATCCGCGGCCGCGGTCTGTTCCGTGGCATCGAGATCGTCGAGGACCGCGCCAGCAAGAAGCCGTTCGATCCCGCGCTCAAGCTGCACGCCCGCATCAAGCAGACCGCCATGGACCACGGCCTGATGGTCTATCCGATGGGCGGCACGGACGACGGCAAGGCGGGCGACCACATCCTGCTGGCGCCGCCGTTCATCGTCACCGAGCGCGACGTCGACCAGATCGTCGACATCCTCGGCGTCGTGATCGACAAATCCATCGCCGCTGCGCGGTAGCTGTCATCCCGGAACGCGCATCAGCGCGTATCCGGGACCCAGCCTTCAATACCCTTCCTTCAACAGCGGAAACGCACTGTCCATCCACGCCCTGCCCAGCGGTGCCGCCGGCTCCACGTAGCTCCTGTCCAGCTCCGCGAACGACCGCACCCCGAGCAAGCCCAGGCAGCGCGTCACCTCGTCCTGCAGCAGCTCGACCATGCGCACGATGCCGTCCTCGCCGGCGGCCGCCATGGCGATCCCCTGCAGCCGGCCGATGCCGACCGCGTTGGCGCCCAGCGCCATCGCCTTGACGATGTCCGTGCCGCGCAGGATGCCGCCGTCGACGATAATCTCCGCGCGCCCCTTCACGGCCTCGACGATCTCCGGCAGCACGGCCATGCCGCCCTTGCCGTGATCGAGCTGCCGCCCGCCGTGGTTCGACACGTAGATGCTCTCCACCCCGTGCTCCAGCGCCATCAGGGCATCCTCCGCCACGGCAATCCCCTTCAGAATGAAGGGGATGGAGTATTTCTTGCGCAGCCGCTCCAGTGACTTCCACGAGAACCGCGCCTGGTAATAGTCGGCCGGCGCGCTTCGTCGCGATGTCGTCTTGTAGCGCTTGGCGAGATCGCGCTCGCGCCGCCCGTACCAGTCGAGATCGACGGTGAAGCACAGCGCCTTGTAGCCGCTGGCAATCGCCCGCTCGATGTGGTTCTCCACCCAGGCGTCGTCGCCGCGGATGTAGAGCTGGAACAGCTTGGGGTGCGGGTTGCTGGCCGCCACCGCCTCGATGCCCGGCGCGCTGGCCGAGCTCAGCATGTGCAGCACGCCGGTGCGCGCCGCGGCCTTGCTGGGCGATACGCCGCCCTCGGGCGCGAAGTCCTGCAGCGAGCCGATCGGCGCCAGGATCACGGGGAGTTTCAGCTTCAGTCCCAGCAGAGTGCCGCCCGTGTCGACGTGCTCCACGTCACGCAGCACGCGCGGCCGGAAGGCGATGGAGTCGAGTGCGATGCGGTTGCGCTCCTGCGTCGTCTCCGTCTCCGCGCCGCCGACGATGTAGTCCCACGTGCCCTGGGTCACGTTGCGCTTGGCCAGCGTCACGAACTCATGGAGAACGGCATAGTCCATGCCCTCTTGCATCGAAGCGTCCCTCGCGTTTCTCAATGCCGCCGGCTCTGTCTCCGGCGGCTTCAGCATAGCCAATCCACCATGTTTGGAAGAAGAGCGTTCCGGCATGGCCGCCCCGCGTCTTGTCGTTGCATCCGCCCGCGACTATGTCAGATTTCCAGCCATGCCGCTTGGCAAGCGGCCCAACCTGACGAGCACCCGGGCGTCTCCGTGAAGCACATCCACAGCCTCGAGCGGCCCATGCTGCGCGAGATCGGCCCACTGGCCGTATCTCTGGCGCGCGGCATTCGCGTGCAGGACGCGGCTTTGGTGTCGGCCTTCCTGCTCGCCTATGTGGCGCTCGAGTGGGCGAGCTTCATGCACGAGCATGACGGGCTTCCGGTCACTCCCTGGAACCCGGGCCTCGGCATCGCCTTCGGCCTGATGGTGCTCAAGGGCCCTCTGTTCGGGCTCGCCCTCTTCGCCGGCGTGGTGCTGGCCGAAATATTGGTCCTGCAGACCGAGCTCGACTGGCCGATCGTGGTCGGCATCGGCGCCGCCGTGTCGGCGAGCTATGCAGCCACCGCCGACATGGCGCGTCGCCACCTGCGCCTCGACGTAGGCCTCACCCACCTGCGCGATCTCGGCATTTTGTTGGCGGCAGGCGTTGCCGGCGCGGCCATCGCCGCCGCCTTGCTCATCGTCCTGCTGACGGCGACGGGTCAGCTTGGGGCAGGCGAGCTCGGCAAGGCGGCGGTGCCTCTGTTCGTCGGCGACATCATCGGCATCGCCGTCATGACGCCGGTGCTGCTGCGGCTCGCCCTGCACTGGCCGGAGATCCGCAGCAAGCCGCAGTTGCCGGTCGTGCCGGAAATCGCGCTCTATGTGATCGTCACCGGCATCGCGCTCTGGTTGATCCTCGGCGCGCATGATCCGTTCGGCTACAAATTCTTCTATCTCCTGTTCCTTCCCGTTGTGGCGGCGGGCGTGCGGCATGGCATCGATGGCGCCTGCGTCGGCCTGCTCATCACCCAGTGCGGGCTGGTCGGGCTGCTGCACTGGTACGGCTACGATGCCCGCCAGTTCACCGAATTCCAGGCCATGATGCTGATCCTGACCATGACCGGCCTGCTGGTCGGCGTGGTGGTCAGCGAGCGCCAGCGTGCCGAGCGTGCAGCCCGCGAGATCGAGGGCCGCCTGAAAGCCCTGCAGGCGGAAGCCGCGCGCGCCGCGCGCATGAACATGGTGAGCGGCATGGCGTCCGCTCTGGCGCACGAGATCAACCAGCCGATGACCGCGGCACGCGCGCTCGCACGCTCGGCGCAGGAGCTGCTGCGCCAGCCTGAAGCCGATACCAGGCGGCTGACCGACAACCTGTCCACCATGGTGGCGCAGATCGATCACGCCGGCAGCGTCGTGCGGCGCATGCGCGAGTTCCTGCGCCGCGGCGAGCCGCATGTCAGCACGCTCGACATCGGCTCGGTGCTGCAGGAGGCCCTGGCGCTCGCCCGACCCGAAGCCGAAGCCAACCGAGCACACCTCGATCTGGACGTGGCGGCCGACCTGCCCACCGTATTCGGCGATCGCGTGCAGCTGCAGCAGGTCGTGCTCAATCTGCTGCGCAATGCCATGGAGGCGATCGTCGAGGCGCGCCGCAGCGATGGCCAGGTGCATTTGAGCGTACGCTCCGGCGACGACGGCACCATCGAGATCAGCGTCGTCGACAATGGCGTCGGGGTGCCCGCGGACCGCCAGATCTTCGAGCCGCTGTCCACCTCCAAGGCGGATGGACTCGGTCTCGGCCTGTCGATCTGTGCGTCCATCGTGCAGGCGCACGGCGGCCGCATCTGGCTGCAGTCGAGCCGTCCCGGTGCCACCGAGTTCCGCTTTTCCCTTCCGATCCGTTCACGCGAGAAGGCTTGACCCATGTCCGTTGCCCCCACCGTATTCCTCATCGACGATCAGGAAGCGGTTCGTCATGCCTTGAGCGAGTTGCTGCGCGTGTTCGGCTACGACGTGCGCACCTACGAGACGGCCGACAATTTCCTCGCCAGGCACGAGCCGCAGCAGCGCGGCTGCGTGGTGGCCGATGTGCGCATGCCGGGCATGGACGGCATCGAGCTGGTGCGCGAGCTGGGCAGGCGCAAGCTGGCTCTGCCGGTCGTGCTGATCTCCGGCCATGCCGACGTGCCGATGGCCGTGGCAGCCATCAAGGCCGGCGCCGAGGACTTCATCGAGAAGCCGGTCGACGATGCGCAATTGCTCGCCGCCATCAATCGCTGCCTGGCCCACAGCTTCGAGCAGACCTCGACCGATCGGGCGAGCGACGAGCTGCAGGGCCGCTATGAGCGCCTGACGCCGCGCGAAGCCGAGGTGATGGATTTCGTCGTACAGGGCTTCACCAGCCAGGCCATCGCGCTCAGGCTGGAGATCAGCCAGCGCACGGTGGAGAGCTACCGCGTGCGCATCATGGAGAAGATGCAGGCGGAAAGCGTTGCCGTGCTCGTGCGGCAGGCCATCCGCCTCGGCCGCATCACTCCGTAGCCTCCGCCACCCGCCTGCCCTCGGACTTGTTCCGAGGGTCATCCCCGAAGCCGAGGCACCGCCGAGGCTATCGGGGATCCACTCCCGACACGCAGGTCGCGAGGCCTCGGCCGCATCACTCCGTAGATCTACCACCCGATCGGTTCGGATAGCCGATCGTTAGCCAGGTCTTATCTTTGCAGGATGCGCCGGAAGGTTTCCGTGGCGCGGTCTGGCGAAGAGAGAGCCGTGCAAAGACCCAATCGATCCGCCGTCGGCGGGCGCGTCTCGCCCGCAACTGAAGGGCGCTCGCCCTGGCTCCTGCCGCTTGCGGCGACGGTGTCGATGCTGCCTCTCGCCTACCAGGTCGTGCCCCCGGCGCTGGTCCTGCCTGCGATCGGCCTTCTGCTTCTGCTGGCGGGATTTGGCATTGCGGCCTGCGCGCGCTTGACGGGCGCTGTCGTCGAACGCGAGCGGCTCGGTGCGAAGGACGTCGCCGGCGCACTCGTTCTGCTGGGATTTGCGGCCGTCTTGCTGAGCGACGCCGAGCAGGCGTTGGCCGCGCTCGATCAATTGCACAGCGGGCTGATCGCGTCGGGACCCACGTGAGATCCGCCGAGAAACCAGCCCTTTCCCGTGATCCGGAGGCATGATGGACCTGCTGCAGGCCGAGCTCGCCGCTCTCTTACAAGTCATTGTCATCGACGTCGTGCTGGCGGGCGACAATGCCATCGTAGTCGGCCTCGCCGCATCACGGGTCGCGCCCTCCCTGCGGGCGCGGGTGATCTTCTGGGGCATCGCCGGCGCGGTGGTGCTGCGCATCCTGTTCGCCCTGGTCACCGTCCAGCTGCTGGCCATCGTTGGGCTGACGCTGGCGGGCGGCATCCTGCTGCTGTGGGTGTGCTGGAAGATGTACCGCGAGATCACGCATGAGCCCAAGGCCGCCTCGGCCGGCGCCGCCGTGGTGTCCAACGCCGACCAGCAGACCGCCGGCACCATGGGCTTCTGGGGCGCGCTGACCCAGATCATCATCGCCGACGTGTCCATGTCGCTCGACAACGTGCTGGCGGTGGCCGGCGCCGCCAAGGGCCATATGTGGGTGCTGGTGGTCGGCCTGGGCGTCGCCGTCGTGCTGATGGCGGTGGCGGCGACCTACATCGCCAAGCTATTGGGCCGGTTCCCCTGGATCACCTGGATTGGCCTGCTGGTGATCGTCTACGTGGCGCTCGACATGATCTATCGCGGCAGCGCCGAGGTGGCCTGCGTCTACACCACCGAGACCCTCTGCAAAGAGGGCCTCGGGGCCATGCTGGGCTCGTTGGTGAGATAGTCGGCGTCCCGACACGGCGTCATTCCCGCCAGGCGCGGTCATGCTGGAAGCATGCCTCCGGCATGACGCCTTGAGCGGGAATCCACCCGCGCATGCATGTCGGAGATTTGGGCTGGATTCCCGCTCTGCGCTTCGCTGGGCGGGAATGACGAAACCGGTCGGAGACCAATCACGCCTCGATGACTTCGACAATCTGCGAGGGCATCTCTGCCGTCGTGTCGGGGCCAGGCCATAGCGCCTCGGCTTTGCGGTTTCCCCCCGACCCCTCCACCTTCACCTCCGAAAACCCGGCGTCTCGCAACTTGCCGGCGATCGTCTCGTTGCTCGCCCAGCGGTCCAGCCAGCCGAGGCTGAGGGTGGCCCGATAGCGTTTGCCCTGGCGGACGGTAAATGTGGCCATCGTGGCTCCCTCTCATCTGTTGCGCCTCGCCGGTTGATGGCCGGCTGAAGCCTCTTGCCTGCTGCGTCCCGTGTATACGCCGCGCAGCAGCGGATGTTGAGAGCCTTGGTTAATAGAAATTTGCCCCGGCATGGAACCCGGATGGTTAAGGCCGCGTTAAAGCTTCCGCAATCTGCGCGCATTGCCGAAGCGGAGGAGAACTAGTCATGCAGCAGATCTTCAATCAGCTCCTACAGTTCCTTCAGCAGGGCATCTCAGCGATATTTCGATTTGTGCAGTTGATCTGGCAGTGGACCGTCGGCCAGATCACCAGTTTGACGCGCGTTCCGTGGCAGGACTGGCCGCTTCTGAAGCAGATCCTTCTGGTACTCGTGATCGCCGGCGTGATCTGGGCCTTGTTCAAGGCGGGCAAGGAACTGTGGGAGGCTGGCGAGAGGATTCTCACCGCATTCGCAGCTCTGCTCGGCGTGCTGGTCAAGACCCTGCCCAGCGTGATGCTGGCCGGCCTGATTGCGCTTGGCGGCGTCTGGGTGCTCAACAACCTCGATCTATCGAACCTAAGGTTGCCCTCGTTCCTGCAGCTCAGCTCGCGATAGCCGCACCCTCTAGAACCAGGCCTTGCGGGTCCGCGCCCGTTTGCGCATCTCGGAGAGGAACTGCGCCTTGGGCATCGGCTCGGCCAGCACAGAACCCTGGCCGAGATGGCAGCCCATGTCGCGGACGGCCGCGAGGTCCGCCGGGTTCTCCAGGCCGGCGGCCACCGAGACCACGCCGAAGTGACGGGCGAGATCGATGATCGCCTGGCAGATGCCGGCGTTGCGCGCATCGTCCGCGCATCCCCCGACGAAGCCGCTGTCAAGCTTCAGCTCGCTGAACGGCAGCTCGCGCATGCGTGCGAAGGAGGAGAACCCCTCGCCGAAATCGGCGATGGCCAGGGTAATTCCCCAGATGCGCAGCTGCGTGGCGATCTCGTGCACGAGGTCCAGATCCTTGACGACCTCCTCCTCCGTCAGCTCGAGGATCAGGCCGGGCCACTTCTCGCTCTTCGGCCGATGCTCGCGCACAAGGGCCGGCAGATGCAGGTTGCCGAGGACCGAGATGGGGACGTTGACGGCGGTGCGCAAGGCGGGACCGGCGGCGCTCAGCTCGTTCCAGTCGTGCAACGCGGTGATGAGCTGATGCTCCGCCAGTGCCGTGGTGTCGGTCTCCGTATTCTCGGAGGACAGGAACGAGGCGGAGTCGAGCACACCATGCACCGGATGCCGGCAGCGCAGAACGCCTTCGACGCCGACCAGCGTGCCGCGGTGCAGGTCGACCTTGGGCTGGTACCACAGCTCGATCCAGTTCTTGTCGAGCGCCTCGCCGATCTCGATCCTGGTCGTCGGCGCCAGCGACAGCGTGGTGAGGGTCTGGCCGTCGAAGGGCGTGCTCATCACCGCTTGCCGGATGGCGTCGGCACGGAACGGCTTCTCCAGCGGCTGGCGCATGTAGAGACCATGCCGTGCACCGATGCGGCGCACGTCGTCGAGCAGCACCGCGCTGCTGCCGCTCATCAGCTGCACCACGCCGCCGTAGTGCATCGCTCCGAGGGCACGGATGACGTCGATGGCGTCCGAGCCCTTGAGCGAGATATCGAGAAAGACGATGTCGGGCTGCCCGCGCTCGAGCGCGGCAATGGCCGCTTCAGCCGAATGAAACGTCTCGGTCTTCACGCCCAGCGGCTGCAGCGCCAGCGTGAGGAGCTTGCAGATGCCCTCCTCGTCGTCGACGACGAACACATCGGCCGGCACGGCATCTTGTGGGGATGAAGTCGAGCGGACGTCCGCCGGCTCGTCTGGTTGGTTTTGCTTGGCTGTCGCCTTGGCTCTCTTCGCCATATGAATCCGCTCGAACGGTTCGTGACCGGTGCACCTCCCCCGCCCGAGAGCGTAGGCACCCTGCATGAATGTGAACTTAAGGAATCCGGAACAATTGCGTTCAGCGGCGCGACGGCGGCGTGCACCTGCAACTGCGCTCAGTTGCAGGTTGCGATCAGCAGGTCGCGCTCGCCGCTGGCCAGCGTCAGTGTCGTGGTGATGATCCAGCCATTCTCGATCGCTTCGCGCAGAAGCATGCTGCTGCAGGCGGTGCCGTTCCATTCCTGCTGCTTGCGGGTTCGCCAGTCCGCTCCCGGACTAGCCGGCCTCGACCTGATGAAGCGCTTGTAGTTGACGGTGCGGATGTTGCAGATCACCTCGACGCCGTCGTCGCGCGTATTGCGGTCGATCCAGGTCCCCGCGTTGGCATTGCCCAAACGGGAGATTTCCGACATCGCCTTGCAGAACTGCTCGTTGTCGAGCGCAGCCATGGCGGTGCCGCCGGCCTGCGTGGCCGCGATGACCGCACCGAGCGATGCCAGGATGAGGCTGGCATGCATCGAAAGGCCTCCCGCACTTTCGCTAGTGCTTGTGTCCCGATTCCGAAGTTCGCCTAACCCTTGCCGCCAGATCCCGAGCGAACTTCGGCATCACAAGGGACACTAGAATCATCTTCTTGCTAGTGTGATTCAGATCGATAAATTCGCTCCGAACCATGCCGCGATCTCCGGCGAATTTCTCGATCATCACACTAGCTCGAATCCGAATGACCAAGTGAGCGGTCCGGAGCGATCCGGTCGCGCACCAGCTGCTTCAACTCCTTGCTTTCGGGAAAGCGGCCGCGTTCCTTGCGCGACCAGATCAGCTGCCCGTCCACGCGCACGTCGAACACGCCGCCGCTGGCGTCGGGGGTAAGCATCACCGAGCCCACCTCCTCGGCGAACGTGGTCAGCAGCTCTTGCGCCATCCATCCGGCGCGCAAGCCCCAGCCGCACAATCTGCAGAAGGTGATCTCGATCACCGGGCGGGCTGCCATGGACCTCTCCGCAATTCACGGATTGGATAGCAAAACGAGGCAGCCGGGAGAATATCACGTTCGCCGGACGCGGTCAGTGCGCTCAGCCACGCACCTCGCGCCGCGGGGATTACTTCTGCTTGTCGACCGTGTCCCGCACCTCGGCTGCCGTCATGGTCAGCTCGATGCGATCGGCCTTGCGGTTGAACATGTTGGCGGGGATGACCGCGGTGGTCACGCCGAGCCC
>Ga0075364_10002101_pt1 | contig 11116 bp, 10 predicted proteins | sample EndMetdeltDD1764_FD_71517 | JGI IMG/M metagenome (GOLD analysis project Ga0075364, IMG submission 71517) | Populus endosphere microbial communities from Tennessee, USA - Endosphere MetaG P. deltoides DD176-4 | ecosystem: Host-associated > Plants > Roots > Endosphere | place: USA: Tennessee...
GCGACCACGGAGAGCAGGTCGGCTCCGAGGCTTTGCGTCATAGCATCCAGGTTACATAGTTTAACTATGCAGTTCAAACCCATCCCTGGTTGCAGTGCGGCGGTCACCGCTCTTAGGAAGCGCCTGGCAGAATCGTGCAATGGCCGTGACCGGGGACTCGAGCATGTCTCGACGTTCCGGCTCGCTGAGTCCGGGTGAACTCGCACAGGCATCGGTGATCGCCGCGCTGTCGGCGGCGACGGCGATCATCTCCATCGTCGTTCCCTTTGCCGGTGCCCTCTCCCTGGTCGGCACCGTCCCGATGGGCCTGCTGGCCTACCGGTACCGGGTGCGAGTGCTGATCACCGCGACCGTGGCCGGCGCGATCATCGCATTTCTCATCGCCGGCCTCGGCGGGTTCATGGTCGTCCTCAACTGCGCGTACATCGGCGGGCTGACCGGCATCGTCAAGCGCCGCGGACGCGGCACGGCGACCGTCTTCTTCAGTTCACTGGTGGCCGGCGCGTTCCTGGGTGCGGTCTTCGTCGCCGCGCTGGCGATCATGTCGAGGCTGCGGCACCTGATCTTCGAGTCGGTGACCGCCAACGTCAACGGGCTCGCCGCGGTGATCGCCCGCGTGCCCGACATGGCGCCCCTCGCCGATCGACTCAAACACGATTTCGCCGTCGCGCTGGACTACTGGCCATACCTCTTCTTCACGTACTCCACAGTGACCATCGCGATCGTCACGCTGATCGGCTGGTGGGCGCTGTCGCGCGTGCTGTCGCGGCTGTTCGGCATCCCCGACGTGCACAAGCTCGAGTCCTCGGACGACGCCGCCGCGATCGGACCTGTTCCGACTCGCCTGCGCGACGTCCACTTCCGCTATCCGGGTGCCGACCACGATGCGCTGGGTCCGGTGTCGCTGGACGTCGAACCGGGTGAACACCTGGCCATCACCGGCGCCAACGGTTCGGGCAAGACGACGCTGATGCTGATGCTGGCCGGACGCGAGCCCACCGGGGGCACGATCGAACGGCCCGGCGCGGTCGGTCTCGGCCGGCTCGGGGGCACCGCGGTGATCATGCAGCACCCCGAGAGCCAGGTGCTGGGCACGCGGGTCGCCGACGACGTGGTGTGGGGTCTGCCGCCGGGCACGAAGACAGACGTCGCAAGACTGCTCGACGAGGTTGGACTGGACGGCCTCGCCGAACGCGACACGGGCGGCCTGTCCGGCGGTGAGCTGCAGCGCCTCGCGGTGGCGGGTGCGCTGGCCCGTGAACCCTCGCTGCTGATCGCCGATGAGGTCACCAGCATGGTGGACCAGGACGGTCGCGGGGCGCTGATGTCGGTGCTCTCCGGACTGACGCAGCACCACCAGATGTCACTGGTGCACATCACCCATTACAACGACGAGGCCGAAACCGCCGATCGCACCGTGAACCTCACCGGCAACGGCGGCGCTGCCGACAACACCGAGATGGTGGAGACCGCATCGGCGCCCGCCGCGACGGTGGCGTCCGGCCACCACTCCGACACGCCGGTTCTCGAACTCGTCGGGGTCAGCCACGAGTACGCCAGTGGGACGCCATGGGCCTCAACGGCTCTCAGTGACATCACCTTCACCGTCAACGAGGGCGACGGCCTGCTGATCCACGGATTGAACGGATCCGGAAAGTCGACCCTGGCGTGGATCATGGCGGGACTCACCGAGCCGACGGCCGGTGACTGCTTACTCGACGGCGCGCCGGTATCCGATCAGGTTGGCGCCGTGGCCATCTCGTTCCAGGCCGCCCGCCTGCAATTGATGCGCGGCCGGGTCGACATGGAGATCGCGTCGTCGGGTGGATTCTCGCATCATGACCGCAAGCGGGTGGCCAAGGCGTTGTCCACCGTCGGCCTGGATGCCGCTCTCGCCAAACGGCGCATCGACCAACTCAGTGGCGGCCAGATGCGCCGTGTCGTGCTCGCCGGCCTGTTGGCCCGCTCGCCACGCGCGCTCATCCTCGACGAACCGCTCGCCGGACTGGACGCGGCGAGTCAGCGTGGGCTGCTTCGACTTCTGGCAGAGCTGCGGCGCAACGCCGGTCTGACCGTGATCATGATCTCGCACGACTTCTCCGGTCTCGAAGAAGTGTGTCCGCGCATCCTGCATCTGCAGGACGGGGTGCTGGCACCGATTGCGACCACGGCCGGGGGCATGTCATGACCTCCCCGACCGCGAACCGGCGCCAGCGCAGACCGGTCGTGCTGCTGCGTCCCGTCCCGGGTGACAGCGCCGTGCACCGGCTGTGGGCCGGCACGAAACTGGTCATGGTGGCGGCAATCGGCGTCCTGATGACCTTTTATCCGGGGTGGGTTCCGATCGGCGCAGTTGCCCTGCTGGTGCTGGTGGCCGCCCGGATCGCCCGGATCCCTCGCGGCGCTCTGCCGTCGGTTCCGGGCTGGCTCTGGATTCTGCTGTTCTTCGGCGGATTGACCGCCACGTTCGCCGGCGGCAGCCCCGTGATCGACATCGGCTCGGTGTCGGTGGGGCTCGGCGGGCTGTTCAACTTCCTGCGCATCACTGCGCTGTCGATCGTCCTGCTCGGCCTCGGGGCCATGGTGTCGTGGACGACGAACGTCGCCGAAATCGCCCCGGCCGTCGCGACTTTGGGCCGGCCGTTGCGGATGCTGCGGATCCCCGTCGACGAATGGGCGGTCGCCCTGGCGCTGGCGCTGCGAGCGTTTCCGATGCTGATCGACGAGTTCCGCGTTCTCTATGCCGCCCGTCGGCTACGGCCCAAGGACGTGGCGATCAGCAGACGAGGGCGTTTACGCAGTATCTGGCTTGAGATCATCGACCTGCTTGCGGCGGCGGTCACGGTTGCGCTGCGCAGAGCCGACGAGATGGGCGACGCCATCACCGCACGCGGCGGCGTCGGCCAGATCTCCGCATCGCCGGCCCGTCCGAAGATGATCGATCTGTGGGCGTCGGTGATCGTGATCGTGGTGTGCGGCACCGCACTTGCGCTGGAGCTCACGATCCTCGGCACCAGCGCCGTCACCACCTGAGTCATGGCACGACCGGCCCTATTACGGTGGGGGCGTGACAGCCCAACGCCGAGTCGACCCCGACTTCCTCGAGCTGCCGCGCCATCAGCTGGCCGATGCGGCCCTGTCCGCGGCGGTCGGCGCCGGGGCCAGTTACGCCGACCTGCGCATTCACGCGATCACCACCGAACACATCCAGCTGCGCGACGGCGAGCTCGAAGCCGCCGTCGTCAACCGTGAGATCGGCTTCGCGGTACGGGTGATCGTCGACGGCACGTGGGGCTTCGCCTCACACGCCGAGCTGGACTCGGCCACGGCCGCCGACACCGCGCGCCGCGCCGTGCACGTTGCGGCGACGCTGAAGCCGTTGAACGCCGAACGCATCGAGCTGGCGCCGGAACCGGTGTACTCGGACGTCACCTGGGTATCGGACTACAGCATCGATCCGTTCGCGGTCGCCACGTCGGAGAAGATCGCGGTGCTCGGCGAGTACTCCGGGCGTCTGATGGCCGCCGACGGCGTCGACTACGCGTCGGCCGGCTTGCACGCGATGAAGGAACAGACCTTCTACGCCGACACGTTCGGCTCGTCGATCACCCAGCAGCGGGTGCGGCTGATGCCGACGCTGGAAGCAGTGACCGTCGATGCCTCGGCCGGCACGTTCGAGACCATGCGCACGCTGGTGCCGCCGATGGCCCGTGGCTGGGAGGTCGTCGCCGGTGACGACGTGTGGAACTGGTCCGAAGAGATCGCAGAAATGCCGTCCCTGCTGGCCGAGAAGGCCAAGGCGCCCAGCGTCGTAGCGGGTCCGACGGATCTGGTGATCGACCCGACCAACCTATGGCTGACCATTCACGAATCCATCGGGCACGCCACCGAATACGACCGCGCGATCGGCTATGAGGCCGCCTATGCGGGCACGTCCTTTGCGACACCCGACAAGCTGGGCTCAATGCGCTACGGGTCGCCGATCATGAACGTGACCGCCGACCGTACGGTCGAATACGGTTTGGCCAGCGTCGGTTTCGACGACGAAGGCGTGCAGTCGCAGAGCTGGGATCTGGTGCGCGACGGGATCTTCGTCGGCTACCAGCTCGACCGGGTGTTCGCCCCGAGGTTGGGCGTCGCGCGCTCCAACGGGTGCTCGTATGCCGACTCGCCGCATCACGTGCCGATCCAGCGGATGGCCAACGTGTCGCTGCAGCCGGGTACCGACGATCTGAGCACCGACGATCTGATCTCCCGCGTGCAGAACGGCATCTACATCGTCGGCGACAAGTCGTGGTCGATCGACATGCAGCGCTACAACTTTCAGTTCACCGGACAGCGCTTCTTCCGTATCCGCGACGGCCGGCTGGACGGCCAGTTGCGCGACGTCGCGTACCAGGCGACCACCACCGACTTCTGGGGATCGATGGAAGCCGTTGGCGGACCGTCGACATGGCGCCTGGGCGGAGCGTTCAACTGTGGCAAGGCCCAGCCGGGTCAGGTGGCCGCCGTCAGCCACGGCTGCCCGTCCGCGCTCTTCCGCGGAGTCAACGTGCTCAACACCCGCGACGAGTCGGGACGGTAGACGATGATCGGAGCACAGCGGGTGGTCGACCTCGCGCTGAGCGAGGCGGAGCGATTGGGTAAAGCCGACGAGACCATCGTCCTGGTGACCGATCGGGCCGGTGCGTCGCTGCGGTGGGCGAACAATTCGATGACGACCAACGGCGAGTCGATCAGCCGCAGCACCACGGTGATATCGATTGTGCGCCAGGGCGACACCGCACGCGTCGGGTCGGTGGTGTCCAGCGAGGTCGACCCCGCCTCGATCGCCGCGTTGGTGACCGCGTCGCAGGACGCCGCGCTGTCGGCACCCGAAGCACGCGACAGCGCGCCGGCGTTGCCGGGCACCGATGCGCCCGAGGACTGGGAGGCCCCGGTTCCCGGCACCGACGTGCAGGCGTTTCTCGGTGTGGCGGGCAGTCTCGCCGCGCGGGGGTTCAGCGGAGCGGATCAGCTGTACGGATTCGCCAGACATGACGTCGAGACCATCTTCTTGGGCACCTCGACGGGACTGCGGCGGCGCTTCACCCAACCGACGGGTTCGGTCGAGATCAACGGCAAGCGCGACGGCGCCAGCGCGTGGGTCGGTTTCAGCACTCCCGACTTCGCCGATGTGCCAACGGATTCGATGTTGGAGCGGTTGTCGACGAGGCTGGGCTGGGCACGACGCACCGTCGAGTTGCCCGCCGGTCGGTACGAGACAATCATGCCGCCGTCGACAGTGGCCGACATGATGATCTACCTCTGGTGGTCGATGGATGGCCGCGGCGCCGAGGAGGGGCGCACCGCATTGTCGGCGCCCGGCGGCGGAACCCGGATAGGGGAGAAGCTCACCGATCTGCCGTTGACGATGTACTCCGATCCGCACGCCGACGGCTTGGCGTGTACGCCGTTCGTCACGGCATCGGCGTCCTCGGAGCGTGGGTCGGTGTTCGACAACGGGCTGGATGTCGGCCGCACCGACTGGATCCGCGACGGCACCATCAGCGCTCTGGCGTATCCGCGGGCATCGGCCGCCGAGTTCGGTGCTCCGGTCGCGGCGCCCGCGGACAACCTGCTGATGACCGGTGGGACCGCCAGCCTGGCCGACATGATCGCGAACACCGAGCGGGGTCTGCTGCTGACGACGCTGTGGTACATCCGAGAGGTCGACCCGGCGTTGTTGCTGATGACCGGCCTGACTCGAGACGGCGTGTACCTCGTGGAAGACGGTGAGGTGACGGCGGCCGTCAACAATTTCCGGTTCAACGAGAGCCCGCTGGACCTGTTGCGACGGGCCACCGAGGCCGGCGCTACCGACCGGACGCTGCCCAGGGAATGGGGCGATTGGGTGACGCGGGTGACGATGCCGTCGTTGCGGATCCCCGACTTTCACATGTCGTCGGTCAGCCAGGCGCAATAATCCTCAAGGTGAGCGACGAAAATCTGGCCGAGCGGATCGGCGGACTGGTGGCGATGACGTCGGGGGACGGACGGCTCGACACCCTGATGCGGCTGACCTGTGGGAGAGCGCTGTCGTTGCCTCCGCTGCCCATGGAGGTCGACTTGGTCGACGAGGCCGCCGAGCACGAACCGCTGGTGTGCGCGTTCACCGAGCAGTTCGCCACCGACGTGACCGGCATCGGTGACAACCAGCGTAAGCTGCTCGCGACGGCGTTGGGCGACAACGTGTTTCGCACCGTCGTGATGATGTTCGTCGCGGATTTCGTGCCCAGGGTGTGGGCGGGTTTCGAGGCGCTGGGGCTGCGCAGGCACGGTAACGGCGGCGACGTGGCGTGGGATCACGACTCCGACCCGACCGACGCGCTGCTCAACGGGTTTCTGCCCGCAGTCGCGCGGCTGCGCGGTCTGGACCCGGTGACGACCGAGGTGGTGCGGCTGCGCGGGGCCGCACAGCACAACTGCCGGCTGTGTAAGTCGCGGCGCGAGACCAATGCGCTCGACGCCGGCGGGTCGGAGGATCTCTACAGCGAGATCGAGCAGTACGAGACGTCAGAGAAGCTGACCGACGCGCACAAGGCGGCCCTGCAGTATGTCGACGCGATGATCTGGACGCCGTCGCAGATCAGTCCCGAGCTCGCGAGGCGCGTGCTCAAGCACTTCTCGGAGGATCACGCGTTCGAGCTGACACTGGACATCATGCGCAACGCGGCCAACAAGATCATGGTGTCGCTCGGGGTGGACGCCCCGCTGGTGACCGATGGCACGGAGCTGTTCTCTGTCGACGAGGACGGGCAGACGGTCTCCGCGAGTTAGTGCATGCGACGATAGGTCCCGCGATATGCCGGGGGCGGTAGCTCAGTTGGTTAGAGCCGTGGACTCATAATCCATTGGTCGCGGGTTCGAGCCCCGCCCGCCCCACCAAGGTCACATCGAGAATTCCAGTCTTCAGTTGTTCGTGATTGACGAGCGGGCATTGTCCACGGCTGACGTTGTGGCCTTAGTCGTCTCGGACTATTTCCCATCAGGGCGCTGGAGGCGACGTCCGGTTTTGCAGGTCGTTCAGTCTCCTCTGATATTCGGCCAGGACAGTGTCGCGCATCTTGCCCGGCAGGCTCTGCTTATACAGGTCTTCAAGCTGGCGCATCTCCGTCCGCTCCCGGGCGGTCGCATTGTCTTGCCAACGCTTTGAGAGGGAACCGCCGGAACTGCTCACGCTCGATGTGGGTTCTGAGCCCACTTTGGAGCTCGGGCTGCTCGTGGAGGTGGTGGACTCCGCTGCCGGAGTGGTCGTGTCTGCGGCACCCTTCCCATCGGATGTGGACGCGCTGCCCGTCGCGCTGTTGGTGCCAGCCGACGCGCTGTCCGTGGTGCTGTTCGTGCCAGTCGATGACGTGGACGATGCGCTGTTCGTGCCAGCCGACGCGGACGACGTGGGTTCTGCGTGGGCGAAGCCGCTGCCCAGGCTCAGTGCTGCTAGGCCGAGGAAGCCTGCCATCGCGCTCGCCGCGGTGAGTTTCTTGATGGTGTCGAGGTTCTTCATGGTGGTGGCCTTTCGTTGTCTTCTCGTGTCGAGTAGAGAATCGGGCCGGAACCTCAATGAAAGCTCAACGGGCTGCTAGCTGGCGCTGTGATTGCCCGATGATGAGGACGTTATGGCTGCAGCCGGGGTCCCGCTCATCGGGCGAATGATGCGTCCCGCAAGCACGTGTAGGAGCAAATTATGTCTGCCGGACCAGCCAGGAGCCGTGGCGGCCGTCGACCTGGCTGGCTACAGCGCCACGATCTCGTAGTCGCCCACCCGCGGCGCGAGGAAGCGCACGTGGTCGTCAGCGGTCCCGAGCGTGTTGTCGATCGCGGTGAGTCGAGCCGCGTAGTGGCCGACCGGGTACTCGGCAGTCATCCCGATGCCGCCGTGAAGTTGGATGGCCTCCTGGGCGATGTGCCTGCCGGACCGGCCTACCTGCAGCTTGGCGCGCGCCGCGATCACGGGATCGAACTGACCGTCGGCAAGCGCCATCGCCGCGTAGTACGTCATGCTGCGGGCCAACTCCAACGACACGTACATGTCGGCCGCGCGTTGAGTGAGTGTCTGGAAATTGCTCAGCGGAACACCGAATTGCTTTCGGCTGGGTAGGTATTCGGTGGTCAGGCGCAGTGCCTCCTCCATCGCCCCCAGCGCCTCGCCGCACAGCGCGGACTGGTGGCGGATCACGGCGCCGGCGATGTGCTCCGATGCGTCCTCGCCATCACCCAGCGGTTCCGCGGTTGCGGCGGCGAAGTCGACCTGAGCCCCGCGCCGCCCGTCGAACGTGCGGTACGGGTGCCGCGTCGCCGCCTCCGCATCGACGATGAACAAACCCGCGCCGCCGTCCGGGAGCGCGGCGCTGACGATGATCTTGTCGGCCGAATCCCCAGCCAGCACCGGGTTCTTGCGTCCCGTGACCGTCCAGCCGTCCCCACTCTGCTCCGCCCGGGTATTGAGTTCACCCGAACTGAACCGCACACCGGGCTCGGTGTGGGCGAACGCCAACAGCGTGGTTCCGGAGGCGACGTCGTCGAGCGCCTGTTTCTGTGCGTCCGAGCCGAGCCCGGCGATCAGCGCACCAGGAATGAGCGCAGCCGCGGCGACAGGTTCCGGGGCGAGCCGCCTACCGATCTCGGTCATGACGACCATGACCTCGATCGGTCCGGATTCATCGGGATCGAAGCCGAGGCCGAGAATGCCTGTCTCGCCCAATTGCTTCCACACGTCGCGGCGCCAACCCGTATCGCCCTCGACCACTTCGTTGTAGCCGGTGATGTCGAAGTTGCGCGAGACCACCTCACGAGTGACATCGCGAAGCAGCTGTTGTTCCTCGGTCAGGTCAAAATCCATGATCGGCTCACAATCCTAGAATCGTCGACGCGATGATCGTGCGTTGAATCTCGTTGGTGCCGCCGTAGATTGACGTCTTTCGATAGTTCAGATACCTCGGTGCGGCATCCTGCGCCCAGGTCGGTACATCGACGTCGTCGCCGGCGCCGAACGGCAGCGCGTCCGGACCCGCCACTTCGACGAGCAGCTCGCTTGCCGCCTGCTGCAGCTGACTGCCGCGCAACTTGAGGATCGACGACGCGGGGTTGGGCTTGCCGTCGCCTTCTGAACCGCTGACCCGCATTTGCGTGAGTTCCAGTGCAAGCAATCCGTTCTCGATCTCGGCGACCCGTGCGGCGAACAACGGGTCCTCCAGAAGCGAAGCGCTACCCAACTTCTGTTGCGCCGCCCGCTCCTTGACCTGACTCATCCAGAGCTTGGTCAGGCCGACGCGGGCGATGCCGTCGCGCTCGTTGGCCAACAAGTACTTCGCGTAGGTCCAGCCCTGGTTCTCCTCGCCGACGAGTTGATTGGCGGGCACCCTGACGTCCTCGAAGAAGACCTCGTTCACCTCGTAGCCGCCGTCGATGAGTTTGATGGGACGCAGCGTGATCCCGGGCGTGGACATCTCGGCCAACAAGAACGAGATACCTGCCTGGCGCTTGGGAGCGTCGGGATTGGTGCGGGCGAGCAAGAAGATCCAGTCGGCGTGCTGGCCGAGGGTGGTCCACGTCTTCTGTCCGTTGACCACGTAGGTGTCCCCGTCGCGAACGGCAGTGGTGCGTAGTGAGGCCAGGTCGGAGCCGGCCTCGGGCTCGGAAAAGCCCTGACACCACCAGATGTCGATGTTCGCCGTCGGCGGAAGGAACCGCTCCTTGAGCTCTTGCGAGCCGAACTGCGCGATCACGGGTCCGACCATCTTGGCGTTGAACGCCAACGGCTCGGGCACGCCGGCCAGTTGCATCTCGTCGAGCCAGATCTGACGCTGCAACGGCGTCCAATCCTTGCCGCCCCATTCCACGGGCCAGTTCGGCACCGCGAGACCCTCGGCGTTGAGAATCCGTTGGCTCGTCACCATGTCGTCGGGAAAATTCGGATGCCCGAGGATTCCCCTCTCGCGGATGTCTGCCGGTATCTCGGTGGTGTAGAACCGGCGCAGGTCATCCCGAAATGCGACGGTTTCCTCACTCAAGGCCAACTTCACCACGGGCTCCCATCTGCGATGCGCGGCTAATCATCCCTTACTACCCGCTCGACCCGGCGGCATGCCGGGATCGATACCAAAAGGTAAGAAAGTGATGCGCTCGCGATGGTCTCCCGGCACACCCGCCGCGGCCGGTGCGGCTCGAGGATCGTCAGGCAGGGATCGCCAGCCGCACGGGCAGGTACGACGCCGACCATGCGATGAAGTCGCCGCGAGGCTCGCGGGGAGCCCCGATCCGCACGTCGGCAACGGTCTCTCCGGCCCGGCGGGCAAGCATGTGAATCTCGGCGGTGACGAAATTGTTGATGTGCACGGGATGCATGTTGACGGGTACCGCGACCTCGACCGCCTTCCAATAACCACTCATGACGACGCCCTCTCACCTCGTGAGCGGCGATCCGGTTTCCGTTACGCCGCTGCTCGTACTTTGGGGTGGTTCCGCGATGCGGGAACCGTTGTGAGCAGTGTTGGACGCTGATCTTGGAGGTTTCTAAATGCGACGACAGCGTCGCCCGCCGGGGCGGCTTTTTGATTACGACTTCACATTGCGCGCTATCGACGTGATGGCGCTGTTCGACGCCGACACGACCGAACTGGACATCTCCGACAGCTGCGCCAACCTGTTCATCTTCATCTGCATGGCAAACATGTCGGCAACGCTGATGCTCCCTCCCTGCCGTTGTAGTTCGGTCACCTCCGTCCGCACCGCCGCGGTCTGCTCGGCGATCGAATCATTCAAGGCGCTACTTGAGATCGAGCCGCCAGAGCTGCTGACGCTGGTCTTGGGCTCTGAGCCCACTTTCGGGCTCGGGCCACTTGTAGATGGGGCGGAGTCGTTTGTACCCGGGGTAGACGCCGTGTCAGATGCGCTCGGCGTGTTGGCCGAGGTGGAATCTGAGGTGGAACCACTCTGCGATGCGCTGCTCGCTGACCCGGCCTCCGGTGCTGCCTGAGCGAAGCCGCTGCCCAGGGAAAGCGCCGCGAGGCCGAGGAAACCTGCCATGGCACTCGCTGCGGCGAGCTTCTTGATGGTGCCGGTGGTGGTCATGTTC
>Ga0075364_10002102_pt1 | contig 11114 bp, 11 predicted proteins | sample EndMetdeltDD1764_FD_71517 | JGI IMG/M metagenome (GOLD analysis project Ga0075364, IMG submission 71517) | Populus endosphere microbial communities from Tennessee, USA - Endosphere MetaG P. deltoides DD176-4 | ecosystem: Host-associated > Plants > Roots > Endosphere | place: USA: Tennessee...
CAGCCTTGCTTGACCGAAGGAGATAGAAGGCTCATCAATCAGTCATAGCCTAAACTGAGGCATTGGAGGGGCATGAGAATTTACAAAGAAGGTGCGCATTCCGATTTGGTCAATCTCATCTCTTTCTTCTCTGCAACTCGGGTAAAAGCCTAGAAGTTAAAAGGAAGTCAAGATTGAATTGGATTTGCTTTCCGGCATTCTGCTTTTGTTTGGATCGAACTCCAAGGGTTGCCATTCTACTAAGTAAGAAGAAATCGAACTCGCAGGAAAATCTAAGTAGCAAAGGGTACGACATTCAGTCAGCTTGGTGAAAGACTTTCTTTGTCTAATTCCACAGTGCTTTCAAGAGGAATAGTAAATAGAAAGTACCAGGGATCAAACGAGAAGGAAGGTACGACATTGTCAAAATGATTGGAAATCTTCCACGTTTGCCCTTCCTTAGTCGGTAATGATAGATCTATGTCTAAAAGGAGGGCATGTTGGCAAGAAAGCATTCACCGACGGAAGCAATGCTTTAAGAAAAGAGAGTGAATCTAGACTTGCATCTTCGAGTCTTATTAAAAGGAAGAGATGCTTATTTGTTATAAAGATCCCAAGATCAGCTTTGCTTTTATCGGCATATCCGCTAGTTCAATCACCCTAGAGCTAGAGGGGAGGCACTAGTGGTAGCTCTAATATGTCTAAACCTCAGGAAAACTTTCTAGGCGCAGTACAGGGGTCGAACTCTTTGGATGGTAATAAGTACGGTAAGCCTGAAGCGGTGGCATGGGAACTTCCTTTCAGAAGGACTGATTCGGAAGAGAGGAAAGATGGACTTGCATCGTATTAGAATATAAGGAAGAGTTGCTTGTACTTACTGCTTGCTTACATGCTTACTCGGAACTGAACTATCCTGACATAGGTCCGAGACTTTCCGACGACGCACGGTTCTTTTTCGGTTCCCTGGATTAGAAAGTCTTGAACCCTTACGTCTTTACTCAGAGAAGTCACTCGTGGAGCGATTTACCACTTATGACAGTGAGCAGTGACCTCGAAGAGATCAGCCACCTTACGTACGATTTCCAGCTTTGCTTTGAGTTCACCCGTGGCTTTCTCTTTTTATGTTATCTTGTTTCCACCGACAAAGAAAGAGATAAGGTAGTGAAGTGAAACTGAATAGTAAGGTTCCCTCATATGACTACTTATCAAAAAGTGGATACTCTTCACCTCAGGAGCTAGGAAGAACTAAGAAAGCGAACCGGCCGAAGCCGGAGTCACGTGTAAGGAGAGTTGAAATAAGTAGGTATCAATAGCCTTCTTTAAAAATGTCTCTCTGAGTGATCTAGCTATGTTTGAGTTCTAAACCTCATATATACAAGATATGATAGAAAGAATAAAGAAAGCCATTTCTGGGGCAGATATAGGAGGTCAAGCGAAGATCAGAAGGAATAGCTTTCTTCCAAAAATCCCCATTGCCACTAGTTTGGAGCTTTGAGTGCTCACTCGTCAGTTACCAACTGTAGAGCTGATTCTACGTCAGAAAACTTATCCATCATAATGGAATAGAGCACGAAGGATGTCATGATGTACTCTTTAGGATCCCCTTCCTTATTCTTAGATGTCTAGTCTAATTTAAATATTGTTAACCAGGAACTATACCCCTAATCTGCTCGAGAATTTTGGCAGCTAGAAGAGAGAGTTGAAGCAGATAATCTCTTAAGGACGAAAACACACTATAGCTCGATCCTCATTCCTTCTTACTTAGGAAATGTGACGTATCTTTAGAACTCAATCAATTCCATCGATCGGCCGGAAAGCCTATCTCTTTTGGTACAGAGGGACATAGGGGCGAATGCTTGAATGGGAGAGGCTAGGAGTTGAACCTAGATTACACACTGACCCGCTCTACCACCGCTGGAATATGTCCACAAAGAACTGGTAATTTCACTTCCATGGTGAGAACGCTGGCTCTACTTAGTAAGGACTTCCAGTTTTATGAAATGGAAGATCCAGATCTTGGAGCACCTAATCAACAAGTTGAGGAGAAGGTATGAAATCCTCAGTCTCCTGGGGCAAGTGGGGGCGACACACTGAATGAACCAACTCCAATGGAGCAGGATCAAGAAGAAGTTCAGCTACGTAAAAGTGAGCGTGACCCTCGTCGTCGATTTGAGATTGAGGGAAAGGCCTTCATGCTAGCTCCGGTAGATGAAGAGAAAGACTAAAGAAGAGGCTCTCGCAAGACTTGCTAGGGAATTCCTTCAAGCAATGCAGGACGAGATGGAGTCGATGAAAGCAAATCCAGTCTGGGACTTGGTTGACCTTCCACCAGGGCCTCAGACAATCGGTAACAAATGGGTTCTTAAGATTAAACGCAAAGTGGACAGATCTATTGAAAGGTATATGTGACTAAGGGCTTTACATAAAAGGAGGGAATCCATTATGAGGTTCTTAGACCAGTTCTTAGATTCGTCTCCATTAGGCTCATTCTAGCCATTCTCGCACATCTAGCTAGATCTAGAGCTCAACCAAATGTTAAAACTTAATTTCTTATTTTAATGGGGATCTTTATGAATAGATCTATATGGACCAATCCGTCGGCTTTGTTGATGATGGACAGGAGCGCAAAGTATGCAAGTTCAAACGAGAAATCTATGGCTTAAAGCAGGCGCCAGTGCCTTGGCTAAATTCCTACCTTCGGGAGAATTAGGATTCCATCGTAGTGGTTCTCCCTTGTTGACCAAAGGAGTGCTTTAAAAGGTTAGAGTCAGAGAAGGAGTGGTTTACTTGGAAGGAGAAGGAGAGGGTAGTGCGGAAGCGTCTTCTCTTTTGAGTTTGACATAGTTAGGTGTAGCCAACTTTCGTGGAGAGTTGAGTAGGCGCATGCCGGCTAAGACCCCCTCCTTCTAGTACCTGACCAAGCTCCAGTTGACCCTGAACCGGAAAGCGGAAGAGAAGGAGAAGGAGAGCCAAAGGTAGCATAGCTTCTTCCAGTTCCAATTTCTCCATTTTGAGCTTATCCGTACATCACCTTCTTCCTTCCTCGAGTGATTTCATCCCTTCGGTCTCCTATTGGAAGATCTTTTAAGGTCATAAGCAGTAGTCAACCCCTTATTATATCAAAGAAGTACTAAATGAGAGACTTCTATTTAGATATATTTTTAGTACACTGAAACTATGTCTTATGGTAAGCGGACGCCACTTTTCTCGTCGGCGATCACCGTGAGATCTCTTGAGTGCTAATAAACTCAAACTAAATGGCACGTATGCTTTCACCAGGACTTCTTCAAGAAATTCCCCCATTGCTCCCTTTGTCAAAAGTTCTAAGGAATCATCAGTAACTATATACTCTGTCGGTTAGTCTGACTTCCTTTTCGGGCACGAAGGAATTACCAATAGAATCAGGGTGCTCAATCTTCCTCTCACGAGGACAAAAGCATGCTTCGCAATCAAGCTAGAAAAAGACTCATCTGCGAAGACTAATAAAGAGAGTCCCTTACTCTAAAGTCAAGTAAAGAAGAAGTAGTAAACTCCTTCCTCTCGGGCGCACTTCATTTCTAATCATTCAGTCTTATTTCCCTTGGTCCCTCAGACAGTCCCCAGCCGGTCAACGGTTGCAAGCCAATGCTTCTTAGAAAGTCAAGGCAGTCTATCCAATCAAATCAGTGCCTTTGCGAGTGTGAATGCGAGCGGGAAGTCCACTCAGTCCAAGCCCCTTTCTGGCTTTTCATAAGAATGCCAATCAGTCTGTCCAAGGAAAGAAATCCGGTCGGTGCGGGAAAGAAAGGCAGTACGGTACGGTACCACTGTCCATTCTATCCATTCATTCCTCTTAGTCCAGGCAAGCATGCCTGGGGTAGTCAAAGAGGAAGATTTTCTATCTTTTAGCAACAACCAACCTAGGTCTCTTTGAATCCGATGTCTTAGGAGAAGGAATAAGAGATGAAAGCAATGTCTCTTGTTAGCAGTCTAGTGAGCCTACGCTCATTCCAGTCAGTCCGAGCAAGTAAGAATAAATAAGGAAAGTCGCTAGGGAAGTAGGAAGTAGGCTTAGCTCTTGTGCACATCTTTTGAGGGGTTTACTTGCTTACTTCTTAGAGTAAGGTGAGAGGAGATTTTTTCATAAACCATTTCTTTCTCGATGCTTTTCGGTTTGGAACTCTGTTTTCATCCTTCTTCAAAGGAAGGAGTCATCCTCATCGAAGAGTTCGGGAGCTTCCACGACAAACTCCAAACCCCCATTGAAATATAGCCTTTCTCTTCTCTCTCTATTTCACTAAGGAAATAAGGCCTCTGTGATCCTCTCTAAAGGCTGTTCAAGGAGGCTGTGGTCAATCAATTCATTCAGCTATAAGAGCTACTTTCTTTAGGCTGCCTTGCCCATTAGCAGTACAGTCTAGCTCTATTTACCTCTTTCTAGGACGATGAAGGTATGTTGAGACTCTCCTCCAACGATGCTGTTGTGAATGCTTTTTGGACTATTGACACTATTTCCCAGCACTTCTGGTAGAAGATAGGCTGAAAACCGTCCGGCCCAGGGGGCTTTAAAGGCTCCCATGGCGAAGACTGCCTTTTTGACTTAAAGTCTGGTGAGAACTGGTCCGAGCATACCGTTAACTATGCTATAAGATGAGCCATATGCAAACCGAACGGGGGCACGCCAGCGCTCCGTCTTTCAATTGAGTTCAGTCTATCTGGACTCTGACGTCATCTGGCAGGTTCAAAAGTATCTGAGGGTAGAAAATTGATGACTCTAACCAAAAGTACAATGCACTAAAGCCGCCATGTCTTTCACATGAACAGAGCTTCCCTTCCCTTTCTTTCAAAGAAAAGCCCTACCCAGAAAGAGTAAGGTGCGAAGCCTAGCTGATCGGACCGGGCATGCCTTTCTTTTCAAGGGGCGTATGGGGGCCTGAAAGTCTTATTGCATCTATGGCATCTTCTTATGATCGGATTAACTATTCCTCAAGTGCCACAGCTTTTTCTTGAACAGCAAATGAAATACCAATTGCAGCAGATAGGCATTCAGTTAGCTTTCATCGGATACGAGAGCAGTGGATGATTTCACAATTACCCAAACTAGAGCAAGGGTAGCACCGGTTACTGATTACCTGACTGAACCACCAGGAGCTATTCTTTCGCAAAGAGCTTATTCGTGCACATGCACAAAAGCTTATTCTTGCAAAACCTATTCTCGCTTACAGAAGTACTATCCTGCTTAGGAAAGGGAATCTTTGATTGAAGGAAGGTATTCGTGTACGGGAATCAAAGTGATTAGAACAGAACTGAGCTTGCCGGCGAAGAAGCAGCGGACGCTATTCGTGGACTGAGCAAGAGACAGATAGAGTTGATTAAAGCGATACAGATCGATTCGATAAGAGCTAAAACGGAAAGGAAGATTTCATTAAGACAGATGTCGCACATACTGATCACGCATAGCGAGCTGAAGGCCTAATTGCTCCTATTCGATCGTTTACTAAAGAGAAATTCCCGATAAACGAAAGGCATGGGACCGCCGCTTTCTTGATCTACTTTAGGACTAGCGAAGATAGAATCAAAGACGAGAAAGGCGACTCTCTGCCCTCCTACTAGCCCTCGAGTTCAAGCATGTGACCTCGGCATTGAACTTGGTGTACTTAGCCTACTTTCTCTTTACCCGACGGGATTCAGAAAGCAGGAAGTCCACTTTCTTTGGATAGACAGGGAATCGAACCCTGCATTAGAGACCTATCTCTCTATCTCTAATTAGACGACTACTTTGGGTTCTTTAACTACGTAATTAAGATAAGAAAGGCCAGGGATGAGAACCTTCCTTCTCGCTTCCATGGGAAAGTCAAAGTAGAGGACCGTCCTTCTATCTCAAATAAGAGAACGGATTCAATCCGATCCCTATCTTACTACTGATTGCCCTCTTGCGGACAAGAGTTTAGACTCCATCTCTGATCAGAAAGAGATAACTATCAAGACGTGAGAAGAAAGACCCCGATCCCTTGTAGGACTTGTGATCAGTCCGCTAACAGGCGTGGCAAGGACGGACGAGAAGAGCTTTCTTATTTAAGAGTCTGACCTTATTTAATATTAGGTTCTGCTTGCCCAAGGAGAAGGAGCATCAGCAACCCAACCGTTTTTAGAGGATCTCTTCCCTCTGGGCTTGCAGTAGCAGTTAAGAGGGTTAATAGGTCCAGCGAGATTGAATATTCGCGGCGCAATCCTTTTACCACTGAGTTTGCGACAGTGGTTGGTCACTTGCGGCACAAGAATTTGGTTCAGCTTCGACGGGTGATGCTGTGAGGGATCCGAGTTGGTCTTGGTCTATGAGTACCTGCCCAATGGAAGCCTCGACAAAATCCTCCACAAGAATTCCAGTTCTCCGAGTTGCCTCACGTGGAAGCGAAGTAAGTAGGAGCATAGTTCTTGGAGTTCTGCTCTTACTTATCTGCATGAAGAGTGCGAGAGAATAATTCATAGAGACGTGATGCAATATAATGCTGGATGCAGACTTTACTGCCAAGCTTGGCTTGGGGATTTTGGTCTGGCAGAAGTTTACGAGCATAGTTCCAACACAAGAGAGGTAACTATACCGCCGGCTGGAAGGATGGGATATCTTGCTCCTGAATATGTATACTCTGCCGTCCCCACGGAGAAAACTTATGTTTACAGCTTTGGTGTTGTGGTGCTAGAGGTGGCCACGGGAAGAAGGCCAGTCGATGATGATGGAACTGTGGTTGTTGATTGGGTCTGGGACCTCCGGGAGAAGGGCAAAAAGAGGCCGCGGATGCTGAAAGACCGGATTCTATACCAGCGGATTCGAGAGCAGCGGAGTGGCCTTCTCCTACTCCTTGCCTTCCTTCTTCCCCATGTTGATTCTAAACCGTCGCCTTCCCCAGCTTGTTCTCTGTCCGCCCTATTCTGGCTAACAGCCTATTTGTACTAACAGGACCAGGACAGCTCCTTCTGGGCATCTTCCTTCTACTATTGATGAAAACAACCTATTCTTGCCTTGCAGCTTATTCTTTCAAACAAACGATTCTATCCACTGTTAACCTAAGGACAGCATATACATTGGGTCATTCGGTCACTACCTCGATCATAATCATAGTTTGCTATCTTCCCGAAGATAGCAAGCGGAAGAACAATTAGGCGGTGTGTCACCCTCCTGAGCGGTATGGTATGAAGCCCGTAGACAATGGCTTTAGGGAGATGCTTTGATTTAAGACAAGACAGTGAACTAGCTGGCTTTAGAAAAAAAAACCTTTCTTAGTAGATAACGACCTCGCACTTTCATTGATCTGATAGTGATTAAGGAGGAGTTGAACCTCCATAGCGTTGGAACTAGAGACCTACTAATCTTTTCCACCCCTTTCTTTGAACCTTGTCAATGATCGAACTTAAAGATATGAACTGAGTGCCATTTGATGAGTAACTGAGAACAAGGGAGAGGGATATAGAAAGGATGAAGTAATGAAAGAAGAAGTCATTGCTAGTAGTAACGACTTGTTACGATCCATTGGTTCATATAGAATCCATGTCCTAGGTGTATCAAAAAACATTCTTTTCGCTAAGCGTATATAATAAAATAGAGTGAAAGAGTCCACCCTGAAACCAAGGGGGTACTAACTAACAGCTGAGTCCTCTCCGAACCGCAGGAGATAGTTGCCCATCATACGGCTCACCAACTTCACTTGCCTCTATGGGAGGCTCGCTCCGGGCAAGTTCGGATCACTTACAATACACAGCTCTACGAAGGAAGGGGTTGGGTTAGGAACGTTTTCAATATGATTTTTTTCCAGAAATGCGAGACGAAAAAGGTAACGTAGTGACTTTCTTATTCCCGTGTTCGATCTCTTCCATCTCTGCCTCGCTCCTTTTCACCTATGTTGAAGAAAGGTTTTCCACCCTGTAGAGAATGAAGAGGACGAGCAGCCTCTCAACATCTCGAGGCTCCACTCTCCCCCCTGAATAAGTGACGGCCTCCTTAGCCTGGGCGAAGATGGGGATAAGGAATAAGGATTGAAGCCCCTTAGCTCTGCCAGGCACTGGACAAGGGTTAGCTCTGTAAATGTGTAGAGCCAAGTGTGGTGTAGTAGTAGGCACTTCTAGGCCCCTTCCCGGCTACTGGATCACTCCAGTGCTTTGGGTACTACGGACCCTCTGCCATCCATTGCAGCAGAGCTGTTTCATGAGCGGGGGGGGCGGAGCGCAGTTCTTTGAATCAAACGTTGTTGAATGAAATCGATTCTTTTTTAGATATCAAAATCGAAATCGGATAGGATAGATGGATCTATCTTTCTATTCATATATATTACTAAAAAAAAATTGAATTTATATAATTAAGTAGCGTAGCAAGAAGCCCCAAATCCTTGATTTGACCAGGAAAGACTGCACTGCTTTGGGCCCAGGAAGCGAAGGGAATGAGCTCGGCTGCTTCTCCTCCACACTTCTTTTTCTCCGTGCCCGTTCCGCATGCGCTTCGCGCGCCATTGGCGCTTTGTTCTCCTCTTATTCTTCATTGGACGGTTCAGATGGACTTCGCCGTTCTTTCCCAACTAAAAAAAAAAAAAAAGGTATTGTCAAATCGAGATGTCGATTCGTTTTCCGCCCCCAATGAGATGGGGAATTCATAACCCCCTATCACGACTTTTGGGCCCTTCACCTTTCTGAATCGAGGCCCGGCTCGCGTCGTTCCAACAACCGGCGGGGAGCACCTCAGTATACGATCGCGCGCAGTAACTGGGAGTCCTATTACACCTAAGGCCAACTTCAATTCACCAAACCGACGGTTCATCTCGTGTAGTGATTGTGGACTCGTACAAGGATATTGAGTAGACGGTTGATGTATCAGACTCGACCCTATCTTTCGTAGCATGCATTCCCATCCGTGTCGCAACTGATTCGGTAAGCTACGTGTCCGGTGCACGGAGAACTGCCTTCGGTCCCCCAAACTGACTTACTCGTGGCAACCTTCCGGCCGCCCAACGACCTATAACGCTAGTCACTACTCCCACTGGGGCTAGGAAGTAAGCCCCACAACCCAAAGCGGCGAAGAACAAATAGAATTTGCTACAAAAGCCGGCTAACGGGGGTATTCCTGCGTATGAGAACATAGTAATGGAGAAGGTAATAGCCGAAATAGGATTCGTTTTGGCTAGAGCGCCCAAATCCGCTATATATTTGACACGGGTTTGCCGTAATGCTGAAACTATGGCGAATGCATCTATCGTCATTAATGCATAAATAAAGATACCAATTAGTAGTGATTGAATTCCTTCTATGGTTCCACATGAGAAACCAGTACGAATATAACCTACATGTCCAATTGAACTATGAGCTAGAGGTCTTTTGACTTTCGTTTGGGCCATGGCGGCCAGTGCTCCTAAGATCATAGAAGCAATGCTGCAGAAAAAGAAGATTTGTTGCAATGTAGCTCCATAGGAACCATAAATAGAAACACGTGAAATATTAGCAGAAATAGAGATTTTAGGCGCAATAGAAAGGAATGCTGTAACCGGGGTGGGTGAACCCTCATAGATATCAGGTGCCCACATATATAGAGTCAAAAGAAAGAGGGAGTCCGAAGGGGAGGGGGGTTTGATTCGGGGCTCGAGAGATGGAATAGATAGGGCCCCACAAGTTTTGAATTCGCCGCTGGGGAATTCACACGAAAGGGAACGAGGAATTTTCAACGAAAAAAGTGCTCTCTGAACCGAACGTGAAAGTCGTTTTCCATCAGACGGCTGTTCCCGTAACTCCACTCTCGACTTGGATTATATATCCAAAAAGGTCCGCTCTCGGCCATTCCACACGCTGCCTAGAAGAGGCGTGGTTATCTGAAGTGGATTCTCTCTTTTCTAGTCGATGCCGAACCTGCTGCCCCATTGACTAAGAAGGGGGCGGGCAGCTACATGGACCCCTTCCTTTCTGTTGTTGCCAGCGCTTTCCCGGGCCGAGCCGGAATTCTTTATTCTAATTTGAAGGGGCAGGCAAAGCCCGAAGGCTGCTATCCCAATAGGCCAGCGGGCGGAACGAGGAGAGGGTCCGGATACCACCGCGGTCGAAAAAGCCCTTCAGATAACACGCACCGTAGACCATCCTCGGTCTTCTTCGTTTTCGATGAAAAACAAATAAAATCTCGATCCCCGCAAGTGTTTTCCTTCCCCCGCCTCCCCTCCTTCGTCGAGCCTTTCCTTTAATGGTTGGGAAAAGCATTCCCTTATCTGAACTTGACTCTTTCCAGCCTTATTCAAATAAAAAGAAATAGGGGGGTGGGTCATAACATAGGCTTCAAACATGATTTGAAGGTCCATGCGAAAAATACAAAATCTGGAAAGCTGCAGGAAAAGGTTTTTCTTTCCTGTGTTGCACTGAAAAAAGAAGGACCTAAGAGAATCTTCTCTTAGGCCTCCCGCGCCCGCCGCCGCCCGGCCCAGGGGGCAAAGCGAGAAAAGACAGAGGGAGGGAGAGCAGCATCTTATTCTTTTCGCGAGAACTCCACTTCCAGATCAGAAAAGCATTCGGAACGGGCTCCGCGTTCATTTCGTTGGCAGAAACGATCCAGGGGCTTCGGGGAACCCCAAAACAAAGTCTTTCGACTTGATTCATAGATAGAATCAATGATAGATAGACAAAAGATAGATGAACGAGATATCTTTTTTTTTTCTCTAAACAAAAAGAGGAATAGAATAGACATCCCTTTAGATGTCTATGTATCCTTTTATTTTTTTTATCATCAAAAGATTTTTTTTTTTAGATATAAAAAAAATGGAGAGAGAAAGAGCAGTGTCCATAACTGTCCCCTATATCGAACAAAAATCCCTATCTATTGATAGGAAGATCTTCATCAAATACCCGTGCCTTTTTTTTTAGGAATTCCTCATATCCAAGGCAGCTTACCACAAGCACCCCACCCCATACGACTAGTTGGGGTGGGCTGTTCCCCTTTTGAATCAAACAAAATAAGTAGTAGGGGAGGGGCAGCTACTTTCATTCTAAAGGAAACCGAAGAAACAACCTTTAGTGGAGCCCTACTTCCCTCTTTGCGACCTCATCAATTCAAGCGCAAACCAATTTCTTTCTTAGTCACCGGGCTCCGCGCACCAAAGGCCTACCAAAGGTAGGCCGAGCTCTTTGATATTCTT
>Ga0075364_10002103_pt1 | contig 11114 bp, 8 predicted proteins | sample EndMetdeltDD1764_FD_71517 | JGI IMG/M metagenome (GOLD analysis project Ga0075364, IMG submission 71517) | Populus endosphere microbial communities from Tennessee, USA - Endosphere MetaG P. deltoides DD176-4 | ecosystem: Host-associated > Plants > Roots > Endosphere | place: USA: Tennessee...
CTACAAGAAGCTGATCGGCCAGCAGTACCTGAACCACAAGCTGACGCGCAAGCTGACATCGGGCGAATACTCGGTCAACGTCACGGGCAAGCCACCTCAGCCAAGAGCATGCGGCAACAAGACCAAGTCAACCACGCTTAAGTTCAAGTAGCGATCGCTCCTCGGGCCACCGGCCGGCGGCAGGCCTGGCCGCTCGAGCCTCCAACGGTGGTCAGCTCTCCTTGACACTCCCCATATAACTACTTGCACCAGATACCGCGCTGCGCGGTGTTACACGCGATTAGGAGGGGTTATGAGGAAGCAGTTGCTTGTCGTAATCGCCACCGGACTGGCCATAGGCGTGCCAGTCGGAGTGGCAACGGCACAGGAGGGAGCACCGGCGCCGGCCGCTGAGCAGGAGGGCTACAACCGAGGCGATCTGCCTACGGTGGTCGTACTCGAGGCTTGCGAGCAGGTCAAACTCGACGGCCGCACCGTGCCGAGCTCATGCGATGACCTGTTCGCAGAGCAGAACACGATCCGCGAGGCCGCAGCAGATCTGCCGCCGTCCGCGCCAACGCCGGAGGACTACGGCTTGGTCGAAGGGAAGGGCGAGTAGCCATGGCTGCAGAGAATTCAACTCGCCGCATGCTCTGCGCAGCCGGCCTACTGGCCGTGTGTGTTGGAGTCATGCTCGGCTCGATGCAGGTGGCAAGGATGGCCTTCGCCGTGCAGACATGCACCAGTGCCCAGGCGACCAACAGCAGCGATACCTGCAATGGGAACAGCTACGTCCAAGACGTCGATCTCAAGGGTGGCGACGATCTCTTCAACCTGAGCGGCGGCGCTGATATAGGTCTCGGCAACGACGGTGTCGACACCTTCTACGGTGGCGCCGGCGCCGACACGCTCTACGGCGACAACGGCTGGGACAACGACTCCACGTCCGATGTTCATTCCCTAGTCGGAATCGACGGCGACGACGGCAACGACAACATCTACGGCAACGACGGCAACGACCTCGTGCTCGGTGATGAGGGCGTCGACAGCCTCTACGGCGGTGCTGGTGACGACTATGTCCACGCCGATGAGTTTGGTCCCGGAGGCACCACCGACGCCGCAGTCGACGGAGGGCCGGGCACGGATTTCTGTTTCATCAATGGATCCGAGCTAGGCATCGTCGCCAACTGCGATGGCAACGTCTTCGTCAACGAGGTCGACTGGACCCCCTGAGCAAACCCGACCGCAGGACAGGTTCAGCACCGAGAGCCGGGCTCCGCTCTCGGTGCTGAACCGCCGCCTGTTGCATCCAGCGCCGGAAACTCCTACGACCGGTGCGGGCAGTCACTCAAGGCACCGTCGGCTGGCGCCGATGGATCATCAGGGATGAATCGCCTGCACGAGGCCGAGGTCTCCGACGCATCCTCTCCGTTGCTGCCCAAACCGGCGACGGCAGATCGGTCGTCGTCAATTGCTCCTGCGACAACACCTTCATTCTCGATCTATTAACGACGCGCCCAAGTTGCGAGCGGCCACCCTCGAGGAGCAGGTGGCCATCGACAACTACAAGGAGGCCACCAAGGCTTGCCTCGCCGCCGCCACCAGCTACTCCGACAAACTTGCTACCGCCGGAATTTCCTTCGCGCCGCCTAAGGCGCCGTGATCGCGTTGGTGCCCCCCTCCCGACGACAAACCGGAGCCGATCCTCGCCGTGCTGCCCTTCTTGTTCTTCGCCGCCTCCGTCGTCCTAGCGTTGATAGCCCCAGGGCAAGGGGCGTCGAGACTGATACCCGGCGGAGGTAAGCAACCTCCAGCGCAGCGACGCCTCCGGTCACAATCGTCCGAGCACCCGCCCACGTCGTCTCGCAGTTGCCCGGGGGCGCGCCAGCGCGCCGGCTCTACCGAGGCAACGCAAGGCCGGCTGCTGGCCCTGACGACTCGCACTCAGAAGCGGCAGCAGACACCAATAACGATCTTCTTAGAGGTGTGATCAGCCGGGAGGTCCGCGCTGGAGCCGCTGCCAGATCGAAGGGCCGGAGCGAGTACCCTGTAAGGGATAGTCGTCCAGAACAGATCGGAATCGAGGATGGGTTGACGGAGCGTAGACGGGGGTGGCTTGAACTCGGCGACCAGTTCGTTCAGTGCCTTGGTGAAGATTCGCCGATCACGTTCCTGCTTGGGGCTGGTGCATCAGTCACGTCGCAATCCCCTACGACGGCCAAGGTCGAAGAAGCGTGGATGGTGAGCACGGGGATCTTCGACCGACGGAGACTCCTCAGCGAACTCGCGGACGTCAATCTGAAGCAGAAGCAGAATGCGATCCTTCCGCTGTTCTCTCGTGTCGCCCCGTACTTCGGCTACTTGGCCCTGGCGAGCCTCGCTAGGCGCCGTGCCGTCTACGTGATCAATCTGAACTGGGATGACGCCCTTGAGCAGGCGTGTAAGTGGTGGGATGTCCCATTCCACCCGATGTTCGTCCGCGGCAGCGATGACCGGCTTGGTGTGCGCGACCATGACGACCCACTCGAGCAAAGCGATCTGGATGAGCGGCTCGGTGACCCAACGCCTGGGGTTTATGCGCTCCACCTTCACGGGATGCTGAGAAACGAGGCCTCAGGTATACGCATTGGCCTCTACGAAACGCTGCGCTTCGATTCGACGGTCATGGACGCCCTCGACAAGTACTACTTCCCGCATCCGACGTTGATGGTGGGGGCGTCGTTCACGGGTGAGTACGACGTTACGGTACTCCTGCGAACGCTCGCCGGGAACAGTCGCCCGCAGGCTCGGCGGGGGCCGTTCTACATCTTCTCGCGCCAGAGCCGCAGAGCGCCGGAGCCGGACAACAAGCTGATCCAGCATGTGCTCTTCCAGAACGCCTCCTCTCTCAATTTTCGCGGCGATCCGGACATCGACTTCGACCGCCTGATGCTTGAGATCGCAGCCAAGGACAAGGGGATCGATCCATGGGCCGAGGCAAGCAAGAAATCGGACGTGATCGTTGGCTTGGAGGCAACCGCCATTCCTGCGCCACGCGTTCTTCAGCGAGCCCTCCGTCCCGATAGTGAAGCCGCAGTCGTGATCAGCGGCGATGCCTACATCGGCAAGACCAGTGCAACTGCCCTCTTGGTTCACGCTGCCCAACTCTGTGCCACGGAGGAGCTCACCGTCAGTTGGGTCAGCGGGCCCGGCCACTCGGCCGACTCGTTGGAGCGACTTCTGGAGGCCGCACCAGATGAAGCAGCTAGAACTGTGCTGGTGCTCCGGGACCCGTTCGTCCGAGACGAGAAGTTTGAGCTTGACGAACGCTTTGCGGAGCTCTACAACCGCTTCGTCACAGACCCACCCCAAGGAGCTCGGGTGATCATCACCACGAGGGCCAGCAAGTGGCTGGAGGCGTGCCAGAGTGGCAGGCTTGAAGAGGGCGCCGGGATCGTTTCTGAGTCGACGAATGACTGGTACACGACGCCGGAGTTGACCGCCTACCAGGACTTCAAAGCTGGCCAATCGTGGGTTCGCCGCGACATCTACAAAGGCGAGCAGGCGACCCCCGCAGCAATTCAAGACGCGATCGACGGCGACTCTGGTAGGCGGACCGAATCCATCGGAGAGAAGATCGAGTATCTGGAGATTCTCGATGACGACGGAGCGTGGTTTGCGATCCTCGCTCGACTGCAGGAGCTATGGCCTCGGGGGGTTAACGATCTCCCGCTAGTCAACGGCCTGGCCAATCGCAAGCGCCTAGCGCAGCAGACCAACCACTTGGTGCGCGAGGTGGGGGTTGGTGACTACGACTACGTCGTGCCGGCCCACTCAATGGACCGCGAGGCCATCGACGCTTTCTACTCCCGACACCACGAGAGATTCCGGGACCGCTTGGATCTCCTCGCCAGCACTCACGGATCGCCCGATGACGCGTGCCTGCTCTGGGCTGCTGTCCGCGACTTGCGAGACGGAGGCACAGAGCGCCTCGCCGATCTGAGCCCGGCGGTCCGGGCCAATTGGGGCGGGGCCCTGCTCGATGAGGCGACTCGAAGCACCTCGAACACTGAGGAGCTGCGCGATCGAGTGCTGTGCGCGCTGGAGTCGATCGTGAACTCGAGCGATCCCAACTTCTGGGAGCTACGAGAAATAACCTTCGAGACGATCCGCCTGTGGCCAGTCCTCACTGGCGATTCTCGCGCCTACAGGTTTCTCGATGATCTAGTCGCAGACAGACCGCGGATGGGGCTGTATCTGATCCTGGAGGCGATGACCTACGTCCAGGCTGCTACCTATCCGGACACGTGGGATCTGTCGGCGTTCGCGGAGGTGCTGGACAGGGTCCGGGGAGAGCGCCACCTCCTGCTCCGCGAGCCTGAAGCAAATCTTCGGGAGCTGGCGCTGATCTTTGACGCCTTCGCCTGGTGCCCGCCTCACCTCGAAGGTGCAGAGTTCGCGCACTGGATGCAGCCGATGATTCGAGTCGCCAGGGACGAGTGTCCAGCGCTTGAGACGGCGATGCACTTCAGTTCGATCTACCACCCGCTCGGAGTGCGGCAGATGCGGGCGCGGGGCGTGATCGGTATTCCCGCCACCAGCGACCGACCAATGGACGAGCGAGACGCTGCTGCCGCGTCCTTCATGATCGGTTGGCACTTTCTGCACCAAAGTCGAGCGCGGGCGATCCGCTACCGGCGCGACCTCGAGCCTGCGCATGCATACCTCCTCGGATCGCATGCCGACAAGAATGCGCTCGCAATGGACCCTGACGCTGCGGCGCAGGCAAGGAGACTCATCGAGCAGATGTCGGTGTTCGAGCAGCATCGAGGCTGGGCAGTGCATCTGCTGATGAATCTCTCTGCCGTCCGCACGGGCTTCCGGCCGGAGTTTGCCGCGCGCTTGATTGGCCGTCTACCGGACGAGGATGTCGGGGTCACGACCGCCGTGCTGGCCTACGATGTCCCCGACGATCTCCGGCCTGTCTTGCGGTCGTACTTCAAGAAAGCGCCGAACAAGAGCTTCCTCCTCGACGCCCTCCACACTCCACCAGTCGTCGAAGGGGTTGCCGCTGGAGCTCCCGGCTTTGCACCGGGGTTGCGACCACGTGACGTCCAGCGTGCCCTCGGGATCGACTACCCCAACCTTGCCGACGATCACTTGCCGGTCAACGAGGAGCAGGAGTTCCTGCGCCTGTTGGACTCGGCAGCTCATAGCTTGATGTCGATGGGGGAGGAAGGGCTGGGCCTGTCGGTGGAGTCGGTGGAGGAGGCTTACCGAGTAGCCCGCTCGGGGGATCTCCGTGCGCTCAGCACTGCCCGCAGCGAGCGCCGCTTGGCCAGCGAAGTCACCCTCCTCGATACGATGATCGAACGGCTGCGCAGCGCGGCGCAAGACGTAGAAGATGGACGCGAGTCGAATTTCGAGTGACCCGGACGCCTCTCCGCCGCCCCGCGACGACCCCAAAGACGGCATCGACAAGTTGCGGGCCAGCATCTGGGCCACAGCCCGCAGCCGCGCAGACCTGACCCAAGCGCTGCTGAGCGCGGCACCCCTCCTCCGCAGCCACATGGTCACTTCGGGCGATCTTCAGGTTGAACTGGCGTGGCTCGGCGTGAGCATCAGGCCGATTGTCATGGGATCTCACGTGCGCGGATACTGCGAGCCAGCCCGCGCGGTACGAACGGTCTACGTCAACGGATCCGACGGACCTGAACTGCGCCGCTACACCGCGGTTCACGAGATCGGGCACCTATTGCTCGTGCCTCCGCCAGGAAGACCTCGGGTCCTCTCAAGGGAGGGCGAGGAGAGCCTCTGCGAGGCCTTCGCAAGTGAGGTCCTCGTGCCGCGCGAACTGGTCCGATCTCGGATCGACACGCTGACCTGGGGACCCGAAGAATTGCTCCGCCTCTGCGGAGAACTGAGCGTAAACGTGACCCCGGCGCTCATCTCGGCAGGCCAGTTGATGCGCGACTCCACGGAGGTCCTCGTGTACTCCAGGAGGAGGGGGCATCCAAAACGTCCCGACGTGGAGGATTTTCGATTCGACTCGAGCTCGGGGGCGGCGCATGTCTACTTCCCGGGAGACCAGCGGCTCAGCAGCGCGGGACTGACTCGCCTTGCAGCAGCCGCCGAAGGCGCGGTGCACAATGAGTCATTCGCCGGCTCGGACGAACCCGTCCGGGTGGAACTTCGGGGCCTCGACTCAGCAAAGAGCAGCAAGGTGCTCAGTGGGCCCGTCTCCTGGCGAGCCCACCGAGTCGGGCGGGAGCATCCGTTTGTCGTTGCGCTACTTCAACTGGACAAAGTGGGCCTATAGGGCCGTAGGCCGCGACCAATCCCTGGGCGTCGCACTCCACCAACAGATCGTGCCAAGACCCAGGGGTGCGGTCTCTCCGCAGACGCCGGCTACGAGGTCCTCGCGCACTCGTGTGAATCTCGTCCACCGACTGCTTTGTCGAGTGCCAGGGGGATCACGCCGTCTGACGACGAGGTGCTGATTCAGAGCAACGGTGACGATCTTGGCGGTCCGGTTCGAGCTGAAAACGGCGACATCTATGTGAGCGATGGCGACGGGCTGAAGCTCCTCTCCCGCCAGAGCGCTCGTAAGGGCGGAGCTGGCCTTGATCGGGCCGCGCACGAGGCACCTTCAGCGACAACGGCCAGCTTGTCTGCTTCTCGACCTCGGCGAAGAATCTCGACGTTCCCCGTGGCACCAGCCAGGTCTATGCCTACGACCGCCGTGGACGCTCGATCGCGCTCGTATCCCGCACGGCGTCGGGCGGGGCACTCGACCGAGCCGGAGATCTCCGGCGATGGCCGTTATGCAACTCATCGTGCCCAGGCTGGTCTCTCGCAATGTCGCCCAGTTTCACAGGTACTTTACGCAAAGTCTCAGCTTGCCCTCTGCCCGACTTTCGCGTAGGATCGGCCGCGTTCATACGGCCTGCTGTTTGGGGGCGGCTCGCAGTTGCATTGACGCTGGCGGGGGACTGTTCGCACCAGGGGCCCTTCGGAGGGAGGCTCCAATGAGAGGACGCGTATTCGTAGCGCTGCTGGCGGTGCTGAGTATCGGGCTGGGGGCTGCGACAGCATCGGCTGCGGGCGGAACCGAACCCGCGCCCAGCGAGGCGACGCCCGTCAACAAGGACCGCGCCGCCATCCACGACGCGGCAGTTGCAATCGAGTCCGACGCGCGCAAACGCTGGCCGGATTCATTCGCCGGCACCTGGCTCTCGGAGGACCTCTCCTCAGCCGAGGTCTTCGTCGCCTTTTCCAGTAATGCGGAGGCCCACGTGGCCGAGATCGCCAAAGATTTTCCCCGACCCGACCTGCTGGTTGCGGTCGACGCCAAACGCTCGCTGAGCGAACTGGAAGCCGAGCTTGACCAATTGGACGCCGATCGCAGCGCAGCGGCAGAGGGCAAGAGCACGTTGCCTGGCGCTGAGGACGGCGACTATGGACTCGGAATCGACATTGCACGCAACGCGCCGGTCGTCTACGTCGAGAAGCTAACGCCGGAGGTCTCAGAAGGCGTGCAAGAGCGCTACGGGGACGGGGTGCTAGTAAAGGAGCAGCCGCCGGCACAGCCGCAAGCCTGCAATTCCCGCTCCGACTGCTTCTACACCCTGCGCGGAGGTCTGATCAGCTCGGGCAGTGATTTGTGCTCGACAGGGTTCGTTGTACGAGGGGCAAACGGAGCCCGCAAGATCCTCTCGGCCGCACATTGCGGAGGCGGCGACATCGGGTCTGCACGGAAGACCGGGGGCGACATCGGCGTCCCGCTGGTTAAGTACGGGTCGGTCACAGACCAGGCCCAATACGGCCGGGTCGACGTGGAGGTTCACAGCATCGATGCACCCTTCGACGCCATGCCCTGGGTATACAAGGGCGCCTTCAACAAAGACTGGGAGATCCGCCAGACCGAGATCTGGTCCAATCTGATCTCCGGGGAGACCGTCTGCATGGCGAGCATTTGGGCCGGCGGCCCCGACACCTACCCGGAGCCCAACTGCGGCAAGATTAAGGACAAGTACTTCTCGCCCTTCGCCGGGACTGAGCGCTATGTCAAGACGAGCCTGTGCAGCATGCAGGGCGACAGTGGCGGCGCCGTGTTCGGTGACGACTCCGAAGGTACCGGCCACCGGGCGCTCGGAATCCACGCAGCCGGGAGCTTCAGCAACGAGGACTGCGGCCCGACACACTGGGCCGCATTCACAGCGATCAACTACGACACCAACGCTCTGGGTGTGACGGTCGACTTGGCGCCGTAAGAGCCCGCCCGCCGCCGAGCCACGCTCTCTCGCTGGGTGACCCTCGAGAGCGTGGACCGGCTGTGGAGGGTTGTTCCCGAGCACTGTGGCGGCCGGAAAGCGACCGACCGTTCCGAGGAGGCGTGGATCGGACGCAGCACATCGAGGCCGGCGGCGCCGGGCAGCGAGAGATCCAGCAGCAGCGCGTCGGGCTGACTGAAGCGGCAGAAGCGGAGCGCGTCGGAGGCGGTCGGCGCAACGAGCGCATGGAGGCGAGCGGGCGGCTGGGGCCTGTCAACCGCCTCATCATCCAGCGATTGACGGTCATCGGGCCACCCAGGGGCACGACCGACATCGCAGAGTTCGCGCCGCCTCAATCACTCAAAGAGCAGCCATGCGGCCAGAGGCTGATCAAGCAGCTGCGCCGCCGTCCGTCGCGCCTCCGCAACCACATCCGTGCCTTCTCCTAGACGTCCCAGGGCAGCCAGGCACAGACCCGCCGCGACGCCGCAACCGCTGACGTATCTGGGCCACCTGCCGGAACCTAGGCCGATCGCCTGGAAGAGTGCGTCGGCGGCGAAATTGCAGGCCGCGGCCGCGTCGCTGGAGTGTTCGAGCCCCAGCGCGTACCTATCCCTGATCACCGTCGCCACGTAGGGCGCTCGGCCGCCTACCTGGAGGCTGAGCAGACCGTAGGCCTCGCCTCGATGGCCTGCACCCTCGAGCGCCCTGGTTGCCCAGATGAACACGGCTCGTTCGGCCAGCACACGGGTACGGCGGAGCTCGAGCTCAGGCTCGGCCGAATCCTCATGGTCGCGTTCGAGAATGGCCCGCAAGGCGACCTCGGCGCCTGGCGAGGTCTGCTCGGCGGCAACCGTCGTCACGAAGGCATCGAGTAACTCAGAGCCCGAGTGCTCGCCCGCCACACTCATCAGCTGCCGGCTTCCGCGGGGAGCCGAAAGTCCGGAGTCGGACGAGTTTCGGCGTCAGGCTCCGGTGAGACCGGCGTTGCCGCCTCTGACAGACGCAGGGTGAAGCAGGCGCCGCCATCGACGCAGTTCGTCGCCTCAATCTGGCCGCCTGCGGCTTCGGCCACCTGACGCACGATCGCCAATCCCAGACCCGAGCCCGCGCGATGACGGGATGTCGATCCGCGCCAGAAGCGGTCGAACAGGTGCGGCAGCTCGGCCTCTGGAATCCCTGGTCCATGGTCACGCACGGCGACGAGACCCTCGCTGACACTGACTTCGATCGGCCGCTCGGCAGGGCTGTACTTGTCGGCGTTCTCGAGCAGGTTGTTGATCGCCCGGTAGAGGCGATCCGGCCTCCCCCAGACGACGCTGGGACGCGCCTCGACCGACACGCGACGCTTCGGAGAGTGTTGCTCGAGCCGCTGTACCGCCTCAGCGACCACCTCGTCAAGACGAACATCTTCGTCTGCCGCGTGCTCGCTTTCGTGCTCACCGCGGGCCAAGTCGATGATGTCGAGAATCAGCTCGCTCAGATCCTCGATGCGCCGGTCGGCGGCAGCGAGAATCTCGCAGCGCTGGCTTGGCGGCACGTCCGGATGCGCCATCAATGTCTCGATGTCGGTGCGGACCGCGGCAACCGGTGTGCGCAGCTCATGCGACGCGTCGGCCACCAGTTGCCGCTGGGATTCGACCGACTGACTCAAGTCCGCTTGCTGCCGGCGCAGAGTCTCGAGCATGACGCTGAAGCGACGGGCCAGGCGCGCCACTTCGTCGTCGCCTTCGACTTTGATCTGACGACTTAGGTCCTGGGTCTCCGAGATCTCCTCGGCGGCATCGCTGAGCTCGGTAATCGGGGCCACGACCCGGCGCGCAATGAGCAGCGCGAGAGCGCCGGCGACGGCGGTGCCGACGACGATCAGCAGGCCAAGGACCAGGCGCAGGTTGGCGAGGACGCCGTCAACGCCCTCGAGTGAACGAGCCAGCATGACCGCGCCCTGCTCGCCGACTCCGGCGGTGACGACTCGGTAGTGCTGGCCATCGATGGTGCGGTCGGAGAACTCCTCCCCCTCGCCCTGACGGGCGATCTCCTTGTCCCTGTCGGTGATCGGCAACGGCTCTGCCATCTGAGGGAAGCGAGCTACACGTCCGGCCGGTGTCACCCGTTGCGGCATCGTGGCGGCGTCCGGCAGCGCCGGGGCTGGATCGGAATCCCTGAGTCTCCTGCGCAGGTTCGGCGGATCCAGATCCGCTCGGTTGGAGGCGAAGTCGCGGCTCACCTGCACCTGGGTCTCGAGGGCCTGGTCAGCCTGTCCGCGCAGCTCGTTGCGAACGGCCACGTAGGCGCCAAGCGCGGCCGCGATCACCGCCGCCGCAACGGCGAGACTGCTGAGCAAGACAATCCTGCCGCGGATACCCATCTCAGCCCTGACGCAGGACGTAGCCGAAGCCGCGCATCGTGTGAATCAGGCGTGGCTCTCCGTCCGCCTCCAGCTTGCGGCGCAGGTATCCGATGTAGACCCCGAGAGCGTTCGAGCGCGGACCGAAGTCGTAGTCCCAGACCTGCTCGAAGATCTGCGTTCGCGACAACACCAGGCGCGGGTGCTCCATGAACATCTCGAGCAGCAGGAACTCGGTCCGCGAGAGATCGATCCGGCGCGGCCCGCGCATGACCTCACGGCTCTCGCGATTGAGCGATAGATCCCCGAACGCCAGCACCGGCTCCTCGCCGGGCTCGATGCGGCGCATCAGTGCCCGAATCCGCGCCTTCAGCTCCTTCAATGCGAAGGGCTTGACCAGGTAGTCGTCAGCCCCCGCCTCCAAGCCCGCGACGCGATCGTCGACCGCATCGCGGGCGGTCAGCATCAGGACCGCGACCCGCTCGCCCCCGCGGCGCAGGCGCCGGCAGACCTCGAGCCCGTCGATCCCGGGCATG
>Ga0075364_10002104_pt1 | contig 11113 bp, 10 predicted proteins | sample EndMetdeltDD1764_FD_71517 | JGI IMG/M metagenome (GOLD analysis project Ga0075364, IMG submission 71517) | Populus endosphere microbial communities from Tennessee, USA - Endosphere MetaG P. deltoides DD176-4 | ecosystem: Host-associated > Plants > Roots > Endosphere | place: USA: Tennessee...
GGGTGGGATTTTTTTCGTCACGCCGCGGCGGGGCGACGCGCAGGATCGGCGAAGCCGACCTCGTAGGGGGTGTTGAAGGCGGTGAAGAACTTCAGGTGGGCGATCTTCCAGTCCCCGCCCTGGCGGACGAAGCTGCACTCGTAGCGGCCGCCCACCCACAGGGCGACCCCGGTCGGGCTGACCATCGGGATCAGGCCGGCCCAGGAGCCTTCCGCGGCGTCGCCGTCGACCTCGATCTTCGGGTTCATGACGATGTGCAGGCTCATCTCGGCCGAATGGCCGTGGGTGGCGCACCACTCCTGGATCGCCGCGCGCCCCACGGTCTGGCCCAGGCTGTCGACCTCCCAGATCCCGTCCTCGGTGAACAGGGAGCCGACCTTGGCGGAGTCCTGGCCCGCGCCCGGCCAACCGGCGTCGAAGTGATGGGTGTAGTCCGCCATCAGGTTGCGGATGTCGTGGATCGCCTCCAGCCGGGCGATGCGGGCCTCGAGATCCCTGTCCATGCGGTCCTCCCTTTTGGCGAGGAGTAAAGATCACCGGGCGGCGCCTGTCGAGGCGGGCCGCCGCGGGGCGCGTGATCGCCATGGGCGGTCGAACGCCGCCTTGATAGAACATCGTCATCGATAATGAAGACCGCAGGGGAGGACGCCGTGGGCGAAGGATATCTGGACGGCCGCGCGAAGCTTGGGGGCCGCACCGCCGTGGTGGTCGGCGGGGGCGGCGGCATCGGCCGGGCGGTCTCGCTGGGGCTCGCCGGCGCGGGCGTCGACCTGGCCATCTGCGACATCGACGCCGAGGCGCTGGCCGCCACCGTCAAGGACGCCCAGGCGCTGGGGGTGAAGGTTGTCTCGGCGCACACCGACGCCACCGTGACCGCCCAGCTCTCGGCCTTCTACGACCAGGTGGAGGCGGCCTTCGACGGCTTCGAGATCCTCGTCAACGTGGTGGGCGGGGTGAAGCGCGGCCCCTTCATGGAGAGCACGCCCGAGAGCTGGCGGGCCGACATCCACCGCAACTATGGCTATGCGCTGGAGTCCATCCACCGGGCCGTGCCGACAATGCTGAAGCGCGGGGGCGGCAGCATCGTCAACTTCACCACCATCGAGGCGCACCGCGGGGCCGCCACCTTCTCGGTTTACGCCGGCGCCAAGGCGGGGCTGACCAACTTCACCCGCTCGCTGGCGGTGGAGCTGGGCGCCAGCAACATCCGCGTCAACACGCTCGCCTCCGACAGCACCCCCTCTGCCGGCAACATGAACGCCATCTCCGCGGAGCTTCGCGCCGAGGCCATGGCCGCCACGCCCGAGCAGCACCTGGGCGGGCGGCGCATGTACATCCCCATGGGCCGGGCCGCCAGCGTCGAGGACATCGCCAACGGGGTGCTGTTCCTCACCTCCGACCTGGCGGCCTCGATCACCGGCACCACCCTGCACGTGGACGGCGGCACCTACGCCTCGTCCGGCTTCATCAACTGGCCCTATGGCGTGGGCTATGTGCCGGCGCCGCTGGGCAAGGCGCTGACCACCCTCTTCCCGGACGAGGCCTGAACCCATGGACATGCAGCTGAAGGGCAAGCGAGCGCTCGTCACCGGCTCCACCGGCCACATCGGTCGGATGTGCGCGGTCGAGCTGGCCGCCGAGGGCGTGCAGGTGGCGATCAGCGGCCGCGACCGCGAGAAGGTCGCCCAGGTCGTCGCCAGCGTCGAGGAGACCGGCGGACGGGCGGTGGCCGCGCCCGGCGACCTGATGACCGACGAGGGCGTCGCCGCGACCTATGGCGCGGTGGAGAAGGCCATGGGCGGGATCGACATCCTGGTGAACAACTTCGGCAGCTCGAACACCGGGCCATCCAACCCGGCCTGGTTCGACGTGCCCAACAGCGAATGGTACGCCACCTACCGGCGCAACGTCGTCAGCGCGACGGAGATGGTCAAGCTGGCCTATCCGGGGATGAAGGCCGCCGGCTGGGGCCGGGTCATCAACATCTCGACCATCGCCGCGCTGCGCGCCGGGCCCAACATGCCCGACTACGCCGCCGCCAACGCCGCGCAGAACGCCATGACCAAGTCGCTGTCCAAGGCGGTCGCCCAGAGCGGGGTCACGGTCAACGCCGTCAGCCCCGGCCTGATCCTCACCGACACCTCCATCCGCTGGTTGCGCAGCCTGGCCAAGCAGTACGGCTGGGGCGAGGACTTCGAGGAGATTCAGCGGCAGGCGGCCAAGAACGTGATGAAGATCTGCACCAACGCCTTCGGCGGCCCAAATGACATCGCCGCGGCCGTCGTGTTCCTGGCCAGCCCCAGGGCCAACTACATCACCGGCGTCAATCTGATCGTCGACGGCGGCGCCTGCGAGGAGATCTGACGCTCGCCCACGAAAAAGGGCCAGGCGTCGCCGCCTGGCCCCTTCGATAGCTGCGCGGCTAGAGGCGTATCAGGCCGCTTCCTCGTGGGCGTTGAACATCTTGACGATGTCGCCCGAGGTGATGACCCGCGGCTGCTCGCCGGCCGCCAGCGGGGCGGCGCCGCCGCCGGACTTGGGCGTGGTGTCGACGCCCGCCGCCTTGGCCTGGGCCCGCAGCGCCCCGACGTTCAGCTCCTCGCGCTTGATCTTGCCGAACATGTCGTAGCTGAAGAACCGGATGGCGTTGCCGTGGGTGACCTTGTCGATCTGCACGTCGGTGAGGTGGGTCATCGACTTGTGCAGGTGCTCGGGCGAGTTCGGCCACAGGGTGTCGGAGTGCGGGTAGTCGCACTCGTAGGCCACCATGTTCTCATTCATCTTGTCCAGGTTCTGCAGGCCGAACTGGTCGTCGATGAAGCAGCACAGGAAGTGGCGGTGGAACACGTCGCTCGGCTTGGCGCGGCCGAAGTCGGAGTGGGTCCAGGCGTTGTGGCGCCAGTGGCTGAAGTCGCTCCGCTCGGTGAAGTAGGGGATCCAGCCGATCCCGCCTTCCGACAGGGCGATCTTCAGGTCGGTGTAGCGGTGCAGGGCCTCCAGGTGCAGCCAGTCGGCCGCGCCCACCGAGATCGACATCGGCATGGTGGTGATCCACGCCTCGATCGGGGTTTCCATGGAGGCGTGCGGCGCTGAGTTGCCGGCGCCGATGTGCAGGCACAGGGCCACGTCGTTCTCGGTGGCCGCCTTCCAGAGCGGCTCCCAGTACTTGTTGTGGATGCTGGGCAGGCCGTACTTGGTGGGGTTGTCGGCGATGGAGACGGCGGTGACGCCCATGCCGGCCAGGCGCTTCACCTCGGCCACGGTGGCGTCCATGTCCCAGGTCGGCAGCAGGCCGCAGGGGATGAAGCGGCCCGGATAGGCGCCGGCCCAGTCGGCCACGTGCCAGTCGTTCCAGGCGCGAAGGTGGGTCAGGGCCATGGCCTTGTCGGGCGCGGCGTGGAAGCGGCCGCCGTCGAAGCCCATCTTGCCGCCGAAGTTCAGCGAGGCGGCGATGCCGTTGACGTTCATGTCCTTGATGCGCTCGTGGACGTCGTAGACGCCCGGCCGGATGTCATCGAGGCGCGAGGGCTCCATGCCGTATTCCTCGAAGGGCCGGCCGACCACGGCGTTCAGCCCCACCGAGGGCAGCTTCATGCCCTGGTATTCCCAGTAGTGGGTGCCCTTGTCGGTCATGCGGAACTGCGGCGCGGCGGCCAGGGCGTCACCCTTCAGGTGGCGCTTGTACATGTCCGGCGGCTCGCTCACGTGGTCGTCGACGGAGACGATCACCATGTCGTTGATATTCATCGGGGGGCCTTCCTTTGTCGTCTATGGCCGGGCGCAACCCGATCGGGAGCCTGCGGGCTCGCCGGCCGGGCGCCGCGGCGCCGTGAAATGAGTGGATTGATTATAGCAGGTCGCGGGCTCCGACCCTACTCCGCCGGCGCCATCGCGCGAACGTCCTGGTCCGCGCCGGACAGGGCCTCGGCCAGATCGCCTACCCGCTCCAGCCCGTCGAGCCGGTTGCAGAGGTCCAGAACCCGCGCCCTGGCCGCCGGCGAGAGCAGGGTTCCGGCGCATTCGTGGAACTTGTCCAGCACCTCCTGGTCGCTCAGCGGATCGCCGGGCGTGCCGTGGGAGATCTTCACCGTCTCCTCCAGGGTCTCGCCGCTCTTCAGCTTGAGCACGACCCGGCTTTCCGGCCGCCCGGCGCCGGGCTGGGGCAGGCGCGTCACCCGCTTCATCAGTCCCTGGGCCTCGGGCCGTCGCACCATGGCGTCGGTGTACTGGAACATACCCGCCCGGCCATCCAGGGCGATGGTCACCAGGTCGTACTCAAGGCTGTATTTCCCCTGCAGGCCGGTCTGCGGCAGGGCGAAGGGCATGTTGGGCAGCAGGTAGTCGTTGATCTCGACCTCGATGGCCTCGATCTCCTCGGGCCGGGTGGGCCGGCGCTCGAGGATCAGCCGCAGGGCGTCCTGGCTCCAGTGGCCGGCCGCGCAGCAGGCGTAGGGCTTGAGGCTGGAGCTGTTGGCCGCCAGGTCCCAGGTCCCAAGACCGTCCAGCACCTTGTTGATGTCGACGCCGGGGGCCCCGACCATCCGGGCCACCCCGTCCTCGCCGTCGAGGATGTCCTCGCTGGCGGTGCAGCCGAGCGCCACCATCTCGGCGGCCATGACCCCGTGCATGGCGGCGTTGCCGGCGACGAAGGACTTGGCGTCGGTGGCGCGGTTCTTCATCACGCCCGCCATGCCGTTGGCGGCCGAGCCCAGCGCCATGCGGGTCTGGCGGACGTCCATCTTCATCAGCTTGGCGCTCATCGCGGCCATGCCCAGGGTCGACTGGAAGCCCTGGTTGAACCAGCCCTTCAGCAGCAGGGTGGGGCCGCCCAGCGCCATGGAGATGCGCGAGGTGTGGGCGATCACGTTCCAGCCGACCATCCAGGCCAGGATGGTCTCGCGCCCCGAGGCGCCGACCTTCTCGCCCACGGCCAGGGCCGCGGCGGTCAGGGGGGCGGCGTAGTGGCCGCTGAAGGTGGAGGTGTCGTCGAACTCCAGCGCATGGCCCGCCGCGCCGTTGGCCAGCGCCGCCAGCGAGGCGGTGGTCTTGAAGCCGCATCCGATCAGGCTGGCCTCGGGCCTGGAGCCCTGGGCGCGGACCCAGCGGGCCAGGTTCTGGCCGGTGGGGATCGACATGCCGCCGATCATCACCCCGAGGGAGTCGATGGTCCGCTCCTTCATGCGGTCCACGCCGATGGCGGGGATATCCTCGTAGCGCGCCTGGACCACCCACTCCGCGAGCGTCTGCGTGATCGACTTGGTCGTCATGTCCGCCTCCTGACCCGCTCTTCTTAGGGGGTCGCCAGATAGCCTTCCCGCCGCAGCACCACCTCGACGCCGCCGGCCTCCACGATGTCGCGCAGCGCCTTGGGCACCGGCTGGCCCTGCAGGGTCGCGCCGGTGGTCACGTTGCGCACCGTCCCGCTCGTCCAGTCCGCCTCGACGACCTGGCCCTCCTCGACGGCCGCCATGATCCCCGCGCACGGCAGGGAGGGCAGGCCGACGTTGACGCAGTTGCGCAAGCCAAGGCCGTTGAAGGTCTCGGCGATGACCAGGGCGATCCCGAGCTGGACGAAGACATCGCCGATGGGCCTGGCCGAGCCGACGCCGAAGTTGCGTCCGGCGACCAGGATGTCGCCCGGCTGGACAAGCTTCACCCAGCCCGGCCGGTTGGCGTTGAAGCAATGCTGCGGCTGTTCCTCCCGGGGTATGTGGAGCGCGAAGTTGGGGATCACCAGGTCGGTGTTGATGTCGTCCCCGAACTTCCAGACCTTGCCCGTGAGAAGGCTCTGCACGTCAGGCTCCCACCGGTTCCAGGTCGCGGGGATCGGTGATGTAGCCGGTGACCGCCGAGGCCGCGACGGTGGCGGGCGAACCCATGAAGATCCTGGCGCTCACGCTGCCCATCCGGCCCTTGAAGTTGCGGGTCGAGGCGGTGATGCAGACCTCGCCGTCGGCCAAGAGGCCCATGTGGCCGCCGAAGCAGGCGCCGCAGGTAGAGTTGGTGACCACCACGCCCGCCTCCAGCAGGGTCTCGACGTAGCCGGCGCGCACCGCCTCGGCCATGATCTTCTGGCTGCCCGGCGTCATGATGAAGCGGGTTCCGGCGGCCACCTGGCGGCCCTTCATGATCCCGGCGGCGGCGGCGAAGTCGCTCAGCCGGCCATTGGCGCAGGAGCCGATGAAGGCCTGGTCGACCTTCTGGCCCTTGACCTCGCCGATCGGCTTGGAATTCCAGGCGACCTTGTCGGGCAGGACGACCTGCGGCTCGATCTTCGAGAGGTCGATGGTGATGACCCGGTCGTACTCGGCGTCCGGATCGGGGTGCACCGGGGTGTAGGGGCGCCTGGCGCGGCCCTTCAGGTACTCTTCGAGCACCTCGTCGTAGGGGAACAGGGAGAACTCGGCCGACAGCTCCGCCGAGATGGTCGCCATGGTCAGGCGCCCGTCGATGCTGATGGTCTTGAGACCCTCGCCGTGCCACTCGATGTTGCGGCCGGCGAAGTCGCCGTACTGGCCGGCGACGTAGTGGATGACGTCGCGCGGATAGACGTGCGGCGCGAGCTTGCCTTCCAGCACGATCTTGGTGGTCGGGCCGACCTGGTACCAGGTCTGGCCCTTGCACAGGATGTAGAGCATCTCCGAGGGGCCCATCCCGCGCGCCAGGGCGTTCATCGCCCCCGACGAGCAGGTGTGGGAATCGGCGTTGGCCAGGATCATGCCGGGAAGGGCGAAGCCCTCCTGCGCGATCAGCACGTGGGAGATGCCGTGCTGGCCCACGGGGAAGTAGTTCTTGATGCCGAACTTCTCGACGAAGGCGCGCATGCGCTTGGCGCCGTTGGCGGCGTTCAGCGTCGGTGAAGGGACCACGTGATCGTGCGTCAGCAGGATCTTGTCCGGGTCATGGATCTTCAGCAGGTCGGGCCGCACGCTGTCGAACTGGACCGCGAGATCGACGCCGACCACCACCACGTCGCCCGGCTTCACCACCTTCTGGTTCGAGTGATTGGCCAGGATCTTCTCGACGGAATTCATTCCCATGGTCATGCGCCTCGCAACAGTGTCACCGGGGGCTGAACAGCGGGGTCAGGTCGGACACGCTGCGTAGGTCTGTGAGCGCAAGGGCGCGCTCGTAAAGCTCGTCGCTCTGGGGCTGGCCCAGCACCCGCACGGCCATGTTCATGAACTTGGCCTTGTATTCCTCGGGGTTCATCGGGTTCGACGGATTGCCCTTGGGATAGAGCACCTCGGCCTGGAGCGAGCGACCATCCTTGGTCTTCACCGTCACCCGGGCGGGCATGGAGTTCTTGACCTTCGCCAGGAGGTCCGCGGCGTGGGAGACGGTCATCTTCGGGATCAGCCCCTGGACGACCGGGTCGGCCACGGTCTCGTCGGTGAACTGGTCGACGGTGATCTTGCCGTGCACCGCCGCCACCGAAAGGGCGAAGGGCAGGCTGGCCTGGGCCGCCACCACGGTGGAGACCTTGTGCTTGGCGAGGAAGCCTTCGACCTTCTGCCAGCCCGCGTCGACGCTCTCGATGTCCTCGTGGGTGAGGTTGTTCTCGCGCATCACCTGCAGCAGCGCCTCGACGGCGGCGTGCAGGGTCAGGTTCATCGGATAGCCCTTCGACCAGCGGCTGCTGATGATGAAGGACTCGCCCAGGCCGCCCAGCAGCTCATCGGGGTCCAGCCTGCCCTTGGTGTACATGGCGGCGAAGGCCTGCACGCCCTCCAGGCCCATGGCGGTAGCCTTGAAGCCGGTCTCGGCCAGCAGGGCCGCGGTCACCGCCCGCTCGCCGGCCATGCCGCCGTTCAGCGAGCGCTGCCAGGCGCCTTCCTCGTGGCCCTGGAAGGTGCCGCCGGTGAAGGCGGCCGCCAGGCCCAGGGCGTAGTTGGTGTTTTCGGGGGACAGCCGCAGCATGTTGGCGCATCCCGCGGCGCCGGCGAAGGTGCCGTAGAGCGCAGGCACATAGAAGCCGCTGCTGCCGTTCTGGGTGGCCCGGTAGATCCGGCCCATGACCTCGTAGCCAATGACGATCGAGAGCGCGAGGTCCTTGCCGGACTTGCCGCGCAGTTCGCCGACCGCCAGGGGCGCGGTGACCGCGAAAGGATAGGGCCGCGAGCCGGCGCCGAAGTCGGCGTACTCGAAGCCCAGCGCCATGGTGCCGTTGGCCATGGCCGCCCGCGAGGCCAGGGTCTTCTTGCCGGTGGCGATGATGGTGGCTTCCGGCTGGCCGCCGCCGTTCTCGGCGCAGAAGGCCGCGATCGACTGGCCCCAGGGCTTGGTGCCCCCCACGAAAAGGCATTCGCCCAGGTAGTCCACCAGCACCCGCCCGGCCTCGGCGATCACCGCCTCGGGGACGTCCTCGTAGCGCAGGCCCGCCACCCAGTCGGCGAGCTCCCGGGTGACCATGCGTCCGCCGGTGACGGTCTCTTCGCGGGTATCCATGCGGCCTACGCCCCCTTCTTCGCCTTCCGGCGCTCGTGCATCTCGCGGATCTGGGCGGCCCTGGCGCTGGCGCCCAGCCCCAGCGAGCCCGCCTCCACCGGCAGGGTGATCCCCGTGATCCAGCGGGCTTCGTCGCTGGCCAGGAACAGGGTGGCGTTGGCGATGTCCCACGCGTCGCCCGGCACGCCCAGCATGCTGGACATCAGGCGCATCTCGTCCACTTCGTCCGGGTCCGGCAGGGCCTTGACCACGTTGCTCGCCACCGGGGTGGTGATGCTGCCGGGCATGACGCAGTTGACGCGGATGCCCTGCGGGCCGTGCGCCGCCGCCATGTCGAAGGTCATGGCCTCAACCGCGGCCTTGGAGGCGGTGTAGGCCAGGGTGCGACCGCCGCGCCGCGAGGAGATCGACGACATGTTGATGATGCAGCCGCTGCCCCGGGCGATCATCACCGGCAGGGTGTATTTCGAGGCCAGGAAGACGGTGCGCAGGTTGATGTCGAAGGTGCGGTCCCACTCGCGCTCGCCCAGCTCCACCGCCGAGCCGAAGGAGGCCAGGCCCAGGTTGTTCACCAGGATGTCGACGGTGCCCCAGAGCTCGAGCGCCTTCATCACCATGTTGCCGCAGTCGCGCCACTTGGTGCAGTCGGCCTTGAAGATCGCGGCCTCGCCGCCCTCTTCCTTGATGATGCGCAGGGTGTCCTCGGCGCGCTCGGGATAGAGATCCACCAGCAGCACCTTGGCCCCCTCGCGGGCGAGCGTGATGGCGATCGCCTTGCCCGTGCCGACGCCTTCGCCAGGCGTGGAGCCGGCTCCTGTGACGATGGCGACCTTACCCTCGACCCGACCGGCCCGCTCCCTCACGTATCGTCTCCCTATTTTGGTATTCGACTTATTCGCCCGCGCAGCGGTTTGTCACGCCGGATCTGTGCCGTGCCCGACGCGCATCATGAAGCGGTTGTCGCTGCCCGGGGCGAAGAACTCGGCGGTGTGGAAGGCCAGCTTCGCCCCGTCCGCGCGGCGGGTCATGACGAACCGAAGCTCGGCGAAGGCGTACCATTCCTGCACGGCCCGCTGCAGGAAATCGACCGAGCCCACCTCGTACTTGTCGAACAGCGCCCGGTAGTAGTCGCGGTGCGCCTGCTTGCCGTCGAGGCTGACGAGCGCGCCGGTGTCGTTGACGTAGTCGCGGACGGTGGCCTGCACGTCGTCGTTCATCGTCTCCAGCACGCCCTCCACGTCGGCGCGGCCGAGCGCCTGGACGTAGGCCTCGTGCAGCTGCAGCAGTTGCACCCGCGCCTTCAGCTCGGTCGCCGGCGGCTCGGCCTTGGGGCCGCGGCCCATCCGCTCGCGCGGCATCCGAACCCACACCAGCTCGCCGGTGATTCCCTTGTCGCTGGACACCGGGAACAGGCCGATCAGGTTGTTCTCGCTGACCTGGTCCTGGCCCTTGCGGCGCCCGCGCGACATCGCCTCGTGGAAGCCGTACCAGGCGCCGCGGATCTCGATCACCGCGTCCGCGCTCAGCATGTCGCTGGCCCCGCGGGTGATGCGGTAGGCGGCCTCGATCTCCTCGGCCGTGGTGCAGATCGGCATGCTGATGGTGCCGTCCGGCCGCACCATCGGCTGGATGGTGTAGCCGTACGGCCCCTCCGACCTGAGCGTCGCCATCAGCTTGGGGATGTCCCCCACCGTCTCCGCCGCCATGTGGATCCACGCCTCGTTGGAGGCGTGGAGCTGGGCGTCCGCGTGTTTGCGCAGGACTTCGGGATCCGGATCGATGACGCGCATGCTCATTCAGGCCTCAGTAATGGACGAGATCCACGAAGTCGTTCACCGCCTCGGCCGTGAAGCCCGCCTCGTAGCCGGGCAGGCGATACAGGCGCGCGGCGTTCTCGGCCATCATGCCCTTGCGGACTTCCGGCGGCGCCTCGGCGGTGGTGCGCACCGCGTGCTGGCGATCGTCCGGCCAGCTGCTGTCGTCGTAGGGGAAGTGGCTGGCCCACATCAGGTGCGAATTGCCCAGGTTGTCGCGGTTGCGCACGGCGGGGCGGTCCTGGTGGAAGGTGAACCACACGTGCCGGCGGATGTACTGGCTGGGCAGCGCGCCTTCGTCCTGCAGGGCGTATTGGCTCAGGTGCCGGTGGCGCAGGTAGTAGATGTCGTTGAACTCAAGCCAGTGGATCGCCCAGCTGGCGTCGCCGTGGGCCAGCACCAGCTTGACGTTCGGGAAGCGGTCGAAGACGCCCGCGGCCACCATCGGCAGCACGCTGTCGGCCATCGGCGGGCGCATGCCCGGGCCGATGCCGCCGCTCGGCAGGGTCTCGGCCAGGCCGCCGATGGCGAAGTGCATGCTGATCGGCAGGCCGGTCTCGTTGGCCGCCTCCCAGAACACGTCGTCCTCGGGGTTGCCGCCGACGGCCGATCCGCTCGGCCAGGCGTCGAGCACCGCGCCGCGCAGCTTCAGCTCGTTGGCGCAGCGGCGCAGCTCCGCCGCGGCGTCCGCGGCCGAGGTCGTCGGCACCTTGGCCAGGCCGATCAGGCGATTGGGGCTGTGGGCGCAGAACTCGGCGATCCAGTCGTTGTAGGCGCGCACGCAGGCCAGCCGCAGCTCGGGATCCTCGATGAAGCGGATCGCGTCCCACAGGGCGGGCGTCGCATAGAGG
>Ga0075364_10002105_pt1 | contig 11111 bp, 12 predicted proteins | sample EndMetdeltDD1764_FD_71517 | JGI IMG/M metagenome (GOLD analysis project Ga0075364, IMG submission 71517) | Populus endosphere microbial communities from Tennessee, USA - Endosphere MetaG P. deltoides DD176-4 | ecosystem: Host-associated > Plants > Roots > Endosphere | place: USA: Tennessee...
CAGCCACGCCTATTGTTTCTCGTTCCCGTCTCTGTTGTCGCACGGCAAGATCAACAGCGGCATACCGTCGATCAACGAGGGTGCAACCACATTGTCCAACGGTATTGCGCGGTCGCTGTTCGTGGAGGATCGCGAGCAGCTTCTGGCGCAATTCCACAGCTACGACAAAAGCGAACTGACTGGCGATGAATGGACAGATGCGGACGAGACCGCGAACGAACACCGTCGCGCCATCAAATAATCAACAGATCCATCAGGAGTTATCATGACCAAGAAGACCATTTATTATTTTCATTCGCTAAGTTCCCCATGGGCCTATCTTGGTTGGCCGCAGTTCAAGGCATTGATCGAAAAACACGATCTGAACGTTGTTGTTCGCACCACGACTGTTGTGCCGGAAAATGGTGGCGTTCCACTTCGTACGCGCCCTGTCGCCCGTCAGGATTATCACGCCATTGAGCTGGACCGCTGGCGCAAACGTCTCAACATGCCGCTGGTGCTGAAACCCAAACATTACCCGACCATTCCGCATTTTTCCGCACGTATGGTTCTGGCCGCTGACAGCCTTGGCCTGCCGGCGCTTGACCTTAGCCACGCGCTTTTAAGCGCAGTCTGGGCGGAAGAGCTCGACGTCAAGGATCCAGAAGTGCGTATCGCCAAGGCCAATAGTCTCGGCCTTGATGGCAAGCTGCTACAGTCAATGGAAGAAAGCCCGGAGATCATTGCCGCGTGGGAAGAAAGTGAAAACGAAGCCAAGGAGCGTGGTGTATTCGGCACGCCGACCTGGTTCTACAAGGATGTGCCTTACTGGGGGCAGGACCGCCTGAGCTTCCTCGACGAGGCACTCTCGGCAGACTGAGACAGTCCGCCTGACAACAACGAAACAGCATTTGGGAATTGCGACTATGGATCTTGGTTTGAACGGCCGGAAGGCTTTGGTGTGTGGGGCAAGTGAAGGTATCGGCTATGCCGCTGCAAAACTCCTCGCGTCGGAAGGCGTTAATTTGGTTCTCGTAGCGCGCAATGAAGAAAAGCTGGAAGGGGCAGCGGCGGCATTGAAAGACCTTCATGCCGTCAATGTTGATTATGTGGCGGCAGATCTCGGTCATAAGGAAGAGCGCGCCAAAGTGCTCTCCTATTGCAGCGATCCTGATATTCTCATCCACAATGGCGGCTGGCCGCGCACCGAGCGCGATTTCCGCAAGTGGAGCAATGACGACTGGCTGCGCGCACTCGACCTGATGATGCTGTCGCCGATTGAACTTATCACCGGCGTGATTGATGGCATGGCAGAGCGCAAGTTTGGGCGGATTGTTGCTGTGACCTCACGCTTCGTGAAAGAACCCAGTGCGGAGTTGGCTCTATCGACCAGCCCGCGTCTTGGCTTGTCGGGGTTTATCACCGGGGTTGCACGGAAGTATGCGGCTCACAACGTAACCCTCAACACTGCCCTGCCGGGCATCATTGCCACGGAAACGCAGTTTCAGCACGGCCGTGATCTGGCGGAAGCGGCGGGCAAGAGTTTTGATCAGATATGGGCGGAGCGTTCTTCAACCAATTCAGCCAATCGGTTTGCTACGCCTGAGGAATTTGCGTCCCTTTGCGTGTTCCTGTGTTCGGCGCATTCGGGCTTCCTGACTGGCCAACACATCTTGAGCGATGGTGCCGGTTATCCGGGCGTCTTCTGAGGGCTGAAGCAGCGGCTTTCGGCGTTACCGCCGAAAGCTTTACAAAGCCTGAGAGGGCTCTCTCTCAGGATGCGATTTGCGTGGGAGTTTCACAGCGCCCCTCGGCGCAGCCAACAGTGTCATCTGCTTTAAAGACTGGCGACAGGGCAGGCACTTTTTCCGCGAGCGCCATGGCAATTCGGGCGCCTACAGCCATATCGTCCTCAACCCCAAAGATATGATGCTTGATCGCGCCATCTCTTCCGATCAGGATTGAGGAGGGCGTGCCACGCAGGCCAAAGCGCTGCATGGTGATGGGCGTACCGGTTCGTTCGTCGGGCAAGTCTACCCCGACCGGGTGTTTGATGCGGTATTCGTGAAGAAATGCTTTCAGGGTAACCGGGGACATTGCGGCATGGTGTTCGAACACGGTGTGGATACCAATGACCTGGAGATCGGTATCGGCAAAGATACGTTCGATCTTCTGAACCTGCGGTATCGATTGGCTGACGCAGCCAGGGCAAAGAAGCTGAAAGCTGTGCAACAGCACCGGGCGCCCACGCAATTCGGACAATGTCAGAGGATGGGAAACGTTGAACCATTCGCTGATTGCCAGTTCCGGGGCGTAAATCAGATTGGAAGTAGCCATAAGTTTGATCCTTTCAGGGAAGGCGGGCCGTGAGGGAACGACCCGCCCGCCGGATGGGTATTACGCGGCGGCTCGCGTAAGCTTCACACCCGGGAAATCGACCGGAACATCCAGCGCCACATTGAGGTAGTTGGTGAAGAGGTTGAGTGCGATGTGTGCAAGGATTTCGACGATTTCTTCATCATCGAAACCAGCATTGCGAAGGCTTGCGACATCGTCCCCGGTGATGTCCGCCCGGTTCTCGACAACCTTGATCGAGAAATCGAGCGCGGCCTGCGTTCTGGGATCTGGCGATCTACCTGCCTGTGCTTCAGACATCTCAATCGTGGTTGCACCAGCTTTACGGCCGAGACCTGTATGTGCGGCAAGGCAATAGTTGCAGTTGTTGCGATCGGCTATAGCAACCGCAATCTGTTCACCGAGCTTGGCACCCAGTCGCCCGCCGCCGAGTGCGGCAAACGAGCCCCACATGCTGGAAAGCGCTGCCGGCGAATTTGCCGCCGCTTTGAACATATTTGGCACTATGCCGAAGGCCGCCTTTATCTCGGAGAGCTTTTCAGCCGTCGTGCCTGTTGCGCTGGATGGTTCAATGAGAGTAATTCTTGTCATGTTCTTTCCTTTCAATGCCTGGAGGGGAGGGATTGCCGGTTTGGTGATGGCAGTCACTGAACCGGCGCTTGTTTTATTCGGCAGGCATGACCTTGCCGGGCAGACTGAGATCGCCAGATGCAACCTTGAAGACGTTGCTGACGCATAAGAGTGGGGCGTGCAGATTGCCGTTCACCTTCAGGCCGGCTGTCACACCATCAAAAGACGCGCCGACAATGCCATTGATCAGGGATAGCGGGATTTCGACGTCGACCCGATCGCCCTTGAAATTTGTAGGATACTCCGGGCTGTCAATCAGCAATGGCACGCCGGGCCAGGTTGCAGGAACCTTTGGTTTCGTACCTTCGGGGATGTCGATCACTTTCAAGCCACCGCCACAGGCTTTGTCCTGCGCCAGAACCACCCAGTGCGGATGCCAGATATGACGGTTCTTGCCGCCATTGGCTGCGTCGTCGAAGTCGGGATGGAAGGTTACCGCGAGTGCGACAATTCCCTGCTTGCTCTCAAAGCCGATTTCGCCACTATCGAGGCTGGTTGGCCAGACATAGGCGTAGACGCTTGACCCTTCGAACTTGCCTGTCGTATCGGGTTTGTCCTTGCCTGCCTCTCCGCGCACGCGGGTTGAAAAGAGTGCAGTGTCGCCCTTGGCTGTGATCGTTGTTTCAATAATGTCGAAAGATGCCTGCACCGCCTCGGTTGGCTTTGCCGTGACCGAATGGGCGGATGCTGTTGCCAGCCATAGCGATGCCGTTCCGGCGATGAGTGCGCCGGCTGCGATTTTACCAAACATCGATAGTCTCCTTTTTTCCGTTGCCTGGAGGGTTTTCACCTATCCTTTGTTAAAAGCGGTCCAGGTGGCAGCCCGGACCGCCGGATCGGCGATCTCATGTTCGCGGCAATCGACACGGATTTCCCGTTGGCCGAATGCTGCGTCTACGAAATGACAGTGATGCGGGCGAGCCGCATCGGAATGTACGAATGGTGCGAAATATCGACAGCTGACACACATGCGCTGGATGGGGATCGCATCATTCTGTTGTAAATGGCTGATCATTTTAACAAGCGTGATCAGCAGGTCTTCCTGTTCATGAGATGCCAGGGCATCAACCGCATCCCTGGCTGCCCCTGAATCAGGTTTTGCTAAGTCAAGAACCGAACGCCCGGTCGTTGTGATGTCGACCTTTACCGAGCGCTTGTCGATGCCGTCACTGTTTTTCGCGACCAGGTCTTTACGTTCAAGTGCGGCGATGGAATCCGTCGCCGTCGGTTGTGATACACCGAGATTGGCGGCAATATCCTTCACAGACAGCCCATCCGTGCGCCCTTCCAGCAATTCAAGAATTGCGAGTTGGGTCGGGTTCAGTCCTGATATTTTCGCTCGGCTCCAGTCTTCGTTGCGCATGACAGAAGCGATACGGGCAAGGCCTTCCCGAATGCGATGATTGACTGATCCTGGGTTCTTCGTTGTTTCCATGAAGCGAATATATATAGGACTCCTATTTTATTCAAGAGCCATTTTTATTTACTTCGTTGGCGGCGCACCGATACCGGTGTCGGAGATCGGGCCATGTGGCTGTTCGGGATTATGGGAATGCGTGGCCCTCTCAATCATTGCCGGTCCTGTGAAGCCGCTCGCACCATAGAAGGCGAAATGAAGCCCCCAATAACCCGTGGCAAACACCACAAGTGCCGCAGCAATACCGCCGGGTATGGCAGGCAAATGGATTTTCAACGATGGCAGAAAGCGGGTCACCCGGCATTGATCACAGGCCACGGCAACCAGAATGGCCATGATGAGACCGTGTCCAATCAAGTCAACGCGTCCGAATGGCCAGACGGCAGCAGTGAAGATGATGATGAGGGCAATGGCCGAAAGACGTCGGATCAGAGGGGTCCACAAAAGACCAAAACCCATAGTGAATTCCGCAACGCCAGCCATCGGAATAAAGACGTCGCGCGGCAGTCCGAACGTCAGGAACGGCTTTTCCATGATGAGGGGATAAAACCAGTCGGGATAGGCGAATTTCTCAAGGCTGGACCACATCAGAGCGATCGCGAGCCCCCATCGCAATGCCTCGAACCGATGTGAGCGGAGGTTTTCGTTTTTTGATGGCTCCAAGATGAGATAGGCGGCAACGCCAGCGCCAAGCGCCAGATAATCGAAGAGATGGAATAGGTCGTAGTCGCGGATAGCCAAAAGCCATAAGGCCAGAATTCCGATACCCGCCAACGGCATTGTTTTTCGAAAAAAAATACAGGCGGCGATGGCCAGTTGCAGCCATGAAACCCACTCCGCCGGCGTCCGCAGGTCGGGTGTCAAATATACGCCGCCCACCGAAAATATAGCGACAAAAAATGCCCCGACCGTAACGCGTACATAGTCGTCGAGCCTTTTCCACAAAACATCAGTACTGCGGTCCAGCGCGTCATGAACCCTGTTGCCGAGCGGACTGATTTCAACAAGGCGCGTCAGCACAAAAAACACGACGACAAGTGCAATGCCGATCCAGAACCATGTATCCTTGAGAACAATGGACAATGATTGTGGTGGGGCACCCACGATATAGGGTGCGAACCATTTGACATGCGCCTGTGCAGATGTGCTGGCAAACAGCAGCGCGCCCGTGAAAATGGCACCTCTTCCCAATGTCCATACCATGGTCATGCCCCCCTTCAAACCTGATCTCAGGTTTTCTGTCCTACCCCGTAACGTGTGGCTGAATGTTTCCGTGATAAAAATGGCGCCAGGCCAAGTCGCGCCTCTTCCATTTTTTGCCAGAGGCTGGCGTCCTCCAGGGAGGGGATCGTGACCGTCTCACCACGGTCAAACCCTGCAAGTGCTGCCGTTACCATTTCGTCGGCATCCATCATCATGTCTGGTGGGATGACGTTGATATCGATACCTGCACGATCAAAGATTTCCGTGCGGGTGAAGCCGGGAAGGACAGCCTGGATCTGAACCCCGCGAGGTTCAAGTTCAACGGCGAGGGCTTGCGTCAGTGCAAGAACAAATGCCTTGCTGGCAACGTAGGTCGGGTTGAAGCGTTCCGGCATCAAAGCCACTACGGAAGCGATGTTGATGATACCACCCTTGCCACGATCTGCGAATGTCTTGGCAGCGGTCACCGTCAGCGTGTGCAAAATGTCAACATTGAGATAGACCATGCCAAAGAGATCCTCGGCATCAGATGAAAGGACCGAGCCTTTCGGCCCTATCCCTGCACAATTAACCAGCAACTCCAACGAGGTGTTCTCAGATATGGCTGACAACACGCGCTTGATGTCAGTGGATTTGGAAAGGTCTGCGGGAAGTGGCGTAATCGAGACACCATGTTTTTCTGAGAGTGTGTCGGCCAATTGATTAAGCCGGTCGATATCTCTGGCGACGACGACGAGATTAAAACCTCGCTCAGCGAGCTTTTCGGCATATACGGCGCCAATGCCCGATGACGCACCGGTAACAAGAGCAGTTTTCCTTGTCATGTTCTGTCCTTCCCTGAGACGATAAAACGTAAATGATCCGTTCGTTTTGGTGCCGGAAGCAACGCACATACATTGCTCCCGACCACGCAGATCAGCCCTTGATGAAGGCAAGCAGATCGGGATTGACGATTTCAGGATGGGTGGTGCACAGGCCGTGAGGCAGACCAGCATAGGTCTTCAGAGTACCGTTCTTGAGCAGCTTGACGGAAAGTGGCGCAGAATCCGCATAAGGCACGATCTGGTCATCATCGCCATGCATCACCAGTGTTGGGACGGTAATGGCTTTCAGATCTTCCGTGAAATCGGTTTCGGAAAAAGCCTTGATGCAATCGTAGTGCGCTTTTGCGCCGCCAGCCATGCCTTGCCGCCACCAATTTTCGATGACGCCTTGGCTGACTTTGGCGCCCGGCCGGTTATAACCGTAAAAGGGGCCGGCAGGGACATCGAGAAAGAATTGAGCACGGTTGGCAACCAATGCCGCCCGGAAACTGTCAAACACCTCAATCGGTAGTCCGGCCGGGTTCTTGTCCGACTTGACCATGATTGGTGGCACGGCGCCGATCAGCACCACCTTTGCCACTCTGCCAGGTTTTGCGCGGGCAACGTAATGGGCAACTTCACCGCCGCCGGTTGAATGGCCTATGTGGATGGCGTTCCTGAGATCAAGGGCATCCGTCAGCGCTGCAACGTCGGCGGCGTAGGTGTCCATCTCGTTTCCGGTCCAAGTCTGTGTTGAGCGACCATGGCCACGCCTGTCATGCGCAATGACGCGGTAGCCCTTGTCGAGGAAATACATCATCTGGGCATCCCAATCATCCGCGCTGAGCGGCCAGCCATGATGGAAGACAATTGGTTGCGCGTCTTTTGGACCCCAATCCTTGTAATAAATCTCGGTTCCGTCGCTTACTTTTACAAATGACATGGCATGGTTCTCCGATGGATGTGTGGAAAAGTGTGTTGTGGCGTGGGATTGGTTGGGCAGAGCCATGGCGGCTACGGCGATGCCGCTCGCCATAATGACCTCACGGCGGGTTGGCCTCGGCGCAACGTTTACGGCAGTGATTCCACTCATAACGCCCTCCCTGATGATTGATCGTTCACGGAAAACAGATTGAGCCGAAGACGGGGCTGTGGCGAGTAAAGCGTCGTAAAATGATGCAAACGCCCGACACGGTCATTTTATGTCGTTGTTCTATCTGTGTTAATATCAAGGGAGCGCCGGCCTGCGGCCTCGAGGAGTGCAAGTGCCGTCGTCAAGGGTGACCCGTCGGGACCCTCAGTAATGAGCCTGTTATGCCTGTCGTCTTGAAGGCGAAGTGTTACAAGATGGGCTGGGAATATGGCGACTGGTTTTCCACTGTCGAGGAACGACGCAAGGAAAGACCGTGGTTTGCTGTTTTCAAAATCCCAAAGGTGTCGCGACATTCCGAGACAGAATATCGCATCGAAATCCTCAAGGTCGATCTGCTCGAGACTAAGTGTGTCCGCAAGTTCTTCGCGTGCCACTCTGTCATCCATAAATCGCCGCACTGCTTGGTGTTGCGATGCCTTCTCCCTGACATCTGACAATTCTGGGTATTCACCTGTCAGCGTGGTGAGAACAATGTCAGCGCCAAAATCCTTGAAAAGATAATAGACCGGTGCAAAATCGCTTAATGTGATCTTCGAATTTGCTGCTTGGTCACTGTCGTTCGCTGCAAGGATAACCAGAAAACGGGTCGGCTGAATGCCTTCCATTGCGATCTCCTCAACCTGGAAGAAGATGATGGCTCGACTGACCGGCGTTGACGAGTTGAGAGTTGTAAATTGGTGTAAAGGAAGGACGGGATACTGCTTGTCGGTAACGAGGCCAGTTAGGAGGCGTTTTGTCTAGTCGATAGCTGCTTTTCATAGAGACCACAGGCAAACACGCTATCTTCCACCGATTTTAGCAGAGGAATGGCACCAGCCGACTGAGCAAACTCATAAGCAAGTGCCAGGGTCGAGCGCGCTTCGCCCAGGTCTGATGTTTTGAGCTGGATTTCTGCCTTGGTCCGCAACATTTCAGGCTGCCACCATGCCACGCCAGCGGCGGCGCATTTTTCCATTGCGGTATTGATTACATTCATGGCCTCGACGTTGCGACCTAGCCCGGACAATGCTCTTGCTTCTGTTGTGATGAACATTGTTTCAAAAAGGTTGAAACCGGCATTGCGAAGCGATTGCAGACCGGATTGTATTTGTGACAGGGCAGTTCTGTCGTCTCCCTGCCGCCGCAAAAGTTCAGCTTCGAAACACACCGCATATGTTCGCCAGACATCAAGCATCGTGGCTTTGGTGTGCTCTTTGAGAAGAGCAATGTACTCAGCGGCCAGACGGTCTTGCCCGGACATCAGAGCAAGTGGGCATGCGGATTCTGCAAGGGCATTGGTCAGCGATGCGTAGTGGCCAACGGATTGGGCGTATTCCAGGGTTGATACAACATCTGCCATGGCCTCCTGTTGTCGTCCTAAAAACCATTTGCAGCGCGACAATATGATCTGAGCAGTTACCCGCTGATCGAACTGAAAACGGATAGCGTGCCCCGTCGATGGCAGACCCTGATAATCACGCAACATGGTCTCGAGGTATGTTTCACTTTCGGCATGGCGCCCGAGCCAGTGTAATGTCGCACCTCTGATCCGATTGCCGATGACTATATCGGCAGGATCGGGCGATGAAATTGCAAGTTCGGCAAACCGCGTTGCCAGATGAAGGCCAGTCTTGGGTTCCGCCCGATTGATGGCATCGACCCACAATCCCCATATTGCGCGCAGTTGATGGTCCACGTCGCCGAGTCTTTCTGCGATATCGGCAGACTCATTCCACGCTTTCACACCCCGGCCGGGTGAAGCTGCCGTGATGATCTGCGGCCACCCCATCGCAGTATAAAGTTTCATCCTGCTCGCCTCGTCAATACCGGGATTTGCGTTCAGGTAATCGATCGACGCCGTAACGGCCGAGATGCATTCGTCGTAAAGCGAAAGCTTGAAAAATAGCGGTAATGCCGCAACGGTCAGTCTTGCACCCAACAGCTTGTTGCCACCCGTCGACAGTGCCCAGTCGAGACATGCGCGCAGACCCAGAACAATATGGCCAAATTCCTCGACGGCCTCTTCGGTGGTTTGGCTGTAAATTCTGGCTGAAGATGTATCGAACAATTGCAGGAGATATGTGCCGAACTTTTCCATGGCAGGGCTAACGCCGTGGGTTTGAGCCAGTTTTTCCGCAGCATAGATGCGCGTGGTGTCAAGCAAACGGTACAGCTGGGTGGAAGCCGAGGTTTCCGCCACCACGAGTGACTTTGCGACAAGGGCGGCCACGAGATCGTAAGTGTCATCACTCAGTACCGCAGCTGCGGCAGATATGGAAAAACGTCCTCTGAAGATGGAAAGTTCGTTCAGACCCCGTTGTTCGTCCACGGCTAACAGCTGGTAACTCCAATCGAGTGTTGCGCGCAGTGTTTGGTGCCGTGGCAAAGCAGTGCGTCGACCACGGCTCAAGACCCTGAAACAATCATGGAGCGATGCTGCAAGCGACAAAATACTCATCGATTCCAGCCTGCCGGCCGCCAACTCAATCGCCAAAGCTATTCCGTCAAGCCGTGCACAGATGTCGATGACAATAGGCACGTCCATTTCTGTCAGTTGATATCCACCGAGACAGGCATCTGCGCGTTGTACAAAAAGCTGGACCGCAGGAGAGGAGTGCTTCTTCGAGTTTGACTGTTGAGACAGGGACATCAAGCGGCAGAAGACGATGAACCCTCTCACCGCTGGCACGAAGAGGCTCACGGCTCGTTGCCAAAAAACGTGTGTTTGACGTTCGTTGTAGCACAGCCTCTACGAAGTCCGTTACATCGTCGATCAGATGCTCACATCCGTCCAGAAAGATTGTGACAGGCCTTGTTTCCAGCGTGGCACAGATGGTCGCCAACACATTGTCAGAACGGTATTTGATGCCAAGGCTGGAGGCGACGGCTGCAGGCACCAAATCGCCGGATGCGATATCCGAAAGTTCGACTTTGATGATTTCAAATTCGCCGGCCAACTGGCTGACGACGGCTTTGGCCACGGTTGATTTTCCAATTCCACCAGGCCCCGTAATTGTGAAAAGGCGACTCTTGGGAAGCTGTTCAAGAATTCCCTCGATGATCTGGTTACGACCAAAGACCCTTTGACAACCATCGTCAGGCGTGGGTGGTCGGATGGGTTCGCGCTGGGTGTTCTTCCTATCCCGGATCACCTCGCCAACAAATGTGTAACCTCTGCCGGGAATGTTGGCGATGAACTGTGGTTCTGATTTGGTGTCACCAAGGGCTTTCCGAAGTGCAGACAAATGCACCCGCAAATTGGCTTCATCAACATATGTGTCCGGCCATACGTGTTTTACGATTTCGTCGTTGGTCTTGAGTGCGCCGGGGGTTGAGATAAGGAAAAGCAAAATGTCTATCGCGCGGCTTCCCAACGCAACATTTGCTCCATCCCGCTTCAGGCTGCGCCTGGCAGGTACGATCGAAAAGGATGCAAAACGCAGTTCTTCTTCCACTGCGAAACCTCAGCAATTGGTCCTAATGCGAACGGATTAAGCTGCACTGTTGGTGTTCAATATAAAAAATAGAAATGCGCGATAGATTTTGCGGCTGTGTCAACTGTCTGCGTGAACGCTGCCCGCGCAGACTATGG
>Ga0075364_10002106_pt1 | contig 11110 bp, 9 predicted proteins | sample EndMetdeltDD1764_FD_71517 | JGI IMG/M metagenome (GOLD analysis project Ga0075364, IMG submission 71517) | Populus endosphere microbial communities from Tennessee, USA - Endosphere MetaG P. deltoides DD176-4 | ecosystem: Host-associated > Plants > Roots > Endosphere | place: USA: Tennessee...
TCGTCGGCGCGATCGGGAAGCGTGGGGATGCCGAACTCGCCGACGAACGTCAGGCGGCCATCCAGCGCAGCGGTCTTCGTGAAGGCGGCCAGCAGTTCGGGCAGCGTGGCGAACGTCGAGCCGCGCTGCCCGTATTTGTCCTCGTAGGTATGAATCGAGAGCACATCGAGCTGGGGCGCATTGATCGCGCGGAACTGCTCGGTGAACTGATCGGGCGTATCGGTGTCCCAGCTTCCGCGGACCAGGTGCCAGGCATTGGGGCGCGGCGTGTTGGAACCCATGCCGATCGGCTTGCTGCTGCGTGCACGGATAGTCCGCGCGAAATCGCCGACGAAATCGCGCAGCTGCACGCTGCTCAGCCGATCCTGCTCGATCGGCCGGCGTTCGGGCATGGTCTGGTCGCGCTTGGGCCAGAACAGCAGCACATTGGGCAAGTCGACCCAGTCGTTGAGCTCGTTGGCGAATTCGTACATCAAGAGCGCAGGGGAGCGATCGTAGCGCGCGACGAACGCCTCGGTATAGCGCCGGGCGATCGTGCGGGTCCGCGATTCCGGATCGGCCCAGGCCCGGATCGGCTCGCGGCAGTGAAAGGCCAGCGCCACCACATGCCAGAAGACGGACGGCACCAGCGCCACACCGCTGTCTTCCGCCGCCGCGAATACCCGATCCATCCGCGACCAGTACCGCTTCGGATCGGCCTCGTACCCCGCCCACTCTCCCGCCCAGTGCCCCGAAGCGGCGAACCGCGCGAAAGGGATGCCCTGCTCGCCCAGCGCCGCGAGTATCTGGCGCGATTCGCCGCCGCCGGGCGATATCTCGTCGAGGAACAGGCGGACTGCGTTGACGCCGAACCGCGTGCGTACCGGGGATGCCGCAGGCGCGCCCGCCAGCGTATGCGCCGCGGCGGCGGCCCCGATCAGCCCGATCGCTCCGCGGCGGGTATAGCGTGCCCAACGACCTTGCGACACCGGCAGCCTCCGCTTGCCTGAAAGCGCGAACCGTACCGCATCGCCGCCATCGGCGATAGGGCGGACCTCCTCGGACAGCGGCAATGCAACATCGCGGCCAATCATGGCGGAACGTTCGATTTATGCGGCCAACGGGAATTTATTCCCTCGTGCAATGAAGATGGCATAGCGCTACTGTGCAGTTGCAGCATACGCTTGCGAAGGAGGTTGGCAGTGATCCGATTCGATCGGCTGGAGGCGGAGCAGGCCCAGCTTGCCCGCAGGTTCGCCGAAGCGAAGCCGTTCTCCCACGTCATCATCGACGATCTGTGCGATGCCGATGCGCTCGGCGAATTGCTCGACCAGATCCCCAGTCCCGAAGACGGCGGCATCAACAAGAGCCGCGACTACGTGTTCGCGAAGAACAAGTTCGAGAAATCGAACTTCCGCGAGATCGGCCCGCTGTTCGACGAGATCTATGCGGACCTGATGTCCGAGCGTTTCCGAAAGGCGCTGCAAACGATCGTGGCGGCGCCGGTCTGGGTCGATGCCGATTTCCATGGCGGCGGCATCCACCAGGGCGGCGACGGCAGCTTCCTAGACATGCATGTCGATTTCTCGCATCACCCGCTGCACGAGGACTGGGAGCGCGATCTCAACATCCTGCTCTACCTCAATCGCGGCTGGCAGCCCGAACATCGCGGCCAGCTCGAGCTGCGGCACAAGGAGACCGGCGAAACCGCGCAAGTCGAACCGCTGTTCAACCGCTGCGTGATCATGCACACCAAAAGCTATACGCTCCACGGCTACGGCAGGATCGCCTTTCCCGACGGCACCTATCGCCGATCGATCGCGACTTACGCCTACAAGCCCGGCCAGGCCGGCGCGAAAGCACGGTCGACGGTATGGTTCCCCGAAGAGGGCGGCCCGCTGAAACGCGCCGTGGGGCAGAGCTGGCCGAAGCTCGTCGCGATGAAGACCAAGCTCTTCGGCAGCGGAACCGCGCGCAATCGATAGCTCGTCCACCGCTGCCGCAGTCATAGGGGATCGCGCTTGGCCAGGCTGAGGATCGGGATCGACGCGCATGTCATCACCGGCAAGTTCCAAGGCACCCGCACGACGCTCACCGCCCTGCTGCGCGCGCTGGCCCGGCTCGCGCCGCCGCACGACATCGTGGTCTATACCGACGATCCCGACGAAGCGCGCAAGGCCATCGGCCCCAGCGATTTCGCGTACCGCGCGCTCGGCCACTCGGGATCGGTCAAGCGGCTGCTGACGATCTTCCCGCGGCTGCTGCGCGAGGACCGGATCGACGTGGCGGTTTTCCAGTACAATGCCCCGCTCGCCGGCAAGGCGAAGCGCGTGGTCTTCATCCACGACATCCTGCCGATCACGCACCCACGCTTCTTTCCTGCCGCCAATCGCTTTCGGGTGTGGCTGTTCTATTCGATATCGGTGCTGCGATCGGCGCTGGTGATCGCGGTGAGCGACTATACGCGGGGCATGGTCCAGGCACACTACAGGCTGCCCCACGGAAAAGTCCGCACGATCCCGAACGGGCCCTCGTTCGCGGCCGAGACGTATGCCGAGCCGCGGCAGCCGGCCGCGGCGCGCTATGTCATGACCGTCGGCCGGATCGAGCAGCGCAAGAATATCGCCCTGCTGGTGGACGCATTCCTGCGCGCCGACGCGCCCGACGTGCGGCTGGTGGTCGTCGGCGCGCCCGATCTGGGCTTCGCCTATCGCTTCCCCGACGACCCGCGGATAGAGAACCGGGTCGGGCTGGATGACCAGGCGATGATCGATCTCTATCGCGGGGCCAGCCTGTTCGTCTATCCGAGCGCGGCCGAAGGCTTCGGCATACCGCTGCTCGACGCGCTGCTGTTCGGCATCCCGACGATCGCCTCGGACCAGACCGCGATGAAGGAAGTTGCCCAAGGCATCGCCCCAATGTTCGATCCCACGGCGCCGGGCGCCGAAGCGGTGCTCGCCGGGATGATCGCCGGCCATTTCGGAGATGTGCCGCTGCCCGCCCCGACCCAGGAGCAGCGGGAAGCCCTCCACGCGCGCTTCAACTGGGACCACGCCGCCGCCGACTTCATCGGCGCGGTCGAAGCGCTGGAAACCTAGCATATGGCCGGTTCTCACCCCGAGGGCGGCCCCAGCCTGATCGTCACGACGATCGACCTGCCCTATCCGCCCAACTACGGCCACAAGGTCGACCAGTACAACCGCTGGAAGGGCTTCGCCGAACGCGGCTGGCGGCTCAAGCTGATCTGCTGGCGCTCGCCGCAGGACCCGCCGACCGGAAGCGCCGATGTCGAGGCACTGCGCGGCGTGTTCGACGAGATCGACGTGCTCCCGATCCGCCACGACGCGATGAGCTTCGCCCGCCGGCTGGCGCTGCTGCCGCGCTATCCCAGCCACGTCGCCTCGCGCATTCCCGACGCGGCCACCCGCACGCGGCTGATCGCCGAGGCCAGGGCGTTCCGGCCATCCGCCGTGGTCCACGACGGCATCTACGGCGCCGCCCTGGGCAACGAGCTCGCGCGTGCCTGCGGCGTGCCGACGATCGTGCGCGGCCACAACGTCGAACACGTCTATTTCGCGCAGCAGGCACGGGCGGTGAAGGACTTGCGCTCCAAGCTGGCCTGGACGATCGCGCGGCTTGGCCTCGCCCGCTGGGAACGCAAGGTGATGCGCGATGCGGCCTGGTCGTTCCAGATTTCGACCGACGACGTCGCTTATTGGCAGAGGCAGGGGATCGGTCACGTCTCGTGGGCGCCCACCGTCTATCCGGCACGCGCTCAAGCAAAACGCCTGCCGCCTGCCGCCCGCCCATACGATGTCGCCTACATCGGCAACATGCGGCTGCCCAACAACCTGCAGGGCTTAGCGTGGTTCGTGCGCGAAGTGTTGCCCGAGCTCCGCCAGCTCCGTCCCGGCGTTACGCTCTGCTTCGCGGGCGCGAACCCTGGGGAGGAAGCGCGCACGATCTTCGCCGCCGCACCCGACATCGCCCTGATCCCCGATGCGCCCGATGCCGATGCTATACTGGACAGCGGCCGCGTTCTGGTGAACCCGATCCTTTCGGGCAGCGGCGTCAACGTGAAGTCTATCGACATGCTCCGCCACGACGCACCGATCGTCACGACGCCGATCGGCGTGCAAGGCTTCCCCGCCGAACTGCGAAATCAATTCGCGGTGCGCAGCGATCCGCGCAGTTTTGCCGCCGCGATTGCCGAAGCTCTGGCCGATCCGCAGACGCCCACAGGCCGTGCCGAGGCAGCAGCCCTGTTCCTGGAGGATGGGTTGGAAAAACAGATCGCGAGCTATGCAAATGTCATCGCCGGCCGGCGGGCTGAAGAGCCGTCGGCGAATCCGCAGCCACGGTGGACCGATGCCGCTTGAGCTTCATGCCTTGCTGGGGGGCGATCCGCTGGTCAAATCAGGCCCGCCCTATACCTTCGGGCAGCTCGCTCAGGCAATGGCCGCGCCCGACCTGCCGGTCACCGCCTATACTCTAGCGCTGCGGCAACCGCAGCCGCTTCGCAACGTAAGACTGGTCGAAGCGGTCCCACCCTTTACGCTCTTTCGCAGGATGCCGATGCGCTATCTCGGGCCGTTCGGGACGAGGCGCAATGTCGCGCAGCTCGTCCGTGCGGTTCGCAAAGCGCCGGGCAAGGCTTGTGTCTGGACCTTCGGCGGTGTGCCACTGGAGCTGATGAAGATACTCCACGGCGAAGGCGTGCCAGTGGTGCGCGAGAAGTACAACTGTGCCCAGCGCACCGCACGCGACATCCTGACGCACGCCTATCGCGAACTCGGCCTGGAACCGCCGATAAGCATCACCGACGAATCGATCAAGATCGAGGAAGAGTCGCTGGCGCTGGCAAGCGCGGTATTCTGCCCTAGCCCGCACGTGGCGGCGTCGCTGCGCTCCATCGGTCTCGAAGACAATCGTCTGATCGACACGAGCTATGGGTGGGACCCCGCCCGTTTCCCGCGCAGCGACCAGCCCGTGCCGCGCACTCGCGATGCGGGGCCGACCGTATTGTTCCTGGGATATGCCTGCGTGCGGAAGGGCGCCCACACTTTGCTGGAGGCGTGGCGCCGCGCAAACATCGACGGCCGGCTCGTGTTTGTCGGCGACCTCGAACCGATGATAGCTGAACGTTATGCCGATCACCTGGCGATGCCGACGGTCGAGCGGGTCGGCTTCACCCACGACATCGGCGCCCTGCTGCGCGGCGCCGACTGGATGGCCTTTCCCACGCTGGAGGAAGGTAGCCCTTTGGTGAGCTACGAAGCGATCGGCAACGGGCTACCGTTGATCACCACGCCGATGGGTGCCGGATCGATCATTCGCGACGGGATCGAAGGCATCGTGCTGAACAATGCAACGGTCGACGACTGGACCGAGCAGTTTCGATCATTGCCCGACCGGCGGGCCGAACGTGACCGTCTATCCGTCCGGGCCCGCGCCCGTTCGATCGAATATACATGGAATCTCGTCGGGCAGCGGAGACGGAATCAGCTTCTTACGCGTTTAGGAGACGAACCATGACCTAAAAGGCCCTTTAAATGACCCAAACCGTGTCGATCGCGATGGCGACTTACAACGGCGCGCGCTTTCTCAAGGAACAACTCGACAGCCTGATCGCGCAAGACCTGCGGCCAGCCGAAATCATCATCTGCGACGATGGATCGACCGACGACACCATCCAGGTTGCAACCGCCTATGCCGCAGCCTCGCCCGTACCCGTCCAAGTGGTGCAAAACGAAAAGAACCTCGGCTGGCGGGCCAACTTCATCAAATCTGCGTCGCTATGCACTGGCGACTTGATCGCGTTCTGCGACCAAGACGACGTCTGGAACCCCAGGAAGCTGAGCGAGGTAGTGCAGCGGTTCGAGCAGCCCGCCGTGTTGATGGTTTACCACAACGCCGAAGTCGTCGATGGCGAACTGCGCCACAAGGGCACCCTCTCGATGCAAAAACCCGAGGCAAATGTCATGCCGGCGATGACGCTCGATCCATGGATCAGCATGCTGGGCCTGACAATCGCCTTCCGACGCGAGCTGCTGCAGTTCTGGCCGCTGTGGGAAGACAGCATCGACAAATATGCCTCCGGCCACCGCGCGGCGCACGACCAGTGGGTGTGCTTCCTGGCATCTTCGCTCGGCACGACTGTCTACACCGACCAGCAATTGCTCAAGTACCGCCAACACGGAGGCAATGCGATGGGTGTGGCGCTGACTAACTCGAAGCGGCATAAAATCGCCTATATCCTGGACTTCGCGAAAGTGATCGACCTCTACCACGCGACGGCAGAGACCCGGATCCTAGCGCTTTCCGCCATTCCCACTATCGACCCGCGCTTCACGGAGTGCGCGCTGCGAGCGAAGGAAATCTACATCGGCTACCGCGATCTGCTGGCGCTGCAGCTGGACGTCTACCGAAGCGCCGCCTTGCCCAGACGGCTGAGCGCGGCCGCGCAATTGCGCCGCCTCGACGCTTACCGCGGGAGCCGGTGGAGCCTGACGCAGGCGATGCGCTACAAGGATTTGTTCGCGTCGATCGCAGGCCCTAGCGTGCTCAAGACGCTGCACGGGGTCGTCACGAGGTAGCCTGGGCCAACCCGCCTAAAATAATCGATCTACGTTAGACAGTCGCTCCGATTATCCAGCGGCGACCTTCAGCGTGCCCAGCCGCTCGCCGCCATAGCCCTTGCGCAGCGGCGCCCACCAGGCTTCGTTGTCGAGATACCAGCGCACCGTCTTCTCGATGCCGGTCTCGAACGATTCCTGCGCATGCCAGCCGATCTCGTCCTCGGTCTTGGTCGCGTCGATCGCGTAGCGGTGATCGTGACCGGGGCGGTCGGTAACGTAGGTGATGAGGTCGCGATGCGGATGGCCCTTGGGCGCCAGCCGATCCATCAGGTCGCAGATCCGCTCGACCACCTGGAGGTTGGTCCGCTCGTTGCGGCCGCCGATGTTGTACTTTTCGCCGAAACGGCCCTTCTCCAGCACCATCACCAGCGCGCGGGCATGGTCTTCGACATAGAGCCAGTCGCGGATGTTCGATCCGTCGCCGTAGACCGGCAGCGGCTTGCCATCCATCGCGTTGAGGATGACCAGCGGGATCAGCTTTTCGGGGAAATGGTAAGGGCCGTAGTTGTTCGAGCAATTCGAGATGACGCAGGGCATGCCGTAGGTTCGCTCCCACGCGCGGACGAGGTGGTCCGACGCTGCCTTGGAGGCGGAATAGGGCGACGACGGGTCATAGGGGGTCTCTTCGGTGAACAGCCCGGTCGGACCTAACGAGCCGTAAACTTCGTCGGTCGAGATATGCAGCATGCGCAGCGCATCGGCCTTTTCCGATGGCAGCGTATCGCGATAGGCGCGCAGCGCCTCGAGCATCACCGCCGTGCCCATGATGTTGGTTTCCAGGAAGATCGCCGCGCCGGTGATCGAACGGTCGACGTGGCTCTCCGCGGCCAGGTGCATGACCGCGTCGGGCTGGTGCCTAGCGAACACCCCGTCGATCGCATCACGGTCACGGATGTCGGCCTGTTCGAAGGTATAATGTCCCGACCCGGCGATCGGATCGAGCGACGACAGGCTCGCCGCATAAGTCAGCGCGTCGACGTTCACCACCTCATGGCCAAGATCGCTGACTAGGTGACGGCAAACTGCCGAACCGATGAATCCCGCACCGCCGGTTACCAGTACTCGCATCGTATCGACTCCGTTCCAGGAAAAGACAAATTACTGATCATCGCAGAAATATCTCTTGAAGAGCGCGTCCAACCGCTTTCCGTAATCGTCCATCGAAAGCGCGTTTTCCGCATAGGCGCGGCCGTTTGCACCGATCGCGATCACCCGCGCCGGATCCGCAAGCACCATATGGATCGCCTCAGCCCATCCTTTGGCGCTGTTCGGCTCGACTACGATGCCCAGTTCCTTGGCTTCGAGCGGCGCATCGATGCAGGGATGCCGCGTTATCATCATCGCGCGGCGTGCCGCGAAGCCGTCGAAGACGCTGGTCATGCCGACGGTGCGGTCCACGGGCTTCATCGGGATCGCGATGGCGATAGCATCGCGGTAGCGCCCGAGCAGATCGAGATAGCTGATCGAGCTGCCATGGCGGCCGCCCTTGTAGACCGTGACGCGCGGATCCGTGGCGGTTGGCGCAGTTTCCTCGGAGCAGTAGATTTCCACCTTCAGCTCCGGATCGTCGACCATCGCCACGCCGCGCACGAGGCTTTCGTAGTCGCGCAACTCCTTGCCTGCAGCGACGATCAGCTTATGATCGCTGGGTGGCGCCTGGCCGATCTGTGCGTCGTAGAATGCGGTATCGACGCACCAGCCAAGCACATGACTCCGACCACGCAACTCAGGCATCGCCGCAACCGTGCGGTCGTGGGCGAACTGATTGAGATAAAACAATGCATCGGCAGAGCGCAGCGCACGGCGGTTGACCGCGCTCGGCGTGACCGGATGGTGCACCATCGCGATGAGCTTGCGCCGAAACAGGCCCGCCGACTTCAGCAGGCCAAGCAGCTTGAATATGTGAATCGAGCCGCAATAGACGTTGCGCTGCTTGGGTGGCGCAGCGGCCAGCTCTAGCTGGAAGCGATTGTTGGCATTGAGCCCCGGCAATTTGACGTCGGGCATCAGTTTTGGGCGGGGCGAGGGAGAGAACTCCACGTCCCAGCCCATAGTCTCGACGGCATTCATACCCCACATGTGATGGCCGGGGTAATCGCCCGCCATCCAGCGCCGGCGCGCCTCTGCCATAGAGTAGTCATTGAGAAAATAGATAGTCCGCGCTGCCATCATCAGCGCCACTCCGCCGCATCGAACTCGGGCGAGCCGTACCTGCCCCGCCGCCGCACCCCGAAGACCACATCCCCCGCGGCGCGCATAACCGCCTTCACTGCTGCGCCGTCGCCCTTTGCACCGTGGCCCGCCGCCTCACGCAGCACACGGCCTACGGCGATCGGGAGGCGCGCACGGTCATGCTTCCAGTAGAAGCGCAGCAGCCCGGCGTTGATGTAGTAGAGGCTGGTATTGCTAGGGCGGCTCTGCGTCGCCGATCCGATCGTACCGCCCTCCTTGTGCCAGACCACTGCGTCCTGGGCGACCGCCAGGCGATAGGGCGCAGGCATGCGGCGAGCCCAGTCGATCTCCTCGAAATAGAGGAAATATGATTCCGACATCCCGCCGGTCGCCTCGACGAGTTCGCGGCGGACGAACATCGACGCACCCAGCACATATGCCATCGCCGCCTCGACATCGGCTTCCGGCGGCAGCGAATTCGCTCTCAGGCCGAGCCCCAGGTGGTAACCGCGTGCCCGCCCGACATGGAAACCGCCCGCCAGACCCTGGACGACGTCGGGATCGCCGTAGAACATCAGGCGCGCACCCAGCATGCCGATTGCCGGGTCGTCGTTCATCCGTCGCAATTGGGCGGCAAGGCTGTCCGGCGCGACCACCGTGTCATTGTTTAGTATCCAGAAGAACCGGGCGCCGGGATCGCTCCCGGCAAAGCGCATGCCGAGATTATTAGCCGCAGCGAAGCCCAGGTTGCTCCCCGCCTCGATCAGCGTCACATCGGCGGAAGGCGGCGGCAGCGGCCCCCTGCCATCGATCCGCGCGAAACTCGCAGTGCGGCTGCGTTCGCGCGGCAGCCGGTCCCATGGCGGGGTCTGCGGACATGGAGGCGGTGCATCCGCCGCCCAGGCCGCTATGCGGTCTTGCGATCCGTCGGTCGAGCCGTTGTCGACCACCACAACCCGGAAATCATGATCGTCGAGGCGCAGCAGCGATTCCAGGCACTCGATGGTGTCGCCGCCGCCGTTCCAGTTGACGAGGATGATACACGTCGCGCTCATCCGCACTGCCCCCCTCGGGCATCGCAAGACTTGGCGGGCCGGCTAGGCAAGCGATTTTCCCCGCGAGCGCCGGAACGTGCCGTAGGCACTGCGCAGCTGCTCGATCTTGCCCGCGCCCAGCGCAAGTCTTGGAAGCGCTAGGCCGCGAAACCGCGGGCGCCGTCCGCGCGCAGCGAAAAGCGCCCACACGCGCGCCATCACGTTCGTTTTCCGCGTAACCTGATAGGGTTGCATCTTGGCGATTTCCGCGACATCGAGCGGCTCGCTCGCGATCCAGCCTTCGGCCATCGCGCGGTCGAACAGCTTCTGCCCCGCCTCGGTGCGCGCTATGATCAGGCTGCGGCCGTCGCGCTCGGTGAAATCGGGATAGCCATCTGCACCGTACCAGGCATCGGCGCAGACCAGATCGGCGAATTCGCCCGTCCCATCGGGGCAGATCTTGCAGCGGAACTGGAGATGGCGGTTGAGGATTGTGCCCCAGCTCGAATTGTAGTCCATGCTCGCTTCACTGCCGTCGCGCCGCCGCGCGCGGGCCAGGCCCGGCCAGCCGTCGCCGCGGTACTGAAAGCGGACGCAATCGCCTTGCGCCACACCCAGTTTGTCCAGCACCGCCAGCGTCCCGTTCCGGCTCGGCACGCCGGCACAGAAGAAAGCGAGACGATAAGGCACCAGCGCATCGATGCGCGGATCGCGCTGCGCCATGCGCGAGAGCCCCGCGACGTCGCAAGGCTTGCCGATGAAGGCGAAGCGCTTGCCGGCGGCGAGATGCGCCTCGATCCCCGCCAGCGGGCTCGACGGGGCATAGCGCGATCCGGCCGCGGCGAGCAGCCCCCCGCGATCACTTTTCGCGCCCGTCGCATTGCTGATCGGATCCTCTTCCGATGCGGCATTGGTAAGGACGAAATCGACTTCTCCCGATTCGACCAGCCCGATGGCGATCGCCGTGAGCACGCCGCCCGACGAACCGCGGTGGCGCACTTGGGGATCGCGCGCGTGGCCGGTGGCGAGCGTGCGGATCGGGCCCCAGAGCGGATGATATCCGGCCTCGTCGGCCTTCCCGTCGAGCGCGCGACCCGGGCAGACTTGGGCGAGCACCGCCCGTTCCCCCGCCTCCAGGGCGACGCGCGTCGGGCGCAGATAGCCTGCCTCGCCCATCTCCATCCGGAAGTCCTCGCGGCCGATCGAAGCGACACATCCGCCGCAGCCGGTGCAAAGGCCGTTGTCGACGATGTCGGCAATGGTCGGCGCGGTCATGCGACCTCCAGC
>Ga0075364_10002107_pt1 | contig 11109 bp, 7 predicted proteins | sample EndMetdeltDD1764_FD_71517 | JGI IMG/M metagenome (GOLD analysis project Ga0075364, IMG submission 71517) | Populus endosphere microbial communities from Tennessee, USA - Endosphere MetaG P. deltoides DD176-4 | ecosystem: Host-associated > Plants > Roots > Endosphere | place: USA: Tennessee...
CGCCATGCCCGCCTATCGCTCACGCACCACCACCCACGGCCGCAACATGGCCGGCGCCCGCGGCCTGTGGCGCGCCACCGGGATGAAGGACAGCGACTTCGGCAAGCCGATCATCGCCGTGGTCAACTCCTTCACCCAGTTCGTGCCGGGCCACGTCCACCTGAAAGACCTGGGCCAGCTCGTCGCCCGGGAGATCGAGCGCGCCGGCGGCGTGGCCAAGGAATTCAACACCATCGCCGTGGACGACGGCATCGCCATGGGCCACGACGGCATGCTCTACAGCCTGCCCTCGCGGGAGCTGATCGCCGACAGCGTCGAGTACATGGTCAACGCCCACTGCGCCGACGCCATGGTCTGCATCTCCAACTGCGACAAGATCACGCCCGGCATGCTGATGGCGTCGCTGCGCATCAACATCCCCACCGTCTTCGTCTCCGGCGGGCCCATGGAGGCCGGCAAGGTCATCCTGCAGGGCAAGGAAGTGGCCCTCGACCTGGTGGACGCCATGGTCGCAGCGGCCGACGACAAGGTCAGCGACGCCGACGTCGCGGTCATCGAACGCTCGGCCTGCCCCACCTGCGGCTCCTGCTCGGGGATGTTCACCGCCAATTCGATGAACTGCCTGACCGAGGCGCTGGGCCTGTCGCTGCCGGGCAACGGCTCGACGCTGGCCACCCACGCCGACCGCGAGCGCCTGTTCCTGGAAGCCGGCCACCTGATCGTCGACATCACCCGCCGCTACTACGAGCAGGACGATGCGAGCGTGCTGCCGCGCGCGGTGGCCAACTTCGCCGCCTTCGAGAACGCCATGAGTCTGGACATCGCCATGGGCGGGTCCACCAACACCGTCCTGCACCTGCTGGCGGCGGCGCATGAGGGAGAGATCCCCTTCACCATGGACGACATCGACCGGCTCTCGCGAAAGGTGCCGTGCCTCTCCAAGGTCGCCCCCGCCAAGTCCGACGTGCACATGGAGGACGTCCACCGCGCCGGCGGGGTCATGGCGATCCTGGGCGAGCTAGACCGTGGCGGGCTGATCCATCGCGACACCCCCACGGTGCATGCGCCGAACATGGGCGAGGCCCTGGAGCGCTGGGATATCCGCCGCACCGAGAGCGACACCGTGCGGACCTTCTTCCGCGCCGCCCCGGGCGGGGTGCCGACCCAGGTCGCCTTCAGCCAGAGTCGCCGCTGGGACGAGCTGGACCTGGACCGCGAGGCCGGCGTCATCCGGGACGTCGAGCACGCCTTCTCAAAGGACGGCGGCCTGGCGGTGCTGAAGGGCGACCTGGCGTTGGACGGCTGCATCGTCAAGACCGCCGGGGTCGACGACAGCATCCTCAAGTTCACCGGCCCGGCCCGGGTCTACCAAAGCCAGGACGCGGCGGTGAGCGGCATCCTGACCGGCGAGGTCAAGGCCGGCGACGTGGTGGTGATCTGCTACGAAGGCCCGCGCGGCGGACCCGGCATGCAGGAGATGCTCTATCCCACGAGCTATCTGAAATCGAAGGGCCTGGGGAAGGCCTGCGCCCTGATCACCGACGGCCGCTTCTCCGGCGGCACCTCGGGGCTCTCCATCGGCCACGTCTCGCCCGAAGCGGCCGAGGGCGGGCTGATCGGTCTGGTGGAGAACGGCGACCTCATCGCCATCGACATCCCGGGAAGGACCATCGCGCTGAAGGTGGACGCGGACGTGATCGCCGCGCGCCGGGCGGCCATGGAGGCCAAGGGGCCGGACGCCTGGAAGCCCGCGCCGCGCCCCCGCAAGGTCTCGGCCGCGCTGCGGGCCTACGCCGCCTTCACCACCAGCGCCGCCCGCGGCGCCGTGCGCGACGTCGACCAGGTGCGTTGAGGGGGCCTCAGCCCGGCTGGGCCGCGGCGATCATCTCCAGCGCGTTGGCCTTGATCTTCCAGCGGCCGTCCTGGCGCACGAAGGTGGCGTGGCAGAGCGCCATGCCGGTGACCCCGGTGTGGGAGCCATAGCGGCTGACGTAGCTGTAGTACTTGGCCTTGATCTGATCCTGGCCCTCGCCGGCGTAGTCGCAGACCAGGTTGGAATAGAGGTGGCGCATGTCGCGGCCCCAGACCTTGGCGACGCCCGTCGCCACGCCGGCCAGCGCCTCCGCCCCCGAGCGCGCCGGCCCAAGGCCGGTGAGTACGCCGTCCGTCGTCCAGAGCGCCGCGTAGGCCTCGCCGTCCCCCTCGTCCACCGCCCAGCAGTAGCGGGCGAGGATGTCGTTGATCTCATGCCAGTCGTCGGTCTCGATCATCGAAGCCTCCCCGTCAGGCGCCCACCGTCTCCACCAGGCGCAGCACCTGCTCGGCCAGCGAATGGCGGCAGATGAGCAGGTCCGGAAGGTAGGGGTCGCGGTTGTTGTAGCGCAGGGGCGCGCCGTCGACCCGCGAGACGTGCAGGCCGGCGGCGAGCGCCACGGCGGCCGGGGCGCAGTTGTCCCACTCGTACTGGCCGCCGGTGTGCAGGTAGATGTCGGCTTCGCCGCGAACCACCGCCATGGCCTTGGCCCCGGCCGAGCCCATCGGCACCAGTTCGGCGTCCAGGGCCTGGGCCACGGCCACCGCCTCCCGCGCGGGCCGGGTGCGGCTGACCAGCATGCGAAGACGACCCTGATGGTCGGGAATGGCCGGCGGGCGGCCCGAGCAAAGCGTCAACGGCAGCCCCGGCAGGGCCACCGCCCCCAGCACCGGCGCGCCGTCCACCGCCAGGGCCACGTGCACCGCCCAATCCGTCCGGCGCTCGCCATATTCTCGCGTGCCGTCCAGGGGATCGACGATCCACACCCGGCTGGAATCGAGCCGGGCCGGGCTGTCCTTCTCCTCCTCCGAGAGGATGGCGTCCTCAGGCCGGTTGGCGCGCAGCGCCTCCATGATCAGGGCGTTGGCCGCCCGGTCGCCCACCCGGCCCAGGGCCTTGCCCTCGAACAGGTCGGAGCCCTGGACGTCGATGAGCAGGCGCCCCGCCGCCTCCGCGATGGCGCGGGCCAGGGCGATGTCGTCGAGCTTTGCGGCGGGGGACGTGGTCTCGGTCATGCGGTCTGGTTATCCGCTGTCACGCCCTGGGACCAGTCCCGCGGCCTCATGCCGCCATGACGTACTGACATTGCGCCCCTCTTGTGCGTTGAAGGGTCATGACACCAAGCCTTCGCCGCCTGGGCGGCGTCCTTCGACGCACCGAGACCCGCGCCCTGGCGACGCTCGCGCTTTGCGCCGGCGGGGCCTGGGCTTTCCTGGCCCTGGGCGGCGAGATGCAGGAAGGCGAGACGCTTGGGCTGGACCGGCGCCTGCTGCTGGCCTTCCGCACGCCGGGCGACCCCAGCCGTCCGCTCGGCTCCCGCAGCTTCCAGGAAGCCATGCGCGACCTGACCGCCCTGGGGGGATTCACGGTCCTGACGCTGGTCGCCGTGGTCGGGATCCTGGCCTTCCTGCTGCATGGCAAGCGGCGCCACGCCATGACCTTGGCGATCACGGCCGTCGTGGCGGAAGTCGGCAGCGAACAGCTCAAGCTGCTCTATGGCCGCCCTCGCCCCAGCCTCGTGCCGCACGGGGTCTATGTCTATTCGGGGAGCTTCCCGTCCGGCCATTCGATGCTGTCGGCCACGGTCTACCTGACGCTCGCCATGCTGATCGCCAGCCTGGAGCCCCAGCGCAGCCTCAAGGTGCTGACCTTCCTGGTGGCGGCTGTGGTCGTGGTCGCGGTGGGCGTGAGCCGCGTCTACCTGGGCGTCCATTGGCCGAGCGACGTCCTGGCCGGCTGGTGCGCCGGGGCCACCTGCGCGCTTGCCGCCTGGTGGGCTCTGTCCACGTGGGGCCTCAGAAGGCCGCCTCGTCCAGCGCCATGACCGAGCGCTTGCCCGACTGGATGACCAGGTAGCCGGTGGTCGCCTGCGGCAGGATGCGGTCGAAGAAGAAGCCGGCGGTGGCGAGCTTGGCCTTGTAGAAGCCGTCGGGGTCCGCACCCTCCGCGACCTTGGCCTGGGCGATGCCGGCCGCCTTGAGGAAGGTGTAGCCCATGCCCACCAGCCCCAGCATCCGCAGGTAGTCGGTGGCCGCCGCGCCCGCTTCGTCCGGGTCCTTCATGGCGCGCTGGGCGATGGTCGCCGTCGTCAGCTGAAGCGCGCCGAAGGCCTGCTGCAGGCCCGAGGTCCAGGCGCCGACCGCCTTGTCGGAATGGCCGGTCATCTGCTCCAGCAGGTCGGCCACCGAGTGGAAGAAGGGGCGCAGCGCGCGGCCCATGTGCGCGGGCATCTTGCGGCCCACTAGGTCCAGGGCCTGCACCCCGTTGGTGCCCTCGTAGATCTGGGTGATGCGCACGTCGCGGACGAACTGCTCGACCCCATGCTCGCGGATGAAGCCGTGGCCGCCATAGACCTGAACCGCCAGGTTCGCCGCCTCCGAGCCCAGGTCGGTGAAGAGCGCCTTCACCACCGGGGTCATCAGGGCCACGAAGTCGGCGGCGCGCGCCTTCTGCTCGGGGTCGGTGGAGTGCTTCTCGGCGTCCAGCGCCAGGGAGGTCCACTGGCCCAGCGCCCGGCAGCCCTCGGCGTAGACCCGCATGGTCATCAGCATCCGCCGCACGTCGGGGTGGACGATGATCGGGTCGGCCGGCAGGTCGGGCCGCTTGGCGCCGGTGAGCGCGCGGCCCTGCAGGCGGTCGCGGGCATAGGCCACGGCGGACTGGTAGGCGACCTCGGCGATCCCCAGGCCCTGCATGCCAACGCCCATCCGCTCGGTGTTCATCATGGTGAACATGGCGGCCAAGCCCTTGTTGGGCTCGCCCACCATCCAGCCGGTGGCGTGGTCGAACTCGAGCTGGCAGGTGGCCGAGGCCTTGAGCCCCATCTTGTGCTCGAGGCCCACGACATTGACGCCGTTGGCGGCGCCGGGCGTCCCGTCCTCCTTGGGCAGGTACTTGGGGGTCAGGAACAGGCTGATGCCGCGCACGCCCTCGGGTGCGTCGGGCAGGCGGGCCAGCACCAGGTGGACGACGTTCTCGGTCAGGTCGTGGTCGCCCGAAGAGATGAAGATCTTCGAGCCGGTGACCTTGTAGCTGCCGTCGGCCTGGGGCTCGGCGCGGGTGCGCAGCAGGCCAAGGTCGGTGCCGCAGTGGGACTCGGTCAGGCACATGGCCCCCGACCACTCGCCGCTGACCATCTTGGGCAGGAAGCGATGCTTGAGGTCGTCCGAGGCGTGGCCCTCGATGGCGGTGGTCGCCCCGTGCGTCAGGCCCGGATAGAGGCTGAACGACAGGTTCGAGGAGCAGATCATCTCCTCGGCGAACTTGTTGACCCGCTCAGGCAGGCCCTGCCCGCCCCATTCGGGATCGGAGGCCAGCGCCGCCCAGCCGCCCTCGCAGAACTGGGCGTAGGCCTCCTTGAAGCCCTTGGGGGTGCGGACCACCCCGTTCTCCAGCACGCAGCCTTCGATATCGCCGCTGGCGTTCAGCGGCAGCAGGATCTCCTCCGACACCCGGGCGGCCTGTTCGAGGATCGCCTCAAGCAGGTCCGGGGTGAAATCGGCGAAGGCCTCCAGCTCGCCGAACGGATGGTCGGCGAACAGCTCGTTGAGCAGGAAGGCCATGTCGCGGAGCGGGGCCTTGTAGACTTGCATGGCGTCCTCCAGGCCTAGTTGCGCAGCGGCTTGCCGGTCTCGAGCAGTTGCTCGACCCGGGCGATGGTCCGCGGATCCTTGAGGGCGGCCATGAACTCGCGCCGCTCCAGCTTGAGCAGTTCGTCCTCGGTCACCTCGTCGACAAGGTCGGTCTCGCCGCCCGTCAGCACCTCGGCGAGGCGGCCTGAGACCACCCCGTCATAGGGGGTGGCCATGCCCTTGGCCTGGAACTCGCGCACGGCGCCCCCTAGCAGGGTGCGCCCGCTCTCGCCGGGCAGGCGGAAGGTCGGCTTGGCGGGCGGCTGGTAGCCCTCCACCAACGCGAGCGCCTTGGCCTTGGCGTCGGCCAGCAGGCGGTCGCGGTTCATGGTGATCCCGTCCTGGGGCCGCAGGATCAGCATCTCCCGCGCCTCGGCCGCGGACTTGGCGACCTGGGCGGTGGAGATCATCTCGAAGGCCTTGGCCACGGCGGGCACAGGGCCCTTGGGGGTCAGGGGATATTTGGCGATGCGGTCGAGCATCTCGCCGTTGCCGCCCCAGCCAGGGAGCAGGCCCGCGCCGCACTCCACCAGGCCAACATAGGTCTCGGCGTAGGCCTGGATGGCGTCGGAGTGCAGGAGGATTTCGCAGCCGCCGCCCAGCGCCAGGCCGGCGGGTGCGCCGACCACGGGGAACGGGGCGTACTTGAGCGCCTTGAAGGCCTGCTGCCCGGCGGAGATCAACTTCTCCACCTCGCTCCAGGCGGCGATGTTCACCGCGAAGAGGGCCAGGCCAAGGTTCGCGCCGGCGGAAAAATTCTCGCCCTCATTGTAGATGACCAGCGCCTTGTACTTCTCCTTCACCAGGCCGATCGCCTTCTGGATCAGGGCCAGGACCTGGTCGTCGAAGGCGTTCATCTTGGCGGTGAACTCAAGGCACAGGACCCCGTCGCCGACGTCCCAAAGCGACGCCGAGCCGTTCTTCGCCACCGGCTCCGAGGCCAGGCGGAGGTCCTCCAGCAGCAGCACGCCCTCGCGACGCACCACGTCGGCGTAGTCGCCGGCCAGGGTCAGGTGCTGACGCTTGCCCTCGGCCACCCGGTAGAAGGGCTTCTCGCCCGCCGTATGCAGGATCTTGGGGACCGGACGGCCCTCCGCCTTCAGGCGCTCGGCGAGCTTGCCGGGGCCCAGGCGGTCGATCAGCTCGAAGGGGCCGTATTTCCAATTGTAGCCGAGCTTCATGGCGTCATCGATCGCCACCACGTCGTCGGAGACCACCCCCGCCAGGTCTGCGGCGTAGGCCAGCACCTGGCCCAGCACCGCCCAGGCATAGTCGCCGGTCTTGCCGGGCGCAGCGATCAGGGCCGCGAGGTCGCGTTCGGCCTTGCCCGGCAGGGGCGCGGGCTTGCGCTCGGGGCGGGTCTCGCCGGTCGCAAGGTCCACGGACAGCTTCTGGCGCGAACCATCCGGCTTCTTTTCGAGGCGATAGAAGCCGCCCTTCCCTTTGCGGCCGGTGTAGCCCTCGGCGATCATCTTATCGACGAGCGGCAGGGGCCGCAGCGCCTTCAGATAGGCGTCGCCCTTGGGCAGGGTGGCCGAGAGGCTGGTCGCCAGCAGCGGCATCAGGTCGATGCCCACCAGGTCCAGGAGGCCGAAGACACCGGTCTTGGGCACGCCCATGGGCCGTCCGCCGATCTGGTCGGCTTCCTCGACGGTGAGGCCAAGGTCGATGGCGGCGTTCACCGCCACGGCCAGCCAGTAGATGCCGATGCGGTTGGCGATGAAGCCGGGCGTGTCCTTGGCGCGCACGATGTGCTTGCCCATCATCTTGTCGACGAAGTCCTCGACGCGGGCGGCCACGGCCTTGTCGGTCTTCTCGCCGGTGACGATCTCGATCAGCCGCATGTAGCGGGGCGGGTTGAAGAAGTGGGTGATCAGGAAGTCGCGCTTGAACTGGTCGGAGCGCCCTTCGGTCAACTGCGCCAGCGGGATGGTGGAGGTGTTGGAGGACACCGCCGCGCCGGGCTTCTTCACCTTCTCCAGGCGGGCGTAGAGCGACTGCTTGATGTCGAGCCGCTCGACCACCGCCTCGACGATCCAGTCACATTCGGCGACGCGGTCGAGGTGGTCGTCGATGTTGCCGGTCTCCACCAGCTTGGCGGCGGCCTTGGACATGAAGGGCGCGGGCTCGGTCTTGAGCATCTTGGCCACCGCGCCCTTGGCGATCGCGTCACGATCGGCGGCGTCCTTGGGCACGATGTCCAGCAGCAGCACGGGGATGCCGGCGTTGGCCGCCTGGGCGGCGATGCCCGCGCCCATGACGCCGGCGCCGATGACGCAGACCTTCTTGATGGGACCCGGGTCGGGCGACTTGGCCATCAGGCGCGCTCCAGCACGGTGGCGATGCCCTGCCCGCCGCCGATGCACTGGGTGGCCAGGGCATAGCGGCCCTTCTCGCGGCCCAAGAGGGCGGCGGCCTTGCCGACGATACGGGCCCCGGTGGCGCCCAGCGGGTGGCCGATGGCGATGGCGCCCCCGTCCAGGTTGATGACCTCCGGCTTGATCCCCAGGTCGCGGATGCAGGCGATGGCCTGGCTGGCGAAGGCCTCGTTGATCTCCACCACATCCAGGTCGCCGATGCCGATGCCGGCCCGGGCCAGGGCCTTCCTCGAGGCCTCGATGGGGCCAAGACCCATGACCTCGGGCGCGCAGCCCGAGACGGCGACCGAGATCACCTTGGCCAGGATCGGCAGCTTGTGGGCCTTGGCGAAGGCCTCGGAGGTGACCAGCAGGGCGCTCGCCCCGTCGGTCAGCGGCGAGGAGGTCCCTGCGGTGACCGTGCCGTCGGCGCTGAAGGCCGGCTTGAGGCCCGCGAGCGCCTCGGTCGTGGTGTCGGGGCGGATCGTGCCGTCCTCGCTGACGACGCCAGCCTTGGTGGTGATCGGCACGATTTCGTCGGTGAGCTTGCCGGCGGCGCGGGCGGCGGCGGCCTTCTTCTGGCTGGCGACGGCGAAGGCTTCCTGCTCGGCCCGGGGGATCTGGTACTGCCGGGCCACGTTCTCGGCGGTGTCGCCCATGCTGATGTAGGCGTTGCGCTTGGCCGCCAGCACCGGGTTGGGCAGCGGGTTGTAGCCGCCCATAGGGACGCGGCTCATGGATTCCAGCCCGGCGCAGATGAAGGCCTCGCCCGCGCCGACCTGGATCTGCCCATGGGCGATGTGGACCGAGCTCATCGAGGAGCCGCAGAAGCGGTTCACCGTCATCCCGCCCACCGACAGCGGCAGGTCCGCCAAGAGGCCGATCAGGCGGGCGACGTTCAGCCCTTGCTCGCCCTCCGGAAAGGCGCAGCCGAGCACGATGTCCTCGATCAGGGCCGGGTCGACCTTGGTCTTGTCCAGCAGGCCGCGGATGACCTGGGCGGCGAGGTCGTCGGGCCGGACCCGGGCGAGCGCGCCCTTGCCGGCGAGATGGAAGGGAGAACGGACGTAGCCGGCGATCACGGTGCTGGTCATGAAGCTCTCAAGGTTGGGCTCGCGGCCTTTTGCATAACGTAAGCGTAAACCACTTTACGTCAACGTAAACACGCGTAGAAATTCGCGGTACGCCGCCCCGACTCAGGGCCAGATTTTCGATTGTGGGGGATAATCGCGTGAAGTCGACCAACCCTGACGATCACGACGAGGCAGAGCTGCGCGGCATCGCCGACGTGGCCGAGGCGCTGGGCGTCACCGCGCGCACCCTGCGCTTCTACGAGGACCGGGGTCTGCTCCAGCCGCGGCGGGTTGGCCAGGTGCGCCTATATTCCCGCCGCGACGTAGCGCGGATGCGGCTCATCCTGCGCGGCAAGCGGCTAGGCTTTTCACTCGCCGAGATCGAGGCGTTCCTGGATCTGTACGACGCCGATCCCCAGCACCTGGAGCAGATGCGCGCCCTCGCCGGCCGCTGCCAGGAGCGGATCGCCGAATTGCGCGCCAGACGGGAAGCCATCGACCAGACCATCGCGGAGATCGAGACCCTGGAGCGCGAAGCCGCCCAGCGGATCGCCGACACCCAAGGCCGCAAGGGCCCCTGAGCCGGTCCAGGGGGAGATTCCCCGGGCTTCCATGCGAACGTCGCGGTTTCCGCAAGCGGCGCGGCCCTGCTACACCCCGCCCCGACGCGCATGACCCTGAAGATGCCCACCCCTGACGCCGCCGTGTTGGCGCGCCGCGACGAGATCGTGGCCGCCCTGCGCGCCATCGTGCCTGGCGAGGGCGTCATCGACCGGCCCGAGGCCCTGGCGGTCTATGAGTCCGACGGGCTCACCGCCTACCGCCAGCCGCCGATGGTGGCGGTCCTGCCGGAAACCACGGCCCAGGTCTCGGCCATCCTGAGCTGGTGCCTGGCCAACAAGGTCAAGGTGGTCCCCAGGGGCGCGGGCACCTCGCTCTCCGGCGGAGCGCTGCCGCTCGCCGACGCGGTGCTGCTGGGCATGGCCAGGTTCAACAAGGTGCTGGAGGTGGACTACGCCGACCGCATCGCCGTGGTGCAGCCGGGCGTCACCAACCTGGCGGTCACCGGCGCCGTGGCGGCGGACGGCTTCTACTACGCCCCAGATCCGTCCAGCCAGATCGCCTGCTCCATCGGCGGCAATGTCGCGGAGAACTCCGGAGGCGTGCACTGCCTCAAGTACGGCCTGACCACCAACAATGTGCTGGGTTGCGAGATCGTGTTGATGGACGGCGAGGTCCTGCGCCTGGGGGGCCGCCAGCTCGACCCGGCGGGCCTGGACCTGATGGGCGTGGTGGTGGGCTCCGAAGGCCTGCTGGGCGTGGTGACCGAGGTGACGGTGCGCATCCTGCCCCGTCCGCAGACGGCGCGGGCCCTGCTGATCGGCTTCCCTTCGGTGGAGAGTGCCGGCCAGTGCGTCGCCGACGTCATCGCCGCGGGCGTGATCCCCGCTGGCATGGAGATGATGGACCGCCCGGCGATCCATGCCGCCGAAGCCTTCGTCCACGCCGGCTATCCGCTGGACGTGGAAGCCCTGCTGATCGTCGAGCTCGACGGGCCCGAGGCCGAGTGCGACGAGCTGGTGGGCGAGGTGGAGGCCATCGCGCTCGCCAACGGCGCCAGCTCGATCCGCATTTCCCGCGACGAGACCGAGCGGCTGACCTTCTGGGCGGGCCGCAAAGCCGCCTTCCCGGCCGTGGGACGCCTGGCGCCCGACTACTATTGCATGGACGGCACCATCCCGCGCCGGCGCCTGCCCGAGGTGCTGGAGCGCATGCGTGAGCTGTCCGAGAGCTACGGTCTGGGGGTCGCCAACGTCTTCCACGCCGGGGATGGCAACCTGCACCCCCTGATCCTCTACGACGCCAACCTGCCCGGCGAGCTGGAGAAGGCCGAGGCCTTCGGCGCCGACATCCTGCGCCTTTGCGTCGAGGTGGGCGGGGTGCTGACCGGCGAGCATGGCGTCGGCGTGGAGAAGCGCGACCTGATGCCGGCGATGTTCTCCGAGATCGATCTG